>ERZ838118.18-NODE-18-length-191960-cov-16.132237_pt1 | contig 191960 bp, 196 predicted proteins | sample MGYA00519863_ERZ838118 | MGnify/ENA primary metagenome ERZ838118 (study PRJEB31850, sample SAMEA3708827) | human gut metagenome | biome: human gut; feature: human-associated habitat; material: faeces | place: China | collected 2014 ...
TAAAAATAGCTGAAAACAGAATTGGTGGTAGACAATCATTCATGCGTTTGTCGTGCGAGGATGGAAACAACGGTTGCACGGGACCTCTGATTTTGATACAATGAAAAGATAGAACCTGAAAAGTGGTTGTAAAAGTTCGATCGAAAAGTCTTATCTGACAGGGATAAAAATTATAATACAGAAGGCTGAGAGAAACAAATGGGCAGGATATATTATCTTCTTGGGAAGAGCGCGACAGGAAAAGATACACTGTATAAGGAAATCCTGAAAAGGAGACCAAAGCTGCGGACGGTGACGATGTATACAACAAGACCGATCCGGGAAGGCGAGACGGACGGAGTGGAATATTTCTTTACCGACCGCGAGGAGCTGGAGCGGCAGCTGGCTTCCGGAAAGGTGATCGAGTCGAGAACTTATCAGACGATCGCCGGTCCATGGACTTACTATACGGTGGATGACGGGCAGTTTGATGTTGCCGACGACGAGTCCTGTCTTATGATCGGAACACTGGAATCTTACGATAAGATGTGTGCCTATTTTGAAGCGGGAAAGATGGTCCCGGTCTATATCGAGGTCCCGGACGGGATCCGGCTTCTCAGGGCCGTCAAACGCGAGGAAAACCAGAAAAAGCCGAATTACCGGGAAGTCTGCCGGAGATACCTTGCAGACGAAAAAGATTTTTCAGAGGAAAATCTGGAACGCCTGGGAATTACAAAGAGATATCAGAACACGGATATGGAAATGTGCGTGGAAGAAATCCTAAGGGATTTGGATAAATAACTTTTTATAGGCGTTATTTTGTGGTAAGATAAAATGGAAACACCGTTAGCGGGAACAGTTAAATGTTCTGTTCGAACCGGGAAGCTCCGGCATAAAAAGCACTGCCGGAACCAACAGGATGAGGAGGGATGCGGCTATGTCAGAAGAAAAGATCATGGGATTTGAAGAGATCCTCGGGAATGAGATGGTGAAAGATCACTTTAAAAAGGCGATCCAGAACCATAAGATCTCACATGCTTATATCCTGACGGGAGAAGCCGGCATGGGAAGAAAATCGATCGCGAATGCGTTTGCGATGACACTCCTGTGCGAAAAAGGCGGAAGTGAGCCGTGTATGATGTGCCATTCCTGCAAGCAGGTGATGAGCGGAAATCATCCGGATCTCATCTATGTGACGCATGAAAAGCCGGGAAGTATCGGCGTGGATGATGTGCGGGAACAGATCAATGATACGATCATGATCCGTCCGTACAGCAGTTATTATAAGATCTATATCGTGGATGAGGCGGAAAAGATGACGGTTCAGGCGCAGAACGCCTTATTAAAGACCATTGAAGAGCCGCCGTCCTATGCGGTCATCATTCTGATCACGACGAACCAGGAGGCGTTTCTTCCGACGATCCTCTCCAGATGTGTCCAGATGAAGTTAAAGCCGCTTAAGGATTTCACGATCAAGAGTTACCTGACCCAGAATCTCCATATCGCGGAGAAGGATGCGGATATCTGCGCTGCATTCGCGAGGGGAAATCTCGGAAAGGCGATCCATCTGGCTTCGTCGGATGAATTCAAGGAACTTTTCCAGAAGGTCATGGTTCTCGTGAAAAACGTGGGAACTATGGATATTTCGATGCTTCTGGATTGTATCCGGGAGATGAAAGAGCAGAACTTTGATATCGGCGAGGTGCTGGACTTAATGCAGCTCTGGTACCGGGATGTGCTCATGTTCAAAGTCACGAAGGACATGAACCTGCTGATTTTCAAGGATGAATATAAAATGATCAACGAGACGGGTGAGAAAGTCGATTATGCCGGGCTGGAAGCAATTCTGGCGGCGATCGACACGGCAAGAACACGTTTAAATGCGAACGTAAATATGGAATTGGCGATGGAATTACTTCTGCTGACCATGAAGCATCCGTCATAAGGAGCGAAGAATGACGAAAGTAATTGGAATCCGCTTCCGAAAAGCGGGAAAAGTGTATTATTTCAGTCCTGGTGAGAATGAGATCAAGACCGGCGACCATGTGATCGTCGAGACAGCCAGAGGCGTGGAATATGGATATGTGGTGCTTGGAACCCACGAGGTGGATGACAAGAAGGTGATCCAGCCGTTAAAGTGCGTGATCCGTATGGCGACACCGGCGGATGAGGAGACGGAGCGCCGCAACAAGGAGAAAGAAAAAGAGGCCTTCAAGGTATGCGTTGAGAAGATCAAGAAGCACAATCTCAGTATGAAGCTCATTGACACGGAGTATACCTTCGATAATAATAAGGTGCTGTTCTATTTTACGGCAGACGGAAGAATCGATTTCCGTGAGCTGGTAAAGGATCTGGCTTCCGTATTTAAGACAAGAATCGAGCTTCGCCAGATCGGTGTCCGCGATGAGACAAAGATCGTGGGCGGAATCGGTATCTGCGGAAGACCGCTTTGCTGTGCGTCCTATCTTTCTGAATTTATTCCGGTATCCATCAAAATGGCGAAGGAACAGAATCTTTCCCTGAACCCGACGAAGATCTCCGGTGTCTGCGGAAGACTGATGTGCTGCTTAAAGTACGAGGAAGATACTTATGAGGAGTTAAACGGAAGACTTCCGAATATCGGCGATTATGTGACAACAGACGACGGTTTAAAGGGCGAGGTCCACAGTGTGAGCATCCTGCGCCAGCTTGTGAAGGTCATTGTGACTGTGAACAACGATGAGAAGGAGATCCGTGAATATAAAGTGGATCAGTTAAAATTCCGCCCGAAAAAGAGACGGGAAAAGCAGTCCACGAACGATGCGGAGCTTAAGCAGTTAGAGGCTCTTGAGAAAAAAGAAGGGAAATCAAAACTCGATGACGATTGAGTTAAAGGAAAATGAGCGTCTGGATGATCTTCAGAGAAATGGACTGCAGATCATCCAGAAGACAGATGGGTTCTGCTTTGGTATGGACGCGGTTCTGCTTTCCGGTTTTGCTGCTGTAAAGCCCGGGGAGCGGGTACTGGATCTTGGAACCGGGACGGGGATCATTCCGCTTCTTCTTTCTGCAAAGACAGAGGGAGAACATTTTTCAGCGCTTGAGATCCAGGATGAGATCGCCAGAATGGCGGAGCGGAGTATCAAATTAAACCATCTGGAAGAGAAAATTGAGATCGTACATGGAGATATCAAGGAAGCCAGCCGGATTTTCGGAGCGGCTTCCTTTGATGTCGTTACGACAAATCCGCCGTATATGAATGACGCTCATGGGTTAAAGAACCCGACGGAAGTGAAGGCGATCTCGAGACATGAGGTCCTCTGCACGCTGGAGGATGTTGTGCGGGAAGGCGCGAAGGTCCTGAAACCGGGCGGAAGGATGTATATGGTGCACCGCCCCCACAGGCTGATCGAGATCTTAGGGACGATGAAGCAGTATAAGCTGGAACCGAAACGGATGAAGATGGTGCACCCGTTCCGGGATAAGGATGCGAATATGATCCTCATCGAGGCGGTCCGCGGCGGCGGAGCCTGGATGAAGGTCGAGGCGCCGGTGATCGTTTATAAGGAGCCGGGCGTGTATACAGATGAGATCTATTCGATTTACGGGTATTAAATTGTTGAGGGGGGTTCTTTTGGCGGATGAGCCGGAAAATGTCAGAAATTTTCTAAACGAAAAGCTCCGGATAATGTAGGAATAGTCGCGGATCTTGCCAAGCCGGAATGGAACCATCTGTAAACTCGCGTTACGGAAATGTTGAGATAAAAAGCTGTCGGTGAAAAAGCAGCATCGGGCAGCAGGAGGAATTGGTCATGCAGGGAAAATTATATTTATGTGCAACGCCCATCGGGAATCTGGACGATATCACGCTGCGGGTGTTAAATACGTTGAAAGAGGTCGATCTGATCGCTGCGGAAGATACGCGGCACAGCATCAAGCTTTTAAACCATTTTGACATCAAGACACCGATGACCAGTTACCATGAGTTTAATAAGGTGGAAAAGGCGAGAGTTCTCGTTGAGAAGATGAAGGAAGGCACGAATATCGCACTGATCACGGATGCCGGGACGCCGGGGATCTCGGATCCGGGCGAGGAGCTTGTAAAGCAGTGCTATGAGGCCGGAATCGAGCTGACTTCTCTTCCGGGACCGGCGGCATGCATCACGGCGCTCACAATCTCCGGAATGGCGACAAGACGGTTCGCGTTTGAGGCGTTTCTGCCGTCGGATAAGAAGGAAAAGCAGAGAATTCTGGAAGAATTAAAGTCAGAGACCCGGACGATCATCCTCTATGAGGCGCCGCACCGTCTGGTACGGACCTTGGAAGAGCTTCTTGAAGCGTTAGGAGACCGGAGGATCACGATCTGCCGGGAACTCACAAAGAAGTACGAGACGGCATTCCGGACCACATTTCAGGGGGCATTAGATCACTTTGAGACGGAGGAACCGCGGGGCGAATGTGTCATCGTAATCGAGGGAAAGAGCCCGGAGGAGATCAAAAAAGAGAAGGAACAGACCTGGGATGCCATGTCGATCACGGAGCACATGGATGTTTACCTGTCACAGGGAATCGAGAAGAAAGAAGCGATGAAGCTTGTGGCGAAGGACCGCGGAATCGGGAAGCGGGATGTGTATCAGATGCTTTTGGATGAGCAGGAATAGAGAATTAGAGAAGAAGATGTGTCGCTGGTTATTGAGTGAGATGACTGGTGGTACGTCTTCTTTTTTGCGAAAAATTACAGACAAATGACCAAAAAATAACGAATATCTTAATAATATAGCAGAGAAAAAATAATAGTTGAAAAACAGGGGGGGGGTAAATGATATAATTCAAGTAGATGAAACGGAAACAATCAGCATAGCGGAGGGCGATCTATATGAAGAAAAAAATGTGGTTAACATTATGTAACTTAGGCGTTTCAGTAGTATTTTTATTATCGTTATATAGCTATACAAAGGGTATGAGAATGTTTTCGCTGGGATTAGCAATGGCACTTCTTATAGAAATAGGTATCAGAGGGTTTATTGAGCAGAAATTTGCGCAGGAGGGCGCTGAGGTAAATGGAAATAAGATTTATCATGTATCTGAAATATTAAGATATGCCTGCGCTATTATTTTGGCAATAGCAGTGTGGCGCAATGGGTTTAAATGACAGTGATTAAAATAATAGTTGTAATATAAAATGCTTCTTTTTCCCAAAGCAATAATGCAGTTGGGAAGAAGAAGCATTTTCTCATATTTATCTGTGGAGTTTTGTGTCGTTTCGGAGTATGATTTAAGAAAATGGTTCTTCTGAACGATAAAATCAGAGGTGTTTTATGCTTAAGATTACGATTCTTCTCTTAGGGCTTTTCTGGTGCCTGGGACTTTGGATAGAGGGGCGGGAGGCGGCGAAAAGCCGCGCGACCCTGCGTCACGTGGTGCATGTAAACGGCACACGAGGGAAATCTACGGTCTGTCGGCTGATCGAGGCCGGATTGCGGGCAGGCGGCTTGCGGGTATTCTGCAAAACTACAGGTACGGATCCGATGACGATAGATGTTTCCGGCAATGAAGAGCCTCTGCGCCGCAGAGGCAAAGCCAATATTAAAGAGCAGGTCGGCATTCTGCGCCGTGCTGCCGCCCAGAATGCGGAAGTTCTGGTGATCGAGTGCATGGCATTGCAGCCCGAATATCAAAGATGTGCGCAGCATCGCATTTTGCAGGCCGATGTGGGCGTGATTACGAACGTGCGGCACGATCATGCCGATGTGATGGGGGATAGTCTTCCGGAAATTGCGGATACGTTGAGCAACACGATTCCCAGAGGAGGCGTTTTATTTACGGCCGATGAGGCCATGGCAGCCCGTCTCAGGAGCCATGCGGAGGTGCTGGGCAGCCGCTTCGTTCTGGCACGTCCCACTGGGGATGAGCCGGATTTTGATTTTGCCGAAAATATTTCCCTGGCACTAGCTGTATGTGAAGATCTGGGCGTTTCGTGGGAAACAGCTCTTGCGGGCATGGCACATTATAAGCGCGACCCTTATGCGCTGGCACTATATAAGATGGGGCAGGGGATTTTTGTGAATGCCGTTTCGGTAAATGATTCTGATTCCACCTGCATCGTATGGGAAGATCTGCAGAAAAAACTTGGAGAGAAGGCCGGAAAGCTTATTTTGATCGTATGCAACCGGGCTGATCGGGGAAGCCGCACCCGGGATATGCTGACTGTATGTGAGAGACTGGCTCCGGCCGAGGTCTGGCTGGCAGGTTCGCATAAAGACTATATGACTGCCAAACTGCACCGGTTCTTGCCTGATTGCGCCGTGCGCAGTTTTTCACAGGCTGACGATATGCCTCTAAACGATACAGAACCAGGTACAGTGCTGTTTGCAGTCGGCAATTTGTATGGAGCGGGGCGCAAACTGATCGCCCGTGTCCGCGAGGAGGGAGAGCCTTATGTATAATCAAATCATTCTGTTAGGTGTAGTGGTGAGTATGATCTTTACCGAGATTACCGGGCTTTCGGCTGGACTTATCGTACCCGGTTATCTGGTTCTGGCGTTACATAGCCCCGGTCGTATTGTTACTACGCTGATTATGGCATCCGTGAGTGTGCTTTTATGCCGTCTGGCATCGCAATGGCTGATTTTATTTGGTCGACGCCGGTTTGCCTTTCTGATCCTGCTGACCTTTGTGCTGAATTGTGTACTTTCCGCATGGAGACTGCTTCCCTTCAGTGTGATTGGCATTTTAATGCCAGGTATTCTGGCGCGGGAAATCGATAGACAGGGATTCTTCGATGCCTTTCTGGCAATTGCCGCCACTACGCTTTTTACGGCGCTGATCTTACTGCTTATCGGGCAAAAGCTGCCCGGCGTGTGAAAGGAGGCGTTTTCGCATGAAAAGTTTGCAAAAACGCCGAAGCACGGCACTTATCCTGGCTGTGGCCTGGCTGGCCGTCTGCCTTGTCCTTACATTGGCGATGGGACAGACGAAAGCCACGGAAGACTATGAGATCAAACTTTTGGCTGCCCAGAAGCTGCAGGGCTGGATGGATGATATCCGGGATTATAAGCTGGAAGCAGGACTTTCCCTCACTCCTTATGATACGCACAAGACCGGAATGATCGGCGATGAATATACGCCAATTACCACCAGCCTTGGCTCGGAGGAGGCGAAGCGGACCACAGCAAACCCGGACATGGCCGCACTGCTGGTGCAGATGCTTACCGAGGCCGGGGTAAAGTCCGGCGATACCATCGGCGCGGGCTTTTCGGGTTCCTTTCCAACATTGAATCTGGCTGTGCTGGCCGCCGGTGAGGCGATGAATGTGAAGGTGATCTATATCGCATCCATGGGAGCAAGCACCTTTGGGGCAAACCAGCCGCAATTTACCTTCCCGGACATGGTCTGCCGCCTTTATCTTGACGGCAGGCTCCAGACACCTCCGGCTCTGATCACACCGGGCGGTGATTATGACTGCGGAGGTGAAATGTTTGAGGAGGAAAAAGAGGAGGCACTTGCCCGCATTGCGTCCTATGGCGTGGCAGATATCATGCAGGAGCGCGATTTCGCGGCAAACCTGAAGGCGCGTGAGGACCTGTATGAGACGTTAGGTCCCATAAGCAGTTTTGTCGGTGTGGGCGGAAACATTACGACCATCGGCCTGGAAGAGGACAAGATGAAGGTCGGTGTGATGGTTTCCTATACGGTTACCAGTGTGCGCAGTGATGACGGACTCTTGCAATATTATAATGCACATGGTCTGCCGGTTCTGCATCTTTTAAACATCAAGCAGCTGGCTGCCCAGTACGGTCTGCCGTTTGATCCAGAGACGATCGTCCCGCCAGGCCAGAGTGCCCTGTATTACCACACGGTATATCCACATCTTCCGGCTCTGGTCGGGGTCCTTGGAGCTGTGTGCATATTAGTTTTTGCCTTTAAAAGGAGATCCATGAGTGATGACAGGTAATATCAAACTGGCGGGTTTCGAGATCCGAAAAATAGACCGCAAAGAAATGATGATCGGTCTGGCGTTGATCGCGCTGAGTTTTTTAATGCCGGTTTTATTTACGGTACAGAACTTTCAGGTGCGGGAGTATATGCATCTTGCGTTGGAAAAGCAGGATAATACCGATCTGATGGTGGCTGCTTTACGCCTGGTGATGTTAAATGCCCTGCGCGCTGCTCCGCATTATATCGGAGCATATTATATTGCCGAGTCAGTGGAACTCTACCGGAGAGGGAAAAAAAGTTGGATACCCAATGCATGCATGATTTTACTGATCCTGCCGCTTGTATATGAGGGCATTGGTCTGGTGCACGGTATTCGTTACGACTTTGGTTTGCCTGCTCTGCTTTTGGGTTCATCCGTGGTACTGTTTCGGCGTCTGGATTATCAATATATATCATTAACTAAAAAGAACCTGATGCTGCTGATTTTTACTATAGCTTTTCAGTTCCTGGACATTATGCCGTTGATGAGCGGTCTGCCCGTGGGACGCGGTGAGACGAGTTCTGATATCAAGCTGTTTGCTGATGTGCTGGAGGCCAATTCTCTCTTAAATGCCATCGGTGCGGTGGGAATTTTAGTTGTAGCCCTGTTTGCAACGATTATTCTCCTGCAGCTGCGGGATGAGAATAATCTGCTGCGTCTGTCGGAGGAAAAAGAAAAAATGCAGACCGTGCAGAGCCGTGCCGCACTGCTGGAAATGAAAAACCGTACCTACCGGGAAATGAAGTATCTGGTGCACGATTTAAAATCGCCTCTGACCAGTACTCAGACTTTGGTGGGAATTTTAAAAATGCAATGCGAGGTTGACGGAAGAAACAGGGAAATCGAATATCTGAGCCGCATTGAAAGCCAGATGGATCGGATGAGCAGTATGATCTCGGAAATCTTATATGAAAACAGGCGCAGTCCCAGCGACACCAAGCACATTTTAGATATGGCACTTGCGCAGATATCGGTAGAGAATTATGCATCTAACATTCATATTGACAATGAGGTACCGGAGCTTCAGGTAAGTGTAAACAGTATTTTGTTTACGCGCGTGTTAGTAAATCTGATCCACAATGCCGCACTGGCGGTTGAGAAGGAGCGGGAGCTTGCCATCTGGATCCATGTACGGGCCCGCCTGGTGGATGACCTGCCGTTTATCACTTTTTCTGTTTCAGATAACGGCTGCGGTATGACCGAGCAGCAGAAAGCCACCATGTGGGAGCAGGGAATTTCCGGCTTTGGCTCCAGCGGTCTGGGGCTTGCCTTTGTGAAACAGACCGTGGAAGCCATGGACGGCTCGGTGATATCGGAAAGCCAGCCGGGAAAGGGAACACAGTTCATCATATTTTTACCGGAGGTAGTAAACCATGGAACGAAAGATCACGATACTTTCCATTGACGATGAAGAAAATATTCGCTTTGCTTTAGGCGAGCTATTTCATTTTCAGGGCTGGGAGGCCTGCAGTGCCCCAAATGTAAAAAAAGGCCTGGAGCAGTTTCGGTTACACAAACCTGACATTGTATTAATCGATTATCACATGCCCGGCATTAACGGCGTGGAAGGAGTGCAGATGTTGCGTGCACTTTCACATACTGTGCCAATTATCGTGTTTACAATTGATGAAAGTCAGGAGGTGGCTGACCAGTTTCTGCAGGCGGGTGCCAGTGATTTTGCTTTGAAGCCCATCAAGGCTCCGGATATTATCAGCCGCATCAAGCTGCATTTACGCCTTTTAGAACGAGAGCATCAAAAACAGGCACCTTTGGACAAAGGCTTAAGCGAGGCCACGATGCAGCTGGTGCTGGATTCGTTAAAAGAAGGTGAGGATTACATGACAGTAAATGAGGTGGCTCGCAGCAGCGGTCTTGCCTATCAGACGGTATACCGTTACCTGCAGTATCTGATTCAGAATAAGAAAGTGGAAATGGTGAGCATTTACGGCAAAGTCGGCCGCCCGCGCCAGTTATTCCGCTGGGTTGAAAATATGTAAGCGATCTATAATGAAACGAAAAAAGTTTTACCTTGAGAAAACGAGGCAAAACTTTTTTTTGTTTAATATGAAACTCGATTTAATTGATCAAAGGACATTATTACATTTTTGAGAAAAATATGAGAAAAAATAGACTTGAATAGAGCAATTTTGTATAATTTACACAGTTCCTACAGAACTTCGACACAGTTTCTACATAAATATTACTCTTATCCTGGGGATCAGCTTTCACCCCGACTTGAGATGTGATGGTAAAGCTTTCGCTTACTAATAAAAGACACCACAAAACAGAGAGGAGTTGCCGATGGGCGGCGAACCTCTCAAACAAAAGGAGGATGACAATGAAAAGATCAAATCGTCTGGTTGCAAGATCTGCAGTTGCACTCAGTCTGGCAGCTTCATTGACTGCCTGCGGAACTGCTTCCTCAACGACAACGACAGCGGCGAGCAGTGAGGCTGCTACCGAGACAGCTTCCGAAACAGAAGCTGCTTCTACGACCGAAACCGTTGGTGAGGATGTCTGGCTGCCTTACAACGAAAACCTCGAGAAGAAGCGTGATGACCGTGACGCTACCGGTAAAAACGGCGCGGTTGCTTCCTGTAACTGGTACGCCAGCAAGGCAGGTCTGGAAATTCTGAAGGAAGGCGGAAACGCCTTTGACGCAGCGGCTGCTGTAGCCTACACTCTGGGCGTGGCTGAGCCGTACTTCTCCGGCCTGGGCGGCGGCGGATTTATGACTATTTATAGTGCCAAAGATGACAAGGTGAGTGTCCTTGATTTCCGTGAGACTGCTCCTGCCGCTGCTAATGCGCAGATGTGGTTGGATGAAAACGGAAAGATGGAGCAGTTCAGTCTGGACGGCGTGAATAATCTGGGTGACAAGAGCGTGATCGGCGGTCTGTCGGTAGCTGTACCTGGAGAAGTTGCTGGTTTTGAGTATCTTCTTGATAACTACGGTTCTGATGCCGTAAGCCGTCAGCAGATCTTCCAGCCTGCTATCGACACAGCCAACAACGGCTATGTAGTGGGAGTTACCTTTAAGGAAGAGCTGGACAGCGAGTATACCGGTATTGCCGCAAACGAGACTTTAAGCAATATCTACCTGGATGAGAGCGGACTGCCGTATGAGGTTGGTGATGTGATCAAAAACCCGGATCTGGCAAAGACCCTGCAGCTGATCGCTGATGGCGGTAAAGATGCTTTCTATACCGGCGATATGGCACAGGCTATGGTGGATGCTGTTGCGGATTGGGGCGGCAACATGACCATGGAGGACCTTGCAAATTATGAAGTAAAGGTTCGCGAGCCTGTCGTTGGTCACTATAAAGATTACACCATCTACTCCTTACCACCGGCATCCTCCGGCGGTACACACCTGGTTGAGATCCTGAACATTCTCGAGAACTACGACGATATGGACAAGATTGGTGTAAACAGCGCTGAGTATGTACATCGTTTCTCTGAGGCTTTCAAGATTGCCTTCGCAGACCGCGCGCAGTATATGGCAGATACTGACTTTGCTGATGTTCCGTTAGCTCAGCTGACAAGCAAAGACTATGCTGCAGAGCGTTATAGCGAGATCACTGACAAGAGCGGCAGCTATGTGGCTGTAGAGCCGGAAGAGTTAGAGCATTATGCAACTACAAGCTTTTCCGTTGTTGACCAGTGGGGCAACATGGTAGCCTGCACAAAGACTATCAACTACGGCTTTGGTTCCAAGGTTGGTGTTCCTGGCTATGGATTTATTATGAACGACGAGATGGATGATTTCTCAGCTGATCCTGAGAGCGTAAACTGCGCAGAAGGCGGAAAACGTCCGTTATCCAGCATGAGCCCGTCTATCGTTTTATATCCGGATGGATCTCCGTACATGACAATCGGAAGCCCGGGAGCTACCCGTATTTTCCCGACGATCGCTCAGGTTATTGAGCGCATGATTGACTACAATATGGATATTCAGGATGCGATCGATTGTGCACGTATCTACGACAACGCATCTGAAAATATCTGCTATGAGTCCGGCGGTGTAAACCCGATCACTCCTGAGGTTGCTAAAGAACTGCAGGATCGCGGACATGAAGTTACCGATAAGGGAGAATGGCAGCTGTTCTTCGGCGGCGTACAGGGAATCTCGATCGGTAAGGACGGAACCCTGCGCGGTGGTGCGGATCCTCGCCGTGATGGTAAGGCTCTGGCATATTAATTTTCATTTCCAGTAATACATGAACTATCAGTGCTGCCCGCTTCCCGATAACGGGGCGGGCAGCTGTAAAATAAGAAAAGGAGACATACGATTATGAAGAAACTTGGTATTTTTATTGCGGCTAGTGCCTTGACATTATCTTTGGCTGCTTGCGGCTCCGGCGCTTCCGGCACAACAACTACCGCAGCGGCTGCAGAAACCACAGCAGCAGCTTCCGCAGAAACTACAGCGGCAGCAGGTGCTGCAACTGAACTGACTGAGATCAGTGCAGGTATGTGCTCTACTCCGGCTATCCTGACCAGTATTGGACAGAGTGCTGATGTAGACATTGCAAATACACTTTGCACAAAGGCTGGCATTGAAGTAACAATGAATAAGAACATCACAGGCGCAGATCTTCCAGATGACTGCAAAACTCTGATCCTTGCAGTCGGTGGATCTTCCAAGGGACTTGGTGCTGCCGGTATCGATGCTGACCAGGAGCTTGCACGTACTGACGCTCTGATTTCCGCTGCAAAGGAAAAAGGCATCATTGTTCTTGCTCTGCACACTGGCGGATCCGCTCGTCGCGGTACCTTATCTGACAGCTTTATCACTCCGGCTTTCCAGGGCTGCGATGCTGCTATCGTAGTTTCTGAGGGAGATTCCGATGGTCTGATGTCTGGTATCTTATCCGGCAACGGAACTCCTGCAATCTATGTAGATAACACTGCAGGTACTCTTGACGCTTTAAAAACTGCATTTGGTCTGTAAATCTGAGTTACTAAACAAACAAACTAACCTGCGGCCTGGCTGGACAGGCCGCAGTGATTTTGAAGAGGAGAACATCATTATGACACCTTACGTGATCACTTTTATTGTGATGGTCGGTGTTTTCATGATCGGCTGTTTTGCATTCAAACTGCCTGTTGGCGTATCAATGCTGATAGCAGCGCTCTGCGGTGCTCTTGAGGGCGGCCTCGGCACCGAGACTATCCGTATGATGGTAGAGGGCGAGTTCGGTTATGTAGATACCATTCTGACTATTGGCTGTGCCATGATTTTCATGAAGGTCATTGAGGGATCCGGTGCTCTGGATGCTTTAAGCAGCCTGATTATTGAGAAATTCCATCGTTTCCCTGCTGTTTTACTGGTTTTAATCATGCTCATCATCATGTTCCCCGGCATGATCACCGGTTCTTCCACTGCAGCAGTTCTTTCAGCAGGTTCCATTATGGCTCCGGTTCTTGCATTAATGGGAATTGATGCCGTTACCTCAGGCTCCATTATCGCTATGGGTGCTCTGCTTGGTATGATCGCACCTCCTGTAAATACCGCTGCATTAATTATCTGCGCAGGTATCGATGTTCCTTATGTTGGTTTTGAGGGTCCGCTGGCCTTAATCACTTTCCCGTTAGCGATTCTGTTCGTGCTTTTACTCGGCTACAAGCAGGCACGCCACATGGACTATGAAAAACTGAAACCTGCTCTTGAAAAGCAGGATGCGATCCGCAAGCAGTACGGTGTGCGCATCTACATTCCGTTACTGGTTCTGGTTGCTTTAATGGTTATCTTTAAGGTTCTGAAGTTAGGCGAAGACATCGGTATGCCACTCATGTTCCTTATCAGTGCTGCCGTTGGTCTGTTCACCGGAAAGAAGATCAATGTACTGACTGCTGTACCGGAAGCCATCCGTACCGCAGCACCTGTTATGGGTATTCTGATGGGTGTTGGTATGTTCATCGAAGTAATGACAGCGACCGGCGTTCGCGGTCTGGTAGTTATCAGCTGTCTGCGTCTTCCGAGCACATTGTGGCTCTTAGCCTGCGCGATCAGTATTCCGCTGTTTGGTGCAGTTTCCTCTTACGGCGCATGCTCGGTTTTAGGCGTTCCGTTCGCTTACATTTATGCTTCACTTTTAGGCGGAAATTCCGTTGTGGTTTTAGCTGCTATCAGCCTGATCGCTGCTGTGGGTGATATGATGCCTCCTACCGCTTTAGCGGGTCTGTTCGCTGCACAGGTTACAGGTGTAGAAAAATACACTAAGATCCTGAAGCGTTGTATTGTGCCTATCATCATTCTGCTGGTTTACGCTTGTTTCTTCCTGGCAAATTCAAAACTGATTGCCGGACTGTTTTAAAGGAGGGACTGAATTATGAGTATTATCACGATCATTTATTTAGCCATCGCCCTTCTGGTTTTTGTAAGCACACTGTACAACATGATTTTTAAGGAAGAACGCCTTGTTGATCAGATCAACGCAGCTATGATTTTAATTCCTCTGCTGCTGCGGATCTTCCTGATCAAGTAAGGAGGGTGAATGAAAATGAAGAAAACGTATCTGTCCGCCGTTGCCGTTCTGGTTTGCGCGGCTCTTGTTGGCGGTATTGCCGGTACGAGCTTTTATACCAAGCGCCATTTCAAGGAAGACATCGTGACTGGTCCGAATGTGACCGAGGTATTTAAGCTGAGCCGTTATAATCCAAACCTGGAAGGCACCATCGGCGATTCCGATGTATATGTACTGAAAGGTGAAAAAGAGGGAGGTTCCCTTGTTGTTCTGGGCAGCACTCATGCCAACGAACCTTCTGGTCATATGGCCGGCATTATTCTGGAAGAGAATGCAAAGGTTGAAGCGGGAACCATTTATGTGATCCCGAACATCAATAATTCTGCTTTGACCCACAATGACCCGCTGGATGGTTCTCCACAGTACATGCACTTCACCACAAAAAATGGTGAGACCAGAACATTCCAGTATGGCTCCCGTGCAACCAACCCGATCGATCAGTGGCCGGATCCGGATATTTACACACATAAGTCTTCCGGTCAGACACTTTCCGGTTCAGAGACTCGTAACCTGAACCGCTGCTATCCGGGAGTTGAGGATGGTACTTTATCTGAGCAGGTTGCTTATGCGGTAACCAACATGATCAAGACTTTAGATATTGACATGGAGATCGACCTGCATGAGTCCAGCCCGGAGTATGCCGTAAACAATGCTACCGTAGCTCACGAGCGCGCTTCTGCTATTGCATCTGAGGGCGTTCTGAATCTGGAGCTAGAGGGCATTTCCATGAGTCTGGAGCCGTCTCCGGTTTCCTTGCATGGTCTGACTCACCGTGAGTTAGGTGATTATACCAATACTTATGCACTGTTAATGGAGACTGGTAACCCTAGTCAGGGTCGTCTTCGTGGCTATACAGATGAGGATCTGGTAAAGACAGGTGAAGATCCTTGCTATGTGATCGCCTATGATCTGGGGCTTCTGTATGTTGACTACAGTTCCGGCAACTTCCCAATCGAGCTGCGTGCTGGTCGTCATCTTGCTGGTATCAGCGCTTACATCGATGCGTTCAACAATAACAGCAGCGAAGATAAGCAGATCATTGTGGAAGGCATTCCGACCTATGACGAGATGATCAACAGCGATTTAGGCGATTTCCTTCTGTAAAAAATTCACATGGATCGAATGGAAAGGGCCGCCGCACGTCAGTGCGGCAGCCCTTTTTGGGTTACAGACTCAGGCACACAAGAGGCAGCGTGACGATCGAAAACAGGGTCGTTATGAAGATCATGCCTGCAGCGTAGTCGCCGTCGGAGTGCTGGGTCTCGGCGATCATGGCGATGGAGGCCATGGAGGGGAGTGCGCAGAGGACGCTGAGAGTGACGGCGATGCTGCGGTCGATGGACGGAATGTAGTGCATTATTGTATAGAAAGCAATGGGAAGCAGGACCATTTTTATGAGAACTGTCGCGTAGATCTCCCTGCATTTTAAGTAATTCCGGATTTTGATATAGCAGAATACTCCGCCGAGATAGATCATTGCCAACGGAGAAGCGGCGGAACCAGTTTTTGCGAGGGCGTTTACCACCGCGGCAGGAAGTTTGATGCCGGTGAGAACAAGGAAAACGCCTGTGGTGATGGCAATGGTTGCCGGATTAACCATTTTTATCAGCCGTTTTGAGAGTGAAACAGAAGTTTGGCTGTCCGGCGGGGAGGTCAGGTCTAATCCGATGGTCCAGAGCACGAGCTGGTCGATCACCGTGAATACGGCGATATAGATTCCTCCCTGTTCCGGGTATAGCGCGAGGATGATCGGGATTCCCATGAATCCGCAATTCCCGAACATGCTGCAGGCGCGGTAAAGATTTCTGTGTTGTATATCCAGATGCAGTAATTTCGACAGTGCGGCTGTGATCAGATAGAGAACCAGATAGTACACTGCAGTGAGCAGAAGTATCACTGTGGATGAAAGAAACTGCTCCTTTGTTGCGCCGCTGATCGCGTTTGAAAAGATCAGCAGGGGGAGCAGGATTTTTGTGACACACGAGGACAGGGCACCTAATTTCTCACGGTTCAGCACATTTGTCTTAACGGCGATGATCCCGATCAGGAGATACACCACGAAGATCTCAACCTGTTCCAGTACAATCGAAAAGTAATTCATTACAGCACCTCCAGGCGGACAGGGGGATAGGGGTGTCCGGCCTTTGTAATCTGATTTATTCATTTTAGAAGTTTATCTTCTTAGAATTCTATTTTTATTATAGATGGATTGTTGCAAGATTTCTATCATTATCTTCATCACTCTGGGCAAAAATGATGGAGATAATGATAAAATGAAGAAAATAATCGGGTACAGCAAAAAAATGACTTCCGATACTTAGAAAAGTCGGAAGTCATTTTTTTAATAGGACGGGCCTGAAGTTTACGCAAATTTTGCCTTTAATGTTCGGATCCCCGAACCTTTAGGAATGTAGCCGAAATGTTACATTTGTCAGTATATCATATATGTAGGAAGTAATCCAGTTCTTTTTTTCTGTACTATTCCTCATAAATAAATCCGTTGTCTGTAAGGTATATGTATCCGTATGGTTCCGCTATGCATCCATCCGTATCCAGTTTCCCATATACGGCACAAGCATAATATGAGCCGGCATGAACTATCCCGGTGCCATCTCCACATTTAATTACGAACCATCTGTATCCGCTGTTCCTCACAACCTCTTCGGCGAACGCTCTGTACTCCTCCTCTGATATTCCCTTTAAGGTGTCTTTGTCAACCTCAATGTATGCCATCAAGCTATCGCCTACTATTTTGGATTGCAACTCTGCATCAATCAGTGGATTCCCTGTTTCATTTTTCCCCGGTATGATAACGCTTTCCGGAACTTCCTGCGCACTTTCTTGAGTTTTTGAATCGCTTTCCTGGGTTTTGCATACATTTTCTTCGATTTTGATAACATTTTTTGTATTTTCCTGCGTGATTCCATATTTCTGCGCTATCATCTGTTTTCTTTTTTCGGCACTATTCTTGCTTATAGCAAAGGCGGCACATACAAGTACCGCCACAATTACAAGAACCGCCATTGCTCTTGCTTTCTTCATTCTCTCTGCTCCTTTTAAGCTAATATTTTGTAATTTTGGATATGTGATACCCGGAACAAACACGTTTTGCATACTCCATAATCATCTGTCAAGAAGTAATAGTTCTTCGGCAAATACAGGTTCGGGGCGTTCCGATATCGTTCATCTCCCGATTTTCTTAAATATCCCTCGTATTCTGCTCCGTCGAATAGTCTGACCTTTATTCTTCGTCCCAGGTTTTCTTCCAGTGCCTTTCTATTCATCCTGCGCCTCCTGTATTGTTTCTCCTCTGGCATACGCATTGAAAGCATCCTCAAGCCCTATTTTTTCTATCACAACCATCAGACCATATGTAAGTTTTACTAAATCGAACGCTTTTATATTCAACAGTTCTACGCTTAAATCGTCACTGCCGTTTTTCAGGTCTACACAGCATCCTTGCTGAATTTCTTTCGTGCTCCCATCGTCATACGTTACCGTAATCCCTGCAACTTCCTTGTCTTTTTCCTTGATTGTATAATCGTCCATCGTTATTCCTCCTGCCTATTTATCCTTTTATTTTTTTCGGTAAACTTTTTTCCTACGCTCCCTGCCTCTCTTACACTTTATCGGGCAATCAGGCATTCGCCTTTTGTCAGCCTCCCCGGTATCTAGCCGAACTTCACTTCCGGTTATATAGCATCCAGCAAATTCTACATCCGCCATTGGAGCCGTCCAAAAAGGACACCATGTGCATGATTCAGGCAGATGCTCCGCCTTAATTTTGAAACCGAATTTTTCATAATTTGCAAGCATTGATATTTCTCCTCATAATTCTAATTGAACGGTAAGCCGGTATCATCATCTGGGACGCTCATAAAACCATCGCCATTCGGAGTTGGCATCTGACCGGTTCCCTGTGCTTCGCTACTTCCTTTGCTCTCTGCGAACTCCTGCTCCTCCACTGTTATTTCAGTGGTATATATTTTCTGACCATCCTTGTTTGTATAACTTCCTGTTGTGATTCTTCCAGAAATAACAACTTTTGTTCCTTTTCTGAAATACTTCTCGGCAAACTCCGCCTGTTTTCCAAACACTACGCAAGGGATGAAATCTGCTGTTTGTTCTCCCTCTCTTTTGAATTTTCTGTCTACCGCAATAGTGTATCTTGCTACTGCTGTATTGTTCCCCTGCGAATATCTAACTTCCGGGTCGCGCGTAAGGCGGCCTATCTCGATTGCTTTATTCATTTTTAGCCTCTCTTTCTTTTACCAGCAACTAACTGATGCACCATATTTCCGAGCCAGCTTGCGGCTATAACCTTTAGTACCCCCCCCGATTGTAATATAGGCTGTTCTTCTGCTGTTCATCTTTACATCTACAGGACTACCGCAAGTAAAGCATTTATAAGTAAATTCCGCAGTATTCATATTTGTCATGTACTTAAATTCATTGCCACACTTGCATTTCGTATAAAGCGGTTTAAGGTTTACCAGTTCCGTTTCTTTGCCACATTCACATTTATAGGACTTGATTTTTTCTTTTGCACAGAATCCTTTTTCCTTTCCGCATTTATCGCATTTGATATACAGGAACCCTTTGTATCCGTCAGGATGTTCCATATCCTGCGGCTCTTCGGTTTTCTCTGGTTCTTTCTTCCATCCAGTACCAAACAGGCTGTCATTCCGGCTGTGAGGCTTTTCCTGCATTCTTTTCACAAATTCTTGTGCTGTGATACTTTCCTTGATTTCCTCTTCCTTTTCAGCTTTGATACCAGTATTATCCTCAACACCGTCAATCGCTTTGATTTTATTATGGAATCTCATGGCGTTATTAAGAAGTGACATTGTATCCGCATCGTCCATCTGAAATGTATTTTCTCCATATCCACTAATAATTTTAACTTCCATCTTTTTTCTCCTTACTGTCTGTTTTTCTGCAAATCGTAAATAATTCCATTTACCGTATCAACCCACCGTTCCAGTTCTTTCCAGTCTTTCTGTTCCCCTGCAAAAGGTCCAAGGAGCAGTAGCCTCTCAGATGCAGATAATCCACTCGACTTAAACTTCTTTTCATTTTTCAGCAAATACTCTTCACATTTTCTGTAAGTCTCCTCATCAAATGGCTTTCTTTCATGCTCATATGCACTGTATTCAGCCGGACTGCAACCGGCAATCTTTGACATTTCCATCATCGATATTTTTGCGTCTTTCCGTAATGCTGCTATGTACCCTGCGTACATTCTTTTTCGGCTGTTCAGATTCTGGATTCTGAATCTTTCCTGCATGGCTTTTGTTTCTGTAACCTTAATCAGTTGCCGTACTTCGCATTTCTCATTCTCGCAATCATGTACAAAGCCGCTTTTTCCGTTTTCTCCATCCCAAAACCCGACAACGTGTTTGGTCGGTTCATTGCATCTTTCACATTTTGTATTTAACAGCATTTCCTAGTCCTCCCTCGGCTTATTCAAAACATCCAGATGCTTTATCAAGCATTGCACGCATCCTATCTGCTGAAATCCTGGTTTGCATACCATTTCCACCGGTATAGGGCAACTATGAGCATTTGAGATAATGTATTCTGCAAGAGCTTTTTCTCCGGCTTTCGCCTTTTTCAATCTCTTGTCCGCCGCATCCAGGCGATTATCTACATGACCTATGAAATCTACCATTATCCGCATGGTTTCTTTGCAATATTCTTCGTTGATTCGGTATTCCTCATGTGTGAAATCATGCAGGAATAGGTCTATTCGCCGTTTCAACTCATTTTTATTTTTTATATCCATCTTTTCTGTGCCTCCTGTATTTTACAGAACACTTGCGGCAGCAATATTTCTTTCCTGGAATATCCGTCTGAAATATCTTCCTGCAATACAAGCACTTTCTTTCCTCCATCTTCTAGCCTCCACTCATATCGAATAGGTCAAATAACGTAAGCTGTCCGGTAGGCAGTACCTTTTCTTTGGGAATCTCTTTCAGGTATTCCTCAATCTGTTTGCGACAATATTTAAAACTGTCCTGGTATCTTTCCGGGCGTTCGTGCCGCCTCATTCCGACATAATCATTCCCATTGATAAAACTCTGCAATCCTGTAATATATCCCATGACCGCACCGATATGGCACTGTTCTTTTTGCCTTTCGTTCAACTTCCCAAGATTCTGCATGATAAAAATATAATTTTCATCTGCCTTATAAACCAAGAGAGAGCTTTTAGCATTTTCCCTGATTTCATCCATCCTCGCCATATAATAATTGTCTACCTGCGGCGGTGTTTCTCTGAAATATTCTTTCGGGTAGTCCTTTTCTTCCAACTCCTCCTGGCACTTCCGCTTGTCATATATGATATGGTTCCGCACAATGTTCATGTTGAAGCCATCTTCATATAATGGGTCGCTGCCTCCATGCGTGTTGAGATATTCCCATCTTTGAAAATCTTTCTGCAAATTTTCCTGCAATTCCTCTGCTCTCGTCCTTTTCTTCGCCATTCTGCGCCTCTTTTCTATCCCCTCCCCGGCATCCATGGGTGCCGGGATGAGAAGATTGATAGATTTCTATGCAATGGTACAAGCCGGAGCGCAGCGACTAGCCCAGTACGCGGCGCTGGTGTCGACGCTACCATCGGAGCTCACATACCACGTAGTGCCCGAGTAGCCCCGATAAGCCGAGCGGGTCCAGTGTCGGCAGGTGTTGCCATCCTCTGTGAATTTCACTCTGTTCGCCTTATTTTCATAAAATTCGTATGGTGTTTCCTCCGGGTCGAACTCCTCTTTTGAGAGTAGGAAAAACAAATCTTCTGTCTGTTCTCCATTGCTGTTGTTTTTCTTCACTTTTGCCAGGTAAGGAATGAGGTCTGCAAATCTTTCTTTGAACTCATCACTCTGTAAATATTCTCTCAGCTCGGAATCCGCCCATACATTACTGCCGTAATCTCCTTTTGTATCGAACTCTCTCGCCTCAATCGCTACATGAGCCTGGATTGTCATGCTATGGTCAAGCGTTTTGTCCGCAAGTTCCTCCACATCAAAGCCGATAACATCGTATGGAACCTCTTTTCCGTCAAACATAATCCAGATTGTATCTCCAACCGAAACATGGTTCTGGATTTCTCCGTTTCTGATAAGTGCTCTTAATTCATCCAGCGTAAATGTTTTCTTGTATTTATGTGTGATGTTCAGCTCTTTTCCGGTATCTTTTGACTTTTCATGCTCCTGGTCCGAATCCACACCAGGCATGGCGCAGTTGCAAAATGGATGCAACGGTTCTGCGCATACTGCCTCTGCTAATTTCTGTGCCGTTTCGTTTACTCTTCCTGCCGCAAATTCCAGAAACGCATCTCTTTCCCTCTTGATAAACTTCTTGCTGCCTACTGCCTCCATACGGAATCCGTATGCACTTAATCTGATTGAATTGATACTCATTCTTTTTGTCCTCCTGTTATTCGATATGTTTTGTTTCTCCTGCAAAGCAATTTCCGCAGAACCGGTATATGCCTTTCTCCACCCTTTCAAAAGTCGGGAAAGTGTCACGCTCCGTTCCCATCTCATCGTCCATCACTCTGCTGTATGGCGCACCCACCTGCAAGTATCCATCTCTGTATATTCTTGGTGTTGTGACATCCATAAAATATATGAATACGCTTTCATCCACCAGGTCACCCGGTTTCGCATAATCATACCAGCTATATTGGCAATTACCGTTTGCCTCTCTTTCCCAGTCTTTCATGGTCTTGAGCTTTCTCCGATGCATTTTCAGCCGCCTTTCTGTATTCACTTACTATGTAGCTGTCCGCATGGAATCCGTTCAGGATATTAACTGCCTGTAATTCCGTTATTCCGCATCGGTTCTGTAACTCAATTCTTAATTCTCTTCGCTCCCTTATGTCCTGCCCTGCTGTGTCCGGCAGAGCTTTTGCACGTTTCCGGTATTCTTCTACAATCGCCCTTGTCAAAAGTTCTGCCATACCTCTGTTACCTCCTATACGCCCGAAGCAGACGTTTTCTGTAATTCTGTGATAACTTCTTTCAAAGCATATTTGCCATTCGTTGTAAGCTGCCTCTGCCAGCATCCATTCTTCGGTGACCATCTGAAACCATGTTTTTTTACAATATCCCTTGTTTCTTCATCCGGTTTTCCATCAAAGAAAAGCTGTAATCTCATAAGGTCTGTATTTTCTACCACTTTGAAGAAATCGTTCCCTGTTTCCTTAGTTCCTGCCTCTTTTGCCTTTTTCAGTCTTTCCAGTCTTGCCTTGGTATTTTTGATTTTTGCATTATTGTTTGAAAGCTGATACCCTGCGAATGGTGCATCGCTCAAATGCCAACTTTCTGACATAGCCTTTTTCAATTCTTCCTGCTGTGAAACGGAAAGTTCCGGGCATCCCTCGACTGTTTTGTGCTTTCTCCAATATGCATTGACCGCTTTCATTCTGTCCTGAAGCTCTGTAAGGCTTTCCAGCTTTTCCTCCAACATCTCAATGGCCTGTGCGTCCCCGGATAAAATCGGCTGGTTCATTGTGAGCAGATTTGTAATCTTCTTTGCATAGGATTCCAGGCTGTTCCACTCCTGCATGAGTGAATCCCTGCGGCTGTTCTGCTTGTTCTTTTTCTTAACCGGGAAGTTACCGGCTCCAGAAATCAGAACTGACGGACAGCTCGCTTCGTTTCTGTAGTAGGAATTGTAGTATTCCGCCAGCTTTTTGCTGTATCTCCCTGCCATTCTCTCTGCCTTTTCAGCAAGGTTCGGTCTCTTCTGTTTGATTTTCTCAACAACCGCATAGACACTCTCCACTCGCTTGCGGTATTCCTCTGTTGCGCTGCCCTGCTTATAATCACTCATTGAATTGGCATCGTTGGCGGCTCTTGCCATATCCTCGCTGATTGTATAGAACTGAATCTCCATTATTCGTCCTCCTCCATTTTTAAGATTGTTCTGTGCTCATATTTCATCGTTGCCTGTGAATCTTTGAACTTTGAAAGCTCCCAATCTGAATTGTAAGGATGGAAGTTAAGGTATCCATCACTGCCAACTGATATGCTCGCTGACATTTCCTCGCCATTCCCTTTTAATGCCTCCTGAATTGCTTTCAGGTGCGGATATACTGCTTTGCATAATTCCTCGAACTGTTTCTCTGTCATTTCAATTTTTTCTTTGCTCATTTTTGTGAGTTCCTTTCTTATTCTGCTGTTGCGTGGAAGAACATTCTTTCCACTTCCTCTGCTCCCTCTTCCGCATCCATGATACCGGCTGCCATCTCATTCAGGATTGAGCCAACATACAATGCCTGTAATGCTTTTCCTGTCTGAATCAAAATCATCTGTACGCCGTTGTTTTCCTTGGCTGTAGCGGTTGCCCCTGTTCCATATAACCTGTTTTCGACTGCATTCATAAGCTCTTTGAATAATCCCATCTTCATTCCTCCTTGTGTTGTAACTCACTATATTGAGTTGTTTGAGTATATACTAACACGTAGTAGGTAGGTGTCAATACCTTTATTAACAAAATCTCAATTTTTTGAGTTTACTTTTCAGGTGGTACTATTTCGAGAGAATATCCCATAGAATTTATGACGTGCTCAATAATTATGAATCTTGCAGAATCATCCTCTGTATCAGCCGCTATATCTTCCAGCTTTGTTATATCCGGCTTTCCATCCTGCGTCAGTTTAATTTCAAAACCAAGACCGTCCGCAATTTTTTTGATTGTTCCATAGGTTGGTGATACTCCCACATTCAGTTTGTACCACAGATTCTGCCTGGTCCATCCGATACGTTTTGCCGCCTCCTCGTATGTGATACCATTATCGAGCATATACTGCTTGAATTTTTCTATAATATCCACTGCCTACACCTCCACAAAATTGAATTTTGGATGTTTCTTTCGCTCCTCGCATTTCTGGAACCACTCCTGCACCTTTTCTGCACAGAAATCTTTCCCGGCTGTATATTTCCCACTCGAAAAAATAATGCCACTTTCACTGTCAATTTCGTGAATCCAGTACACATATCCCCCATAATTCGGTCGTACTGAAATTTCATACCACTTTCCGAATCTATCGGTCGGAAATGTCAAGAAATCGCATCCCGGCTTTTTGGTGTAGTCAAGCTGCATCTGGTCGAATATCCAATCTGCCAATTCGTCCAGATTTTCAAACGTCTTGTCGAACGCTTTCTGGTTATAATCGTTATAATACTTTACGATTTTTGCTGTTATCATTACGCACATTCCTCCTGGTATTTATATTTTATGCCCTGCATATTCTCTTCCCATTTGGCAGACTCGGGCGTTAATTTTACGAACTGTTCTACAATCTCTAACAGTTCATCTTCGTCCAGTTCCACCATCGGGCAGCCGTATTTGCTTTCCAACTCTTCCTGCTCCTCATCCAGGAACAGATAGTCCTCTCTCAATGGCGGCGGCTCTTCATCATCCCACTGGCTCCGCCTGCGTGGTGGGTTTTCAAATTCTTCTCGCCTGCGCTCCCAGTATTCGTCCTCATCCGGTATATTCCACACTTTAGTCCTCCTTGAGATTCCCCAGGATTTCATCTGCCCTTTGCATAATCTCTGCAAATTTATTGTTTGCCTCTTCCATCTCCTGGCGTTTTTTCTCTCTTGCCTTGTAAAATTCTTCATTTTTCAGCTCATCTTCCCACCCATTTATGAACTGTCGAACCTCCCGGACATTATTAAACCCGCATTCGTTTTCATAGTCATTTCTGGCTGTGAAGATAACGTATTTCTTTTCCCTGCGCTTATCATCAATGGCAACTCCGAAATACAACTCATCTCTCTGCTCCTCATCAAGAGGCTCGAATCTTACATCATCATAAAGTGGCCCGACCATCGGGCAATTATTTTTGAACCACACCCGGTAGTTATCCAGTATGTAATCGCTTGTGATACCTTTCAGAATCCCCCAGATTTTCGCCAATCTTCCTGCAAGTGCCTTATCATCGCAAAACCAGTCATACCAGCCTGCCTCAATCTGTGTTTCTCTGTCTTTCGCAAGGAAATCTCCCTTGCGGTATCTCTCGCAAAACTGTCTTAATGTCATATCTGCCATAGCTGTTCCTCCTATTGTTCATCGTTTGTGCTCATCGCCTTGTGCTCCACTCTCCGGCGTTCAGACCTTGCTTTCTTTTTCAAGTTCCTTTTCCATCTTTTGATTGTCTGTGCTTTTGTATGATTCCGAGAAAAATCGTAATCATCCAGAATGTATCTCCCTCCGCTTTCTCTTTCTCCGTATGCGTGCATCTTTCTCCGGCTCACGCTTCTGCCCTCCCTCCATTCTGTATCTGCCTCTTAATCGAGGCAGACTTCCTGTGAAATTGTGTACTGTTCTTTTAATTTATCGAACGCTTTATTGGTTACTCGGTATTCGTTCCAGCCTACCCGGTAATGCCCCGGTGTGCAGAAATCCTTATCCGTATATTTTTTCAGGAATGTAATTCCCCGGCCTTTGATTTCCAGTGGCGTATCAATAAACCAATGACCGCCATAATATCCCCGGCTCGCCTCCATCTGGCAATCAGGCTTTGCGCCTCCCATCTCCGGCGTATACTGATACACCCCAGGTTCGGTTGCCTCCTGCGACTCCTGCTTTTCTGGCTGTGTCAGCTCCAGGCGTTTTCCTCTGCCAATCCTGCGAAGAGTGTACATCTCTTTTTCAGAAATATATCCTTTCTGAAAAAGCTGTTCTACGCTTTCAAGATAGAAATTGCAGGATTCTAAAGAATCGCAAATCTCAAATAACTGAATCAGATTGTTATAACCGTTGCTATGTTGTACCGGAAACTGGATAATCTGTGCTGCCATGATTTTGACCTCCTACTCACTTTTGTGTGTTTCATAACTCGTTCTTATGAGTTTAATATAACACGTAGTAGGTAGGTGTCAATACCTTTATTTACAAAAAGCTCAAAAAATGAGTTTTATTTCTTTTCCTTGCTTTCCTCTGGATTTTTCTTCGGTCTGCCTCCAAGTTTTCCTCTTTCCTGCTGTTTCCGGCAGTATTCTTTTCTTGCCTCGGTTTCCATATCCATTTTTGTCCGAATGAATATAAATGCCATATCCGCCGCCGCACTCAAGTCTTTTGGTTCTTCGCCCCTCCATCTGTAAATCATAAGCGCTTTGAAGAGTGTCCCCATATCTCTATCGCTCAACGTCATTACCGGCTCTGCAATATCAGGGTGTAGAATTAAATCCTCCATGCCTCACGCCTCCTATCTGCCTTTCTTGATTCTATCTGCCTTTGTTTCTGTTGCCTCGCTTTGAAGAAATTTCTTTATTCCCTCTCTGCAATACTGTCCTGTGTACGGATTCGGACACGCTCGCTCGCCAGCTTCATGTGCAATCGCATCATCATAAATACAGTACGCGCATTTCTTGAATGCCCCTCTCAATATTGCACTTGCTATCGCATCATCGCTTGCACTGTTAAGCATTTCCCTTACTGTCATAGCTCCCTGTACCTCCTGTTCTGAATAAATCACACGCCATCATAAAGCCTGCGATGAATCCCTGCTTTTCTCTGCTATCTCCATACTGGACCATACTGTCCCATATATCGCCCTGCAATTTCATAAGGCTGTTATCTGCTTTGCTGCATATATTTCTAAACTGGCGAATCGCCTCCTGCTCCTCTCCGCTTTCTGCGCTCTCCATGCGCTCATCGACATATGCCTGATACAGTAAATCAATCGTTCTCACTTTCCGCCCTCCTGTTCCGTTATCCTAAGTAATCGTACCTTGTGTGCCAGTGGTATTGGTAAAATCCATTGGCAGGGTTAATCCCCTCGTACCGTTCTCGCCATTCTTTCAACATTTCCCGATATGTAAACAGCTCTCCTGTTTCTTTATTCCGGTACAGTTTCGCCGGCTGTTCGCCGGTATTTTCTTTATCCATCCTGCTCGCCTCCCTCTTCCGGTAAATACTCAACTTTAATGTGAGCCGCCATGAAGCAATCAGGTTCTCCGTCAAATTCGTTGCCTGCGGATGAGTTGAGCGTATCTCCTCTTTCCTCGCAGCACTCTCTCGGACTGCAACAGTCTGTATTCTTCCAGAGCTTTCCGTTTTCATCCTCATACACGTACCGTCCCCAATCATCCCTGCCGATATATTTCAGATGCAATGTTTTAATCTTTACAGCAGCCAATTCATAATTGATAACATCAAAATGTCCGAGCGGCTTTTTGTATTCGATATAGCCCCATGCCTGGCAGCCTACTTCCTCAACAAACTTTTTATTGTCGAAGTTCTCAATCTCCAGGACTTCGTTATTTTTTGGCTTCGGGTATCCTCCCGGCATGATTGGACGCTGTGTGCTGTAATACCTGTACCCTGCCGGGGAGATTTTCTTTTCTTTCGCATCAGGGTAATGTGCTATGACATCCTGTTTCGCATCCTCTATTGTTTTGAATGGTCCTGTCCCTGCGGCTCCTTTTCCCTTGTCCTCATCATAAAGAAAATGATTGTGGTATCCATCAACGTCCTGGACTATTGCGATATGATTCACGTATCCATCATCCATATGCAGTGCTGAATGAAACATTGCTACAATATTCGCCATCATTTGTATGTCCTCACTTTCTGCCCTCGTACCCTCCGGGGCGGGTAACTGTTTTATAATTCAAATGCCATTGCTGCATCTTTCTCCGATGCTCCCTGTTCCATGCAGGCGTTGTATCTCATCAACTGCCGTTCCTCTTTAATCTCCCTGATTCTCTTTAAGGTTGGCCAGTCCACCAATGCGCCCACGCAATACGCCTTTTCCATAAGCTCCTCGACTTCGCTGATTCTTTCCTGGACCTCATCCCACTGCTCGTCTGTATATGTGTGTGCCGGTGCCTCCTGCATGTCAATTTCGATGCATTTCAGCTTATCGTGCATCGAATACAGGTTGAAATGTTCGCTCTCGTTTACTCTGTACTTTTTCATCAGCTCTGCTCCTCCTAAAACATAGTATCAAGAATCCTCTGGATAAGTTTTTCGCTTTCCTCAACCAACTGTTTGTTATGTCTGTTGTCCTGCACAGCCTGCTTAAATTCTGCGCTATCCGGATTGTCCGCAAATTCAACAATTTTTCTGGCGGATTCTTCTGTTCTTCTTATCGCCTCCGTCTTGCTATCAATAAGAATAGCTTTTATTGCGCCAGCCTCTTCCAACGTGAGAACTTTCTGTTCAAGTTCTTCGACAGTTCTCTTCTCTGCTTCATAATCTTTCACTGCACTTTCGTACATTTCTTTATATTTTGCTGCCTCTGCCGCCGAACTTTCGGCTCTCTGTTTCATGCTGCATCCGAAATCATTTTCAATGTTTCCCTCGGCAATTTCAAAGCATCCCTCAAATGCCATGCTGATATAGCTATCCTCTCCAAGGTCTGTCACGATTTTTTTGATTTTTTCCAACGCTTTCCGTTCCTGCTCTTTGGTTGCTGCCATCTCTATGTCCTCCTGCATTCCGCTCTTGATTTCTTCCACCGCCCTGCTATAATAAAAGGGTAAGGCTTGGCGGTGGCAGGAACCGCCTTACCCTTATTACGGATTGGAAACCCTCTTACTTACCAGGTGTCGGGGTTTCCTTTTTTAATACCTCAATTTTCTTTCGTATGATGCCTGCGGCATCTTCTCCGGTCTTTGCTTTCAGCTCCACGTTTTCTGCTAATGTTTCTAAAAATAAAATCAACTCTGTCTGTGTCATTTCAAATTCCTCCATGTACTCTTAACCTCCTGCCTTGGTTTATTCCAACTCGTTTTATTGAGTTGTTGACATTATAATAACACGTAGGTTAGTAGTGTCAATATGCTTATTTACAATTTTTGAAAAAGTTTTTGAGGTACAAATGAACATAAATATATTTATATATCTGTATCTTTATCTGTTTCTGTATCTGTATCGGGTTTTTTCGGTTCAGAAAATAACCGTTCGGTAATTCGGTTTTTATTTTAGAAATGAATCATCAGAAAATCCTTATTTTATGCGGCTTTCAAGGATTGTAAGAAAATAACCGTTCGGTTTTTCGGTTTTCTGTACTGGTGGTACAAATTTTGAAGTCCAGGTTTGAACCTGGTACAAACTCAAAAAATAAACCGAAATTTTCCGAACGCATAAAAAAATAACCGTTCGGTATCGGTCGGTTACCAAACGATTATTTTATCAACTCAATATTTTGTGGATAATGTGAATAACTATGGGGATAACTCTGTTATTGTATCTGCTCAATATCTCCATTATCGAGATAAACTATAAAATCCTGGAGGACTGTTCCACTGAACATCAGGTTAGCATCGTGCTCCTCTCCCTTTACATACTCATGGACCGTAACGAACAGGTTTCCGCTAAGATACTGTATCTTCGTTGTTGTATTATTATAAAAATTCACAATGCAGTGAATCTCATCATCGTTCGTAAATTTCCATTGGTAGTAATCTTTTGCGTATTCCACCATCTGCACATCCGCAGAAATGGCAGACACTCTCCACTTTCCAGTAACATCATTCCGCACTTTATCCCTGGAAAAGGTTGCATCTATATCGTGACAGCTCTTGTCACTGATTCCGTACATTCCATCCCGGTGTGGTACTTCCTGCGTTTCAGGCTCTTTGGATTCCTCCTGCGTGTCCTCTACCGCCGCAGGCTCTGTTGTTTCTTCCTGCTTTATCAATTCCCCTGTTGTGTAGTTATACGCATCCTTACCGGTTGTAGGATAATACAAATGTCCGTTCTCGCTGTCAGTGATATAAACAACCGTCCAGTTATTATTCAGGTACTGGCATCTGACGATAAGGTTTTGTGCATCTGTGATAAGGTAAGCCTCCATATCGACAACACTTCCGGCTGTCTTGTAATTCCCCCAATAGCAATCAGAAACTTTCTTTACTCCAATCGACTGTAAAGCCGTTTCCAGAGCTTTGACCGCTCCATCCCCATCCGGGCATGATTCAGCCTGTTCTTGCGTTATTTTTGTGAATCCGTCCGGCATTTCTACCGTCGATGTCGGCTCTACTTCGCTACTTTCGCTTTCCGCTACGCTCTCGGTCTGCGAGGTATCAACATCCGTTGTACCCCCCCCCGAACATCCGTTCAGGGCAAGACCAGTTATGGCAAACGCCAATAATAAAAAATGTCTTTTTCTCATTCCTCTTAGACCTCCTGGCTTTTTCTACAGTCTACCATATATGCATAATATTTTCGAGTATAAAAAAAGAACCCCTCCACCACATTTTGTGTGATAGAGAGGTCCGTTCTCCTTATTTGTCAAGCATTAACAGCGTACAGAATATTCTGACTGTAACGAAAACCATCCTGCGCCAGATTTCAGCTTGCCCCATTTTACGCCATTTACAGTGCGTTCTTCCACTACTGTATATTTGTAATTCTTTTTCAAATATCCCAGTACCTTTGTTCCACTGGTTCCAGGATTGTCCCTGTATCTCAATCCATCAACTGTGATTTTTACCACATAGTTGCATGACGTTCCGGTATTTGCCGATGCCGGATATACCTTGTTTCCGTTGGAATCAAATACGCTATAACCCTTATTTTCGTCAGCACATTTTTTTGCGTTTTCCAGGCTCGTAAATGCACCTTTCTGACTCGCTGCATCAGCCCAGGTTTTACGCACTCTGTACATCTGCTTTGTCTGCGTTCCACCGGAAGTGCTGTTGCCGGTTCCTCCACCATTAAGGATGGATTTTACCATATTTTTGAATGCTACCCATTCAGCATTGTTACTTCCTGCCATCTGTGCCGGGCAATTCTTTCCTGTAACATCCCAGTGACGGAGTACATACTTGTCAACTTCGCCTGCACTGATGCCAAGCATTTTACAGATATACGCGCACAGATATGCGGCGTTCTGTTTAGTCTTTTCGGAAATCTTATAATTTCCGGCGGTACAGCACATCTCAATACCGATACTGTTTGCATTTCTGCAATATGCGTGTTTATATGTCTGCGCTCCACAATGCCATGCTACAGAATTTAACGGTACACTCTGGTAGATTTCCGTATCATCCACAAACAAATGGGCGGATGCATTTCTTCCGGCTCCACCGAAATAGTTTGCATTCGCCCTTGCTGTGTCCTTATTATTTCCTGTGTAATGCATAGTCACGTATGAAGCATCTCTGCTTGACCTGCTGCTGTAATTATCCAGGTTGCATCTCAAATCAGATTTGATTTTAATTCCATTGATAACGGCTGAAAGCCATCCTGTTGTAATCGTCTTTCCCATGATAGATGTTCCTCCTTTTCCAGACGCATATTTGTCATAAAATTTCTGTCCGCATTCGGCTCTTTCTTTTTGTACGGAACTTCCCTGGTTTGCCGGTTTTTCAAAATTAAGCAGTACGGCATTTGATGCCTGGGAAACGCTCGTTGCTGTTTTCAGCACGTTCAGCACAGATTTATAGCTGCTGCTCAATTCCTGTATAAGAAATTCGAGTTGCATTTCCAGGTCACCGATGGAGGCTCCCTTTTCCTGCGCATACTTCTGCAGGTTTTGTTTTCTGCTCCAATACGTCCACTGCGCAATGCCGTATCCTGCTTTGTCATGTACGAAATTCTGATAATCGCCATTGTCTACGGATGTTGTGTAGGTATCATCCGTAAATCCCAGTATTTTCTCGTAGGTATTCTGCAAGTTAATAGGGCTCAACCCACTTTCTCGGTCCAGATTTCCCATCAAACCTGCAACACCAAATGGATTAAGCCCCTTGCTTATCAGAAAATTCCAGATGCGCTCTTCATTGCTATTTCCTTTGAGCGACATGGTATCATCTCCTGTCTTTTATTCAGTTTTTGTTGTCTGTTCGTCTACTGCTTCGATTACGATTCCTGCGTTTTCCTCCATCTTCATCTGCTTGACAGCCGCTTCAATCAAAATGTTAAGCTGTTCATCAGTAATGGAAATATTCTTTGCTGTCAGCATTTCTTTTAGCAGGTCAGTAACAATAGCTTTTTTCTCGGCTCCACTCTTTGATGTGAGTACCTGCTGCGCGTATAGTACGGCCTGTGTAACCATCTTTTCGATGGCTGCCATCTTATCCTGCTCGATTCTGCTTTTAAGCCAAGGAATAACGTATCTGGCAATCACAGCCACGCAAACCATAATCAGTAACTTTAATGCTTCAAAAATAATGTCATTCATCCTCTGTTGTCCTCCACATTTTCTATGTTTTCATTTTCACTGTTACTGGTCCCCATATACCGGGAACCCTTGCCGCCAAAATCGTTGTATTTGAATATGTTTTCAACACCTGCTTTGACTATGTTCGCCCCCACCACAATTCGGAACGTTTCATTCGTTTCGCTTATAAGAGTATCTAGGTAGCTGAATTGCCCGGTTTCCTTTATCGCAACCACAATCACGACCAGGGAATACAGCCAGTTCAGCACATACAATACCGACAGGCAGTTCACAATCATTTTGGTATGCTCCCGCATCCAAAGAATGGCGGCTTTACTTTTATTTTTAGTAACTCTTCTTTTCCTCACTCCGCAACCTCCAATCAGTAAAGTTGATGTAAAGCCTGGGAGTTCAGGAAATCTTTCTGTTCATGCTTCACTTTCTGAGCATAATCCAGGGCGGCGTGCATATCTCCATTGCATTTCGCATCAGGGATACGCTGTACCGCTTTTGCTGTGGCTTCTCCGAGCGCAAGCGAGGCATTTATGCAGTTGATGATGCACAGCTCGCCCTTTTCTCTCGCCTGTTCCCTCTCGTCCTGCTCTTTCTGCCTTTTCTTGCGTTCCTCCTTGTCCCGCTCCTCTCGCTTCTCCATGTGGTGTTCCAAGCACCAAAAGCAAAAACCTGTGATTGCCGATGGAATCCCTATGGCGATGGCTAATGAAAATAAATCCATTGTCCTATACTTCCTTTCTCTCACTCCAACAAATCCCGGTAGTCAGCCGGTGCGTCCTGCGGAGTAAGGTTGTAATCCTCAATTATTTTCTGAATAACAACACTGAAAATGGCATCCGTAAGCGCATCCTCGAAAGGACGGTACGAATGCCATATCAAATGGTTATGCAGGTTGAATAATTTTTCTTCATTCTCCTGCTCTTCTGTATTCAGATGTAATTCCCTTGCCGCATCCTCCAACCGGTCAAAGTTGTAATATTCTGACAAGGGCGGTATCGATATTTTATTCATAAGGCATTATGCCAGGTGGACTTCTGCAAAGCACCTGCTTTTTCCCTCCTCTTACTGGTATTCCTTTCCGGTAATCTCCGTATATTCTTCTGCTGTGATTCTCTTTTTCTTGACAGCATTTTTTACCATGGCGGCGTTCCAGAAACCGCTGTCATGGTAACCTTTGATGTCCTCAAATTTAGGACTGTGCTGTACTTCCTGCGCCTGTTCCATGTTCTGTGTATCACTCATCGTCTACGCCTCCCATTTCGTTTTTATCTTCTGTCGGAATATCAATATCTGCCATCATAGCCAGATAATCAATCGTGGCTGCCTGCTCTGCAACTGTTGCACGCAGGTTTTCATTCGCCCGGCTATCATAAATACTGCCGTCCATCTGCTTAATTCTCATTGTCAGTTACCTCCGTTTCTTGGTCATTCCATAAACTCTTGTAAAATTTGTCCATGCGGCGTATAAGGTGAAAGGAATTTCCTTTGCTCGCATGGCTCCTCCATGCTTGATAACAGTCATCTACTTTCGCCTTTGTGATTTCGCCTCTTTTGGCTTTCCTCACCAGCTTACGGAGCTTTCTGCGCCTTTCTTTGACTTTCTCCGAGCTGACTGTCATGATAACTTTTCCAGTATCCGTCAACCGATACTTGAATCCCAGGAATGTAAAGCCCTCTTTAATGCTGAATACTTTCGTTTTCTTCGAGTTGTACTCCATTCCCCTGCTTGCAAGGTATTTCTCATTTATCAATTTTAGGTTTTCCAGATATTCTTTTGATGGATGGAACAGTGTTGAATCATCCATATATCTGCCGTAATCCTCGGCTTCGGTCTGCTCCCTCATCATATGGTCGTACTCACTTAGAAATGTAATACCGGCTATCTGTATCATTTGGCTGCCAGGATTATATCCCACATCCCCTGCGTACTGTCCGTCAAGAACAGTTGCAGTCTGCTCATACAGCCAATCGTCCAGTTTATCCCGGAACAATTCTTTTGTAAGGTCATGCCTCATATTCGGGTAATATCCATGAATGTCGCATTGTAAACCATAGAAATCTGTGCCATATTTCCGGTACATCCTTTGCAGAAATATTTTCATTCTATCCCTTGCATCGTCCGTTCCCTTTCCTTTCTGGCAAGCCCAATTATCACGAATGAGCTGTTTTGTCATAATCGGGTATAGAGCGTTATCATTCAAACTCCGCTGATATACCCTATCCCGAAAGCAAGTACTTATTATGTCCCTGGGTTTCGGTGATGTTATCTTAAATTGTGTTGTCGGCCTTGCTTTATAGGTTCCCTTTTCAAGCTCTTCGCTCAATTTGTAAGTTTCCTCCATGCTGTTAAGCACATAATGAGCAACCGAACCTTTCCAGGTAACCCCTTTCTTACTTTTCATCATTGAATCGTACAAGGCATCGAAACCGATTATCTCTTCTCTATCCACGTAATTTGAATTATTGTCCATAACGTATATAGCAGTACCAGTCCTTTCAAGGGCTGACTGCATCGCTACAGTGGTGTTTTGCCATTCGGCAAGGATAAGAACTCCTTGTGTTAGATTGGTCGGAGCACCACCTCTGTGAGGCAGCCGTATGTCCTAAATACCACACAATCCGGAGCGCAGCGATTAGCCCAGTTCGCGTTGTTGTTGTTGACGTTACCATCGGAGTTCACATACCACGTATTGTTCGAGTTGCCCCGATTAGCCGAGCGCAGGCGGACGTTCTGCGTTTCAGTCCTCATCCCTGTATAATAAACACTATTTCCGTTGTTTTACGGCATAGCGTTCACTATCGCTTTCATTCCAGTTTCGTATCATTCCCCGGATTTTTAATACTTTACCAACCCAGTATTTGACACGCTTTGATTTCAGGTGAAACGAGGATTTTGCGATGCCTATGAGTGCTAAAAGCCTGTTGCAATTTCTTGCGGCTCTTAACTGTAGACGGCTCCTCTCCTCCCAGTTGCTATCGCCACGTTTCTGTACTCTGATATTGTTTGCGTCCCATGAATCTATGTAAATATTCTTTGCGGTTTCCACAATATCGTCCGTAACGCAGCCTTTATATTCTGGAAGAAATATTTTCTCATTTCTTGTAATCTGGAGCGTATATGTCACAAGGTCCAACTCGTGCATGAATACGTCCATCTTACATGGTCGTCTTTCTCCCTCTGGTACTGCCATCTTGATTCCTCCTTTCAAAAAATATCCCGGCATCCGTGGGTGCCGGGGATTAAAACGATTATTCGATTAGCAAAGCCAACAAGCCGGAGCGCAGCGAATAGCCCAGTTCGCGGCGCTGGTGCCGACGTAACCATCGGAGGACACATACCACGTACCGTAAGAGAAGCCCCGATAAGCCGAGCGCAGGCGGACGTTCTGCGGCGAAGTGTGATTCTCAATCGCAAATGTACGAATCTGCGGATAAGTCTTGTACTGCTGCATTTTCTCCGCCATACCGGATGCACGTTTCCAGTATTCCCATACATCGTCCTCGCCAGCTTTCTGCGGATTGATTGACATTGCCTCCAAACTCGGCAGGAACACTTTATCGTAAGTTACCTCAATACCGTCCGTATCTCCATTGTCTGTAAGAGTGTTCTTCCAGGTGGATACTTTCGTTGCTTTCAATCTCTTTGTAAATTCCTCATCGAATCCGGTAAGAAATCCATGCTTTTCTTTGAGCTGGTCCGGTGTACGGTCAAAATTGTGCTGTGGTGTCCACCACTTACCGTTTGCCTCTTCGGAATTAAGCCACTGACGCATAGCACTCTGCGCCCAACGGTTATATCCGTAAGCTGTGCTCTGCAATCCATTCAATGGCGATGTCGGTTTGAAAGATAATGTACCAAGGGCGGTTCCGCCTGTTCCCTCCACCATCGCTACAGTTTCGATAGGGTCTGTTGCCGTATTGCTCTCGAATGAATATACTTTCCATTCGCTCGGGCTGACATCCGGTGCTCTGTATAATCCTGCAAGCTGTCCTTTCGCTGGTACAGGCTTCGTAAGCGTGAACTGGTATGTTTTACCCTTTACGCAGTTATTTCCCCAGGTATCACCGATAATGACATTGTAGGTTCCTGCCGGTAACTGCTCCTCGCAATACTTAAACGCCTGGAACTGGTTGAACTGCACGCCAAAAGGCGTTGCATAATGCCACTGTACCAACATTCCCGGTACAGTTTCGCCATCCGCAAGTGTGACATCTCCAAAATGTACCACATCAAGCGGACACTCATATGTTTTTCCGGTTGCTTTGTCGGTCCATGGTAAAATAATCTGGTCGCCATAATTAAAAACCTGGCTTGCATTTCCTGACTGAACCACTGCAAACACATCTGCAATGGAAGTCGGTTTGTAATTGTACCCACTGGCAATCGCTGTGAGTAATTCGTTCTGTTTCTCCATCAATCCAAGAAACTGCTGACCGGTTTTATCCAACAGCATCGGTTCTGTAATTTTGCTCATCTCTTTTATTCCTCACTTTCATAGGTTACGCATAACGTGCCATCGACAACTGAAAATCCATATCCGTCCATCTGCTCTTTTAATGCGATGTCATTCTCAATGAGCTGTTTCGGTGCCTGGTTCACATTATCCGCATGGTTTGTGTCGGTTGTTTCCACTATCGGAATGCTGTCTTTGTAGGTAGCGGAACTCGGTTTGTATGCTTTCATGGTTTCCTCCTCTCTGCCGGATTAGAAAACATCATCCAGCGTGTATGTCATTTCAATATCGTTATCCTTTCCCTTTCTGGTAAAGGTCTTGATACAAACAATATCGCCGTTGGCATCATACAGCCCAATTTCACTGATATACTGTCCGGCAAGCTCTGATTCTCCAAGCGTGCATTCGTATCTGCATGTGGTTTCTGTGATAAAGTTATAGCCGCTGATAGGCTTACGGAGCAGTTCCTTTTTCAGTGCTGTCTGTGTTTCAGACGGAGAAATAACATTTCCTGCGCTGTCTACTCCTCCAGAGCCAAATGCCATGCCGACAATTTTAGGAAGTGTAATCGCTCCTGCTCTTGCCTGTACCATTTTCTTTCTGGCTGATTTTGTAATAATTACATTCTGTGCCATTCTTAGATAGTCTCCTTTCTGTTTAATGAATTAAGCAATCTTGAACCGTTCATTTTCAATGAACCATCAAAATATGCCAGATTCCTTTTCACTGTGCAGGTAGCATTTCCATAACTTTCAGAAATGGATGCCACCGGTATTTTGATATTTGCCGTAGTCTTATTGTCTGCTCTGCAATAATTCATCAGCAAGTTTCCATCCATCGGAACAGAGCCATCAAAAAACAAAGACTGCCAGTTAAATGCTTTCGCACTGACAGTCTGCTTCTCAATATGCATTTTTTCTGATAGCGGAACTTTCGCCCTCGCTGTCATTCGCTCAATATCCAACGTTTCTGCAATCCGAAATTCGCCCTCTTTGTATTTCACTCCGAGTCGCATTTCATATTCGATAGCCGCATCCATGAGATGTGAACCATCCCACAACTCGGAACCATCAAACCGTCGAGCTTTCCAGAACGGTATTTTGAATAGCAACCCTATATTGCTGACCATGAATTTTTCAGAAAACACAATTTCGAACATCGAATAGTCATTCACAAAATATGTTGTATGTGATTCCTTTAATTTATCAATCAGCTTTCGGACTTTCTTTGAATCCAGCGTGCCATCGCCATTGAAAAAAGCCTTAAATACATTCGGGTGAGGCGGCTTATACTTCAATGGTCCTGCATCGTGGCAATCTGCTATATGTACCGTAAATCCGGTTGCATTTTCCAGATACCGCTCCATAATGTACGGTGTCATTGGCGAATGATAATCTCTCTTTTCGTATATCGCTTGTCTGCGCTCCTGGTAAGAAAGATTTTCCTGCACCGGCAATCCCCATTTTATTTCATGCCAGCATAATCCCCAGGTCGCTGTTTCCGGGAAAAACTGTTCCGGTAATTCCTCCGCTAGCTTCAAGGCCTTGTCATATTCCAACCCCATGACCTGAAACATCCATTTGCCGACATACGATTTATCGTAAAATCCGGGTGTCACATAGGACAGCATTTTTAAGGCGCTCTCGCTCGTCGGGAATAATTCCAATTCTTCATCTGTCATCGTCCGTCCTCCTAACTTCTGAAATCAATCGTTCCAGTAACCGGATATTCTTCTTTCTCCAACTTGATATTGCTCATTTTGCCATTTATCAGGAATGTGTCGAAGTCCTCCACTCCATCAATGGCAGTTATCAGCGGGCGCACATCATTGTATCGAAGTATCCCCTCGTTTTTCGCCACACCGTAAACGGTAAGCACCAACTTTTTGAAATCTTCCTCCACACGCGACTTGTCCACCGATTCATCCAGCAACAATCCAGTAATGGTATAATTCATCTTTACAGTGGTTGCAGCCACGCATGACAGTTTTGCGCACGCTGTCGGCAATAATCGCTGCATCCGGTCATTCGGAGAAACAATGTAGTTATATACATCATTTATCAACTTTGCATTTGCCGGCTGTCCGTTTCCATCTACCAGTACCAGTTTTACGGTTCCGGGTCCATCAAAAGCCGCCACAACGATGCAATCTCCTGCGCCTGCTTCTTTCGCCCATCGGACAAAATCGCTGTCATTTCCGAGGTATGTTTTGCTGTTATCATATTCAGCAAATATCCTGTCGAAATAATCTCCGTCCTCTTCCCGTACCGTTCCGCCAGAAATCGGCTCTGCATTATCTATGCCGGTAATGTTCTTGTCACTTTTTGCCATGATACATACGGTATGCGCTGCCACGTTTGAACCGATACCGCTTTCAACTGCTGTTACGGCTACTGTTACAGTGCCATCATCAGCTATTGTGCAGTCCTCATTCGTGGCAAATTCTATCGCAGGGTTATCATCTACAGCCGGTACGCAAAAAACGGTGCCTGCGGCTATTACGCTGCCTGCAACACCGGTAATTGTTATGTTTCCAGTCGCATACTGTTCTGCGTGCCTTGTCACATGAACCTGCGCCCCATGCAAATCGAGCCAATCATCCCAGGCATACTGCGGAAACGCAAGCATTACTGCCCTTATCAGATGATAATTGATAAACTCTGATTTTTCCTCTGCCGCCGGTCTTGTGAAATCATAAGGAAATCCGGCAGGCATATCGTCTATATCATCCGGCAAGCTCGCCATCATTCGCTCGTGTATTTCATCGGTTGTGCTCCCATCGAAGCACTCCGGTCTATGAAATTCTGGTTGCGCCATCTTACCACCTCCGTTCTAAATATTGATTTGAAATACTTTGTCCCACTCTTTCCCCTTAACCTTGAAAGAGCAGTTCATGCTATCGCCGTTCCATTCAAACTCGAAATCTCGCACCCATTCAGTCCTCGGATTTACAAGCAGTGCATCTCTGATGGTTCGCTCCACCATTGATTCGACTGTCTTTTCATCGTCCTGCGCCAGTGCGTCCTCCATCTCAACACCTATATCGTTGGAATATGCAAGGCAGGAATATCGTTCTGTCATAGATACTTTCATGCACCAAATCATGTAGCCCTCTTCTCCGGTACACTCCACAACCTGGTTTGCTGCATTTCTCACGAAATCCCCTTTTTCGGGATTCCATTTCATTGTCCTTTTGTATTGTGTATCATACTCGGAACTTTCTTCGATAAACGCAGGAACGGCAACTGTTACAATATTTGCCATCGTTTACCTCCTACGAACCTGTTACAACGTCTATGACGCAGGCTTCATTCATTACCCACGCCACAAGCACCCTGTCCCCAGGCTTTATCTGTGGAGGCGTAATTGTGTGACCATGTGAACCATCGCCGCTTGAATGTCCTCCATGCTTTCCGCCGCTTGTTGTAAAAGATAATCCTCCTACGTGTCTGCATACCGAATATTGACCTTTCGGAATTGCTACTGGGAAAGTATTTGTGATGAGGCTGCCGTTTCCCTGGATTTCTCCAAAGTCCAGGCATAACGATGTATCATTTTCTCTTCGCATCCTGTCACTTAAAACATTTGCCAGCTTATTTGTACCGGCATTCGCATCGAAATTTTCCACGTTATCGCCTCCCATTATTCAAAAGTTCCATCATCCACCCATCCGTAAACATTGCTGCCACTGTCAGTGTGTATCAAGTGCCAGGGATGAGTTTTTCCAGAACCATTTTTGATTGTTATTTTCGCTTTTCCGGCTCTTGCGCTATATCCTCTTGAACCAGAATAGGACGATACATAATGCGTACCGCCCTTAAAATTTACAATATCTCCGACATTGTAATCCTTTTTCTTTGTTGTCTGTGTTGCTGTTTCGGTCTTAGCAAGTTCCAGGTCCATTGTCATGCTGTAATTATCGCAATCGTGCCGGATTCCAACCACGTAATAATAATTCTGTGCGGAACCTATCATAACGTAAACTAAATCGCCTTTTCGGATGAATGGCACATCTGGAGCCTGCACTGTGATTTCTTCATCAATCACACCATCTTCATCGATGATTTTTTGTGCGGATGTCTTTGCCTCATCCAGGCTTTCGTCTTTTCCTCTGGTGTAGATTCTCTGACGGATTCCGTATTTTGTAAGCCCATCTACCGTTGCCTCGACCGGAGAATTACCATCATCGTCTGCCTGCCCCAGCACCTTTACCCTGGTAACAAGGCTTGCGGTGCTTATTGACTGGCTGATAGATTTTGTGTTATCCACCCGGAACACATAAACATCTGTGTTCGTGCCACGCTCCACCACATCTGCATACCCCTCCGCCGCCCGGATGATGAATTTTCCTCCGCCCTTTTTGTAGGCATCGTCCAAAACATCCAGCAACATATCAGATACATACGAACTGCTGTATTTCATTTTTTCGTGAGATACATTCGGTCCGCTATATCCTTTTGTGGGTATTCCCCACTCGTCAAATGCACCGGTCATAATGGATTTTGTACCGGTTCCTGCGGAATAAAATTTGTTGTCCTGGCTCCTCTGCAAATCATACAGAGAATCATATGCAACGCATTTTAGGGTATTGGAACTGCTTTGCTCCTGCGGATTCCATTCCTGCACCGTTCCCCTTGCCACTTCTCTGTCCTGCTTTCCTCCATCACTCGCAAAAATACCAATAAGACATCCGGGTTTGATTAACTCTGATAATCGCCCCGCAGATGTCTTATCATTCTTTGCTGTAAATGAAGTTCGGACAGAAATCTCATTTTTGTTTTCTTCCCAGCCAAGACCTGTGACAAATTCTTTTATGTTATACTGCTTTCCGCCACTATCCATAACGGTAAGTCGGTATGCGATTTTTGATAAATCTATCATCTTCGCACCTCCTATGCCGCCGGAATCGACAGCGTTGTTCCCGGCCATATCCAATGACCATGGTCTGAACTGCTTTTGCCATGTTTCTTGGCTGCCGCCTCAATCGTTGAAGCATTTGCATCGTAAATCTTCGTCCACTTTGTACCACTTCCAAGTTTTCGTGAAGCAATCCCCCACAACGTATCGCCACTGACAATCGTGTAGGAAGAGCCTTTATTTGAGTTATCATTTCTCGGAACTGTCTTTTTTACAAAGGCGGCAATTTTCAATTCGTTTGTTGTATAGATTTTCAGGTCTTTTGCCTGTGAAAATTTAATGCCATAGCTTACATCTCCATAAGCACCAAAAGGGTCGGGTGTAAATGAATCAATCGTAACATCCATGTTAATCCATGTTTCTGTTACAAGCAGATTCAGCACCGTTCCCTTTTCCTGCCATTCCCTCAACTGCTTAATGCACTTATCGGGTTTCTGGTAACTTTCCGCTTTCACAACCGCCAGATTCTTTCTGTCCGGTCCGAAGAAAACGGCATCCCATGAGATTTCCGCCACTTCTGTTCCCTTTGGCACCTTTACGGCACCCTGGGAGATAATATCATAGGTCTGATACTTCGTCCCAAGACTGCCGCTTATCTTCTCCGGCAACGAAGAGAACGTAAACGACTTCTTTTTATCAGCCGCTTCAAACAGTTTTATTTCCATCGCCTACCCCTCCTTCACTACCGGCATATTTGAAAATACCTGTTCCAGTCTGTCAGCAATTTTTCCTCCCAGTTCATCAGCCATTGACTTCATGTTCTTTCGGATAATTGCCATGATGCTTGCCTCATCCATTTTTCCGGTGCCTGAATCCGAAATATTGAACTGCGGTGACATCTGGATATTAAGGTTTATATTTGTCTTTCCGGTTTCCACTGTGCTCGAACTGCTCAAAGGTTCATCTGCGGTATCTGAATCGCTTTCTGTACCCTCTGTGAATCCGTTATAGCCTGTGGCTCCGTTTCTAATCGCTTCGGCTAACAAATTATCATTGAGAGATAAAAAGTCCGAAATGGAGCTGTAAGCAAACATTTCTGTTGCTGTACTTCCGATGGTTGTACTTCCACTTCCTCCACCTAAAGGTGCTGCCTCTCCGATGATGTTACCATTCGCATTTGCCTGTACTCCGAGAATGTCCCCAACCTCTTTGTACAGTTCCAGCGCTCTGTTTCTTCTGCCGGGAACTAAAGGTATGATTGCCTCCGGTCCCTCTTCTCCAACCCATGACAACTGCTTGTCATTTACATAACCGCCGCTTGCATGAGCCGATACAGTAAGTGTTGTACTTCCACTTCCTCCACCGCCTATCGTGAACGTCTTTGTCGGATTCACAAGTGAATAGTCCAGGGTTACGCTTACCGGCATTGTTGTAGAAACGCCTGCGCCAAACGCACTGTTTACGGAACTATCCGTATTTGATTTCAGTGCATCTACCGCACTGTTAATCTGTGCCATATCAGCATTTGTAATAGCACTGCTGATTCCACTTCCAACAGCCGCACCTACACCGGAGTAATCCGCAGCCTGGAAAGCTGTTGCCGCATCGGTTCCAGATTTCGTTCCAAGCTCCGCAAATGCTGTTGAGAATGCTGACGTATCAGTATTCAAAATCGAATCACTCATTTTCGTGCTTAATGTTGTGCCAATACTAGAAAAATCTGCGCTCTCGAAAGAGCTGTTCATCGCTTCTTTGTATTGCTCTACTATGGATTCGTATGCCTCATTGGAAATTGGACCGTACTCTGCCATGACTTCCTCCATCGTTGGGATGGATTCTTTCAGACTTTGCACGATTTCCTCTTTAGCTGTCGGTGCCATATTTTCTGCTGTTGCCACCAACTCCTGATAGATATTTTCAAAAGCTGATGTGTCTATTGTCATATCATCAAGTCCAAGCCATCCCATCATATCCTCCTGGGTCCAGCTTGATATATCCGGTTTTTCTGATAATGCAGTCTGTAAAGCAGCGTTCAATTTTTCAGAAACGCTACCCTCCATATCCGGCATAATACCGGCAAGCTCATCATTCCAAGCCTCTGCTATCGTATCCAGATTGAAACTTGATACTCTCACCTCCATATCGTTGATGTTTGCGTAATATCCATCGGTAGCCTGCTGTACAGCCGCATCGTACTGCTCCTGCGTGATAGCTCCCTCGGATAACTGCAAATTAAGGTTTGTGAGGGTTACTGTAAGCGCATTATCATAAGTTTCTTTGAAAGAACTTACCTGTGCCTGCAACTCCTCCTGCAACTGATTGAATGAATCAATATCAAGACTTGCACCATTTCCGTACTTGATTTTCAAGGTCTGGAACGATGCATCCTCCTGCGCTTTTGATACTTTCTCTGTAATTTCTGTAATCTGTTCTTGCAGATTTGTGATTTCTTTCGATTCATCCAGCGTGATAACTCCATCTTCCAGGGCAATGTTCACTGTATCACTCAATTTTCCCGATAGTTCTTCTATCTGGGATTTCATGTTGTTATACATACTGTCAAGCCCCTCTGTGCTGCCCTCGCCGTTTGTAAGCAATTCTAGGGCAACTGTAGCCTCGTAATGGCTGTTTTCGATGTAGTCCTGCGCCGACTTCACAAAATTATCAATGGATGTTTTGTAATCATCCACATCCGTTTCGGATAACTGCATACCCAGACCAACTTTCCAGTTTTCCTTTTTCATCGTGGAAACAGAACTCTCCAAAGATGATAAGGATTCTTTTGCGCTCTCCGTTGCCTCATTGAACTTTGTAATTCCATCGCCCATATCAGCAAACGTGATTTTGTTCGCAAGGTCTTTAATTTCACTAAGCGATAACTTTATGTTACCGAAAGCCTCTTTTCCGACCTTTGCAACATCCTCCTGGATGTATGATGCAAGCTGTTCTGCGGTTACGGAACTGTCATTCATTGCATCGTTCAAATCATCATTCGCAAATCTTACTTTGTCGATTGATAATCCAGTGGCATCGAATACCTTTTGAGCTTTTTCAGCTTCTTTCTGCATCTCCTCCACATTGTCCTGATACTCTTTCTTGACCTTGTTTCCCTTTATCCAACCTGCAATGCCTCCAACTCCTGCGCCTACCAAGGCACCTACCGCAGTACCAAGACCAGGAATAATGCTACCGATTGCCGCGCCTGCGGCTGCTCCGGCTGCAACTCCCCCTGCTTTCCATGCGGCGGATTCTCCATAAGCTGACTTTTCGGCTTTATCATCGGATTTCAATGCTTTGTACGCATCAATTCCTGCACTTACAAGTGTTGCTCCTGCGGCTACCCCTCCGGCTGTACCGGCTGTTCCTGCCGCAATCAATCCTGCACCGGTAGTGGCTCCAGAACCGAGTGTGTTTCCAATCATACCCATCGTTACGCCAAGTCCTTTTAGACCGGTTCCCTTTGCGGCTGAACCTATGATTGAACTTCCAATACTTCCGGCCAGTGATGTTCCGGTGGCTGCATCTTTACCGAAAATTGCTTTTCCTACGCTGAAAGCACCTTTGCCAAGGCTCGCAACTGGACCTGCGATTTTGGCAAGCATAATTGCAGAAAAAATGGAGGATAAATCTGCCGATTCTCCCCCTGGAAGTAACTTTCCTGCGCTCTTTACCATATTTCCGAAGCCCTCAAACAGTTTGCTTGCTATCGCATCTGTATCGAACCCCTCTGCAAATCCTTTCGCAAACGAAGCCCCAACGCTCGCACCCTCATTCAAAGTGTCCGAAACATCCACTCCAAGAAGTGTTAATATTCCGAGCTTTAATCCGGTTCCAATGCTGGTTCCCATATCGCCTGCAATATCTGCGATTTTCTGCTTTCCGGTGCTGTGCCACCATTCGCTGAACGGTTCTGCGATGAAATCATCCCAGGCAAGTTTCACTTTTCCGAAGAAATCCGCATTTTTCCACTCATCCGACTGTGATAATTCTTTGAATTTCCTCTTCATTCGGTCCACTTTGCTGTCTACCCAGTCCATCATCTCATTAAGTCCCTGCTCAACTTCCGGCATCTGCTCCGTCAGCCAATCCGCAATGCCTCTCACATAAGGAGATAATCTTTCTCCGAATGAGATTTTTACTCCATCCATAGCTGATTGCAGCAATGTGATTGAACCCTCTAAGTTATCCAGCATAGTGTCAGACATTTTAGATGCGGCTCCATCTGCATTGTTGATAGATTCAGCCAGTTTGTTGTAATCGGATTCTGTCGCATTGATAATTGCCAGCATACCAGACATAGCCTCTTTACCGAAAATGGTACTTGCGGCTGCTGTCTTTTCGGTTTCAGATAATCCTCCCAGGCTTGAACGTAAATTATCAAGAACGCCTTTCAGCGTTTTCATATTTCCGTTGCTATCCGTAAGGCTGATTCCGTATTTCTTCATGGCGGTTGCCATCTTATCTGTTGGTGCCGCCATATTCGCCAACGCTGTTTTTAAGGATGTACCAGCCATCGAACCCTTTACGCTTGCATTTGCCATCAGTCCCAGGGCAAGAGATGTGTCCTCAACGCTGTACTTCATCGCTCCTGCGATTGGTGCAACATATTTGAAAGATTCTCCCATCATGGAAACATTGGTATTTGCACTCGCCGCCGACTGTGCCAATACATCTGAAAAATGCGCCGCATCGCTGGCTTTCAAACCAAACGCTGTGAGCGCATCTGTTACAATATCACTGGTTGTTCCTAAATCCTCCCCGGATGCAGCTGCCAGGTTCAGGATTCCCTCGATACCATCAAGCATCTGCTGTGAATCCCATCCGGCCATAGCCATATAATTAAATGCCTCTGCACTCTGCGTGGCGGTAAATTTTGTGGTCGCTCCCATCTCCTTTGCCTTGGCTGTTAATTTATCGAATTCACTGCCGGTTGCCCCGCTTACTGCTTTGACCTGTGACATAGCGGCCTCGAAGTCCTTATATGTATCAATCGTATCTTTCAATCCGATACTGACACCGAGAACCGCCCCCACTTGCAAGATTGGATTTTTTAGGAGGTTTATTACGCCTCGTATCGGTGCGGTGGCAAGGTCTACTGCTTTCATTGTCACGCTCCAGGTCTTTCTTCCAAAACTGGTAAGACCACCCTTGATTGTTGACAATATTGGTGAAATCTTATCTTTCGCCTCCAACAGCACCGAATACTTTTCTTTCGCCCATGATAACAAACTTTTCTGTGTTTTCTGTGCCGACCGGTCAAACTTTGTAACCTCATCATTTGCCTTTTTCGCAGATGTGCTCATTTGGTCGGTAGAGCTTTTCACTTTGTCGGCTGCATCCTTGACTTTGTTCATGTTCTTTTCAACACTCGATGTACCAGGACCAGTGTTATCATCGACTTCGATAGGTATCTCAATTCGTATTGTTTCCGCCGTCCTCCTCTCCTCCTTTCGTGCTTTCTAAATAAATCCGCATGGACGCAAGCATAAACGCCTGTACTCCATGCGGTTTTTTATAAAATTCATCCGGTGTAATTCCTGTCCGTTGGAATATGTGATGCAACAGACAAGTCTTTCCTCCGGCTTTAATTAGTTTTTTGCTACTTCCTCGATATTCTCCTCGAATCCGCTAAGAGAATCGATGCACTCAATAATCTTGTCTTTCTCTCCGGCTTTCAGGCAGTATTCGATAACATCCAGACCATTCATAATCTGGAGGTCTTTTGCTCTAAGGCTTTCCCATACCTTTTTGTTATCCCAGAGCTTTTCGCGGTCTGCTTCAACCGTCGCTGTATAAATCAGTGCATCTCTGAATTTGACAGTGTTCGTTTCCTCCGGTAATTTCATACCGAACTGTTTGTTTCTCACGTACTTGGTGTGTTTCTTCTTGCACTTGTTGTATTCCTCTTCGGATAACGGTCTGATTTCAAATGCGAAAAGCACCTTTCCATTTCTGGCAATTTCGATGCGCTGTGTATCATCTTTCGCATAATCAGCCGCACTGATAAGTCCCTGGATGAAATCATCCTCATTCATTCTGATGAGGGTTTTGTTCTCCTCTTCGGTTGTTTCCACTTCCGTAACTGCCATGTTCTCCTGCTCCTCATTTACAATCTGTACACTTGCTTTTTTTGTTGTATCTGCCATATCGTTTTTTCCTCCATCTTTCAAAAAATATTGTTAAAATTAAATGGAGGATGCCATCTCGGCACCCTCAGGTGAATCGCACTGTATTTCTTAACCCAGTGCAAGTAAGTTCTGTAATTTCGGTGGTCTGTTGACCGCAAAGTTCCATGCTCTCTTGATAACATCCCCGACGGTAATGTTCTGTAAATCAACCTGTCCACTCGGAATGCACTCACGATACACCATTCTTTCCTCGGTGCCGTTTCTTCCCTTGAGCACGCCCTGGAAATCCCATACAGGCATTGTCTGTGATTCCATAGCCTCGACAAGCTCCTGGATGAAAGCATCATCCTCAACCACAACCTGGGACATTGTAAGGGCAACCTTAAATGTGTTTGCGGTTTCAAGCTCCTGCGCATTTCCTAAAACGGAATATGCGGCATTGTTATAAGTTACATTAGCTGTGAAGCTGTCTACGGTAGCCAGCAACACGCCGTCAGCGTTGTAAATCGCTCCATCTTTACCGGTTCTCGCAAAACGAGAATCTCCGGCTGCTCTTGTGTTAATCATCTTCCGTTACCTCCTTATGCATTTGTGCTGAACTGGAATCTATAAGACAGGTAGATGTGTTCCATAGAATCCTTGTCAACAACGTCAATATCAAACCAAGCACTGTCCCCATCAGCCACATTTACTGCGCTTTCGGAAACGGTAATCGCTGTCAGTTTTCCCTCGGCAATCATATTGTCACCGATTGCCTGTAACTGGCTTACTACAGTGCTTCGACCATCCTTGTCATTGTCTACCTTTCCGACAAGTGCATCTGCCGCCGCATTCATTCTGCGGATAAGCTCGAATCTGGTCTTTACTCTTCTGATTTTCTTCCAACCATCATCCTGATTGTCAGCCGGTGTAATAAGAGTGTTGATAGCATTATCAATCCACACCTGTTTTGCGCTGCTGTAGCTGAGTACGATGCAGCCTTTCTTTTCTGCAGCAATCATCTGTGTATTTGTGAGGCGTTCCAGGATTTCACTGAATCCACTCACAACAGTATGTGTAAGGGAAGAATTTGAAGCGCAAGCTCCAATCATTCCTGCCAAACGTGCCGCCGTCTGGTATCCGTCAATCTCCTTGCCCTGCTCATTCACATAAGCATTGAGAACATAGTTCATTTTTTCATCATTGAATGATGCCGCATGGCTCATTCTGGTTTCCAGGTCAACAGTATGCTTTTCTGCTACAACTCCCTGTGTCAGGGAACCTACACCGAAAATACGTTTCATGAATGACTGCATCAGGATATGTACTGCTGTTTCCTCCGTATCAACACAGATTGTATTGAACTCGTAAGGCTCGACAGCTACAAATCCGTTTGAGTAATCCTCATTCGTAACCTGCGGGTCGGTTCCCGGAGTAAAGGCGTTCTGTGATACATTCATCACGATTGCCTGGTCTTTTCCAGACTGTACCTCTGCTTTGAATTTCTTCGTTGCTGCAAATGCATCTGCAAGTGCTTTTGCTTCTCCTGCGCCTGCGGTAAATTCGACTTTCTCAAATTCTGTCACACCGGCATAGATGATACACTCTTTCAGGGTGCTGTCTGTCAGCTTTTCCCTTACCGTTACGGTAAAGGCTTTCTTTCCCGGATATGCTGCTGTGATTTTTACTGCCGCCTGTCCCTCTGCTGTGTTCAGAGTGGCAGTTGCCGATGTTCCTCCATTACCAACTCGGCAAGCAATAATTGTCTGCGCTCCGCCGTTGATTGCCTCCTGGATGGCATCTGTTGTGCCTCCATTACCGAAAGTGTTTGCAAATCCATCATCGGGATTTAATTCAACCGCAGTATTTAACGGTCCAAAATCGGAACGAAAAAGGACAGCCGTAACACCGCTTACAGTGCCACTCTGCTGTCCTGTCCCTTTCTTCTGAATATTGAAATATGCTCCCGGTCTGACTTTTGTTTCTCCTAAGACATAAGTTCCAGCCATATCTTATTTGACCTCCTTTTTCATGAATGCGTCCACAAGCTCTTTGGCTTTAGACACTGTACACGTTGTTACTCCTGCGACTTTTAATGCCGCAACAACACATTCTCTTTGGACTTTGAAAATGTTTCCTGCCCCGTCTGCAAGTTCCTCGATTGTGTACTCGGATTCTGCCGGAGCTTTTGGCTCTTCTGCCTGTACCGGTGCAGTATCTTCGACAGCATCGGTTTTCTGTTCCTCCACTGCATCTGCTGTGGATTCTGCTTTTGTTCTTGGCATCTTCATACCTCCTAAAAATAATTTTGCGTGGTTCTATTAAGCTGATGTGGTTTTGCTTTGTATCGCAATAAACCATATCTGCCTGTTACAAAAATCTGACCGTCTTTCAGGTAATCAGATTTATTGTCCATCTGTAATTTGCGGATAAACATTGGTGAGTAATCCAGCATTGTGACTTCTCCGTCTAGTGACATCGCATTTGTGATAGCGGCTGCCATTTTCAGCCTCATATCAGTGTCCGGGCATAAAATATGGATGGCAAGTTTACCATCCATCCAAACAACCGTATTCGTTTCCTCTACTTTTTCCATGCTATTGAGCCTGCAATATATAACAGGCGTTTCTCTTGAAGCCTCTGTAATTTCCTCCATACGGTCAAGCCCTACCACGATGCACTCTGGATACAGTTCTTTTACGAACTTATTCATTGCCATTACCGGGTCCGGGTCGGTTGTTTCCTGGCTTGTATATTCCAGGATGTCAAACCTCACATCGCTACCGATAATAAGGTCTGTTTTGCTTTCTGCCAGTTCAAATGCGTCCGTCCGGTTCCATGCGAATGCATACAGCTTTCCATCTTCGGAATGGAGCAACACATCTTTCAGACAATCCCGAACCAGCGGTTCAAGCATTTCCGGTGTTATATCTTCCTCTGTCGCATCCTCTGTGTTCTGGCATAGCAACGATACAGACAATGTTCCTGCGCTCTTCCGCTCCTCATCCGCCTGCATATCATAGTTATATACAAGCCTCGGATAATGAACATCTGTACCCCAGTTCTGGTTATCCTTTGGAGCCTCCGGGCTGAATATCGCCGGGTAATCTCCAAACTTGACAAGGAATTTTGTTAATCCCTCACGCTCTGTAAATCTTTTTTGAATCAGTTCTTCCAGTTTCATTCCTGCCCTCCATTCTCGACAGGCTCCTCCTCATGCGTTATGCCGTACTCATATACTTCGGACATATCCACAGACCATCGGATTTCCCATTGCCCTGCGGCTGCCTCTGATGCCAGGATAAAAAAATGATTCGTCACATTCCCAATGCCCGGATGAAACTGCACCGCAATTTCATTTCCGTTCACTCCTGTAACGAATCCACTCTTTCCTGCATCCCATGAGGAATGCTTTGCATATATGAGATTGCCTTTCGCTATGGCGGATGTGTCGAACTGCTTCACTGGCTTTTCTGTAATCAGTTCCATCTCTTCGCCTCCTATCAGCTATCTTCGCTGAAAATACTTTCTATTTCCGGCAGTGCCTTTTCTTTGATTTTTTCCACATACGGTCTTGCCGCCATTTTGCTTGTACCGTTTTCCAAATACCCTGCATACGGAACCTGGCTTTCGATGTATGCCGTATATTTTGCTCCACCACTTCCAGATGAACCACCATCAACGCCTTTGGCCCACTGTAATCGCAATGCACCTGTTCTTCTTGCCGGTGGTTCTCCGGGTGATGATGCCTGATAGGTACGTTTTGAATGCGGCCTGCGGTATCTCTTTCCGCCTCTCTGTCCTTTCAGCACTTCCAGCTCTGCATTTCTCAATGCATTATTTACTCTGGCTGCCTTTGACCGGACTTTCTGATTGATGTGCTTTACCTCTTTTTCGACTGCCTCTCTTACTCCATCAGGAGCCTGTTCTGGTGTCATTTTTTATATCATCCCTTTCCTCGACATAATACAGGGTGGAAATTCCAAGACCTCCTGTATCATCTACTGCAACAACATAAAAAACACGATTTCCCAGCACTAATTTATCAGTTTTCTTCGCTAAAGGTGTTCCTCTCTGCACAATCGTATGTGTAACGGTATGGTCCTCGGTAGACTTATTTTTCGCAGTTTCTGTGGTTGCATCTGCAAGGCATCCATACAGAGTTTTTATGCCGTCCCCTTTATGGTCATTCACTACTCGCCCGGTGGATGTCACTTTCTGCCGGTTATTTTCAATCACAAATTCTTTGAAAAGGTTGCCAGGTCTTAAATACATCATGTTTGCATTTATCATCCCTGCCTCGTCCTTTCATTCTCCTGCATACCGGTAAAGAAATACGGTGGTTTCTTGCCTGCGTTTCCTGCAAATGCCGGAACGGAAATATTTTCGGCTTTGACTTCTTTCTTCAATGCCTCGTATGCCTCTTTCCAGGTTTCCGCCCTTTCGTGTAGGCTCAAAGATAATGGTCCTGTCTTTGTATCCACCTCATACGAAAAACGCCGGTAGATACTCTCTACCAGCATCAGCTTTGCTTTCTTCCATGACTTCGGGTACATTTCAATGGCAGCATTGATTTCCTCATCCGTTACCGCACAAGTATTTTCGGCTCCCTGTACCATCGTATCGCCAAGCTCAAAACGCATACGGCTCATCGTGTTTCCTTTAAGGTCTGCCGGGTTGTAACTGTAAGTTCCTGTTGCCATATTCACGCACCGCCTTTACTTTTTCTCCGTATCTTTGTCTGTGTCTTTCGCACTACCCTTTGTAGGCTTCTTACCGCCTGTGGCTGCCTTTTTCTCGCCGCCTGTGCTTAATTCAACGGCTCTGGATTTTGCCGCCGCTTTTACCGCTTCTCTGCTCTCTGTGGCATGAATCGTAATAAGAATGTTTTCATCCTCAATTCCTGCAATTTCTTTGACAGCATCCTCTTCCGGCATCTGCATAACCTCAAATACTTTCACAACTCCTGAAAGCACAAGTGATACCTCCATTTCTCTGCCATCTTCTGCCTTTACCGGGATTGTTACCTGCTCGATAACCACTTTTTCCTCCGGTTTCTTATCAGCCGGTGGTGCTACTTCCTCTGTAAGCTCTCCAATAAAGCCGGATGTTTTTAATGCTCTTACTCTTTCAGGGCGGATTGCCCCATCAGGGATTGCATCCCCAGGGGCATAATCAACACCACTGATACGAAGAGCTTTTGTACAAACATAGCTCATCGCTGTACCTCCTTACTGTTTACACACACGCAGACAGGTAGCAAGCCAGGTCATCGGAGGTTTTCTTCATATCCGTAGACATTAAGCCCTCGATGAACTCTGAATGAGTACCACCCTCGCCCTCGAACTGGTCTGTTGCCATGTAGTTTCCGTTGCCGAGCATATCCCATGTAAAGATATATCCTGCGGACGGCTCATCAATAGCCGGTGCATTTGTTGTGTATGTAAGTAATGCTCCATCAGATTCGCATACAAACTTCATATCGTCCGGCTGTCCCTCTTCTGCGGCATTGTATGTTGCCTCCAGGACCTTTACTTCCTCAAATCCAAGTACCTGTGCAAGTACCTGTTCATTTACGATTGCCGGATTTGCCGTACCGCCTGTGTACTTCACACGCTCCAGGATGTCCGGGTGATTCTTTAATGCTGTGAATGAATCATAGCCGAGGCTTAACTTATTCGGCATACGTCTGCCTGCCAGCTTGATTTCTCTCTTTCTTGCATCGAAGAAATTAACCGGGTCGAAATTCGCATCATTGAATTTCAGGAACTGGCTGCCGCTCGGTGTACCAGATGAAATACCAGTGAACTCATTCGCCCAAACTCCTGTCTTGAAAAAGCTCTCTGCGAATAAAATATCAAGGTGAAGCAACTGCTGTTCTGATACAAAACGTACCTTGCTACGTCTTGGGTCGATGGATGCCGGTACTCCTGCACGCTGATAGTTTATGGCTCCAATCTGGTCTACGCCTACGATAATCTGGTCTACAACGCATTTGTAGCTGTTATCAGTGTGTCCCATCTTTGCCGGTGATACTTTACCGAAAGCCGGCTTTCTCGCAACATTATCTCTTGCAAGGTCGCCTTTCAGAAATTCATAATAAAATCCGGTAGAAAAATCCACCGGACAAATCGGAAAAATACTGGTTGCAACATGGTCTTTCGGGTCAGCAAAATAAGCCATGCTCATGTTTGTTAAATAGCGGTTAGGTTTCCATCCCTTATTGATTCTCGCAAGAATCGCCGCATTTCCGTTTACTTCTCTTGTGTTGCCCATCGTTTATAGTCCTCCTCTTTCTTACTCTTTCGGTTTGTAGCCAGCCTTAATAAGCTGAACCTTTACCACGCTACCTGCTTCTGTTGCTGCACTAAGGGCAACTGCTGTAATAAAATTACCTGCCGCCGCTTTTACTGCCTTTCCCTCTGCATTGGTTGTAAGCTCATCTCCAACCGCAACTGCCTCTCCGGCAATCCACTTTCCGATGTCCTTTACCTGGATGTCTACATCATCACCGGCCTTTACTTTCTCATCATTCGTAAACAGTGATAAGCCGATAACATTTGCACCGGCTGTCGGCTTTTCAGCCTTACCATTCTTGATTGCCAGGGCAATTCCCTGTGCGCCCTCAATGTCTTTTCCAGCCTCTAACACGATAGTCGGGCTTTCATTGATGCTTGTGCCAAAATAATCTGCCATGTCTTACTCCTCCTTTTCACATTCTGCTGCAAGTTCCGGGTCATTCTGGAATACTTCATCAAGTGCCTGCGCCTTTGTCACATTCTTTGATTTCATAATCTCTGCCGCCTGGGTTTCTGCCTTTAACCATGCTGCGCCATCTGTTGTGCCAGCTCCACCGGATTTACCGATTTCAGTAAAAGCACCGGACTTCTCAACGGCTGCAACCGCTCCATCGAGTACAGCAATCATATCTGTATATGCTGTGCCTCCTGCGGCTTTCAGACTTTTGAGTACCGGTACAAGCTCTTCTTTCTTCTTTCCGATGATTTCATACTTTTTGGCAACGTCCTCAAGCTCACGCTCCTCTGTTGCCTCTCTGAACTTCTTTAAGTTCTCAAGTTCCGCTCTTACTGCCGGATGCATACCCTTGTAGATATCTTCTCCGCCATCTGTTCCCTGCGCCGGTGTATTGGATTTACCGACCTCTGTTGCCGGTATTCCCTCCGGATTCTGCGCCAGTGGAGTTACGCCCTCTGCTCCTGCGGCTACCTCCTCTTCGCCGTAACGCTTCTCAATGGACTGTAAGAAAGCCAGTTCTGCAGGTGTAAGTTTGCTCTTGTCAATTTTCATTTCTTCTGCTCCTTTCGCATCGTTCTGATTTTTGTTCTGGTCCTTTTTCTTTGGTTCTCCGGTTCCAGGCTCATCCTGCGCCTTTTCTGCTTTTTCGATGGTATCATCCAATCTCTTGCGGATGGATTTCATCATCGCCAGGTCTGATGCCGTAACCTCCTCTTTCTTCACAATGTTGGTTGCCTTACCACTGGACCACTGCGAGATTGCATCTTTTGTAAACTCGCAAAACTCGTCAAGGCTTTCCTGCATTGCTGTTGCTGCACTGGTTCCATCCATTTCCTCATCATTCAGAATGGAACACAGAGAAGATTGGAGGGCGTAACAGATATCCCAGATTTCATCTGCGATTTTTCGGTTTTTTACTTCGGCAATTCTTTCTCCGAAGCTCTCCGAACTCTTCTGAATATCATCTATCACGCTTTCCAGCTCCGATGTATCCGGTTCACTTCCTGCGGTTTTTGTAATCGCCGTAATCAGGCGTTTCCAGATATTCGGTTTCTTCTCTGCACCCTCATCATGTGGCGGCTCCACACCGTCCTTGCTCTTAAACAATCGGATGTGTGCCTCTGGATTGGCTCCATCGTCCACAAAATCAACTTTTGTGATTTTGAGGTTTTTCAATTTTGTTGCCATCGCTCTGCTCCTTTCTTAAAAATTCTTTATAATGCAAGAAAAGCACCCTCCCGGATGCCTCCCTGTATTACCGCTATTATTTTTCATCAAAATATTTTCTCGTGACTGTGCTTAGGGATATTAACAGCACCCCAACAGCCACACCGAAAAGGAAATCCCTATTCCTGCAAGTATTGTCATTCTTCCTCAACCTCCACTCGCTCTGCTTCTCCCTCAATGGAGAACATCGGGTATTCGCCGCTTTTGACCTTTTCCCAGACATCCTCATCAAGCACCTTGAAGCCAATCCACCATCCGACAGGCAACGTGCCCTCCGGGATTCCCATTGCTTTCATTTTCTCCTCGGTAAATACCACCGATTCGATAAGGACTGCGGCTCCGCCTCTTTCGTGCATCTCTCCGCCCTCCCGGTACAGTTCTGCGAACTTGTAAGCAGCACTTTCAAGTTCCTCCGGTTCGATGATGTCCTCCTGGTAATCTTCTATCAATTCCCCATCTGCGGTGATGGATACATTCGCCCATCCAAACGCCAGCATCTTATCATCATCAGATTTTGCAATCTTGAACCGCCCTTTCTGCACTGCCGGTTTCTTCTTTCCGACTCCATCTTCCGTTGATTTCTTTATCAGCTCCGAAAACTTCTGCATGATTCCTCGCCTCCTCTACTTTTTATTTTTATCAGGTGTGACCTCTATGTACTCAATAGCGCACGCACATCTCGGATGCGCTGGTGGTGTGAGGTCGGTTGTAACTTTGGTTCCTATTCCCTTGAAAGAAAATTCCTCATCCATGCCAATTTCCACACCCTCCAAAGAACTACACAAAGAGCACACCATATCATCGCCTGATGTGCTCCATCTCTTTATGACCTCGCCTATAAGTTTCTGTTCCTGCGCCTGTCGCACGCTCTCATCAGCTCCCTTGTTGTAAGCGTATGCCATTTCCGTTTGTGCAATATTGTCCGCCCTCTGCCGGTGCTGACGTTCTGCATACTTCATTGCGGCTGTCCTGGCTTTCTTCTGGATGCTTTCTGCTTTCATCCTCGGATGCTGTTCTCTCAAAGTTTTGACCATATTTTCGTAATATTTGAGATTTGCCTGCGCCTGCGGCTTCGTCAGCCCAATACAGGGGCGAATCATCTTTGCCAGTTCATCAACCGAATGTCTTTCCCGAACTGTCCTTTCCAGGAATACCTTGATTGCCTCTTTCTGCGTATCAGTGCATTGTGTCACAAGCTCGGCCCCTCTTTCCTGTATCCATCCAAGAACCTGCTTCGTTGAAAAAATATAATCCATATCTGCAAGAGCCTGGATTATTGGCTGGCTTGTGGAACCGGCTATAATCGCATTCTGCCACATACCGTTGAGTTTTCCCTGCACCAATAAAGAATAGTCCTGCATCCATTCATCGGCTGTCTTTTCGTCCAGCTCTCCATCAAGCACTGCCTGTCTTAATTCCTGATACGTGATGGCATTGGACTGGTCTTTCCAGAATCCGCATAACAGCTCAACCGGTTCTGAACTGGCTGTTTTCAGATAATCCTCCAACTTTTTCAGGATTTCCGCACCGTTACCGGCTCTGGCTTTTCTGAACCTCTTCCCAGGTCTTATCAATATTGCCATGATTAGTACCTCCCTAGCCGCCGTTTGGCAGCTTCAGTAATGTCACTGGGTATTTCTCCATCGCCATCCTTTGGCTCTTTCCCTGCCGCCGTTGCGCTTTCTGGCGGTTGGTTCTGCGTCTGTTGTGTTGCTCTTACCTCATCAGGTGTTCTTGTGTCAGATGTTCTCTCCGGTAAATGTCCCACCTGTCTAATGTAATCTTCCAAACCATCATCGGGAACCAGTACACCGATACCGGTCATATCTTTGATAAATGCAGAAACTTTCGTGATGTCTGCATCCTCAATATCCCCATGCGTCATTTTGGGATAATCTGTGATGCCCTTGAAATGCTCTCCGTTAATATCAATCAAAGCCGGGATTGCCTGGCTGTTGAATGTTTCGCAGATAATATCAAGAAATGCTCCGCACGCCATTGAGAACAGCTCCGTTTTATCGGAACTCAACGCCCAACTGCCGTTTTGCTCATGCCCCAAAAATATAAAATCCGCCAGTACCGTCATTGCAATACGGTTATCATAGCGGTTGATGATTGCGTTTGTATCAAATTGTCGGCTGCCTCCGGTACTTAATAGTTCCAGTTTATAGCCATCTGGAAGAACAACGCCCTCCATCTCATCCCTGCGGATGTTCCTAACCTGCGTCTGTAATCCGTTCAGGATTTCTTGCGCCTGCTCATCGTCAGGATTCCAGATATCTAAATCTGACGGTCCATATATTACCGGAAGTCCTGCAAGGTCACGTTCAATACCGATGCCCTCAACCTCCTGTATTCTTCTCTTGAAATACCAGGAACGGTACGCATTACGCAAAATAGACCTGCCCTCCGGGTTGTCCTTTCGGCTCTTGGTTCGGAAAAGCAATGCCTTTTCAATCGGAATCGTGTACAGGTTGTAAGATGGAGGCGGCATCTGCGTCATTCCTTTCAGATTGTCCTCATCGTCATACTCCCATTGGTAAAGGGTTTCCTGCGCTCGTATCGGAAGTTTTCTCCATCCGATAAGCCCATCTGCATATTTACTTCGTGTTCTACCGTCTTTTGTCCTCCCCATTCTTCGTTTGTAAACAATCTCGTGATAGCTCCATCCGAATGTGAGGAATGACAAGATTTCTGATATGGTGTCAATCCATGTGTTCTGCATATCATTCATGCAGCTTTCGACAAACTCTGCCGCATCAATATCTGCCTGGCTATCTCCTCCAGGTTCCACGTTCCAATCAGTCTGTCGAACCAACATCTCGATAGCAAAAAGGATAGCGCCTACAACATCGTCATTTTCAGACATTTCTCTGTAAGCCTCTATCCCTCGTTTTCCTCTAAGCTCATGCAGGAACTCTTCGTAAATCACTCCACCATATCGCCTTTGTCCTATTCGTCCAATTTCTTTGTTATCGGCCATCTTTACCACCTCACTTTCGCCAGTAACTTTCTTTGCTCAATCCTCCATCTGTCGGAGGTGCGGAATATGTATTTCCGCTTTCAAGTTCTGTAAACGCCGAACTGCTCGCATCCACCATATCCTTGAACTTGCTTTCCGGGAAACTCTCAACCTGGTTGAAATACATCTCATTCCAGGGAGCTATCAGCACATCAACGTTGCCTTTATCCATTCCCTCAAGTCCTAACCACTGTGCAGAAAACGGCTCTGCTCTTGTAACCTTATCCCCGGATTCAGGGATGCACTTAACAGTAAAACCGGCTAAGAATTTTAAGAAACTCTGCGCCTGGTCCTTTCCTGCCTGTCCTGGGTCTTGCGGAAGTCTTGTGAAAACTCTTTTGTGCTTTGCCCTATCGGTAATGCAGGTCTGCTTTATTATCTCCCGGACATCTGCCGAGCTAAGTCTTTTATTGATAACATCGGCAATGATATAACGTCCGTTCCTCCTCTTGCCAATAAGAACACCGGCTGTATATGCCGGGTCGCCCTTTTCATCCTCGGATGTGGCTGCAAGGTCCCATCCTCTCGCCCACTTGATAACGTCTGTCGGTAATTCTTCCAGCATATTTACCTTTGTGCGGCGGAACATCAAGCCTGCGGCTGCCTTAATCTTCCAGTTGCCTCGGAGAAGCCTTTCTCTCTCAACCTCCGTCAATGCTAACAGGTTGGCTTTGTATCCTGGGTTTTCTTTCATCAAGATTTTGTTATCATCCAACGTGGACATAATGAATGTGACAGATTTCGGCATTGTTTCTGCCTCTTCCTCGCCTATATTGGCATCAAGGGCAATCTGTACAGCCTCTTTCCTTGTGGCAGCCCACATAACAGTTTCGTTAATGCGGACGAACCATCTCTTCTTGCCGGAACGTTCCTTTATCGGATAGCCGGTGTCCTGGTCTATCCACCATGAAATAAAATCAGCAACCCACGAATCCGCATCTGGATTGCAAGTTGCTCTCATGTATGGCTTTACTCCGCAAACACTACGGTTTCGGGATAGCATATAAAAAAATTGTTTCTCGGAAAAATGGGTAAGCTCATCAAATCCTATCATGGTTATCTGCGAACCTTGCCATTTCTGCAAATCATCATCTCGGTTGATATAGTCAAATGCAACTGTCATACCGTTTTTGAACTTCCACATACCTGCGCTGTATCTTCCATCGGCTCCCTTTATATCTCCATATACGTCATTGCTCGTATCCCACAAGCCGCCCTGGTTGAATATCTGCTTATATTCGTGTCGGAATATTACAGCACCAAACCGTTTGTTGTTCTTATACCTCAAAGGCTCAATCAGCAATCCGTATGACTTTCCGCCTCCTGCGGCTCCACCGTAAATAGCAATATCTGCTGTTGTTGAAAGGAATTTTTCTTGCGGTCCTTTCTGCGGCCGTATGACTTTGATATTACTCATCGTCCTCGCCCTCCTTTTCTGGCAGATATATTTCTACTGGCGTTCCACCGGTCATGCCTCCATCCTCTTCGGCTTTCTTTGCCTCTCTGTCCTGTTTCTTCCGGTATGCAAATTCTTTTTCTTGTAGCTGTTGCGTTGGGTTCTGCCCTGCGGTATCTCTTAGGAACTTTGCAGCATTTACATTTCCATTCGCCGCCTGCACCAACATTGCCGCCATCACTCCCATACTGTAGTCCATATCCTCTTCGTCAATCCCTAAAGCTGTGAGCGTGGCTTTCATGGTCGATTGCTTATTCGATACCGGCATATTCAACAGCATTTCGGCTGCCTTTCGCATATCCCTTTTCTTACGCCTCGCTGCCCCGGATGCTTTACCTCCTGCTGTGGCGATTTTTCTTTGCTCGCTCTTTGTTCGGCGGTTCATAGGTATCAGATTTTCGTCATTTGCCAATGCCACCACCTCGCTTCGTTCTCAACTCCGATAAAATTAAATAAAGCAAGCGTCCTTTCTCGCCTGCTCCATCTTTTTGACCTCCAGATTAGGGGCTGTCATTCTACAAGGTATGTCGCACATTGACATATCCGTTACCGCCGCCATTTTCTTTGCCAGAATATCTTCGTCCATGATATGACCTATAATCTGATACGGCTTATGACAGCAGTACATGACTTCGCCTTTTTCATTTAAAGCCATCTGCGCCCAGCTTGCGGTGCATCTCTCTTCCTGCCTGTCGAGTAATCCCCATTTGAAATTGAGCGTCACCCTTTCATCATCCATCGCCATATCCGATACGATTTTCTTTATTTCCTCCGCATCTCTCTTTTTCCTCTCATCCCTGTAGTAACTTCCTGCGGTGCTTTCCACTGGTCTGAAAACCATGTAGTCAACGTCCAGGTCCTTATTTGCATCGTAAAATCTCTTTACATCCTCCGGCTCTTTTACAAGCTGTTGGATTCCAAGAGATGTGCCAGGACTGTTTTCTTTTTTCCATGCTGCATACGCTTTTATGTTCTCCCGGACTGTTTCATATGCCGCCACGCCTCGCAACTGCTCATAGCTTTCATTGCTGTACGCATCAAGGGACACTTTCAAGTAATTCGGTTTGACCTTTACCAGCTTATTGAAATTCGTATTTATTCCCCACTGGAAATTGTTCTCGGTAAGCCATCCTGCAATCTTTTCAAAATCAGGATTGATGGTCGGCTCTCCTCCACCGGTCAGTATAAATCCCTGTACACCCATAACTGCCAGTCTTTTTGCGTATGTGATAAAATCCTCATATCTCATTGCCTGCGCCCCTGTATCCAGCTCCCACCGTCCGTAGGTGCAATAGGGACATCTGTTATTGCAATAATTTGTGAGGAATATATCTGCTGTTATGGGTTTCTTTTCCCCTGCAATCCTGTCTATATGGCTTAGCATCTTTTCGCCTGTTATGTTTTTCTCCATTTTCTAGGTATCCTCCTTTCTCTCTTTCCTCCACTTTTCATTCAGGATTTTCGGGGCTGTGTGTTCCCAGTTTATCCTGTGGTGTATTCTCTTGTGCGTGGTATACATCATGCTGACTTTTACAGCGCTCGGCATACTCATAATCGCATAAAAGGTTTTTAGGTACGTGCCGCCCTCCTTATACGCATCTGTCATTCCTCCCGACAGGCTTTGGGTTGGCAACTGTACCACGCAATATTGTGTATTTGAAAAGAACAGGTGTCCCCGGCTGCTCAATGTTGTATATGTCACAACATCTTCGTTCATGGTTCCCCTGTACTCTATCGGCGTATCTGTCTTGCAAAAGAAACTGTTCATCGCCTTTCGTAATAATCCTTTGTGGAAGTTTCCTCCGTCTACTCCTCCAACGAAATCTCCTCCCTGGCAAAATGCCACTGTATCAGCTCCCGACACCTCCAGGAACTGAATCATATCTTCAAACACTCTGTCAAAATCATGCGATGGCTTATATTTCAGCTTTCCATCTTCCTCGTACCGGTAATCAATGCTTTTGTAATCATCATCCAGCATCAAGAAGTATTTCAGCCCCAGTTCTTCCGCAATCCTCCAACATTCATTGCGAGCATAAATGATTGCCCTGTGGTCGTTGAAATTATCCATCGTATCTGCCCGGTCATATGCTGCCTGCTTATCAAATATAATCACTCGGTCTGCCCCGAAGTTCTTTTTATATTCTTCTGCCTGCTCGTCCTCATCATCTATGATGAAATATATCTTACCGGTATATCCTGCCTTTTTAATTGCAGGAACCGTAACCACATTATCGGCTCGCCCATGTGTCAGTATGAAAACTGCGAAATCATTCCTCATCGGCTTCGCCCTCCATAATGTCTGTGATGTCAGTTGCCAACTGCACATATCCGTTTGCTATGGCATCATTCACATCAATTATTACGAGTGCGGACTTTTCAAACAATTTCTGCACTTCCGGCTCTGCGTGTGCGTAATACTCTGCGATATTCCGGTAATTAAATACATTATGTCTGCGTGCCGCCTGTATCAGGAACTCCCTTATCTCCTCCGGGATGTCTGTGGCTTCAACTTCCTGTATCAGCTCATCCGCCTTGCTGCTATCCAGCATATCAGATATTTCCGGGCACTCTCCTGTAATTTCATACTGCGGTATTTTGACTTTCAGAGTGTACTTATCGTCCTGCATCTCCTCTCCCAGTTCATCCTCCCCAACAGAAAATCCGAACTGGCTCATATCAATGTTTATGATTCCCTGCATTTCTTTTCCCAGTAAGTCCTCGTCCCACTCTGCCAGCTCTGCGGTCTTGTTGTCTGCCAGCCGGAACGCCTTAATCTGCTCGTCCGATAAATCATCTGCACTGATACATGGTATGTCGGTGATTCCCAGCTTCTTTGCCGCTTTATATCGGGTGTGTCCTGCGACAATCACTCCATCTTTGTCAATGATAACTGGATTTTTGAATCCAAACTGCTGAATAGATGCTGCTACTGCATCCACCGCCATATCATTATGTCTTGGGTTGTTCTCATACGGTTTCAGTTCTCCAATCTTCCGCATGACAATTTCAATGCTGCTGTTCATTTATTGCCTCGCTCCTTTCATTTCCCCGGCTCCTGCGTCTGTTCATCCTCTGCGCTCCTCATTCCGGACAAAACAAAAAGCCATACCATGTTCAGATATGACTTTTCATGTTACTGATATTTAATTTTAGGAGCGTGGCAGGTATTTCTCCTGCCACACGAGAAAAAGAACGAGTACAGCAGCCACATTCTTTACAATCAAAACTTCTTCTGATTGCACCATACACTATATCATCGGTCGAATTGACGGTCAAAGGAAAAAAAACGGATTCAAAATAAACCGAACGGTTTTTTATTTATCCATCGGGTTCCCAAAATCATGCAAAATCATAGCATCTAAGCCGAAAAATAGCACCGTCAGGTCATTTCGTGCCTCTTTTGCATCTTTCTGGATTGTGGACAATTCCATGTTATAAAATTCCGCAATTTCCTTTGTGCTCTTCTTTTTCTCTCTGTCAAGGTACATCATCTGAATGACTTTCCATCTGCGCTGTATAATCTCATTCGATGAGGTTTCGCACTCTCTCTGGTACACTTCCAGCATCCGGTCTACGTGTGCAAGCATAAATTTTACTGCATTGATTCCCTTTAACTGCCTATGTAACGTTTTATCTTCATCAAAGATTCTGAATCCGTACAGAACATCCATATTTACGATGCTCTCATCCACCTGCTCTGCCTCATCAATAGTGCAGACTGCCTTTTCTGCATAGTCTTTCAGCTTCGTGTAATTCTCTAACAGCTTTTTGGTATTATACAGGAGGGTTTTCTTTTCCTGCGCAATACTCTTTTTTCTTGCCTTTTCGCTTCTCTCAACTGCTTTATCGGCAGCCTCCTCACAGAGTGCTTTTATTTCCTCTTTCGTGAGTGATACTCTTCTTTCTGCTTTTCCCACTTTCTCTGACCTCCTACAATTACAGATTGACTTTTCGGAATTGTCATAATAAAATGACAGTAGTTTTTGTGTTTTATGAGCCGATTGTCAATCATCGTATTGCAAGAGGCTCTATTTTTTTATTTTCTGCGGAACATATTAGCAACCGGGCAAGTGGCAAAATGTGAAATGTACCCTACGCCGGTGGCATCCTGCGTCCCAGGCTGTACAATTTCCGCGCTTACCGTTTCACCGTTCGGTGTGACGATTCTCTCTTTTCCTTTTCCCTCTTTCGGAACCCGGTATGTTATCAGCCTTGCGTTTACTGGCATATTCTTACCGTTTATGGTCTTAATCCATAATATCTGCTGGCGGCATTTTGCACAGGTTCCAAAATTTCCACGATTCGCCTTTTTCATCCTTTATCGCCTCCTTTCCAAGGCTTGAATCTTGATTATTCACTTTCTTTGCTCAAACCCTCTGTTGCTTTCCTTACCTTTTCGACCTCTTCCAGTTCAGGAAATTCAATGGTTTTGCTTAATGCTTTTACTGCCAATGCGCAACCGTTTTTCTTTTCCACCTGGTCTGCCAGGTATCTCAACGCAATTACCAACAGAGTTGCATCCGCTTTGGAATATGGCTGTACCGCTCCGATAATTTTATTGGAGTAATACTGTAACCCCTGAATGACCATCTTTGCCGATTCTTCTCTTTTTCCATCTGCAAGGATTTCCTGTGCTCTGATAATAAAGCTATGCATTCTCTTTTCTCTCTTGAACATCTCTATTCCTCCATCGGGTCATCGTATGGGTAATCATCATCGCCCTCGCTGAATGGTAATGGCATACCACTATCGTCTGTGCTATCGTAATCGCCGCTAGGAACGTCGGTATCTGTTTCCTCATCCACATTATCGGGTACGGTCATCATACCGTCTGATTCGCCGTCCTGCTCTTCCTCCTGCGGCTCTTCTGATTCCTCATTCGCCTGATTGTCCGGTAGGAAGTATGTAGGCTGTCCCTCAACGGCTGGTGTTTCACTATCCACAATATCTGCATCGTTCTCTGCCTGCTGCTCCATATCGAAAATGTTCATCTGTCCTCCGGTAGAAACATATTTCAGCACATATCGTTTCAGCTTTTCATCATATACCAGGCACATTCCTGTATCTCTCTTACCGTCCGCACTGTCCTTTACCGGCACAACGGTGGAAATCTTATGCTTGATAAGAGGCTTTTTGATTCTTACCGTTGTTCCATCTTCCTGCGGTACGAAATCCTCATTCAGTTCGATGCTGATTTTGAGGTCGATACTTCCCTCGTCCATATCAGACTGTTCCATCTTTCTGAATAACTTCTGCATCATCAGATTGAATGTTTCTCTTGCCGCCTGGAATGTATCGCTTTCCAGTGTCATTTCCTCGTAATTTAAAATACTCATTTTGTTTGAATCCTCCTATGTTTTATTTGAAAATCTATTCCACTGCCCGGATGAATACGTCCACCCTTGGTGTATCAGAATAGAACTTTCGCACCTGCGTATCTACAATCGCATTATCGTCATACCACGCTACGCCATTCAACGCGTCATATATGAGCTTTGCCACATTATCAAGGTCCGGCTTCACTGTTGGTCTGATTCTATGCTCAAGCATTTCTTTCCGCCGCTTCTTTGAGGTTGATTGTGGTATCGGATAATATGCTATGATGCGAATATCAAGAGGCTCCTTTTCCTTAAATCTCCTGCCTCTGGCAACTTCCAGGAAACACTCTGCAACCTCTTTTTCATGCTGTGTTGTCTTTTTTGGCGTGTAAGTCTTTGTATATGTACCCATTCTGGCGAATTTTGGTCGCTGTTTTCCGAACGGATTTCCAGGTACTGTAAATTTGATTGATTTCATATCGCCAGCCTCCGTTATTTCCAGTATCATTGATTCATCGCCTTTCTAATCTTCAAAAATATAGAACAGTGAACCCTCCATTGTGTAACCAAAGCAAAGGTTTCCATCATCGCAAATCAAGGCAAGCTCCAACTGCGACAGATTTGTGTTATTCTTAATGACTGCATAGGTTGAATGATTATATCCGGCCGTTCTTTTTAATACGATGTCATAATCATCCGGGTTTTCCACTTCATATCTTGAAATTTTGTACTTTTCACAAAGTTCTTTGTAAATTTCACGATTGATACTGGCTTTTTCCGATTCGTTTCCTGTAAACGCCCACTCCCGATATATCTTTTTCTCTAAGCTCATGACTTTTCCTCCTCTTTCTCTCTGTATATTTTCAAGGTGTAATCATAAGATTTCCCTGATTTTCTAGGGATTCTGCCCGGTCCTACTGTGTATCCGTTTTTTACCAGGATTCCAGTCATGATTGACCGGTCCTCCACTGTTGAACAAATCAACTCCGCTACTTTTTCCATCGCTTAATCCTCCAATAATCTCTTTCGCATCTCATCGTATCTATCCGCCGCCTGGTTCATCCTCCAGGATGCCCCGGCTACTCTGTGCGGAAAACACATCGCAAAAATTCTGTCATATATCCTTTTGTATCTCGTATCCATGTTTTCTTTCATATCCGTCAACATCAAATTAGTTGTCAGAATCAGCGGCTTTCCTGCGAGGTATCTGCTGTCTATCACGTTGTAAACCTTTTCCAGTCCATAATCCGTATTGCGCTCTGTTCCTAAATCATCGATGATAAGCAGCTTTGCATTGTTCAGCCTTGCTATCAGCTCTGATTCCTCCACCTGCTTGTCCTGTATCATCTGTAATATTTTTACAAATGATGTCATTATTACCGGTATTTTCTGATTCAGCAGTTCGTTTGCAATGCAAGCGGCAGCATAACTCTTGCCGGTTCCAACTGGACCATACAGAAGTAACCCCTGATTGTTCCTGTACATCTCGTCAAAATTCTGCACATAATTTCTGACTATCTTATAAAGCTGTGCATTATCTTTGTTCTGCTGAAATGTGGCAAGGTTGGCGTTTTTCAATCTGTTCTCAATAAGACTTGCTGACCGCAGGCGTTCCATGCGCTGTAATTCCTGTCTGGCCTCTTCCTGCTTCTTTCTATCCTCTTCTGCCTTTGCCTCGCATTTACAGATACAAGGAACCGTAATGGTTGCCCCATCACCGCCGGGGATTTTTACTCTGGTCTGTCTTTTCCCTCTGCATTTTCCGCAATGGATAAGACCGTCCTCGATATAATCTCCCTCGCGCATCATTTCCTGCTGTGTTCCTTTTTCTCTTGCAATCCTCTCTGCAAATCCTGTGAACAATTCTGCTGTTCCCTCCATCTGCTATGCCTCCAATCTATCTGAATGGGTTTCCCTCATCCTCTTGTGATTCCTCAACCCTATTATTTTCCCGTTTATTCAAGAAGTCCTCAAAAGGTGTATTCTCACTAAGGAACGTCTTGGCGTGTTTTATGTATTTACTCTCTGTTCTCTCTCGAACCAGTTTTTTCTTGTAATTTTCAGCCGCTTCGCACAATTCATCGGGTGACCATCCATCATTGAGGCGTGCCTTGTATTTCTTATACGCTTCGCCTTTTCCATCTTTTCTTGGGTATATCCTCCAAAATCTCTGGAAATCTGTGCTGTACTCTGTTTTCTTCGGTTTCTTTGGTGGCTCCTGCGGTACTTCCTGCTCCGGTGCTTTCTCTTCCGCCATCTCTATTCCAGGAATATCAAGAACCGACTGGGTTTCTTCCATACCATCCGGTTTTTTCGGTTCTTCTGTCTGTACCTTTTTCGGTCTACCTCCCAGCTTTCCGTTTCTTCTGTTTATCTCACATCTGGCATCGTACTTGTCGCTATCTCTTTTGAGCTGTGACCGGATAAAGGAGAAAGCCATTAAAGGCAGTCCTGCCAGCTCTTCACAAGGCAAATCATTCACATAACAGAAGATTGCCTTTATCAGCTTTCCAGCCTCCTCATCAGACATGAGCGAGAAGTGGTCTATATAATCGTTATAAAGTTGAAAGCTCTTTTTGTCCTCTGACTTTCCCATTGTATCCGCTCCAATTTCTCTAAACTTCTGCTACAAGGTCGGCTATTCCTATCGGTCTTTTCAGGACTTTAGTTTCCCGGCAGTAATCGCAGCAATGGCATCTCAAAGGTTCGATTTCTCCTCTCTTTACTGCCAGTACGTGATTGATATTTGCTTTTACAACCTCCCTCGCCTCTCTCAGGTAATTATCCTGTACATGGATAATCTCAATATTCGGTGTGCTTTCCTTACTGATTCCGGCAATATAGAACGGCAATCTCTTTCCGGTATTCTGATATACGACTTCCTGATATATTGCGCCCTGGATGTCGTACCCCCAGTAGCGGACGAAATCTAAGTATCCTATATCTCGCACCCACTCCAATTTTGTAAGGGATGCCATAACTTTAAGGTCCACAATCGCAACTCCCGGAATATAACTGTCCATTTTGATTTTCCAGGGTGTTCCATACAGTTCTGCGGTCATTATGACCTGCTTTTCCCCGGACATATATTTCATAAAGAGTTCGTCCCTCTCTGCTCTCTGAATCAGCGCATCCGCTTTTACATATTCCGCTTTCAGATTTCCATCTTTTTTGAACATTTCCGTGTGTTCACTCTTAAATGCATCAAGTGTACCCTCGAAATATCTATCAACATAGCTGCCAACCATCAATGCTGTTGAGCTTGCCTGCGCATACTCGCCTTTGAGTTTTGCAAGGGCAGCCTCCTCGCAAGCCACCCTGCCATATGTACCGTTGAAATCCTTGAACTGGGATACGGACATATACTCATAATTTGCAATGTCTGAATAATAATTTTCTTCTGTCAACTGCATTCCCATTTCTTAGACCTCCCTGTACTCTGCTCCAACAAATTTGATATAATCCAGAATCTTTTTATGCTGTTCTTCGTTTCCTCTGACCTGGATTGTCCAAATCTTTTTGCCTCCACTTAATCCCGGCTGCTGTGTTACCGGATTAGCAATCGTTCCGGTTACTGCCTGCTGATATGCGTGTCTTTCAATGCTTTCGATTGCCTTTCCCATTTCAGTCTTAGGTTCTGCAGAAGCGACAGGCTCCGGTGCTTTCTCTGGTTCCTGCGGCTGTTCTTCCTTTTTGGCAAGTGCTTCACGCTTTGCCGCCTCTTCTCTCTCCCTCTTCTGTCTTTCTCTTTCCAGAATCATTTCTTTCTGCTTGCGAAGCTCCTGGACCTTAGATAACGCCTCGGATAATACCAGATTTCTCTCATATACCTTTTTCGCATCCTCTCTGAAATCTTCCTCAATTCCATCAAGGATGTTCAGGTCGCCTTTTGTATTCTCAAATGCAGTATTTACCGCATCCTGCCAGGTTTTCTTCGTGGTGGATTTGTTCTCCCACTTACTGTCATAAATCTTAGATTTCAGCTTAGAGGCAACTGTTTCCGGTAATTCTGCAAACACTTCTGCCATGTATGCAAGAATTTCCTCTTTTTTCTTCTTTTTCTGTTCCTCTTCGTAATCCTTTACCTGCTTTGCAATCGTATTGATAGGCTCATCAATAAGCTGTGTCAGCTCCTTTGCCTGTTTTTCCATCTCATTGTATGGCTCCAGGCACTTCTTTTTGACGTCTTTTCTTCTGTCCTCAACGGATTCTTTTAACTTTCTAAGATATGCAACGGTTTTCTTCGCATCTGCGATTGAATCATCGTCAAACACAATGCCAGTGTATTTCTTCATCTCTGTGGCAAGTGCCGTTTTCAATTCTTCAAAATTCCAGTTAATTTTTCCTACTTCCTGTTTTACTACTACCTGTAATTCGTTCATTTTCTCATCCTCCTGTTATTTCCAAGGTAAATCGTCCATTGCTGATTCATCCGGCATCATAAAACCCGTGCCATCAGGCATCGGCTGTGGCTGTTCCTCCTGCTGCTGTTCAAAAGGAATTGCCTGCTGTGTCGGTTCTTTTGTTTCCTGCGGTTGTGACTGTTCTACCGGTACAGGCTCTTTCTTCGCCTGCTCCATCTGCGCGAACACATCAACCGGCGCGCCATTATCCGGTAATGCGGCTGTAGCTGTTCTTCCATCAATGAACACCGGCTGACCGTTTTCAAACTCCACATCGCCGCCTGCAAGATATGCTTTCTGCTGTTCGATGTTGTCAAAATCAAGGTCAATCAGCTTGCACAATCTGCGGAGGACTGTCTTTTTATACATCTCTCCTGTGCTACTCTTCCAAGCCTGGCTGTCTTTGGCTTTGGAATATGTATTTCTGACATTCTCGATTTCTTCTACGCTCATGGTGTCATACATCATTGAGCCATCTTTGAAAACTACAATCGCAAAAGCTCCAATCATTGGCTTGTTGGAAAACGGCTGTGGTCTGTAGATTACATTCTGAACGCCTGCGTCCACCTCTTCTGTAAAGAAATCATCCTGTCGGACCACTTTTGCAAAAATGTCCTTAATCGGATTTCTGGAAAATCTCTTGCACATTTTGATTTCGCCTTTATAGTCCGTTTGAAAATTAAGTTCCCCTCCATACGGAATTGCGTAACATTCTCCGTTGAAATAATCCAACCCCAGATATGCCGCTTTGCACAAGCACACTGCCATTGATTCAAATGTCAGCTTGCAAAGCTCCGTCTTTTTCTTTTTGTCTTTCAGCATTTCGGAAATAACCGTAACCGTATTCAAGGCGAAACGCTCCTGATTAAATCCTGCTGGCAATGCTGCTTTGTGGGTAGTTAATTCCTTGATAATCGAACTCTGCACCCCTGAAAGCCACTGTTTTTCTGTCATTTCTGCCATCGTCTGTAACCTCCTGTTTTTGTGTTTTTATATATCTCTCAAATTCCATCATCCCGGTTGAAACTTCATTTATTGCATTTCTGATAAAATATTCTTTTATCACGTCCGGGAGTAAATACGGAATGTAAGATTCATCCTTACCGGCTACTGCCGCTTTTCTCTCTGCGTACTGCACCAGTTCTGTAAACTTCCTGTCTGTCATGCTGTACCCTTGCTTTTCTGCGTCTTTTCTTATGTCCTCGTATAATTCCTGCATCAATCAGCACTCCTCTCATCATCCTTATGAGCCATTCCAGAAAAAGCATAAATGCCGGTGCTAACCATTCGCCGCCTATTGCAAAATGCCCCTGCGTGTTGTATCTCACTCTGATGAGCACTCCTAACAGTGTGAATCCAACAGTTAATGCTATCCAGTGTTTCACTATCATGCGTTCCAGCATCTTTCTCATTCCTCCCTGTCTATGTAAAAATCATGCCCGCCATGCGAATACAGGTAATTCAGATTATCTCTGTGCCATGTTCTACTGCTTTCACTCTCGAAATAGGTTGCTCCCAGGCTGCCGTCCCATTTTTCTGATACAATCATCTGCAAAGCCTCAAAGCATTCTTTGTTCGGCTCAACTTTTTGGAATCTTCCGTTTGCAACCGGTGTGAATTGCCCTTTTTCGTAAATCACTTCTGACACCGTATCAGGAAATCCCTCTGCTTTTGTTCTATTCAGAACTACCAACATGACAAGAGCTTTCCCCTCCACATCTTCGCCCTCGGCTTCTGCCATGGCTATTTTGCAAAGCATATAGGCATCATCTGCATTTATTTCTTCATTCATGATTGTGCTGGTATATTCTGTCTTGAATGTTTCCTGCGGTTCCTCTGTGGTAATTGTTTGTGTGTTATCTTCAATAGAAACTTCATAACCAGATACATCCTGCGCTGATGCAGTATATCTTTGTTTCCCATGCATACACACTGTCATTTGAACTGCGGCAAACATCATCGCCGCATCAACTACAAGGACCTTAATTTTTCTTTTATGCGCTCTTTGCATTGTTATCTCCTTTCAGCGGCGTAACGAATATCCCTAAATCAAGTTCTGGCATCGACTGTACAGCCTCCAAAAGTTCCTCGTCAGAGCAAATATTAAATTCTTCTTTCAGGACTTCTTTCAGTCTGTCAATCAGTTCCATGATTTTTACTTCCTCTCCGCCATCATTCGCAGTTCTGTAATAGCCTTATAAACTCCATCTAAAGACTGAACCATTTCTTTCAGTTCTTCTCTCTCGGCTGCCTCAACCTTTCCGTCCTCGGCAATCCTCAATAATGTTTTTTGGATTTTGTCGATTTTCTCATCCTCCAACCCTGAAAGCATTCTTACCGTAATGCCCTCTATGTTCCCTGCCTCTGTTGCTATTGGCAGTTCCTTTCCTATCGGACATTCGCTCTTGCAGTAGATGCATTTCAGCTCTGGTGCGTTGTACACCTCCGCCATCATCACAACCACATCTACAGGAATGTTTTTCGTTATTCCCAATTCGTAATGTGCAAGGGTTGATTCGGAAATCCCAAGTATTTCAGCCGCCCCGGCTCTGCTGTTCAATCTCTCATTATGTATTGCAGCTCTTTTCCTGCACTCAAAATACACGTTTTCGTTCATATCCTGTAACCATCCTCTATGTCAGTTCTCTTCGCTTTGCCCTATACTATTAGCAGGTTGATAAATGGCGTCGTAATCATTGCTGATTCCCAGGCAATCGCTCACTTTGTTTACTGCCGGTTGGCTGTAAATCCTGCCGTTAATAATTGAGGATAAATATGGTCTTGCCAGCCCGGTTTTTGTTGCCAGCTCGGACACATCCATGTCCTTGTCAATTAAGGTGTGCTTTACCAACTTGCACCAAGGCGGAAGTCTTTTCTTCATCTCGCACCCTCCCTTTCTCGGTTCCGCTTATTCTTTACTTTTGTAAGGTTCTCATGTAAAATAATGAGTATGTAATCTTTATTTCATTCTCAAATGCATCTTACATTGGTAACTATAACTCATAGTTTTGAGTAGGTCAACCCCTGTAACGCATTTTTTTGAGTTTTTATTTTAGGAGGTCATTATGTTATACGATAGATTTCGTGAAGCCTGTGAAAAGCGAGGCACTACAATAACACAAGTTCTGCGTGATATAGGGCGTGCAGAGGGAAATACAGGGAGCTGGAAAGCAGGAAAATCCCCGAAACTGGACATTGTTATGGAAATGGCTGAACACCTCAACATGACATTGGATGATTTTGTATATGGCGATAATCCACCTATCGCAAAACCATCAACGCAAAATAGTGAGTTATCCGATATGGAGCAGGAACTTCTTGAGGTTTTCTCCCACATACCGGCGGACAGACAGCAACTGTGTCTGGACTTCTTACGCACTCATATGGTCCAACCCGAAAAGTATGCCGACAAGATGAACGCGTAATCACTTTGGACTATGCCAGATACCGGCGTCTTAATAAACCGGAATAATTTCAGAAAGGACGGTGTGCTATGTCAAAAACTGACAATATCATAAAGCTGTATGAGCCATCATCCAAAGGCAATGACAGCGAGCGTGATGCTTACGTTCAGGAACTCCAACGTTTGCTCGCTTGCTATCAGCTTGCCAGTTCAGATGATAAAAATGTCGTTTGGGCAGTGCTGAACAAATATGCACCGCATATCGACACGATATAGCCCCAGGCATGGGGCTTTTCTTGTTGTATGGGAAAATCATTATGAGAAATAAATCATTGGCAGGAAGAGCCAATAACCGGGCAGAACGCCCTCGTAAGGTTGCTATTTACATTCGTGTATCTACAACCCATCAGATAGATAAGGATTCTCTGCCGATGCAGCGCAAGGACCTTATCGCATATTGTGAACTTATCCTCGGCATTGAGGATTACGAAATATTTGAGGATGCAGGGTACTCCGGGAAAAACACCGACCGGCCTGCGTTTCAAGAAATGATGCAGAAAATACGTGCCGGCTCATTCTCCCATTTACTTGTCTGGAAGATAGACCGTATCTCTCGTAATCTTCTGGACTTTGCAGAAATGTACGAAGAGCTTCAATCCCTGCGAGTAACTTTTGTCAGCAAAAATGAGCAGTTCGATACTTCAAATGCTATGGGTGAAGCTATGCTCAAAATCATTTTAGTGTTTGCGGAACTCGAACGCAACATGACATCGGAGCGTGTTACTGCAACAATGATTTCAAGAGCTAACCAGGGATTGTGGAATGGCGGCAGGATTCCTTATGGATATTCCTACGATGCGGAAACTTCTGCGTTCTCCATCATCCAGGATGAAGCGGATGTGTGTCAGCTTATGAAAACAGATTATTTTGAGCATAAATCCATTATTCATACTGCCAGGTTACTGAACGATAAGAAAATTCCTACCCGGTCAGGTGCGCTCTGGTCCCCTACTGCGGTATGGAAAATACTGTCCAGTCCTTTTTACGCCGGTGTCTACCGGTACAACCATTACAAAGGAACTGAAAACAGAACTCTCAACCCGGAGGAAGAATGGGTGCTTGTCCCAGACCATCATCCTGCAATATTCACTTTGGAAGAACACGAAAAATTATGTGATATTCTTGATGCGAACAAAAGAACCGCCAATCTTCCAGGGCAAAAACACCGGGCAAAAAATGTGTATGTGTTCTCCGGCATCCTTTATTGCGGAAAATGTGGTAATAAACTGGTTTCCACTCCCGGCAGATTGCAGGCAGATAATTTCCGCACTACCACTTACTCATGCCCGAAAAAGAGGAAAACGCACGAGTGTGATAATCCATCTGTAAATGATTTGATTGTTGGAGAATTTGTTATAAATTATATTTTGAATATGCTCAACGCAAAAAGTTCTTTTTCCTCCATCAACTCCCCTGCGGAACTTGAAGAGCGTTTGCTTTATGGTGGCTCATTCAAGGACGTGCAGCATATCTCGGAAGATGGTCTGAATGAATTTTACAATCTTCTATCTCGGTACGGCTCGGATAGTTCCTATGTCTTTGCTGTAAAACACCCTCGCAAGAAAAAGGCTGCTGTCAATCCAGAAGTCGAAGCTCTCCGTAAGGATAAGGAAAAGCAGGAACGTGCCTTGAAGCGATTGCAGGATTTATACCTTTATTCCGAAAGAGCAATGACCGAAAAGGATTTCATCATACAGAAAAATGAAATATCCTCCAGGATTCAGGACATTAACACCCGGCTTGGTATGGTTACGCACGATGCCAATTCCACATTATCGGATGAGGATTTTGTGCGGCAAGCAAGCCATCTCCTCATTACGAAAAAACTCATTGGTCGGGATTATATTTATTATAAAGCCCTGGCACAGACCGTTTCGCCGGATGTCCTCAAAATATACATGGAAACTATTTTAGATTCTGTTTATGTGATTGATGGGCGTGTTTCCTCCATCGTGTTTAGAAATGGTCTTACTCATACTTTCATATACCAAAAATGATACCGGCATGAATGTCGGGAACAAAATAACCCAGAAGCCGCATAGCTCCTGGGTTTCATTTTATCCCATTATTCAATTATTTTTCAGATGTGGGATTCCTTACTTTTGTAAGAAAACGGTGTTATTCTATAAACATGGCATCGCCGGGGACTGTACAAGGATCGTGTAGACCACGCCTCCGAGGACGATTCCTGCGATGGTCTGCATGGACAGGGTGAACATTTCACCGAAGGCAACAACGGTGCCGTAGAGCGGGATCTTTACGAGTGTGTAGCCGATAATATGGGCGATGCCGCCGACGATAGCACCGACGAGCCAGGAATATTTAAAGTTCGGCAGAAGTTTGTAGGCAATCGTTCCGGCGATGAACGCCCAGAGACCTTTTAATACCATGGTCGGGAGAACCCATACCGCATAGCCGCCGAGAAAATCGGAGAGACCTGCGCCGATGGCACCGGCGAGGATGCCGCGTCTTGTGCCAAATAAGCAGACGGTCAGGATGATCATGCAGTCGCCGAGGTGGGTGTAGCCAAAGGCGGAAGGAATTTTAAAGAAATAGGTTCCGACAAATACCAGAGCGCTCATTAAGCCAATGATGGAGATATCGAGGGTGGTGTCCTGAGATGAATGATTTTTCATGGGGATGTCCTCCTTAAATACAATATTTCAAAATTGTTCAATAAATTCAAACCGTTTAAACATATAAGATAAAACAAAATCTCGTATCGGGCAAAATTAAAATCATATAAGCAGATGCAGAACAATAAGCACAGTTCAAGAAATATGAAAATTCCTAAACGATTCGAAGTTCAAAGCTTTCTGCTTCATGTCTTAAAAACTTGCCGTAATATGTAACCGTTTTTTTTACAGCGGTATACAAAAATCTTTATTTCAATCCCATAAATTTAGCCGCGTTATGATAGAAAATGTTCTCCAGTCCTTCATCATCCACGCCGCATGCCATGATCTTCTGGATCTCAACGGTCGGGGCATGGAACGGAGAGTCGATGCCGAACATGACTTTCTCATGGCCGACGGTGTTGTAGGCGTTGGCGATCTGGACACTCATGGAGGTTCCGGAGGTCTCAAGCCAGATATTGTCGTATTTTTTTGCCATGGTGATCGCTGCATCGACGTAAACACCGTGGGCATGTCCCATATGGATCATGACGATCGGGAGATGCGGGTGGCGTTCAGCCAGAAGTCCGATCTGCCACGGAAGGGAGAAGGGCGGATGACCGGAATGGATGAATAACGGTTTTCCGTACTTTTCGCAGATCTCAGCGACGGGATCCACGCAGGGATCATCGGCACAGTAGCCGTCAAAGAGGGACTGAAGCTTTGCACCGGCAAAGTGTTCGTCACGGATATAATGCTCTAAGGCATCGTAAGCCGGTTTTCCTTCGGCACAGTTGATCCACATGAGCGGGATGATCTTATCCGGGTGAGCCTTGAAGGCAGCAACGGTCTCTTCATTTGTGTGCGGGCCGTCGGAACAGAGGATCGTCTTTTCAATATTGAATTCTTCCATCTGTTTTAAGAGAAGGTCTGCATTAAAGTGGATATTGAACGGACTGCCGAAGGTGCCGATATGGCTGTGGGCATCGATTTTTTTAAATTTGCTGAAATCGCTTGTAATACTCATAATATCGCTCCTTTTATCTCAGTCAGATAAGACTCCCACTTTTTCTGGTGGTGAGCCATAGCAAATTGTCGGGAAAATCTCGCATGCGGTAAATATGTGATTATCATATCTGAGATATGGCATTGTTAAAATATCCAATTTTAAATAATTTGACCAGTCCAGATGCGGCAAATACTGAGCTTAAACAGGTGAAAAGGCGGCATTCCATCTTTTTTGCGTGGAACCACAAGGGTACGGAATGGTTGCAGGTTTACTTAAACGGCCGGCGGTGAGAAGGAAAAACAAAAATTCACTTGACAAAACAGCAGACATCTATTACCATTAGAATCAAACATTTTGAATATCAAACTATTTGAAATTAAAAACTACTGCGGGGAATAAAATTCCTTCTGCATAAACGAAATGGCAGGATTTAGAAGATGATGACAGCCAGAATTGCTGGAATCGGCGCGTATGTGCCGGAGAATTTGATTACGAACGACGATCTGGCGAAGATCGTGGACACGAATGACGAGTGGATCCGGACACGGACCGGAATCCGGGAACGCCGGATCTCCTCCGGAGAGGGAACGCGCCATCTGGCGGCGAAGGCAGCTGAGCGGGCGCTTGCGGCAGCGGGAGTTGCCCCGGAAGAGCTGGATATCATCATTCTTGGGACTTCATCCCCGGACCGGAATTATCCCAGCGATGCCTGCAATGTTCAGGCGGCCATCGGGGCAGTGAATGCAGTTGCCTTCGATATCTCGGCGGCATGCGCGGGATTTATTTTCGCCATGAATATCGTGGAAGGATTTTTTAAAGCCGGAATTTACAAGACGGCGCTGATCATCGGGGCAGAAACCCTCAGCAAAGTGACAGACTGGAGTGACCGCGGCACCTGTGTCCTCTTCGGAGACGGAGCAGGGGCAGCCGTTTTAAAAGCGGAAGAGACCGGAATCATCGACATGATGATGGGAGCGGACGGAACAAAGGGTGATGTCCTCGCCTGCACGTCCAGAACCGTTGGAAACTTCCTCACAGGGACAAAGCCGGAGCTCGGGTTCATGACCATGGACGGACAGGAGGTCTTCAAGTTCGCGGTGCGGAAGGTGCCGGAGAGCGTCTTGGAGCTTCTTAACCGGACAGGGACAAAAAAGGAAGATATTAAATATTATGTCCTCCACCAGGCGAACGAGCGGATCATCGAGGCGGCAGCCAGACGCCTGAAGGAGCCAATGGAGAAATTCCCGATGACGATCAGTCAGTTTGGAAATACATCAACGGCATCGATTCCGTTACTGTTAGACGATATGATCCAGAAGGACATGTTGAAGCGGGGCGACAAGATCATCATGTCAGGCTTCGGAGCCGGAATGACCTGGGGTGCAGTGCTCATGGAGTGGTAGATATCTGATTCATCCGGAAAGCAGGAGAAGTTATCTACATAATAAGAAATAATTTGAAAAAACAAAAAAATGCAAAAACCCATAAAATACAAATAATAAGAACATTTAAAGGAGATCAAATCATGTTAGAAAAAATGAAAGAAATCATCGCAGAGCAGTTAAGCACAGACGCAGACAGCATCACAGAGGCAACCTCCTTCAAGGATGACCTTGGTGCAGATTCCCTTGACTTATTTGAGCTTGTTATGGCTCTTGAGGATGAGTATTCCGTAGAGATCCCGGCTGAGGACCTTCAGAACCTCGCAACGGTCGGCGATGTTATGAAGTACTTAAAAGACAAGGGTGTTGAGGAATAATCAAACCGAATAAACCAGAGTCAAAACGCGTCTATGACGCGTTTTGCTGATATAAAGATAATTCCGGGCAATACCCGACAGATAGATTTCAGGAAGTGAGAGCAATAAAAATGAAGACAAGAATTACAGAAATGCTGGGAATCGAATATCCGATTATTCAGGGCGGTATGGCCTGGGTCGCTGAGCATCATCTTGCTGCCGCTGTTTCCGAGGCAGGAGGTCTTGGCCTCATCGGCGGCGCAAATGCACCGGGAGAGGTTGTCCGTGAAGAGATCCGTAAGGCGAAAGCACTGACAAAGAAGCCGTTCGGCGTCAATGTGATGCTAATGAGCCCGTATGCGGATGATGTGGCGAAGGTGGTTGTTGAAGAGGGCGTGAAGGTCGTTACGACAGGAGCCGGAAATCCTGCAAAGTACATGAAGATGTGGAAGGAAGCAGGAATCATCGTGATCCCGGTCGTTGCTTCTGTGGCTCTTGCGAAGCTTATGGAGCGCGGCGGCGCTGATGCTGTCGTTGCAGAGGGAACCGAATCCGGCGGACATATCGGTGAGGCGACCACCATGACTCTCGTTCCGCAGGTCGTTGATGCGGTATCCATCCCGGTCATCGCGGCAGGCGGCATCGGTGATGGAAGAGGAATTGCGGCGGCTTTCATGCTGGGCGCTGAGGCAGTCCAGATGGGAACAAGATTTGTTGTCGCAAAGGAATCTATCGTTCATGAAAATTATAAGCAGAGAATCATCAAGGCAAAGGACATCGATTCCGCGGTAACAGGAAGAACCCACGGACATCCGGTCCGCTGCCTGAGAAACCAGATGACAAGAGAGTATAACCGACTTGAGGCAGAAGGAAAATCCTTTGAGGAGCTTGAGTATCTGACACTTGGAACTCTCAGGAAAGCCGTTCAGGAAGGCGATACCACAAACGGAACCGTCATGGCAGGTCAGATCGCAGGTCTTGTAACGAAAGAGCAGACATGTAAGGAAATGATCGATGAGATGATGGAGCAGGCAGATAAGCTGCTTGGCGGATGTCAGAAGTAAGGAGAATCATGGGAAAGACAGCATTTATTTTTCCGGGACAGGGCGCGCAGGTATGCGGCATGGGCCAGGATTTTTATGAAAATTCGGAGACTGCAAAGGCAGTATTTGACCGTGCGACGGAGCTTTTAGGTTTTTCCGTTCCGGAGTTATGTTTTGAGAAAAATGATCGTCTGGACATCACGGAGTATACGCAGGCGGCAATGGTGACCACGAGCGTTGCCATGATGAAGGTGATGGAGGAGCGCGGCATCCATGCGGATGTGGCGGCTGGTTTAAGCCTTGGCGAGTACTGTGCACTGGTGGCAGCTGGCGTTATGACGGCGGATGACGCGATCCGCACAGTCCGGGAGAGAGGAATTCTCATGCAGGAGGCAGTTCCGGCTGGAGTCGGCGGAATGAGCGCTGTTCTCGGCATGACGGCAGATGAGATCAATGCCGTTGTGGACGAGATTCCGAATGTGCAGGTCGCAAACTACAACTGCCCGGGTCAGATCGTGATCTCCGGTCTCAAGGAGGCGGTGGAGACCGCGGCGGTGAAGTTAAAAGAGGCAGGTGCAAGACGTGTGATCCCGCTTAATGTCAGTGGACCGTTCCACTCCTATCTTTTAGAGGAAGCCGGGGAGAAGCTTGGAAGGTTTCTGGAGAATATTCCGGTATCTGAGCCGGTGATCCCGTATGTGGCGAACGTGACAGCTGCTTATGTGACAAAGGCAGAGGACGTAAAGCCGCTTTTGACACGTCAGGTATTTTCTTCTGTCAGATGGCAGCAGAGCGTGGAGACCATGCTGGCGGACGGTGTTGACCGGTTTATCGAGATCGGACCGGGAAAGACGTTAGCTGGATTTATCAGAAAGATCAACAGGGAAGCGACGGTCATCAACATTGAGAAATTTGAGGATCTGGAGAAGCTGAACTAAATGATCGAAAGAGAAATTAGTAAATAATGTCGTCAGAGACAAACCCCTGACGGCTGACAGATAGAAACACGGAGGGAAACATGAATTTAACAGGGAAGGTTACTCTTGTGACAGGCGCAAGCCGCGGAATCGGCCGTCAGATCGCTTTGACACTGGCTGGATACGGCGCGACCGTCATCGTCAACTATAACGGCTCCGCAGCAAAAGCAGAGGAAGTCGTAAACGAGATCACAGCAAACGGCGGAATGGCGGAGAGCATGCAGTGCAGCGTCAGTGATTTCGAAAAATCCAAAGAAATGATCGATGGGATCGTAAAGAAATACGGCCGTCTCGACATTCTTGTGAACAACGCCGGAATCACAAAAGACAACCTGATCATGAAGATGTCCGAGGACGATTTTGACGCAGTTATTGCCACAAACTTAAAGGGCGCATTCAACTGCATCAAACATGTCTCCCGCCAGATGTTAAAGCAGAGAGGCGGACGGATCATCAATATCTCTTCCGTTTCCGGAGTGATGGGAAATGCAGGTCAGGCAAACTACTGTGCCTCCAAGGCGGGCATCATCGGACTCACGAAATCTGTTGCAAGAGAGCTTGGAAGCCGTGGGATCACAGCAAACGCAGTCGCACCGGGATTTATCCGTACAGAGATGACGGATGTGCTGCCGGAGGACGTAAAGAAAGCCATGGGCGAGCAGATTCCGTTAAAGCATTTCGGTGAGACAAAAGACATTGCGGAGGCAGTCGCATTTCTTGCTTCCGATGAGGCAGCTTATATTACCGGCCAGGTTCTTCATGTGGACGGCGGCATGGCGATGTAAAAGACAGTTGGAAAAGGCGCCTGTTCCGGCCACACAGCCGGACAGCGGATGTTTCGGTTATCATCTGCGCGGGGCGTGGATGATAGCATAATTAGAACAGGAGAACGAAAAGCATGAGAAGAGTTGTAGTAACAGGAATGGGCGCGATCACCCCGATCGGAAACGATGTTGAGACATTTTGGAACGGATTAAAAGAGAAGAAACTCGGATTTGGACCGATCACCTATTTTGACACGACTGATTATAAAGCAAAGCTCGCGGCAGAGGTCAAGGACTTCGAGCCGAAGGACTATATGGATCCGAAGGCGGCAAGAAGAATGGAGCGTTTCGCACAGTTTGCGGTAGCGGCAGCCCGTCAGGCGCTGGAGGATTCTTCCCTCGACATGACAAAGGAAGATCCGTTCCGTGTCGGTGTCTGCGTGAGCTCCGGTATCGGAAGCTTACAGATCATCGAGAAGGAATATAAGAAGCTTCTGGAAAAAGGACCGAACCGCGTAAACCCGCTTCTGGTGCCGCTCATGATCAGCAACATGGCAGCAGGAAACGTGTCCATCCAGTTTGGCTTAAAGGGAAAGAACATCAACGTCGTGACAGCGTGCGCGTCCGGTACGAACTCCATCGGTGAGGCAATGCGTGCGATCCAGCACGGCGAGGCGGAGGTCATGGTCGCAGGCGGAACTGAGAGCTGCATCACACCGTTAGGCGTTGCGGGATTCTCCGGACTTACCGCTCTTTCCACCTCTGAGGATCCGGAGCGCGCCTCCATTCCGTTCGATCTTGAGAGAAACGGTTTCGTCATGGGCGAGGGCGCAGGTGTCGTTGTCTTAGAGGAATTAGAACATGCAAAAGCCCGCGGAGCGAAGATCTACGCGGAGTTAGCCGGATACGGAGCGACAGGCGATGCTTATCACATTACTTCTCCGGCGGAGGACGGAAGCGGTGCCGCAAAGGCAATGGAATACGCAATTGCTGACGCGGGAATGAAGCCGGAGGACATCGATTACATCAATGCCCACGGAACAGCGACCCACCACAACGATTTATTCGAGACAAAGGCCATCAAGCTTGCGCTTGGTGACCATGCATATAAAGTAAAGATCAACTCCACAAAATCCATGATCGGACACCTCTTAGGCGCTGCCGGCGGCGTTGAGTTCATCGACTGTGTAAAATCCATCGAGGACGGCTTCGTTCATGCCACAGCAGGCTTAAAAGTAGACGATCCGGAATGCGATCTTGACTACACAAAGGGCGACGGCGTTTCCATGGAAGTAAAGACAGTTTTGACGAACTCTCTGGGATTCGGCGGACACAATGCGTGCCTGCTTGTCAGAAAGTTTGAGGAGTAAGGAGAACGGCGATGGAAGTAAAAGAGATCATTGAATTAATGAAGGCAATGTCAGAGAACGGCATGACCGGCTTCGAGCTTGAGGAAGGCGACTGGAAACTGAGCATGAAGCGGGAAAAGAAAATCGTTGCGGCGGCGCAGACACCGGTCGTTATGCAGGTCCCGGGACAGGGTTCCATGATCCAGACCGCGGATGTGACCGCTATGGAGCAGGTCTCCGGTGAAAATGCGGAAAAGAAAATTTCCGGAATCTCCGAGAAAGTGATCACCTGTCCGCTTGTGGGTACGTTCTATTCCTCCCCGGCACCGGACGCAGAGGACTATGTAAAAGTCGGAGATACCGTGAAAAAAGGTCAGGTCATCGGAATTGTGGAAGCCATGAAGCTGATGAATGAGATCGAGAGCGAGTATGACGGAATCGTGGAGGAGATCCTTGTGAAGAACGAGGAGACGGTTGAGTATGGTCAGCCGTTATTCCGGATTCGTTAATTAATAAAGATAACCGTTTGGCGGCCCGCGCATTGCCGCGCGGGCTGTGAAAGATTGGATAGAGGGTAAAAATCATGTTAGGAATCAAAGAAATTCAGGAGATCATCCCACACAGACATCCGTTTCTTCTCGTGGATTGTGTGGAGGAGCTGGAGCCGGGCGTGAGAGCCGTCGGATATAAATCTGTGACATACAATGAGCCATATTTCGCGGGCCATTTTCCGCAGGAGCCGGTAATGCCGGGCGTCCTGATCGTTGAGGCGCTGGCACAGACAGGCGCTGTCGCGATCTTAAGCGTTGAGGAAAACAAAGGAAAGACTGCGTATTTCGGCGCAATGAATAATGTAAAGTTTAAGAAGAAAGTAGTTCCGGGCGACAAGCTCCGTCTGGAATGCGAGATCATCAAGCAGAAAGGACCGGTCGGTGTTGGAAAGGCGGTCGCTACCGTGGACGGCAAAGTCGCGGTATCTGCGGAACTCACATTTATGATCGGTTAGGACTGGTGAAGAGATGTTTCAGAAGATTTTAATCGCAAACCGCGGCGAGATCGCCGTTCGGATCATCCGGGCATGCCGGGAGATGGGGATCAAGACGGTTGCCGTCTACTCCGAGGCAGACCGGGACGCACTGCACACACTTCTTGCGGACGAGGCGATCTGTATCGGACCGGCGCCGTCCACGGAGAGCTATCTCGATATGGAGCGGATCTTAACCGCATGCGTTGTCATGAAGGCAGATGCTATCCATCCGGGCTTCGGATTTTTGTCCGAGAATGCCCGTTTCGCGGAGCTCTGTGAAAAGTGCAATATCCGCTTTATCGGACCGTCAGCTGAGATCATTAACAAGATGGGAAATAAGTCCGAGGCGAGAAAAACTATGATGGCGGCGGGCGTTCCTGTGGTTCCGGGAAGCAAAGAGCCGGTCTACACTGTGGAGGAAGGCCTTAAGACCGCGAAAGAGGTCGGCTTTCCGGTGATGATCAAGGCGTCCAGCGGCGGCGGCGGAAAGGGAATGCGCGTTTCGAGGTCGGAGGAAGATTTCGAGGCGAACTTCTTAAATGCCCAGATGGAATCCGTCAAGGGATTTTCCGATAATACCATGTATATCGAGCGGTTTGTGGAGAATCCGCGCCACATCGAGTTCCAGATCTTAGGCGACCGTTACGGAAATGTGGTCCATCTCGGTGAGCGCGACTGCTCGATCCAGAGGAGACACCAGAAGGTTCTTGAGGAATCCCCGTCAGCGGCGATCTCCGGGGAGCTTCGGAAAAAGATGGGTGAGACGGCAGTCCGCGCGGCAAAGGCGGTCGGATATGAGAATGCGGGAACCATCGAGTTCCTTTTAGATAAAGATAAAAATTTCTATTTTATGGAAATGAATACGAGGATCCAGGTGGAGCATCCGGTGACGGAGGCTGTCACGGACATGGACCTCATCAAAGAGCAGATCCAGATCGCGGCGGGGGAACCGCTCTCCGTGAGCCAGGAGGACATTAAGATCTCCGGCCATGCCATTGAGTGCAGGATCAACGCGGAGAATCCGGAGAAGAACTTTATGCCATGCCCGGGCATGATCACAGATATCCATCTCCCGGGTGGCCGGGGAGTCCGTGTGGACACGGCGGTCTACAACAATTACCGGATACCGCCGAACTATGATTCCATGATCTTAAAGCTAATCGTGCGGGACAAGGACCGGGAGTCCGCCATCGCGAAGATGCGCAGCGCCCTCGGGGAGCTTGTCATCGAGGGAATCAATACGAATCTGGATTTCCAGTATGATATTTTAAGCGATCCGGATTTTCAGGCGGGAAATGTGGATACAAACTTCATTCCGTCGCATTTTCCGGAGTATACCAAAGAATAGGATTATACCAGTTCAGCCATGCACATAGTTAGGCATAGACGTGTGTTGCAAGCTTGCTTGCATAAGCACGTTTATGACTAACTATGTATATGCGGAACGCCACGAGCTTCTTGTTTTCATGGAACATGAAAACAAGAAGACTGCATGGCTGAACATGCAATTTTCACAGTCTTGAAAGGAGCTTTTATATATGCTAAGGGATATGTTTAAAAAAACATATACGAAGATCGATATGAAATACCGTGCGGGAGAAAAGGAATCTGCCAGAACGGCAGAGGAGGACGCGCCGGTGATTCCTGCCGGGCTGTGGAAAAAGTGCAATAAATGCGGAAAGCCGATCTACACGGACGATGTAAGGGCGAACTTTTATATCTGCCCGAAGTGCGGCGGATACTTCCGTGTCCATGCGTACCGCCGGATCGAGATGATCGCGGATGAGGGAAGCTTTGAGGAGTGGGACAAGTTCATGCAGGTCTCCAATCCGTTAAGCTTCCCAGGATACGAGAAGAAGCTTGCAGCAGCCCGTGAAAAATCACAGCTCAATGAGGCCATCGTCACCGGATCCTGCACGATCCACGGACAGAAGACCGTTGTCGGTGTCTGCGATGCGAGATTTTTGATGAGCAGCATGGGCCACAACGTGGGTGAAAAGATCACGAGAGCCGTGGAGCGCGCCACGGAGGAAAAGCTTCCGGTGATCCTTTTCGCCTGCTCCGGCGGCGCGAGAATGCAGGAGGGCATGGTCTCCCTGATGCAGATGGCAAAGACTTCTGCGGCTTTAAAGAGACATCATGAGGCGGGACAGCTTTATGTGAGTGTCCTGACGGACCCGACAACGGGCGGCGTTACGGCAAGCTTCGCGATGTTAGGAGATATCATCCTCGCGGAGCCGGGGGCACTCATCGGTTTTGCGGGACCTCGTGTCATCGAGCAGACCATCGGGCAGAAGCTGCCGGAAGGTTTCCAGAGAGCGGAGTTCCTTGTGGAGCACGGCTTTGTCGATAAGATCGTGAAACGTGAGGAATTAAAAGAGACGCTGGCGATGATCTTAAAGCTTCATAAGAAGCCGGAGAGCGGATGTCTTGCGGACTGGAAAACGGAAAACACAGTTGACAGGGCGGCTTTTGAGGAAAAAGAGCAGAATTCTTCTGCGAAGAGAGCGCATCATGGTTCCGGAAAGGCAGCAGGAGCAATCCGCAGCGCATGGGATTCTGTCCTGCTTTCCAGAAAGGCGGACCGTCCGGTGGCTACGGATTATATCCGTGCGATCTTTGATGATTTCATGGAATTTCACGGAGACCGTTACTGCAAAGATGATGGTGCCATCGTCGGCGGAATCGCTTCCTTCCACGGAATGCCTGTGACAGTGATCGGGCAGGAAAAGGGTAAGAATACAAAGGACAACATCAAGCGCAACTTCGGAATGCCGTCCCCGGACGGATACCGGAAGGCGCTGCGTCTCATGAAGCAGGCAGAGACCTTTGGACGCCCGGTAGTGTGCTTTGTAGATACCCCAGGAGCCTTCTGCGGAATGGAAGCCGAGGAGCGCGGACAGGGAGAGGCCATCGCGAGAAATCTCTTTGAGATGTCAGATCTCACCGTTCCGGTGCTCTCCATCGTGATCGGAGAGGGCGGAAGCGGCGGAGCGCTTGCCATGGCTGTGGCGAACGAGGTCTGGATGATGGAGAATGCGGTGTACTCTGTTCTCTCCCCGGAAGGTTTCGCATCGATCCTCTGGAAGGACAGCAAGCGTGCGGACGAGGCGGCGCGGGTCATGAAGATGACCGCGGCGGAATTAAAGGAACTCGGAATTATCGAGCGTGTGATCCCGGAGCCGGAACCGGCAGACCCTGAGACGCTTCCGGAGATCGCGAAGACTATGGAGAATGCCATGGAGGAGTTCATTGAAGCGTGGACACAGCTTGACGGGAAGACGTTAGCAGAGCGCCGGTATGAGAGATTCCGGAAATTTTAGGCAGCGCTCCAGCAGCGTGCGGACCAGCATATGGTCATGTTAGAGATGGAACAAATACGGGGAGTTATAATTTAGGAGGAAATATGGAGGCAGCAATCGGTCTGAAACCATTAAAAATAGGGAACCTCGTGGCGAAGCACCCGGTGATCCAGGGAGGAATGGGGGTCGGCGTGAGCCTTTCGTCCTTAGCCGGAGCAGTCGCGAAGGCGGGAGGAATCGGAATCATTTCCACAGCCCAGATTGGATTTAAGGATCAGGATTTCGGAAAAAATCCGATGGCGGCGAATCTGAGAGCGATCCATTCCGAGCTTAAGAAAGCCAGGGACAAAGCGCCCCAGGGAATTCTGGGCTTTAATATCATGGTCGCAACGAAGGAGTACGCGTCCTATGTGAAAGAGGCGGTGAAAGCCGGAGCGGACGTGATCATCTCCGGCGCCGGTCTCCCGATCGACATGCCGAAATTTGTCGCGGAGGCGGAGATTGAGAACGGAGGTTCTGAAAAGAAAGAGCGGCGTACCATGATCGCGCCCATCGTTTCCTCTGTGAAATCTGCTCTTGTGATCTGCAGGATGTGGGATAGAAAGTACCACACAGCACCGGATTTCGTCGTAGTGGAAGGACCGTGCGCGGGCGGTCATCTCGGATTTTCCAGGGAACAGCTCACTGAGCTTGGAGCCGACACAGACCATGTAGCCGAGACATTTAATGAAGCGGCTTATGATAAGGAGATCCGCGGAATCATCGAGACGGTGAAAAGCTTTGCGGAGAAGTACAAAAAACATATCCCGGTCATCACGGCGGGGGGAATTTTTGATCATAAGGACGTTCTGCACCAGTTTGAGCTTGGCGCGGAGGGCGTTCAGGCGGCGACGAGATTTGTGACGACTGAAGAATGTGACGCGGATATTGCATACAAAGAGGCATATATCAACGCGAAAGAGGAAGACATTGTGATCGTTAAGAGTCCGGTTGGAATGCCGGGCAGAGCGATCAAAAATAAGTTTTTAGAGCGTGTTGCTCAGGGACCGGTGAAGGTGGAGCGGTGCTTCCGGTGTCTGGAACACTGTAATCCGGCGGAAACACCGTATTGCATCACGAAAGCGCTGATCAACGCCGCAGAAGGAAAGATTGATGAGGCGCTGCTGTTCTGCGGAAGCAATGCATACCGTTGTGAGAAGATCGAGACGGTGCCGGAGGTTATGGCGGCGCTGTGCGGAGAGTAAAAAACTCAGAGAGGCTGTTGTGCAGATCATGTGAATCAGCCAGAATATAAATTTTCAGGAAAGCAGTTTTATAAAGTTCATAGATCCCGTATTTCTGTCATAAGATAAAGAAATTCAGGGGGTGGTTTGGCGTATCTGCGCTTCGAGTGCAGGCAGCCGAAGCGTCGCCGACTTTGACAGAAATGCGGGATTTTTTATGTTAAATATGCTCTGGGCAGGAATGATGGCAGCCGGGATCTTCTGGGCGGCGTTTCATGGAAATATGGGGGCAGTGACGAATGGGTTGCTGGATTCGGCGAAAGAGGCGGTGACTCTGGGTGTTACGATGCTTGGGATCATGTCGTTCTGGTGCGGGATCTTAAAGATCGGGGAGCGAGCGGGACTCATCGAGGCGTTGACGGAGAAGATGCGTCCGGTGATCCGGTTTCTCTTTCCGAATCTCCCGGACGGACATCCGGCGGGGAAATATATCGCGACAAATATGATTGCGAACATGCTGGGACTCGGCTGGGCGGCGACACCGGCAGGGTTAAAGGCGATGGAAGAGTTGGGGAAACTGGAGGATGAGAGACGGGAGGAAAAAGCGCCGGATAAGAGGAAAAATACGGCAGGGCAGAGCAGTCTGGCGAGACAGTCGGGCACTGCCAGCAATGAGATGTGCACGTTCCTGATCGTAAATATTTCCTCACTCCAGCTCATTCCCATCAACATGATCGCCTACCGCAGCCAGTACGGCAGTGTCAGCCCGGCGGCTATCGCAGGACCGGCGCTCCTCGCGACCATCGCCAGCACGGCGGCAGGAATCACGTTCTGCAAGGTCATGGACCGGAAAAACGTTGATTTTTGAAAAAAAGTCTACTATAATATTACTATTATGTGGCTGAAGCCCATACTCATAAAAGAGTTCCCCGCCCAAGGCGGTTTAAACCGAGAAATATTTACTGACGCAGGCATCGGAGCCAGATGCACAGTCTATAGAGACAAATAATACAATACCAGGAAGGTTGATGCATACAGAAAGTATGCCTCTTTCTGGTATTTTTAGTTGTGTGAGGCTTTGGATATTTTTAGGTACTAAAAAACATAGAAACGGGGATAAATTCATGAAAAAACAAACAATAAAGACAATAGTGACGGCTTTGACCGCTGCTGCTATGGTATGTTCCCTGACGGGCTGTGCCGGAAATAGTTCGGGAGCAACAGAAACCTTCAACGCGGAAAAGTCGTCTGCGGCGGAGAATACAGAAGCAGCTGCCGGGGTGGAGCAGGATAATGAAAAAGATTCTGTTATCGTTGTAATGGGATCATCATCTGAGCCTGAGGCTGGATTTGACCCGGCATACGGATGGGGCGCGGGGGAACATGTCCATGAGCCGCTGATCCAGAGTACGCTGACGGTAACAAAGGCAGATATGACGATCGGTTATGATCTGGCGACAGATATGAACGTCAGCGATGATGGGATGACATGGACCGTGACGATCAGGGACGATGTAAAATTTACGGACGGGGAACCGCTGACAGCGGAGGATGTGGCATTTACCTACAATACACTGCGGGATACCAGTTCTGTCAATGACTTTACGATGTTAGAAGAGGCAAAAGCCCTCGACAATACCACTGTGGAATTTGATATGACCCGCCCGTATTCCATATGGCCATATACGATGGCAATTACCGGAATCGTCCCGGAACATGCTTATGGACCGGACTATGGTTCCAATCCTATCGGCTCCGGCCGCTATATTATGAAACAGTGGGATAAAGGGCAGCAGGTGATCCTCACGGCAAACCCGGACTACTACGGGGATGAGCCGGAGATGAAGACGGTGACAGTTTTATTTATGGATGAGGACGCCGCCTACGCGGCAGCGCTCTCCGGGCAGGTGGATCTCGCCTACACTTCCGCGGCGTACTCGGATCAGACCGTAGACGGATTTTCCCTGTTGGCCTGCAAGACCGTGGACAACCGCGGCTTCAACCTGCCGGCGATCCCGGCGGGGGAGACGGATGAGAACGGAGTGCCGCTGGGAAATGATTTCACCAGCGATATCAATGTGCGCCGGGCCATCAACCTGGCGATCGACCGGGATGAGATGATCGAGCATGTGTTGAACGGATACGGAACAGCGGCCTACAGTGTCTGTGATCAGATGCCGTGGTACAACGCGGCAGCGGAGGTGGAGTATGATCCGGGTATGGCGGCCGCGATCCTAAAGGAAGCCGGATGGAGCGCGGGAAGCGATGGAATCCTGGAGAAAGACGGTGTCCGGGCTGAGTTCACCATGCTCTATCCGACGGGCGATTCCGTCCGCCAGGCACTTGCGGAGGACACCGCAAACCAGTTGAAAGAGATTGGAATCAAGGTGACGACAGAGGGCGTCGGCTGGGATACCGCCTATGACCGGGCACAGTCCACGCCGCTTATGTGGGGATGGGGCGCCCACACACCGATGGAACTTTACAATATTTACCACACGGCACCGGGAAAGGAATACGCGGAGTATTCCCCTTATGCAAACGAAAAGGTGGACGAATATATGGACGAGGCCCTGGCGGAGAGCGACCTGGAAAAGTCCTATGAACTCTGGAAAAACGCCCAGTGGGACGGAACATCTGGAATTACCCAGGATGGTGACCTTCCGTGGATCTGGCTTGTAAATATTGATCATTTATACTGGGTGAAGGATGGTCTGCAGGTGGCAGAGCAGAAGCTTCACCCACATGGACATGGCTGGTCGATCGTAAACAATGTCGACCAGTGGACATGGAAATAAAGAAAACGGGTCTGTGGATTGGCAGACAGGCAGTGCGGATGTGTCTGATGGTGCTTCTGGTGAGCATTCTGGCGTTTGGGCTCCTGGCGGTCTCACCCATAGATCCGCTTCAGACAAATGTCGGACAGACAGCTCTGGGCTCTATGAGCCCGGAGCAGATCGCAAAGCTGAAAAGCTACTGGGGAACAGATCTGCCTCCGGTGGAGCGGTATCTGAACTGGCTGAAAGACTTTCTCCACGGAAATATGGGAACATCCCTTTTATATCGCCGTCCGGTGGCAGAGATCATCGGGGATAAGGTCATGAATTCCATCTGGCTTTTATTCACGGCATGGTTGTTTTCTGGTATTCTTGGCTTTTTCCTCGGCGTTCTCGCAGGAAAAAAGCGCGGTGGGATCATGGACCGGATCGTGACGGGATATTCCCTGTTTGTGGCCAGCACCCCGGCATTCTGGGTGGCAATGGTGCTGCTTATGGTATTTGCGGTGAAGCTTCACTGGTTTCCCATCGGATTCAGTGTGCCCATCGGCATGGATGCCGGGCAGATCTCCATTGCGGACAGGATCCGCCATGCGATTCTCCCGGCGGCGGCCCTCAGTATCACGGGAATTTCCTCCATCGCCCTGCACACGAGGGAAAAGCTCATCGAGGTCATGGAGAGCGACTATGTGCTGTTCGCGAGAGCCAGAGGCGAGTCGGACTGGTCGATCTTACGTCGTCATGGACTTCGGAACATTCTTCTGCCGGCCATGACGCTGCAGTTCGCGTCGGTGAGTGAGATTATCGGCGGCTCCGTCCTCGTGGAGCAGGTATTTTCCTACCCTGGCCTGGGCCAGGCGGCTGTGACGGCAGGACTTGGAAGCGATGTGCCGCTTCTTCTGGGGATCACGGTGGTTACAGCGGTGATCGTCGCGGCGGGAAACCTTGCGGCGAATGTTCTCTACGGCGTGATCGACCCGCGGATCAGAGAGGGGGCGAAGCGCTGATGAAGAAAAATCGCAGAATACAGAGCTTCGCGCTTCTGATCCTGGCGGCTGTGCTGTTAGCGGTCATTGCGGTGCTCGGAAGTTTCTGGCAGGAAGCTGCCATCAGGACGGATTTTACGAGAAAAAATCTGGCACCGTGTATACAATATCCTTTTGGAGCGGACTGGATGGGACGTGACATGTTCGTGCGGACAGTTGCGGGACTTTCTTTGAGTATCCGGATCGGACTTCTGACGGCGGCAGTCAGCGCGGTGATGGCCTTTGTACTGGGACTCAGCGCGGCGGTCTTCGGAAAGTTCGTGGACAGTGCGGTGCGGCTGCTTATCGATATCGTCATGGGAATTCCCCATATGCTGCTTCTGATCCTGATCTCCTTTGCCTGCGGGCGTGGATTCTGGGGCGTTGTCTGCGGAATCGCGTTTACCCACTGGGCATCCCTGGCGCGGCTGATCCGCGGGGAGGTCTTGCAGCTGAAGCAGAGTCAGTATGTGAAGATCGCGGAAAAGCTTGGAAAAGGGAAATTTTACATCGCGTTTTCCCATATGGCACCGAATCTTGTTCCGCAGTTTATCACGGGCCTGGTGCTCATGTTTCCCCATGCGATCCTGCATGAAGCCAGCATCACGTTCCTGGGCTTCGGTCTGTCTTCCGAGAGTCCGGCCGTCGGAGTGATCCTTTCGGAAAGCATGAAATATCTGGCTATGGGAAAATGGTGGCTGGCGCTGTTCCCGGGACTTTTCCTCGTTGGGACCGTGCTTCTGTTTCATTATATCGGACAGGAACTCTGCAGACTTTTGGATCCGGGCAGTGTTCATGAGTAAGGAGGCGGGGAAGATGAATGATACGATTTTGGAAGTTAAGGACCTCTCCGTCACCTTCACCCAGTATGAACGGGGATTTTCCAGGCGGACGATCCACGCGGTGGAGAAGATGGACCTGGAAATAAAAAGTGGTGAGATCGTCGCGGTGGTGGGATCCAGCGGTTCGGGAAAAAGTCTGCTGGCCCATGCGATCATGGGAATTCTTCCATACAACAGTGAAATGGACGGAGAGATACGGTTTCTTGGGGAGCCGCTTACGGAAAAAAAGGTCAAAAGCCTCCGGGGACATGAGATCGTTCTGGTGCCCCAGAGCGTTTCTTACCTGGATCCGCTTATGAAGATTGGGGATCAGATCCAGAACGGGAAAAAGGATGTTTCTGTGAAGGAAAAATGCCTGGCGGTGCTGAAGCGCTATGGCTTAGCCCCGGATATCCGGGGAAAATACCCATTTCAGCTCTCCGGCGGCATGACGCGGCGTGTCCTGATCTCCACGGCGGTGATGGAGAAGCCAAAGCTCGTCATCGCGGATGAGCCGACACCGGGACTTCACCTGGAGGCGGCAACCCGCGTCATGGGACATTTCCGGGAGATGGCGGACGATGGGGCAGGCGTGCTGCTGATCACCCACGACCTGGAGCTGGCGCTCCTGACAGCTGACCGGGTCATCGTGCTCTACGGCGGCAGAGTCGTCGAGGAGACAGATGCGGCGGCATTTCAGGATGAGAGGAATCTCAAACATCCGTACACGAAGGCGCTGTTTCGGTCCATGCCGAAGAACTGGAAGAAGGATGGGGAACAGCTCTGCGATATGGGGGAGATCTTAGAGGACATGCGAAAGGAATACGGCAGATGAGGCTGGAAGCGAGAGATATTTCTTTTAAATATGGAAAAGGGACGAGACAGATCCTGGATCATGTGAACCTTACGGTGGAACCCGGAGAGAGTGTGGGGATCATGGCGCCCAGCGGATACGGGAAGACGACGCTCTGCAAGATTCTGGCGGGGTACGAGAGGCCGGATTCGGGGGAGGTTCTTGTGGACGGGATGCCGGTTCTTGAGCTTCGTGGCTACTGCCCGGTGCAGATGGTATGGCAGCATCCGGAACTCTCGGTGAATCCGAAGAGACGGTTGAGTACGGTTCTGGAGGAAGGCGACTGGACCTTTGAGAATCCCAGCGAGCGGGCACGGATCGAGGCGGGACTTGGGATCCGGGACGATTGGAAAGACCGGTTCCCAGTGGAGGTCTCCGGCGGCGAGCTTCAGAGATTCTGTATTGCGAGAGCGTTGGGGCGACGGACGGAGCTTCTGATCGCGGACGAGATGACGACGATGCTGGACCTTATTACACAGGGACAGATCTGGGATTTTGTCTTGAAGGAACTGAAGCGCCGGGAGATGGGGATGATTGCGGTGAGCCATTCGCCGGAGCTTCTGGAGAAGGTGTGTGACCGGGTGGTGCGGCTATGAGTCGTACAATACAGTGGTGGTAGTGGATTTGCCGATTTGGAATGCGAAGCAACGGCGAAGATATTGAAAGTAGACCGTCTGCGGACAATACATTGACAAGTTTTGTAAGATTCCGTAAAATAACATTATAAAAATATTGAATAACATCATAAAAATATTGATTTTACACGGTGCAGTGGATAACTGCGCCGTTTTGTTTTACCGCAGGCGACTACGCCCAGCACGGAAATAGGGGGGAAAGCTTTGTATGAAAAAGCGTAAAAAGCTTGGAGCAGAAAGGCTGTCGGAGTTTTTCAGGCAGTTTTCTGTCCTGGTGGAGTCGGGATTATCAATTCCGGAAACATTGGAGATCATGCAGCAGGATGATACCGACCGGGAGTTCTGCCTGGCGTGTCGAAAACTGGGAGCGTTCATGACCGAGGGGAAGACCGTCGGGGATGCCATGGAAGAAACCGGGCGGTTTCCGGAACCGGCGATCCAGATGATCCGGGCAGCGGAGATGAGCGGCCAGCTTGTCAGGACGACGGCACGGCTGGCGGTCCATTATGAGAAAGAACACAGGACAGAGGGAAAAATCCGCAGCGCGGTTTTGTATCCGAAGATCCTGGTTCTGATGATGATCTTTCTAATGCTGTTCGTATTTCTGGAGATCCTGCCGACGTTAGAGCCGATCCTGGTGGATGTGACGCTGCCGCTTCTTACAAGAATCCTCATGGGGATCAGCCATTTTCTGTATGCGTACCGCTATTTCCTGCCAGTGGCGGCTGTTATGATCCTGGCAGGATGGAAGATCCTGACGGAAAGAGTATGGTTTCGTTACAGCTATGACCGGGTAATCTGCAAATTTCCGGTGGTCGGACGGCAGATAAGGATCATCTGTACGGCAAGATTCTGTGAGAACATGTCCAGCCTTTATTCCAGTGGACTTCCGATCACATCCTGCCTGAAATATACGGAAGGAACGACCGGAAACATGTATCTGGACCGGGAGATCAGGACGATCATGGAGCGTGTGAGCAGCGGAATACTTTTGAGCGAGGCAATCCGGGAGAGTGGTGGATTTGAAAAGAAACTGGCGGCGGTGATCGTTACAGGAGAAGAGGCGGGTCACCTGGATAAAATGCTGGAGCGGATCGCGGGAAGCTATGAACATGAGTCGGATCTGGCGCTGAATAAGCTGGTGAACCTGCTGGAACCGGTAATGATCCTGCTGATCGGGATCTTTACCGGAATCCTGATCCTTGGAATCATGGAGCCGATGTGGAACATGTATGGAAGTATTCGATAAGGAGGGAGTGGCGGTGAGAAAGAACCGGAGCGAAGGATTTGTGATGGCGGAGGTTCTGGTGACCGTGCTGTTTGTCACGGTATTTACCTCACTTCTCTTTTCGTCTGGGGCAAGGCGCTATCGTTCAGCATTGAACTTTGCCGCAGGAACGGAAGCGAGGCTGGCAGCCGAGGCGGTGGTGCAGATCCTTGTGGAGAATATGTGTCAGGAGGAGCCGACAGGAATCCTTGAAAAATTACAGGGACCGGAGGGACTTCCGGAGACGGAGGCGGCAGTGTGGGCAGAGACTGGAAATGGGGAGAAAAAGAGGATCGAGACAGTCATCTCCTCCTATTGGAAAGAGGACGGTTCAGGACTTGTGTTACAGGCGGTCTGTACTGTAAATGACCGGAAGGAAGGTGCGTCGAGACTGATCCCCATGGCACCTGTTTTCGTGAGTACGCCGTCTTCGGCGGAACGGAGCGGGGAGGAAAAGCCATGAAAAAGAGATGGAAACGGAATGAGAATGGCTCAACACTGGTGGAGCTGATGACGGCGTTTCTGATCCTTCTTCTGGTAGCTGAGGCGATGTTTCTCAGTGTCTCCGGCTATTCAAAGACCGTGAAACGGTATCGGGAGATTTATGAGGCAGGAAACAGACTGGAACGCCATATGGGAGATGCGGAATACGGGGAACCGGCAGAGATCCATCTGGCGGTTGATGGAGAAGAATTTCTGGAATCGGGATATTTCGCGGAAGAAACGTCGGATACCGGAACCGTCCAGGTCTCGGGATTCTGGGTGTCCATGACTTCGGAAGAAGAGACAGGTGAAAGGAAAGATTAAAGATGGAGAAGGGTCATAGACGGGGGTTTACACTGGTTGAGGTTATGATCGTCATGCTGCTTTTCAGTATGCTGCTCCTTATGATCTTTCCGATGCGGCGGATGGCGGTGTGGGTGCTGGATCACGCAAGGACACAGGAGCAGGCAGAAATGCTTGGGGACGCGGCATGGAGATATGTGGCGGACCGGCTGGAGACAGGTGCTGTGGAAGTGGAAGAACTGGACGGACTGTCCATGGACGCGTTTCATATCGATACGCTGAAACCGGAAATTGAGGTGGAAGAGAGCCGGTCTGGCCGCGTCCTTGTCACGGTACGGGTGATGGATGGAAAAAAGGACCTGTATGAGAGGAATGGCAGTGTGCAGACCGGAGATGGTGCTGGATACAATCCCCGGCAGCCGCGGATCCGAAGTACAGACAGCAACTCACGAACCGTCTGCGTCAGCGAGAGGGGAATGAGTTATGATAGAAAGAGGAAAATGGGATGTTGGGCATATTAGGCGGAGAAGGAAAACAGGAAAATAAGAATGAGGTCCAGGAGATGGAGAACTATGGGGCAGAGGCCGGATCTGCGGTGAAGCTCCTTGAGGAACTTTTAAATCTGGGATACCGGAAAAATGCCAGTGACATTCATCTGGAACCGCAGGAAGACCGGATGGTTGTCCGGATGAGGCTGGACGGCATGCTGCTCCATGTGCGGGAATATGACAAGGAAATGCATCAGCCGTTGGTGACGAGGGCGAAGGTCCTCAGCGGAATGGACATTGCGAAAAAGAGAGTGCCGCAGGACGGGCATTTTAAGGAGATGATCGACGGGATCTGCCTGGATGTGAGGACCAGCGTGGTCCCGACGATCTTTGGCGAGAAGATGGTGCTGAGACTCCTGAATATGAAAACGGAGATCGATCATGGCAAAACCTTTGGAATGCGTGAGAAAAATTATGAGAAGATGAAGAGGATCCTCAGAAGTCCGGGCGGGATCCTGTATCTTACAGGACCGACAGGATGCGGGAAGACTACCACATTATATATGATCCTGGAATATCTCGCGAAACAGCCGGTGAATATCGTGACCATCGAGGATCCTGTGGAGCGATATCTTCCGGGGATCAGCCAGATGCAGGTGAATGAACAGGCGGGGATTACTTTTGAAGCAGGACTCCGTGCCGTTTTGAGACAGGATCCTGATATTATCATGGTCGGCGAGACGAGGGATCCGGAGACAGCGAAAATCAGTGTCCGCGCGGCAATCACCGGTCATCTGGTGCTCTCGACTCTGCACACGAAAAGCGCGGCGGGCGGAATCACGAGAATGGCAGATATGGGTGTCGAGCCGTATCTCACGGCGGACAGTTTATGCGGCATGGCGGCACAGAGACTGGTGAGAAAGGTATGTCCGCATTGTGCGGAGACGGTGGAACTTACGAATGAGGAGCAGAAGTTGTTTGGAAGAAAGATCCGGAGCGCAAGGCGCGGACGCGGATGTGAATTCTGTCGGAATACAGGATACAAAGGAAGAACTGCGGTTCATGAGATATTTGTGATGGACCGGGAACTGAAGAAGATGACTGCGGAAAACCGGCCGGAGTGGGAGATCGAGGATTATGTGGTGAAGACACAGGGGATGCGGACCATGCGGGAAGAGCTGGCGGATCTTGTGTGCGCCGGAGTGATTTCGATGGAGGAATTTTTGCGGACGGTGGAGACGTGGTAAGACAGGTGAAAGGCAGGACGTGCGCGGCATGTCCTGTCTTTTTTGACATCGAAAAATGCTTATAAATAATGCTTTTACTGGCATCGGTGAAAAAATGGTATGGTAAAAGTGACGAAAATGCAAAAATATTTTCGTGAAACTGGCTAAATAATGGGGCTTTGGTTTTACGGATCCGATATGGATTCCGGGTATGGCCTGTGATATAGTTATGGACAAACGGAGGAACGAACCGGTTGGGGAGTTCCAGTCAAATCATAATAGATCTTTTGGGAGTCTTAAAAATCTTTGGAGGCAGATATTATCTGCTTTATCGAAAAGCCGCCGGCGGCTTTAGCCGGAATATCCAGGAGGAAAAATGAATCGAAAGAAAGTGGCGAAGTGGCTTGCTGCGGCCGGTTCTCTTGCTGTACTCACAAGCTGCCGGGGAGAACTCGTTCCCTACGCGGCGGAGAGAACGGCAGAATTTCTGACAGCAGAACCTGTGATCCTGAGGGATCGGGAAGCGGGCAGGCGGTTTCTGATGGAGACGGTATCTGCCGCAGAACGGGAAGGGCGGCAGGAAATTGTGGTAACGGGAAAAGACAGCTCGTTCGATACGCTGGTGATCGCGCAGATGTTTCCCGGAGTGGTAAATATTTCAAAGCTGGATCTGGGGACCAGGAATGTGAACGGTGAGACGGTTACGGACTGCCGGATCGGCTTTGAATGGCGGGGGCGGGCGCCGGATTCCGGGGAAAATACCGTTCCAGGAACGGGAGACAAGTTCGGGGAGAAGGAAGACCGGGCCGCATGGAGGACCGGGGATGTGGTCTCGCGGGAGATTGCGGGAAAAATATGCCGGTTTCGATGTATCGATGATGATTACCAGGACGGCAGAGGCAGTTATGGGAAACGTGCGCTGTTTCTGGCGGAAAATGTGATTCGGTCCGATGTGGACAGTACTTATGAGGAGCGGATCTTACTTCCGTTTGGAGAAAACAATAACTATAAGAAATCCCGGGTGAGAGAATGGCTGGGGGAACAGGCAGAGACTGCGGTTCCAGATGCATCTTTTGTATACACGGGAGCATTGACGGCATTTACAGGGAAAACAGGGGATGGTGATTTTGCTGACAGCCGTCTGGATGGTCTTGAGAGCCATTTGCTGCCATACCAGGACTGCAGGGACAGATTCTTTCTGCTGTCTTTGGAGGAAGCATACCGGTATCGGGATGAGATCTGGAATCCGGAAGGAAAGGGAAGTCCTTACAGCCGGGGGTTCTGGCTTCGGACACCGGCTTATGAGGTGGATGAAAGAGGCAGTTTTGTATATGGAAACAGGGAGTATGTTGTAGATATTGAAAATGGATGCTTCAGACAGGCGGATGTGTCAGATGTTGGGATCGGGATCTGCCCGGCATTCTGTCTGCCGCAGGCATAGAGGGGAGAAAAGAAATGAAGAAGAGCAGAAAAAACAGAAGCAGAAAGAGCCAGATGATGTTAGCAGGGTTAGGACTCTGCATGGCGCTTGGAACGCCGGTAAGAGGAATGGCAGTTTTGAGAAGTGTGGAAACAGCGGCGGAGAGAACGGCGACGGCATCGGATGCCGTGGAAAATATTGCTGTGCTCGCTGCGGATGAGGAGATCTGGGGCGCTGATGTGGGTGATATGAGCTTTTTAAGCGGAAGAACTGGGGATGGAACAAAGGAAAAGCCGTACCAGATCACAACGAAGGAGCACCTCATTGGGCTCGCTGCCCTTGCGTCCATGGGAATGGAGGTTGGAAGTGGAGAGGGCACTTATCCGGGAAATTATAAAGGTGCCTGGTTTGAGCTGGGGAAAAATATTGACCTTGGTGGAATGAACTGGATCCCTATCGGATTCTATCACACCGGGGCGGATATGCGGGCCGGAAGAGTGTCACCGTTTGAGGGGCATTTTAGCGGAAACGGGAAAACTGTGTCCAATTTCCGCATGTACCAGCCATCCTGGGACCTTGGCGGACTGTTCGGCGCAGTGGAGAACGCGGAGATCACAGATCTCAAGGTAAAACCGGGTCATGTGATCACGGTGAAGGAAAACGGAGGAATTCTTGCAGGACGTGCGAAACATTCGGTGATCCGGAATGTGACGGTAAACGGCACATTAAGGACTACCGGTACAGCCGGTGGAGTTATTGCGGATGTCCTGGAAGACTCTGTGGTGGAAAACTGTGTTTCCGACCATGTGGCTATCGATACGGGAAGCGGAAAGGAGATTTTTGCCGGGGGAATTGCCGGACGGGCGGCAGAGTCTTTGATTGCGGATTGTGAGGTCAACACAGGGGACAGTCTGAGTGCCAGGATCCAGGGAGGAGGCTATGTGGGCGGAATCGTGGGATTCCAGAATTCCGCGGATATTTTCAATACGCATGTGATGGGAACCATCGGCGGAAGCGGCTCCCAGTCCATCGGCGGTATCACGGGAAAATACGCTTCCGGAAAGATGAAGGTGGCACGGTTTGAGGGGACCATCGCATCTTCCGGACTTGGAAGTGCGGCGCGCGAGGGAACTTTTATTGGAACTCATGACACTGGCTTCCACTTCCGTTATGGGGTTGAGGACGGAGCAGATGTGGCGTACCTGTTCGCGGATACGGAGGAGAAGATCGCAGCCGGTGTCTGCGGCTCAGGTGTCTCGGATGACAATAGGTTCACCTATGATGCTCATATTGGCTTCTGGAACAAAGGAGATAATTTCTACACATTGGTGCAGGGACAGAACACGAAGAAGGAGGACGAACTCTATTTCTATGAGGAACTCGAGAATGGCGTTCTCCATGTAGTGGATACCGAGTCTGTGGCGAGACAGGATCTCTATACTCCAGATCATTTCGCACCGAATTCCGTGGGACGACCGGTGAGGGGATATCTGCTGTCGGTCCTTCAGGTGGATACAGCGGCAAATTCAGGGAATTTCTATGATGTGGCGGTGTTGACGGCGAGAGGTCCGTCTGCCTACAGCAAGGAATTCCACAAAGCATACCGGGGCGCGGTGGCTGCCGGAGATACCGTTGCAGTCCTCACGGCTCCGAAGAACACGGAGACAGAAAAGTTCCAGATGGATGGTGTGCCGACCTATACAGATTCCCTGGGACGTAGAAGGAAGATGACCTATCAGACAGGCGGTTCCTACCAGTTTGTGATGCCGGAACATGATACGGAGGTCTCTGCGTTCTATAAGAAAGTGGCAGCAGGTGTGCGGGTAGAGCCCCAGGAACTTGGTTTCCGGGTGATTGAGGAGCGCACCGGGGACCGGATGAACCCGTCGATCACCACGGAAGTGAGGGATACCGCGGGGAAATTGCTGGCGAGATATTTAAACGGAAAGCTGGAGTCGGGAACGAAGGTCCAGGACGTGAAGATCCATGCTGTGGTCGATAAGAACAACGATGTCGCCGATGAGGCGGTGAGATGGAGTGTGGATGACGATGAGTTGATCATCTTAAAGAAAAATGATGATGAGGACGAGTCCGGATATACGAAAAAGAGCGCATCCATCGAGTTGAACCTGAATGCAGGATTCTTTAAGGATATTGTGGAGAAAGCGGAGACAGAACAGGCGAAGAAACAGTACCGGTACCCCATTGAGGATACGGTCTACGGAAACGGTACCCAGGGCGGACTTGCGGTTCTGACAGCAAAGACGAGACCGGCATCCAGCTTTGAGGAGAAGTCTGTGACCGCAAACTGCAGGATCCCGGTGACATTCCAGATCAAGGACCGGACGAAGATCGCAGCGGAAGGCGCGACTCTCGACAAAGCGGCATTGAATTTTATGGTGACAAGAACATTGACCGGTGACAGGAAAAAGCCGCAGGAAACGATCACGGTATCCGCGCCGCAGATCCTGTCAGGATCCTTTGCACCGGACTATTTCGATAAAAAAGATATCAGCTGGACCGTCGGCGATAATGCCATTATCCAGGTGGACGCCGGTTTTGTGGAAGAGGGAATCGCGGACGGAGATTACCGGAACGCAAAGGTGATGGCGAAAAAGGATACGAGATGGATCCTGGATCTCATAGAGGCGGATGAAGCGGCTCATAAGGAACATATCTATGAGAAACGTACTGGGTGTGGAACAAGAAGCACGGAGGTAGTGATGGCGGCAAAGGATGCCCTTGGAAATATCCAGTCGGCAGTCTGCAGCGTGAAAGTGGATTTTGTGACAGATGACAGGACTGTGGTGATGCCGGAGGAGATCAAGGTGGATCAGGGAGAGCTGGTGTTTGACCTGATACTCACGAAAACGGGATCGAGATATAACCCGGCGGTCATATGGCAGGGCGCGGATGCACAGAAGATTACGGCAAAGCTGATACCGCAGGAAGCGTTAAAAGGAAATGGGGACGGTAGCTTCGAATTTAACTGGAACGTAAAAAATGGTGCTGTAAAGGTAGAAAACGGTGCGGTATCAGTAAATACGGAGGCATTCTGGATTGCGGAGGGGATGAAGAAATATCCGTATACGGCGGAATATGAGGACGAGATCACGGTCAGAGCTGGGGCTTTGGAGAAAAAGATTCCTGTGAAATTAAAGTTTAAGCTTGTGGATAAGACCTGGTCCGGCAGCTCAGGAGGACGTTCTTCCGGCGGCGGAAGAACGGGAAGTGTGCTGAAAAAGGACCAGAACACAGGGGAACAGCCAAAGGGCAGTGTCACCGGTGAGTGGAGAAAGCAGGAGGATGGAAGCTGGAAATTTGTTTCCGGCGGAAGAACGTATGCCAATGAGTGGGCCTGGATCTACAACCCATATGCGAAAGAAGGACAGGAAAAGACTTCCTGGTTCCATTTTGCGGCTGACGGCAGGATGCAGACAGGGTGGTTTCTCGATGAAAAAGATGGAAGCTGGTATTATCTCCAGAAGACAAATGACGGAAGCCAGGGGAAAATGCAGACTGGTTGGATAAAAGAAGGAGAAGCGTGGTATTACCTGGGACCGACCGGGCGGATGACGAAAGGCTGGAACTGGATCAATGGAAAATGCTACTATATGGACCAGAAAAACGGACATATGCTGGCGGACTGTGTGACGCCGGACGGCTACACTGTGGATGAGACAGGCGCATGGTGTGTCAGAGGTGCGGTACAGACGATTGGAAAGAAATGATGGCGGGGGATCAGTATGGAAGAGAAAAAAAGAAGGCGATGGTTGGCTGGATTTCTGGCAGTCATTATGACGATCACGGGAGTGGGGATTCCACTCCCGTTCCCGTCCGAGGCATCGGATGTGTGGCCGCAGAAATCGACGGCCCCGTATTACTGCCTCGATGGGGGAAAAGGCTGGAAGAAGGTCGACCGGTATGATATGTATAAGTTTGATACGATGCCGTCTCCGCTTACGGAAACGCAGGCGAAACGGTTATTCTGGGCATATCCGGACAACTGGTCGGCACTGAAGGACGCGGCAAAAAAGTTTGATCCGGGTCTTTATGCGGAGATCGCGTCTACGACGTCCAGTGCCAATATCGTAAAGTATGTGAAAGACGATGCAGGGACAAAATTTGCCTGGGTGGCTGACAATCCGGAAATTGAAGACCGCGCGATCGCTGTTATGGAGCAGGCGTCCTCCGTCGGGCTGGCGGCGGGAAAAGAAGCTCCGGATGCGATCAGGGGAGCAACTTCGGAAGATACGGCAGTGCCATTTCAGGTACTGCCTTTTTCTGACGGACCTGGCGCCTTGGATACGGAGTTTGTTCTCGGAAAAGAGTTTATCCGGGATATCGCGAAGATCGAGCCCCAGAGTGTGTGGGACAATGGATCCACAGGGGGAAACGTGGGATGGCTTGACGCATCCCAGGATAAAAATATCGCGAAATCGGTGATGGGACAAAATCTGTATGAGGTGACCTGGAGCGGAGATGCGATCCGGATCCACAATAATGGTTCGGTGACCGCAAATGAGAATGCTGTCGGAAGCAATATGACAGATGAAGAGAAATACAACAAGACAACGGTGCGGTATAAGATCACTATGAAAGGCAATTCCGGCTGGTATACGGAAGGCAGCTGGAATCCGGAATATCTCAGGGAGTGGATGGACTTTAAGGTCTGCATCAACGCGCCGGAACATCAGAGACTCTATAAGGCGGATATGAGGATCATTCCCTCTGATATGGTGTTTTATCTGGTGATCAGCCAGGATGGGGAAAGCGGAGAACCAGGAGGCGCGGGAGACGGGGAAATACCGGAATACGGCGTGGAACCCCCGACTCTCGAATTTCAGATCTATCGTCACAAGGAGACCTTTTCGGCGGATTACAATGTCAGGCTTGTCAAACATGACGATGAGACTGGAATGCCGCTCAAGGGAAGCCAGTTCTATCTGTATGAAAGATTTGAGGACGGAGGAAAGATCTCAAAGACAGACGGCGAGGAAAGACTTGCGGAAAAGAACCTGAGCTTTCGTCCATGGAGCGGATTTCAGGTGTTTTCGGAAGGAACCACGAACGGAAAAGGGGAGATAACCTACAAAGATACCAGAAAGTACGCGTATGAAAAGACATACTGTGACGGACATGCCGCGCCGTCATGGGCAAATATGCCGGAGGACCAGGAAGATGGGGATTCCGGCGATGAGGACGGGAAAAAGAGCGATGCCTATGAGGAGGCCGCAGAACAGACCAGGGATAATAACAGGGCCGCGGCAAAGCAGTGGATGGAACTGGTGGAGGCCTGTGAGGCAGAGGCAGAAGGAGGCTGCCATTTTCACTGGCTGGCGGATGAGAGTGTCTACGATGAGGTACAGGAAGTATTGGAAAGCGGAGAACCAGATGGGAGAAGCCGAAAAAATGCTGGAAATGAGCGAAAGCTCCGGGCTGCATCCGAAGCCGCATTTGAGGAATCCGGCTGCAAGGCGGACTGTGAGGAGACATACCGGAAGTTTATCGGACTGCGGTTTACCTATACATGGAAGGAGATCCAGGCAAGAAACGGGTATATCCTCCATGACCTGCACATGGATGATATCCCTGTGGAGATGATCACGACGGATTCTTCCCAGGCGGGAGCAGACGCGGAAAAGCGATCCGGAAGCAGTCGTGAGATCACGGAAAACATCTGGTATTCGGGGAATGGAATGACAGGCGGGAGTACTGTTTCGGAGAGAAAAATACCGGTGGTAAAAAGCCACGCGGGAACAATTATGAAGAGAACGGCGTCTAATGCGGAAGCAGATACGAAAGAAGCTGCGGTTAAGGCAACGGCGTCCAATGCAGAAAAGAAGAGTATTTTTGATCGGTTTTACGACTGGTTTATGGGAAGAAGCCGGGATGAAGCTGATGATGGCGAAGAATCCGATGACTGGGGAGAGTTTGAAGGCGTCGGGGACTTTGAGGATATTCTGGCGGATGCAGAGGAGGATGGAATCCGGCATCTGGATCCCGGGGATTCCGAAAAGTATTCGCACTGTAATGGCGCTGAGGACTGCGGGGATGCCTGGCATGTGTATGACCATCGAACTGAGGGGCGGATCCATATCACGAAAAAAGACAGAGATCTTTTTCAGGGAGAATCGGATGATTATTCGTCCTACGGGGATGCGGAAGGAGATGGAACACTTGAAGGGGCCGTGTATGGCCTTTTTGCGGCGGAAGACATCATTCATCCGGATGCGGAGGTGACAGGAAACGGAATTCTGACAAATACTGGCGTTGTCTATAAGAAAAATGATCTTGTGGCAGCGACAGCAACAGATCGGGATGGAAATGCGGATTTCCTGTGTTATACGGAAGCACCGGGAGTGGAGTACGATTATACGGCCGGAAAGATCAGAAAAAGGACGGATATCTCCTGGAACGGGCCAGGAAACCTGTATCAGGAGAACATGGAGAAGAACGGAAACTGGTGGATCGGGAGACCGCTGATTCTTGGAAAATATTATATAAAAGAACTTTCCAGAAGTGAGGGATACGAGCTTTCAGTAAACGGAATGGATCAGGAGATCACCAACCGGGGAGCAGGCTTTGAAACTCCAGGATCTGTGACGGACGCAAATGGAACGGCTGTGGTCACGATGCCAGAACTCGCAGCGGCAATGGAAGGCGATGACGGAAGAGGAAAAGGATATGATGAACTTCCATTTACGGTCACATCAGCGGGGGCAGCAGGGGAAAATGGAGATGGAGGTTATGAGATCTTTGCCTATGGTTTTCCGGAAGGAACGAAATTCTACCGCGTTGATACAGGGGAGGAGCTGGTGACAGGACCTCATGTGACGGGAACAGAAGAGGTGATTGTAAAAGATGGGGCCGGGAGAACCGTATGGAAACGGGCGGAGAGCGATTCCAGTGATCTTCTCTATCAGCCGGAGCGGGATGCGGCGGGAAATATTACCGGACAGGAACCGGTGAGCCGGATAGAACCGCAGATCTTAAAGGCAGAACAGATTCCGGAAAAGATACCGATGAGCCTTTCAAATCTGTCTGTCAATGAGGAAGATGAGCGGTTTCAGGTGAAACTGGAGGACTGTGACCTTTCAGATGAAACGTCGGAGAGCTTTCTCTTCTTAAAGGCTCAGACAGAGGAGATCCTTGGAAGAAACGGGTATGAAGTTCCGGTTACGGCCGGAGGTATCCGCTCGCTGGAGGATGTGCCGGTCTATAGCCGGGGAGTAAAAAGGGGCCAGAAAGATCTCTGGGGAATGACAACAGATCCGGGAGAGCCGGCAAAAAAGACCGTGTATGGTGCAGCGGTGCAGGAAATTACAGTGCCTGTCGAAAAGAATTCCTGTGTTCTGGATCTTATGAGAAGCATTTTCACCTGGTATCAGGAACATCCCCAGTGGAACTTTTGCGGAATCGATGGGATCAGAAAAGAGGATGCCGGTTATCAGGTAACGCTGTATGCAGGTGCATCTTCTATTGGAAACCGCAGATTTTTTACCTCAAAAGTGGAAAATGGGAAAAAGACGACGGACAGTGTCTATGCAGTGTACGAGGATCCGGTAAATCTCCGCTGGGTGTATCAGGAATATAAAAACAGCGGAAAATTCCGATTCCAGATCGACAGACAGTATGTGATGGGGTCCACCGGAAACAGAAGATATTATCTCGATGCGACTCTGACACCGGCTCTGATGCCGGGAACAGATGGAAAGCTGACAGAGATCATGCATCAGGTCATGGTTTATCATAAAGAGGGAGAAGAGGTGATCGATTATCTGTCGGGAGATCCGGCACATGGATACCGTGTTCCGCTGACGAGAACGGAAGATAAGATCGAGGTCACAACAGAAAAAGAGCTCGTGGAAAAAGATGTGGAGATTCAAAGCGTAGTGAGGGAGAAGACTGGTGTATACAGAATTCAGATTCGGACTTCCGGAAAAGATTCGTTCGGAAAGGACTTTACCGATGGAAAGACGAGTCTCACCTTAAACTTTATCGTAAAACTTCCGGAAAAAGATCATGTTCTGACGGAAAAGGAGATCCAGACGATCGGAAACGCGAATGTCTGGGGATATCAGGAAGGAGACCGGATCGGTTATGCGGAATACCTTGTGAAATTCTCGGGGGCAGCGCTTGCTGTGTCAGTCTCAAAAAATCAGGACCTTTCAGACACTTACATCACTGCGAAGCGGTTGGTATACCGCGGTCAGGATAAGATCAGCGAGGATGGAGATACGGGGCTCACGCCTGTTCTTGTACTGGAACGGCCGGTAAAGCAGAAGATACGGGTAGAGAAAAAGACGGATGACGAGAAAAACATCGGAAATTTCCGGTTTAAGATCTATCTGAAGTCCAATCTGGAACGGATCTTTTGCACAAGAGACGGAGAGATCTTCTGGGTGGATAAAAACGGGAAAACGGTGCAGATCGAAGAATACCAGAAAAATTTCCCGGAGCTGGTCCAGAAGGTCTATACGAAAAAGACGGACCGCCAGGTACTGGAGACAGTGGGGCGGAAGATAGATCCGGACCATGGGGAAGCCGGGACGGATAAAGGGTATAACTATGAGAAATTCTTTGCAGCTGTCCGGACAGCGGACACGGATCGCTGGAAGAGAAGGGGATTCCTGTGGAATACATCATTTAAATCGTTTGCGGCCAGTCTCATTACCGGAAAGCAAAATGAGATCAATACCTCGGAATACGCGAAGGAGAATGCGAAGCGCTCGGACGCAGTCCGGCAGTTTGCCATCGACTGGTATCTGAAAGCGGAGCAGGAACAGATGAAACAGGGAGAAAACGCATATTCGGATGAGCAGTATGATCATGCGTTCTATCTTGCGATCCAGAAAGCGGAGGACTATCTGCAGCCATTTTTCAAGTATGATCTGGGAAAAATCTATGCGATTGCCTGGGACTGCGAAGAGAATGGCGGACTAGACGGGGATAGGACGACTCTGGCGGTCCGGAAGGAAAATGGACAGGCACAGGAAGAGGCAGCGTCAGCGGTATCGAGGTATCTTCCTTACGGAGAATATGTGATCGTGGAGGAACAGCCCCATGCGCCGGAGCTTCTTGACTTTAAGAATAGGCATTATGAGATCGATGCGCCGAAGGAGATATTTCTTCCAGTGGCAGGCGGACAGACTGAGGCTGGAGATGACTGGAAGGAGAAGTATGTATACAGGACTGCAGATTCTCCGTGGGATCTTGCAAAAAATATCTGATACGCTTTAACGAGGAGTCGGCGGAAAACCAGAAACAGGAACTTCGGGAGTATGTGATATGTGCCCACAGCAATGATGGGGATTTTGAAGTCTATCCGTATGGACTTTCTGAGAAAAAGAGAGCAGGGCATTACGAGCCTTACGGGAATGAGAAGGTAAAGCAGTACTATCATTACCGGTCAGATAGTGAAAATGGAGCGAAGAAAGATGGAAAGGAGATGATGACAGGCATAAAGACTGCCTATGACGGGGAATATGCGCCGATGCTTGTTCCATGGAGCATTGTGGATCCGAATGAGGAGAAGGAGGATACAGTCTGGGCCGGTTATGGGGAAAAGACATTTTTGAATCGAAAGTATTTCTCAAATCTGAGAATTGAGAAGCTTGACGCGGAAACTGGAGAGCCGATCCTTCATGATGACGCGGTATTTGGGGTCTATCGGGCGGAAAGAAATGAGACGGACGACGGGGATGGTGCCGTGCGATGTTATACGGCGGATACGATGATCCTTGGAAGCCAGCATTTTCTTGAGGCGATGGGGGCGAAGGAAATCCGGACATTTGCGAGAAAGGCAGCCGGGGCCGGAGAGCTGTTCTATGGAACGGTCCCTGCCGGAACACCGATCTGCCAGGAGAGTGATCTGGTAAGCTTTACGGATAAAAATGGGCTGCAGACAGGAACACTCATGGCGATCCCGACGATCCGGGATATCGAGGAAAAGGGGATTCTCCAGGCAGTTGGATACGCAAAAACACCGAATCCGCTTCCCGCGGGGGTTTATGTGCTGGCGGAGGTGAAGCCGCCGGCCGGGTATGTGCGTTCAGGACCTGTGGCAGTAGAGATTTACAGTGACCGGATCCTGTATTCCGGAGGCTGGACAGAAGGAAAAACGGCGGCAGCAGTTTACGGGTACGAGCAGGATCCGGATGGAATCCACCCGGAAAATGTCACGGATACTGCCAGAATATATGCGGAAAATACCGCAACAATTCTGGAAATTTCAAAAACAAAGGCAATAGACTCAATTCGTGGAATGAAAGTATCAGGGCGAGTGGAAGGAACGATATCGGAACTTCGTGCACAGTACGGGCTTGAGAATCTAGATCTTGCCTACAATCATGCAGGTACATACCAGGGATTTGGCTGGAAAAAGGGGACTCTGGAGATGCTGGAGCAGAGGAAACGCGGTGGAGAACGGGTGGAGATTGTCTATGAGAATGGAATCTTTCAGGGTTATGGTTATGTGACGAGAAAACTGGAGGCGGCAGATCATCAGAATCCGTATGTAACAGGAGCCAAGCTTGCACTTTACGATGCGATCCGGGTCAAGCAGACCGGGGATTCACAGGATCATGCATTTGAAGGTGTTGAGGTCACAAGGGACAGAAACGGAAATGTGACAGATATTGTTGTAAAAGAGGGATATGCCGGAGAAAAGCTGGAATTTTCCCGGGACAGAGCGTCAGTAGATGAGATGCGGGGAGAAGATACCTGGGAAATCAAGACAGTGAAGCGAAGGGATACACCGGTCTTATTCTATGATCTTGGAAATCTTGATGTGATAAAAAAGGGAAAAGACGGGACTTTCTACGGCTATGACCGGGAAGGACGGCAGCAGAAGATCACCTTTGATACAGAATCGATCTATGCGTTGAAAAACGGACAGCCGGTATTTGAAATATCGGGAGGCGATTTTACAAAACTTGTGTATGATCGGAAATCGAAGGTATTTACTGCAACGGATCCGGAGACCACACTGTTTCATCTCGATGGATCTTTGTGCAGGGATGCGGAGGTTGATGCCTACACAGGCTTGGCATATGTGAAGAAGACAGAAATCGGATCGAATGGAAGAGAACAGCAGGTATTCTATGTATGGCCCGTGGTAAAGGAAACAGACACCGCGGGAAATCTGACTGGAAGAAGAAAAATACTGACGGGAAGACCGGCGGAGATCATGGAAGGAAGTGAGAATGCCTATATTACGGGAACATGGAACACGGAAACAGGGGTTTTTGAAAAATGGATGGAACCGGTTCTCGATGAGTTTGGCCTGGTGAAATATTATCCGGAGAGCGGAGCTCTGTATAAAAAGGGTGAGCCGGTCTATGACCGGGATGGGGACTATGTAACATACCGGTATGAGGAGCTTCTGGAGATGGAAAACCGGGCTGCGTATCATTTAAATGAGAGAGAAAAGCTGCTTGATGTGGGAGATCCGGAGAATGAGGCGGATGACGTGCCGCTAAAGCACAGGAAAGGAGAGTCCTATCTGATTCCAAATGTGTGGACCAGCGGCGAAAAAACGATTCAGGATGGACGGATGGATGAAAGTACGGACGGACAGCCGGACCTTTTAAGGCGGGTGATCCCGGGCAGCTATATCCTGGAAGAACTGGAAGCGCCGGATGGCTATGTCCGCACATTTCCGTCAGCAGTGGAAGTGAAGGAGACGAATGAGGTCCAGAGAGTACTCCTGTCGGATGAAAAAACAAAGGTGGAGATCGCAAAAATCGACGGAACAGAAGATCACCGTCAGAAGATAGAAAACCGCACAGATATGGAGACAAGTGAAACAAGCACAGAGATCCGGGGCATATACAGCCAGACCTTTGTAACAGGGGCGAAGCTTGCGCTGTTTAAGGCAAAGCGGGTAAATACTGCCGATCAGGATAAATATCCTAAAGGATATTATCTCGTGAAGGCAGAGGAGACACCGGCTGTGTGGAACTCGGAAGATCCTGTGGATAACCGTAAAGCTTCAGTCACTGCAATGTGGATAACGGATGGAAAACCGAAATATTTTGAAGGAATTCCTGTAGGTGATTATATTCTGGAGGAACTAGAAACACCGGGTGGCTACATTCCTGCATCCATGGAGATTACAGTGGAGGAAACAGGAAATCTGCAGAGCTTTGTTTTGAAAGACGATCATACGAAGCTGGAGGTCTTTAAGCTTGAGAGAAATGCATCCGGGGAGAAAGAGCCGTTATCCTGGCCTGCCGCAGCAGAGTTTGTCCTCTGTGAGGCAGTTCTGGATGAGAATGGGGGAGCAAAGACGGAAAACGGCGCTTATCTGTACCGGAAAGACCGAATCGTGGACAGTTGGAAGGCGGATGATCTGTCGGAATATGTTCCGGCGATTCCAGAGGCGTATGAAAAGATGTTTGGACAGTATGGAAATGAATTCCGGCAGTTCTCGTGGAAAAAGGAATCTCAGGGAAGAGTCACTTCAGGAGATGCCAGACTTCTGGAGGATATGGCGACGGAAAACAGAAAAATCATCACACAGATCTGGGAATTATCGGATGGAAGCAGAATGCGGGTCTCAGTCACAGTTGATGGAGATCCGAAAAGATTAACATCCGACGGTCAGCTGTCACCGCGGTTTGAATACCAGTTCCGCTATCATGACAGATCATCCGAGAGGTATCCGGGAATGACCAGTTATGATATGAGAGCCGGTCTGCATCGAATTGACCGGATTCCGGAAGGAAAATATGTACTTCTTGAGACGAGAGTTCCGGACGGTTATCAGGGAGTGGAACCGATCCTTATCACGGTAGACCAGACGGAGAATATCGTCCGTTATGAGGTGGAAAACAGACGGGAACCAGAAGAAAAGATAGCATGTGGCAGGATCAGGATCCGAAAGACAGATGCGGAAGATAAAGAATTGAAACTTTCCGGGGCATGGTTTGAGGCGGTCTGCGTACAGACGGGAGAAAAGACGGTATTTATGACAGGTGCGGACGGAATTGCGCTGTCACCGGAGCTACCGATCGGTTATCTGAAAAATGGTGCCTGGGTCATGTACGAGTATGAGGTTCAGGAGATCCAGTCTCCACCCGGATATGGGTGTTCGGAAGAGACGTTTTCTATCGTATTTGACAGGGAAAAAGAAGCGGTGATCCAGTTGTATGAACTTTCGATTACGAATAAAAAGACGAGAGCACAGTTCAGCAAGTTAGATATGGCGACGGGAGAAGAACTGCCTGGAGCGTCCCTGGAGTTAAAAACGGTGGATGGAACGGTCATCGATTCCTGGATATCAGGAAAAGCTCCGCATTTTGTGGATGGAACGCTGACAGCAGGAGAGACGTATATCCTGACGGAAATATCTGCGCCGGATGGGTATGAGATCGCTGAATCCATCAAATTTACAGTGCCAATAGATGGAAGCTTTATAAAAATCGAGATGACAGACCGCAGAAAAACACTGGACGAACCGGAAAGACCTACTGAACCGGAGCTGCCGACAGAGCCGGCCGAATCTGAGACAACGGCGTCAGCGGAGACTCCGACAGAGCCGAAGGAACCGGAGACGTCTGAGAGACCGGCAGAGCCGGAACAGCCAACAGTGCCCACTCCGCATGACAAACCGAAGAAACCGGTGGAGGCAGAGTGGACAGAACCGGAATCGGAGGAAGAATCGAAACAAGAACGGGACCGAGAAAAGACGTATGGCAGGATTACGGTACGCTATGAGCGGGAATTTTCCGGCAGCACAGAGGGGCGAGTCCGTCAGAAGGACAGGACAAGTCTCAGGACCCCGGAGACTGGCGATACCCGGAGACCGGAAATTGCGGTATTTGGTCTGTTTATCGGATTCCTTGGTCTTTGGTATCTGCATATAAAGAAGGAGGAAAATGAGAGAAAAGAAGAACGTAAGGATAAAAAATGATGGGAGCCGAATATTCCGGCTTCCTGTCAAAAAAATTTTCGGTTTTTTAGGAAGTGTGATGTTTCTGTCATGTCTGGCATTTCCGCTGCCTACGTTTGCAGAGGAAACACTTTTCACGGAAGAGGCAGCATCTGGAAATAAAAAATCAGAAGAAAAAGAGACTTTGATCTATGAAAGCCCCATATTTACGGATGGAGGTGAGGCATTCATACCGGAAGAGACAAGGAGCGAGGGGGAAAAGGAATACCGGTTGGTATCAAAACGAATCAGAAATGCGAAAAAAGACGGAGAAATAACATATGCCCAGGTGACAATTCCCTATGACCTGGAAGGTGATGATACGGTGCCGGAGACGGCAGACGTTCCGCTTATCGATGAGGAGTCCGGCACAGAGTTTGAGCGGGAACTTTCTCTTGTAGATGTGGAAGAGACGTCGAGAAGCTGGTCGGATACCTTTTCCTTTTCTGTGACGGTATCTGGATACGGGGCAGATTCGTTCTATTTGGGAGATATGGAGATTCCTGGCGATGCAGATCTTGCTGATTATGGAGAAAAACTTTTAGAACTTGCAGGGTTGTCCCGGGTATATTATCGGGTGGACTGGGTGGAATGGGACGGAGAACCTTATATGGATGGGGAGGTGATGTTCAGAAATGCGACTGCAGGCGGAAGTAAGCTGATTCGAAATGTAAAAGCAAAATATGGAGGTCAGATCCAAACACCGGATCTGGAAGGAAAGCAGTATATTGGAATTTATGAGGAAGTTCTTCCAGAAACGGAAAATAAGACAGAAAACGCACCCGATGCAGAGATCGTAAGTCGGGCAGAAGAAGAAACGGATCCCCCAGATCTTTTGAGAACCAGTCTGGCGGAGCGGATCATAGAATGGCTGGAGAGCCATGTCACAACGATAACGGTCAGTATCGGGATCCTGTTCTTTTTAGCAGCGGGAATCTGGTTATTCGTGAAGACAGGAAAAAAGCCAGGGCGTCAGTCACCCTAGCTTTTCCTGCCAGTCTTTTTCCTTAAAACCAGTGAGAACAAAGGAATCGCCGATAACTAACGGACGCTTTACAAGCATTCCGTCTGTTGCGAGCAAGGCAATCTGCTCTTCTTCGTTCATTGTCGGGAGTTTATCCTTCAATCCCATGGATTTATAGATAAGTCCGCTGGTGTTAAAGAATTTTTTCAACGGAAGTCCGCTCTTTTTATACCATTCTGTCAGTTCCTCCGCAGTGGGATTGTTCTCCTTGATGTGGCGGCTGGTATAGGATACATGATGCTCATCAAGCCAGCGCTTTGCTTTCTGACAGGTAGAACAGGGTGGATACTCTAGAAAAAGAATACTCATAGTGAAAAACACCTCCATGGGCTTAGTATAATGGATTTTTGCGGAGAATACAATGAGAAGGAAAAGAATTGAAGGGAGATTGCTGCGGTTCCCAGGATAGGACTGACGGGAAGAAGACATTCTGTAGAGTATGTGTTAATGTCGGGAAGTTCTAAAGAAACGGCAATCGCAGGGCATAGAAGAAAAACATGGATATATTGATTTTCCTCTCAGAATTCATGGTTCCGCTCACGGTATTTTATATCGTTGGTTCCGGAATCCTCGCAAAACGGCCGGTATTCGACGATTTCCTGGATGGTGCAAAAGAAGGAATGCGGACAGTGGCGGATGTACTTCCAACCTTGATCGGACTGATGACTGCGGTGGGAGTATTGAGAGCTTCCGGGATTCTGGAGGTATTATCAGAGCTTCTGAAATTCCCAGCCGCACTCTGCCATATCCCGGTTCCGGTAATTCCGATCATCCTGGTGAGGATCATATCCAGTTCCGCGGCTGTCGGTCTGATCCTTGATATTTTTAAAGAATACGGTCCAGATTCCTTGGTGGGAAATATGGTCTCGATCATGATGGGGTGTACGGAGACAGTATTTTACACCATGAGTGTATATTTTATGTCTGCCCATATCCGAAAGACCCGTTGGACATTGCCGGGAGCTCTAGTCGCGACAGCGGCCGGGATAGCTGCAAGTATCTTTCTGGCGGATTTATTGTAAGACCGCCAGAATGCCAGGCAAAAAGCCAGGCGTTCTCAGCGGCGGAACAGCAGCAGAACAGCAACGGGGACATAGCAGGAGAAGAGGCTGTAAGTCCTGAAATTTCCCGGAAAAAGGTCGGAAACACTTGGAAATCAGTTGTGCCGTCAGTTGGAATCGGTTATAATAAAACCTATAAAAGACAAAAGATCCGGGCTGCCAGAAGAGATCAGACAGCCCAGGGAGAAAGAGGATTCCGCTGTTGGACGATTATAAGGAACTGAATGAGATCTTGGTGAGATTATTCCGCAGCATCATGGATGTTGAGGAGAAAGCGATCATTACCCGGGAATTCCAGGATATAACAAATAACGATATGCATGTGATTGAGGCCATCGGCATAGGAACACCGAAAAATATGTCCTCGATCGCGAAAAAGCTTTCCGTCACGGTGGGAACCCTGACGATCGCAATGAACAGCCTGGTTAAAAAAGGCTATGTGAAGAGAGAACGCGGTGAGGAAGACCGCCGGGTCGTATATATTTCGCTTTCAGATAAGGGCAAGAAGGCGTTTGTTCATCATGCAAGATTCCACAAAGAGATGATCACATCCATCATGGATGAATTTGATGATGATGAGAAGAAGATCTTGATCCGGGGTCTCACGAAACTGGATAATTGGTTTAAGAATAAGGAAGAAGAGAATAAAAAGAATCGAGAGTAGAAACGATAGACTACCAGCTCGTGATAAGATGTGTAAAAGGCAGATGTTCTTCAAAAGGATATCTGCCTTTTTGAGTATGCGCGCCATGGGCGCGCTCTAACGGTGAAGGTTCCGAACACGCCCAGATAGTGGGAAGTCTAATAACTATCACCTTTGTAGTGGCAGTGAATGCAAAATAGCAATTAAGAAAATAAAGTAAAAACAAAAACAATTTTAAAAAATTAAGAATAATTCACGAAACACATATTAATTTAAAGAGAGTCAATAGTTTACTCTGAACAAAATTTCCAGGCACATTGTAAAAAACAACTAAATGAACTGGCAAAATAGTCTGAATATATATGCATAATCGTTAATTGACAAATCCAATTATGGACAGTAGAATAAAACGCAATTACAGGAGCAGAAAAAACAAAAAGAAAAAAGATAACTGTTGAGCATACAATGGCGTATCAAAAGACGCATTGTGTGCTTTTTTATTTGTTTTTTCTGGATAGCAAGAAGGGAGAGGACAATATGAGAAAATTCATCGTAGGACGGTTACTTTCCATTATTCCAGTATTGATCATCGTATCCGTCGTTATCTTTTTAGTAGTGCACCTGACACCTGGTGATCCGGCAGCTTCTATTCTTGGCGCTGAGGCCACGGTGGAAGATATCGCGGCGCTCCGGGCGAAGATGGGGCTGGATAAACCTGTGGTAGAACAATATTTCGTCTGGATATATATCTGCACATTTTCACAGGTTCCGATTCCGTCCTTAAAGCTTTACTTTGGACCGAATTACGCGGGCTGGAACGATGATGAAACCCTGCAGAGTCTTTTAAATGACATGAATACCTCTACAAACATGGATGACGCGAAGGCGGCCTGGGAGAAAGTTCAGGAGTATTCCTGGGATTATCTGGCAGTCATCAATTTTGGCCATTATATTGCGAACTATGCATGGAATGATCATGTGAAAGGCTTAAACAATTACAGCGGACTCTACTTCTGGAATGCGGGGTACGTAGAGTAGATCAGCACAAAGATCCGGATAAAAATACCTGGCAGAGATGGATCACTTCACTCTGACCAGGTATTTTTGTGTCTGTAACTGGATGTGTATAAAGACTGGCGCCGCGGTGAACAGCGGCGCCGGAAAGTTTTTGATTATTCGATATAGGCAACTTTTCCGATCCGCTCTTTCGGCTGGATCACAGTATCCGGATCCGGATAGCCTAAAGCAGCCATCCCATAGACTACATGATCGGCCGGAACACCAAAATCATTTAAGATGTCACGGATCGCCGGAGTATCGCAGATATTCTGGAGCTGGTTGATCCATACGGAACCGACGCCGTAGGAGTGGGCAGCCAGAAAAATGTTTTCAAGGGCGCAGGCATCATCCTCTTTTCCCCAGATGCTGTCACGGAGGTTCGAGGGCATGATGATTGCTGTTGGGCAGTACATGTTGTAGCCTGGGCGGTCTAAGGTCGTCTCGATCGCGTCTGCCAACCGCTTGATCGCTGCTTTATTTGTGATAACTGTAAATTTCCAGGTCTGTTTTCCACATCCGCTCGGCGCATGGAGCGCAGCCTGCACCAGATCATCCAGAATCTCTCTGGACACAGGTGCATCAGTGAATTTCCGGATGCTTCTTCTTGTCAGTATGTTGTTCATGATCTCGTTCATTGAAAAGTCCTCCTGTTATGTTTGATTTATGTAATATGTTGTAACTGTTCAGTAGGTCTGCGCACTTGCTGCGCTGACCGTAAGAAAACATAGGCTGGAGGGAAAAAATCCCATCAGCGAATCTGATCTGGAATGGATTTTTGCGTGTAACTATGAAGGTACTGAATAGTTACAATATGTTTTGCAACAGGTTGCCCGGGTGCAGCTATTCATGGATGATCCGATATACTTTCTGTGGTCTTCCCTTTGTTCCTTTTTGACGATGGTATAAGAGGGCGGCCATATGATAACGCACCATGTTATCCAACATTCGATTGGCGCTTCGAAGTGTGATATGGAGAATATCAGCCAGATCCTGGGAAGTAAAATCCGTATCGCCTAATATTTCCTTAGCTTTTAAAATTTTCTGAATGGTCAGGGTAGATAACCCTGTTTCTTCGGCCAGATTCAAAATCTGAGGGGAAACGTCACTTGAAAAAGCTACCAGCCTTCCATCTCCAAACAGACCGATCTTGTTTTTCTTCACATTGATCAGATAACTGTTATAATCCACTGTATTCATGGATTCTTTTAATGCATACAGGCTGTTGGGAACGGCATCCTGGAGACTTTCTCCTAATCCGTATCCGATACTGACGCGAAAATCACATTTTTCCTCGAGATACGTTTTCAACGTGCAGGTCTGAAAGTCGCAGGTAAGCTTTTCCACGGAGTGGTGATTCGTAAACACCTGAATAAAATCATCCTGATCTTCCTGCAGGAAGTCACAGAGATATTTTTTACTGTATGACATCAGGCACTTTTGGATTTTCTGCCTGTTTTCTTCTGTATTTGGATAAGGCTTGATATCGATCACCGCAGGGCGGTTTTTCTTCAGATTCTGGATCGTGATGTCATGCATCAGAAGCTCACTGCTCTTTAAAATATCGTCCTAATTACAGTTGACAAATCGGCAATTTACACCTGCCTTTAAAAGGTCCGGCACGATCAGGCTTCGTCTGGATAGCGTGTATTTAACGGTTCCGCTCTTCCAGAGTTCAATGTGCTTATTTCGTTTTGCCTCCAGAGAATCCCAGATTTCATTGGGCGGCACCTGATTTATAAACTCCTGATTCTTTTCAAACCAGTCCTCAAATTTTCCCTGCCTCATTTTTTCAATCAGACTTTTTGCATTATCCGGACACATAACATCACAGAAATCAAAGTATCCATACTGCAGTGTAAAATCCTGATATTCGAAAATGACTCTGGTAATTTCGCGGTAGAAATTACTGATACCACATTCAATGTTCCGCATTGGTTTGTGCTTCGGGTAGGCTTTCTGAATGATCCGCATCGGGGCGGTTCCTCCGGCCAGAATTCCATCGTACTGTTCGGAGATCTGACGATATAGATCCACAACATGTTCATATGTATAGTACACATAAACATCAATAATATCTGCGAGGTCAAGTTCCTTCAGCTCTTTTTTATAAAAAGATTCCAGATATGGCGTTGATAGTAACGCTATTTTCATTTTTTAGTCCTTTCGCTTCCAGCGCTTCCTGTTTTGTCAAGTTATATATTTAAAGCGCTTGTGCCAATAGTTACGGTTCACCCTAACCGTTTGATCCCTATAAAAACCCGAAACATATACTGGTAACAGTTTATCATAGCCATTTTAAAAAGTCCAATCTAAGAATTGCCATCCCCCGGTTTATTTTTACGCTGAAAATTGAAACCATCAAACCGAGAACAGAAATGGTTTACCGTACGCCTGTGAAGCTGGAAGAAAAAGGATATTTCGCTTAAGTTTTAGAACATCCGATTAAAAAGAATGTGTAAATAAAGTGTGTAAGTTGAGGCAAAAACTTACACACTTTATTTTTTGAGTAACAGGGAATTTTTTTACTGGTTATACCTGTCGAAGCCATAATTTGAAGTATTTCCGTGTCACAGAAAACGGCACGGGACCGAGATCGAGAAGAAACTTATGGAATTCCTTCGCGGAAAATCGGTTCCCCAGCTTTTTTTCTGCTTCCTCCCGCATCTCCAGGATCTCCACATACCCGCCGGCATACTCCAGATAATTTGTGGGATTGTCGATCATGGTCTGCCAGAGTTCCTCCACCAGCGCGTCATCCGCGTCAAAGCAGGTGCGGACAAAGGCGGCAGCCCGGTCTTTTGACCAGCCGTCATAATTGATCCCGATATCTAAAAGTGAGTGAAAACAGAGAGAAAAGGACCGCATGGCGGCCTGATAAGCGCTGGTTTCTTCAGAAAGACCATTATCATAGAAGTAGGACAGCTGTTCTACATAAGTTGCCCATCCTTCATTTGCCCCGGAACAGGTGAGCAGGGCCGCCAGAGGATTGTGTGTGTGTTCCCGGAAATAGACGGTCTGGTAGAGATGACCGGGAAAGCCCTCATGGGCGAGTGTTGGGTACAGTTCGTCTTTTGCGCTGGTGCTGCCGTTGTTGATATAAATCACATTCCGGGTGGGATCGTCAAGGGGTGCAGTAAGATAAAACGCCGGACTTAACGTAGATTCCAGCTGCGCGGGAACGTACCGGATCTCATATTTTTTTGAGGATTCGGAAAGAACCGGGAAATCTCCGGACATCTGTGTCTGCAGATCAGCCAGAATCGCAGGTGGATCGGTAAGGCGGAAGGAGAGATCAGGACCTGTCTTTTTCGAAAGAGAAGAAATCGTTTCCAGATCTTTCTGCATCCGGTCAGACAGAGCTGCCTTTAATTCTTCTATATTATAAGAAAGGCCGGGACCGGATCGTAGAAGATATTCATAATACCGTCTGCCATTCCGGAATCCGCAGAGCCCACCTTCATTGATACCGCGTCCCTTTAATCCGGAGAGCCCATCGATCAGATGGCGGTAAGCGGGAAGAAACGAGTTCTTTATGACCTCAAGATGGCGGGAGCGGAAATTATTTTTCTGCTGTTCCGACAGGGAAATATCTGTGGAAAGAGAATTTAACCGTGTCTCAAAGGTTTCCGTGAGAAAATTGTTCACGGGATCTATGAGATAACTCTGACAGGATTCCAGGATCCGTTCAATCGAGGCATCAGATGGTCCGAGTCCGGCAGCCGCCTTCTGCTCTTCAAAGTAGAGGATATCCCCATAATAGGAATCAAGCTGGGAAAGCAGAGTGAGATAATCTTCCACATCCTGAAGCGAGTGAAAAGAATACTCCGCCAGCAGGATCGGAAGCTGTGCCTGGATCCCGATGGTGGGAGCGAGAGGCTGATCATAAAGTTCTAAACCTTCTGCCATCAGACCGGTCTCAATTCTCTCGGAAAGGGAGTCATAGAGGATCTGCTGGTCATCGGGCAGCATATGGGGATCAAACTCGGAGAGCTTTTCCTTCAGGTCATGAATCTCACGGCTGTTTTTTATGAGCTCCGACAGACGGTATGTACCGAGAGCAGCATCCTCAGCATCAATTCCATAATTTTCCGGGTGCAGAAGCGTATAGTGAAGATCCAGAGTGCCGGAAGACTCCATCTCTTTTCGAAACAGTTCCGTGCAGAAGGCGTCGAAATCTGCCTGAAGCTTTCGCTCCTCTTCGGAATGACCGGATCGGGTAGAGGAAAGAGCGTCAGAGGAATAAAATTCCCCGGTCTCCGGGGAAAGGGCCCGGGAGATCCGGTCATTCTGGCAGGCAGTAATGAAAACGGTCAAAACTAAAGCGGCAACAGCAAGGCGGAATGTTTTAAAAGCCATAGATCTTCGGACCTCCGAAAAATATTGGCTGACCAGGCGCGGAAGAAACAGCCATTTGGTTCAATATATGCTTTGCCGGTAAAAACAGAACTATACAGCGATAAAAAATGACCGACCGGTGGAGGTGCCGGGACTTATTGTTGAGAAAGAGAAAAGGGCTTATTGTTATGCTTGTGATTTGTCCAGAAAATCATGGATGATTTTCAAATAAAACGCTTTACGCCCAAACATGGACGTATGGGTCGCCCCCTTGATCAAAACTAACTGCGCCCGGGGAATCAGCCGGGCCATAAGGCGGGAGTGGGAGACATTCACCAGATCTCTCGTTCCGGCGATCAGGAGAACCGGCGCCTGGACATTTTCAAGCTGCTCCCGGGACATCATGGGAGAATTGCAGAGCAGGGAAGCGAGCTGTTGATGACGGAAAAGACATGAAAGGATGCAGGAAGCGGCAGGATTTTTTTTGCAGATTTCCCGGAACAGACTTGTCGCCGCTTTCAGACAGAAGTATTTCCCCACACAAAAAGCCCGGACAGGAAGAATCAGCCCATCCGGTGAGACATTTCCACTGATGGCAATCACGGCACGAGTCCGATCCGGAAACAGGGATGCGAATTCCAAGGCGATATTTGCCCCATCGCTGAATCCAAAAAGAATACAGGACGGGATATGAAGGATATCCAGAAGCGCTGCTGCGTCCCTCGCCATATCTGTGGTAGTGAACTCTGATTCCGCGTATTCCGGCTTGATCCGTGAGCGCCCGTGGGCGCGGCTGTCCATGAGAATGACACGGTATTTCATGGACAGCTTTTTTTCGTAATAATCAAAGATCAGGTGCGTCTCCGCGTTTCCGTGCAGCATTAAGATGGGAGTGCCGCGCCCGCTTTCCTTATAATAGATCCACGCCTGAGGCGTATCCGCCATTCCCTGACGGCAGGTCATTTTTTCCATTTGTGCAGTTCTCCCTTAAGAAGAGTCAGAATGTAACCGCGGATCCCGTGTGGATTCTGGATCTCGACAGCGGCGTAGAGCATGCCCGGTGTCGGATATTTCGGAAGATATGCGTAGTAGGACGGAACCCATTCGGTGGGGCTGTACTTTTCTTTCGCGCGGTAAAGATCCCGGAATCCATAGCAGGCATTTAAGTGGTCATAGATAAACTGCAGAAGACGTTCCATCGGATTTTTGCTCTCGGCACTTAATCCTGCCAGAGGGGCAACACCGAGGCTGCCATAGCCGATGCCCTCTTCCTTGAATACCTGAAATGCCTCGTATATGATCGTCTCCATGACACCACTGGGCGCGTCTTTTCCGTGTCTCGTCACATCTGCCATGTAGCCGTTTTTTCCAAGAAATGGAACAAAGACGATAAAGGCAACCATTTTTCCATCAGAATTTAATGCGTAGAAATAACGCTTATCCATCGGATCCTCAAGTCCTACGGTACCCATGGTGAACTGGAGCATGCCGCTCTTCTTGCCATCCAGCCATTCATCGGTGATCCGGTCGAATTCCCGGTCAAGAGCCGGATCGCGTTTCTCAAGGACCTTGTATTCATGGACGGTGACACCGGCTTTCGTGGCATGGTTGATGTTCATTCGCATTTTCGCGCCCTTTTTGCCGCTGATCTCGTAATCGGCGAGTTTAAAACGCGCCTCCTCACCGCTCTTTACGAGACCAAAACCCTGTTTTTCATATTCCCTGAGATAATAGTCCGTCAACCCGAGAAAAAAAATGTTGTGGGCGCTGTTCTGGCAGAATTCCTTAAATTCCGCGAGAAGAGCCGGAAAATCTTCATCCCTGCACACAGGATCACCGTTTACAACAATGGTATCTCCGACGGTTCCATAAGGAAGCACTCCATCGACAGAATGACCGAAATACAGACATTTGTCATCCTCCAGCGCGAGATAGGAGCATGGATTCTGACTGTAAAGGTTTAAAAGTGTTCTGGCATGCTGGATTTCCTGGGATCCGTGGGCCTGTTTCTGAATCCACGGGCGCACGGCACAGAGAATAGCGGCGAGAATACAGCCCCAGCTGAACCAGAACAGGACGAACTCCGTTCCATGGCGGTCAGCCATAGACGCGGGAAGACTTCCCATGCCGAAGATCATACTGATTCCCTGAGTGAAGCTGTCGGCAAAGGAGACAGAAGCACCGTCCGCGGTTCCGAGCCGCATATAGTGCCAGGTGATCCCTACATTTATGAGGACACCGATGATGGCAAAAAGTGCCAGAAGCAGTGTTTGTCGGCGGTTTCCGCGTCCGGCCGGGCAGCAGAAATCTTTCCGCGTGATGAAAAACAGGATAAATAAGAAAAGGTCGAGAATCATGATCCCGTTGTGCAGCGGATGTCCCATTCCGATGAGTCCGCGCAGAAAATTGAGGACAAAGATCCCTACGGCGATCATCCATGCGTTCCGTTTTCTCTTCCATAACTGCAGGGACAAAACGAAAAGAACAATGGAAAAGGCACGCTGTACCATGCGTCCCATCTCAAAAGATCCCTGCATTGCCTGTGAGATCCTTGAAAACGGGAAAAAGGTTAAAAGGAACAGGAAAAAGGAAAAGACGGCGAGCAGAAGGATCGTGATATTTTCGACCCGGATACGGAGCTGTCTTGCGCGTTCCTGATTGTTAAGTAATGTATGATTCATAAGCTCATTCCTCCAGAGTTAAGAGACGCCGCAGATCCGCAGGATACCGATGCAAAGATCTGTGAAAAAGTTTTTTGGTAACCACAGTGTAGTCTTTTGCGGATAAAAAATCAATAAAAATATTAGAGTTCATTTATGCGATGGTTTGGATGAAGATGCATGGCTGAACTGCAACATAAAACGCCGGAAAAACAAACGATACCTTGACAAATTTATTCGAACAGGATAGACTAAAGGCATCATATGGAAAAAGCTTGGAAGGGAAGAGTATGCCGAAAGGAAGCTTTCAGAGACCCCGGTTGGTGAGAAAGGGGAGCAAAGAGGCGGCAGAAGATGGTCCCGGAGCTGTGCAGGTGAAAGCGGAAACCGTGTTAGCCTGTGCCGGAAGCGCCCGTTAGCGTGTCAGGCTGTTTTTGACAGCCGGTGAGGGCGATGACCGTGAGGCACCGCCGAATTTAAAGTGGTAACACGGGGAGACTCGTCTTTAATAATTAAAGACGGGCTTTTTTTATTTGACAGGAAACTCCGAAGGAACGTCCTGTTAAACAAAAACGCACACTTGCGCGAGGAGGCAGGTTGTCGCAAGAGACTGCGCGAGAGCTCTGAACGTGCCAAAGCACATTCTTTTTTATGTCATTGTGCAATAAAAACGACCGGCAGGAGAAAAGCCGTAAAAAGAGATAAAAAACAGGAGGAATCAATCCATGTGTACAAACTGTAAGAAACCATACTACATTTCCACAGCGATCGCCTATACATCTGGCAAACCGCATATTGGAAACACTTATGAGATCGTATTGGCGGACGCGATCGCACGCTACAAGAGAGAACAGGGCTATGACGTTTACTTCCAGACAGGAACCGACGAGCACGGTCAGAAGATCGAGTTAAAGGCTGCGGACGCAGGCGTAACTCCGAAGGAGTTCGTTGACAACGTAGCAGGACAGATCAAGGAGATCTGGGACCTCATGAACACTTCCTATGATAAATTCATCCGTACCACAGATGATTACCATGAGAAACAGGTCCAGAAGATCTTCAAGAAATTATATGATCAGGGCGATATCTACAAAGGACATTATGAGGGACTTTACTGCACACCGTGTGAGTCTTTCTGGACTCCGTCCCAGGTCGTAGACGGAAAATGCCCGGACTGCGGACGTCCGGTACAGCCGGCAAAGGAAGAGGCATATTTCTTCCGTATGAGTAAATATGCTCCGAAGCTCATCGAATATATCAACGAGCATCCGGAGTTTATTCAGCCGGTATCCAGAAAGAACGAGATGATGAACAACTTCCTGCTTCCGGGACTTCAGGATCTTTGCGTATCCAGAACCTCCTTCAAGTGGGGAATTCCGGTCACTTTTGATCCGAAGCACGTTACCTATGTATGGCTTGACGCGCTGACCAATTATATCACGGGAATCGGATATGACTGTGACGGAAACAGCGACGAGAAGTTTAAGAAATACTGGCCGGCAGACCTTCACCTGATCGGTAAAGATATTATCCGCTTCCATACCATTTACTGGCCGATCTTCTTAATGGCTCTCGGTCTTCCGCTTCCGAAGCAGGTATTCGGACATCCGTGGCTGTTACAGGGCGACGGCAAGATGAGTAAGTCCAAAGGAAACGTCCTCTATGCAGATACGCTCGTTGACTTCTTCGGTGTAGATGCAGTCCGCTACTTCGTACTTCATGAGATGCCGTTTGAGAACGATGGCGTGATCTCCTGGGATCTTATGGTTGAGCGCATGAACTCTGACCTTGCCAACATCCTCGGAAACCTTGTAAACCGTACCGTTTCCATGACAAATAAATATTTTGGCGGAATTGTCGAGAACAAGGGCGCTGCAGAGCCGGTGGATGAAGAGTTAAAGGCAACCGTTCTTGAGACGGTCAAGAAAGTAGACGAGAAGATGAACAAGCTCCGCGTTGCAGACGCGATCACAGAGATCTTCAATATCTTCCGCCGCAGCAATAAATATATCGATGAGACAACTCCGTGGACACTCGCAAAGGACGAGGCAAAGAAGGACCGTCTTGCAACCGTTCTTTACAATCTCACAGAGGCGATCACTATTGGTGCCTCCCTGTTATTCTCCTTCATGCCGGAAACTTCTGAGAAGATCCTCGCTCAGTTAAACACAGAGAAGAGATCGCTGGAGAACATGAATACCTTCGGTCTGTACCCGAACGGAAACAAGGTTACAGAGAAGCCGGAGATCCTGTTTGCCCGTATGGACATCAAGGACGTTATGGAGAAGGTTGAGGCCATGAAGGCAGCAGCCGCAGCAGAGAAACAGGAAGAGAAGAAGGAAGAAGAGAAGCCGGGCATGGACGTTGAGAAGAAGCCGGAGATCACATATGATGATTTCGCAAAGCTTCAGTTCCAGATCGGTGAGATCGTGAAGTGTGAAGAGGTTCCGAAGTCCAAAAAATTACTTTGCTCCCAGGTTAAGATCGGTTCTGAGACAAGACAGATCTTAAGCGGAATCAAGGCATGGTATAAACCGGAAGATATGGTCGGCAGAAAGGTTATGGTCGTTACGAACTTAAAACCGGCGAAGCTCGCAGGCATGTTATCGGAAGGCATGATCCTTTGCGCGGAGGATGATGAGGGCAACCTCGCATTAATGACACCGGCAAAGGATATCAAGTCCGGTTCTGAGGTCTGCTAAGTGAAGGTACGTTTTTCGGCGGAACAGCTAAAAAACATTGCTCTGGTCAGCATGGTCATCGACCATGCTGCTGTTGGGCTTATTGAACAGTCAGAACTGGCTTCGGGCGCTGCCTGGAGTCTATGTGGGACAGCCATGCGCCTTGTGGGGCGTGTGGCTTTTCCTCTCTTTGCGTTTATGATCGCAGAGGGGGCGGTGCACACGAGGGACCGGAGATGGTATGCGCTGAGGCTGCTTCTGCTGGCGGTTATTTCGGAGATCCCCTTTGATCTTGTGGCGGGGGGAACATGGCTTTTTCCGGCGGACCAGAATACGGTGTTCACATTACTTCTGGGACTTCTAGCAGTCTGGGTCGGTGATCTGATTTGCGGGACCGGACCGGGAGTGTCATACGGAAACCGGGAAAAAACAGGAGATGGCGGCAGGAAGGCGGTAGGCCAGAGGAGATTTCCGTTGGAATATGAGCGGTATATCCGGGTTCTGGCGGCGGTTCCTTTCGGACTGGCAGCCTATTATCTGAAGACGGATTATGGGTTTATGGGCGTGCTGTTGATCGTTATATTGTATACATTGCGCACGGAACCACAGCTTCGCACGGCTGTCTGCATAGTGTTTTTATTTTGTATGTATATGGATTTCTATGGCGCTGCGGCTTGCGTTGCAATTTTCCTGATAAACCGTTACAATGGAGAAAAAGGCGGTGGGAACGGAAGGATTTTCTATCTGTTTTATCCGCTGCATCTGCTGGTGATCCGGGGAATCAAGATGGCTGTGGGACTGTAGAAAATGAGATGGTGCAAAAAAGTCTTACGGATGCCGGCTCCGGATGAAAAAGAAAACGACATATGACTTGAGGACAGAAAGAATGGACTATATTTTTGACACACATGCCCATTACGACGATGAGGCATTTGACGCGGACCGGGAGGAAGTGCTCACGGGACTGAAAGAACAGGGAATCGGAACCGTTGTGAATGTCGGAGCGAGCATCGCGTCAACAAAGACAACGCTGGCACTGGCCGAGGCGCATCCCTTCATGTATGCGGCGGTGGGCGTGCATCCGAACGAGACGGCGGAGCTTACGGATGCGGATATGAAATGGCTGGAATCTCTGGCAGAAAACCCGAAGGTTGTGGCGATCGGTGAGATCGGTCTTGACTACTACTGGGACGAGCCGGAACGGGAGATCCAGAAACACTGGTTTTCGGCGCAGCTTGAGGTCGCAAAGAAGACGGGACTCCCGGTGATCATCCACAGCCGGGACGCGGCGAAGGACACGTTAGATATTATGAAGGTGGAACACAACGGTGCCACCGGCGGCGTGATCCACTGCTTTTCCTACGGAGTGGAGATGGCGAGAGAATACCTGAATATGGGATATTATATCGGGATCGGCGGAGTGCTGACCTTTAAAAACGCGAAAAAACTGATCGAAGTGGCAGAATATGCGCCGCTCGACCGGATCGTTCTGGAAACGGACTGTCCGTATCTGGCCCCGGTGCCAAACCGGGGAAAACGAAATTTCTCCGGAAATCTTCCGTATGTGGTGGAAAAGCTGGCGGAGATCAAGGGCGTTTCCGCGGAAGAGATCATCCGGGGGACGGCGAAGAACGCTAGAGCGCTGTATCGGATCACAGAGTAGGAGTTTCAGACCGATCGGACTGCGATATCGGAATAGTATTAAATTTTGTATACAAGATGCACCTCATGCAACAAGTGAAAACACGCTTCGCGAGTTTCCCCTTGTTATCGCGACAGTCGCCAAGGTCTCGCGCAAGCGCGGACTTTGGCTCGTTGTTCGCGTAAATAAAAGTACCTGCGCAAAAGCGCAGTCAAAAATAGAAAGAGAGAAATAAATGGCGAATCTGGGAAACCCAAAGAATACCATAGAAATCATACAGAAGTATGAATTCATGTTTCAGAAAAAGTTCGGTCAGAACTTTTTGATCGATACCCATGTACTGGAGAAGATCATCTCCGCAGCTGGAATCACAAAGAATGACTGCGTCCTTGAGATCGGCCCGGGAATCGGAACCATGACCCAGTACCTTGCGGAGAACGCCGGACATGTTGTAGCCGTTGAGATCGACCGGAACCTGATCCCCATCTTAAAGGAGACACTGGCGGATTACGACAACGTGACCGTCATCAACGAGGATATCTTAAGAGTCGATATCAAGGCACTGGCCGAGGAATACAACGGTGGAAAGCCGATCAAGGTCGTTGCGAACCTGCCGTACTATATCACGACCCCAATCATCATGGGACTCTTTGAGAGCGGCGTGCCGATCGACAATATTACCGTCATGGTCCAGAAGGAAGTTGCGGACCGCATGAAGGAAGGACCGGGGTCCAAGGATTACGGCGCTCTGTCCCTGGCTGTCCAGTATTACGCGGAGCCGGAGATCGTAGCGAACGTACCGCCGAACTGCTTTATCCCGCGCCCGAATGTGGGATCAGCGGTGATCCGGCTTACAAGACATAAGGAGATGCCGGTTGAGGTGAAGGATCCTGCCCTGATGTTTAAGATCATCCGCGCGTCCTTCAATCAGAGGAGAAAGACGCTGCAGAACGGTCTCGGAAATGCGCCTGAACTTCCGTATACAAAGGAACAGATCGCGGCAGCGATCGCAGAGATGGGACTCACTCCGACGATCCGCGGCGAGGCGTTAAGCCTTGCACAGTTTGCGCAGTTGTCGGATATTCTTGGAGAGATGAAATAAGAAGCACGCGGATATCTGGTCATGCGGGAAAATGAGTCTGTCCGCAGCATGGACTTTGTATACAAGCCAGAGCGCTATGGTGAAGCAGAAGAATAGAATGTAGGACGGGAGGAAGCATTATGGGATTTACAGAACTGTCACACGCGTTTATCGCGGCAAAATATTATGTTTACCTGAAGGAAATTTTCGGTGACCGCGGCGAGGCGGCATTTTTGCATGCTACCCGATATTACGGCGAACAGCGTGGACGTCGGATGGCACAGCGGGCGATCCGGGACGGAAAACCTCTGACTTATGAGACATACTGCCAGTACGGTGAATGGGTCAACACGGAAGAGGTGAAAGCACAAGGACTCGGAAACCAGTCCGAGACGACAAGCTTAAGCCCGGACTTTCAGATCCACATCCATGTCTGTCCGTGGCACACCCAGTTTAAGAATATGGGACTCCCGGAAGCGGGGCTTCTCTATTGTAAGGACCTGGATGCGTCCATTTCCCGAGGCTTCAACCCGGAGATTCGCTATGAGGTCTCCCAGACACTCCATGACCATGATTATTGTATACAGACGATCCGGAACGCCGGTTTGACGCCGGAGTCCAATATGGCAAAAAATCCGGCAGGCCTCAGATCTTTCGAGTACCACTGCGCTCACTCCTACTGGGCATACCGGGAAGTTTGTGAAGCAATCTTCGGGGAAGAGGGGACACGGATCGCTGAAAGAGTCCTTGATGATTTTGCCGCAGAGTATGGAAAAAAGATGGCAGACACGCTGGCAGGATATGCAAGGACGAATTTTAACATCGCAGACTAAGAAATCAGCAGCTTTGCAAAAAGAGCTGCTGAAATATTGCTGTTAGAAAGAAGAACAAGGTATATCGAAATACATTTTGAAGAATATTGAGGAGCAACACTTATGAAACAGATCAACATGCTGGAATCCCCGGTCCGCCAGGTATTTTTCAGTTACCTGGTGCCGTCCATCAGCGCGACACTCGTGACCTCCATTTATATTCTGGCTGACACGATGATGATCGGACGCGGAGTCGGTGGTTCCGGTATTGCGGCGATGAATATTTTACTGCCGCTCTACAACACATATTTCGGGATCGGAATGATGTGCGGAGTCGGCGGCAGCGTTCTCTTTGGGTTTTCCAGAGGACGCGGCGATGAAAAACGTGCCAGAAGTTATTTTACGGCGGCACTCTGTGTGGTGCTTGCTCTGTCAGCAGTCTTTCTGATATTGGGAAGAATCTTTTTCAACCCTCTGATTACTTTTATGGGAAATACCCCACTCTTAAATGAATACACCGTGCCTTACGGAACTGTGCTCACAACAGCGGCTCCCATGTTTGCCCTGTCTTCATTCCTTCAGGCATTCGTCCGAAATGACGGTGCGCCGAGGCTTGCCATGGCGGGCGTGATCAGCGGAGGCATCACCAATGTGATCCTGGATTATGTATACATTTTTATCATGAAATGGGGAATGGGAGGTGCGGCGCTGGCGACGGCCACCGGAACGACACTCACGGTGCTGATCCTCGCAAGCCATTTTTTCTCGAAAGACAATCACTTGAAGCTGGAATTTAGCGATATGTGGAGACGGGTGCCGGAGGTGCTCGGAAATGGGCTCGCAAGCTTTATTCTGGAGGTTTCCAACGGCTTCGTGATGCTGCTGTTTAACCGCCAGCTCCTCGCTTACGTGGGAGAGATGGGAATCACGGTCTATGGAATCATCACGAACACCGCGCTTGTGGCATCGTCCATTTCCAACGGTATTGCTCAGGCAGTACAGCCGCTGCTCTCCGCGAACTTTGGCGCGGGAAACCTGAAGAGAGTCGGCGAGGCGAGAAAGCTGGGAGTCCGGACCGGATTTGCCGCAGGGTTCATATTCACTGCGATCGGCATGCTGATCCCGGTACAGTTGTCCTATCTGTTTCTGGACCCGACACCGGAGATCCTCACAATGGCTGTCCCGGCGATCCGGCTGTATTTCCTCTGCTTCTTAGTCAGCGAGTGGAACATCATCAGCGGAATGTATTTCCAGTCTACTGTGAGACCGCGGTTTTCTTTAACGATCACACTGCTCCGCGGAGTGATCTTAAACAGCGTGTTCGTGTTCCTTCTCCCGGCACTCTTTGGTGTAGACGGAATCTGGCTTACGGTGACTGTATCAGAGTTCATCACGGCGGGCGTTGCGTTTGTGCTTATGAAAAGGGAAAAACATTAATATAAAAAAAATATGGTAACTGTTCAGTAGGTCTGCGCACTTGCTGCGCTGACCGTAAGAAAACATAGGCTGGAGGGCAAAAATCCCATCAGCGAAGCTGATCTGGAATGGATTTTTGCGTGTAACTATGAAGGTACTGAATAGTTACAAAATATGTAAACAACGGACTCAGGGATCTTTGAGAAAAAGGATTTCGGATTCCGTTGTTTCTTTTTTCATTACCGTGTTCCCAGAAGAACCCTCCGGTGGCAGGTTTTGCAGGTGTATCTGGAAGAAACAGGAGACAAATTCGTTAAACTTATTTCAATTGACACTATAACGGCCTATTGGTAAAATGGAGATAGCGACATTAAATAAAGAAAGAAGAGGAGAACAATATGACGATCAGAATCGGAATTATGGGTTATGGAAATCTTGGACGCGGCGTTGAGTGCGCCATCAAACAGAATCCGGATATGGAGCTTGCGGCAGTATTTACAAGAAGAGATCCGAAAAATGTAAGGATCCTGACCGAAGACGCAAAGGTTTACCATGCGGACGAAGCGAAACATATGACAGATAAGATCGATGTCCTGATCCTTTGCGGCGGAAGTGCGACAGATCTTCCGGTGCAGACACCGGAGTATGCGAAATATTTCACCGTAGTGGACAGCTTTGACACACACGCGAGAATTCCGGAGCATTTTGCAGCAGTTGATGCGGCGGCAAAGGCAGCAGGAAATGTAGCAGTGATCTCCGCAGGCTGGGATCCGGGCATGTTCTCCTTAAATCGTGTATACGCAAACGCAATTCTCCCGGATGGTAAAGACTATACATTCTGGGGCAAAGGCGTAAGCCAGGGACATTCTGACGCGATCCGCCGCATTGATGGCGTGAAGGACGCAAGACAGTATACAGTCCCGGTTGAGAGCGTGTTAGAGAAGATCAGAAACGGCGAGACCCCGGAACTCACAACGAGAGAGAAACACACGAGAGAGTGCTATGTTGTTGCTGAAGAGGGTGCTGATCTTGCGCGTATCGAAAAAGAGATCGTAACGATGCCGAACTACTTCTCCGACTATGATACAACGGTTCATTTCATCAGCGAGGAAGAGATGAAGCGTGACCATTCCACGCTTCCGCACGGCGGTTTCGTGATCAGAAACGGAAAGACCGGATGGAATCAGGAGAATACACATGTGATCGAGTATCGTCTGAAACTGGATTCCAACCCGGAGTTCACTTCCTCCGTGATCGTTTGCTGTGCCCGTGCCGCATTCCGCATGAAGCAGGAGGGAATGAGCGGATGCAAGACCATTCTTGACATTCCGCCGGCATACCTTTCCGCAAAGAGCGGCGAGGAACTCAGAAAGAATCTCCTGTAATCATAAAAAGAACCTTTAAAGGCGGCGAAAGAGCCGGCCTTTGATCAATCATATCTCCGCCCTGTGTCCGCAACCGACAGATACAGGGCGGAAGTATCAATTGCCATGCATTCAGAAAAGACTGCAAACGGGATCCATGCATGGCGGATTTTGTAGAGGGTGAAGATATGACACTTAAGAAGAATCATCCGGCAGGCTACAACGGGATCACGGACGGTGTGATCTGGCAGCAGCTTCTGCTCTTTTTCTTTCCGATCCTGTTCGGGACATTTTTCCAGCAGCTTTACAACACGGCAGATGCCATGATCGTTGGAAAATTCGTTGGAAAAGAAGCACTTTCCGCGGTAGGGGGTACGACAGGAACGTTGATCAACCTGTTAGTTGGTTTCTTCGTCGGAATGTCCTCCGGCGCGGCCGTTGTCGTATCCCAGTTCTATGGGGCAAAGGAAGACCAGCAGGTGCAGAAATCGGTCCACACATCGTTCTGTCTGGCGCTGGCCGGCGGTGTGGCACTCTTAGTGATCGGTGAGATCTTCACTCCGGCTGCAATCCGGGCTATGGGTGCTCCCGAAGAGATCCTTGGATATTCTGTGACATATCTCAGGATCTATTTTCTGGGTATCATAGGAAATCTGGTCTATAACATGGGCGCTGCGATCCTGCGAGCTGTGGGAGATTCGAAGAGACCGCTCTATTTCCTTGTGGCGAGCTGCCTGACCAATATTGCTCTGGATCTCCTGTTTGTAGTCTGTTTTCATATGGAAGTTGCCGGGGCGGCGCTTGCGACGATCATGTCCCAGCTTTTATCGGCAGTACTCGTTATGGTAACGCTGATCCGGACAAAAGAATCTTACCGTTTTATCCCGAAGGAACTCCGTGTGGAGCCGGTATTATTAAAGAGGATCATAAAGATCGGTCTTCCGGCGGGACTCCAGTCCATGATGTACTCAATCTCCAATATCCTGATTCAGGCAAACATCAATGGATACGGAACGAATACGATCGCGTCCTGGGCGGTTTACGGAAAGATCGACGGTATTTTCTGGATGACTATGGATGCCATGGGAATCTCCGTGACGACCTTTGCGGGTCAGAACTTCGGTGCGGGCAAGATCAAACGTTTAAAGAAGGGAACCTACGCGGGACTTCTCATGTCGACGATCATCACGGCGGCGCTCGGTCTGTTTATGTTTACGGCGGGACCGGTTCTGATCAGTCTCTTTACGAACGATGTGGATGTTATGGCTGAGAGCATGAACATCCTTTGCTTCCTGGTACCGTTCTGGTTCTGCTATATCTGCGTCAACGTATATCCGTGTACGCTGCGCGGTGTGGGCGATGCCCTGATCCCGATGCTGATCATCTGTGTTGGAACATGTATCCTGCGTGTGCTCTGGGTATTCGGCGCGGGCGCGGTCCATCCGGGACTGTACACGACGCTGACGAGTTATCCGTTAAGCTGGACTATCACTTCGCTGGCATTCCTGGTATACTATTACCGGTTTAGTGCGATGAGAAAGTTAAATAAACTGATGGAAGAATAAGCATAACTGTTCGGCAGGTCTGTGAACTTATTGTTCTGGTCTGCTGAACAATTATAATAAGTGTAACTGGAATATGGATGTTGAATTTGAATTTAAAGAGAAAAATGGGGGCGCTTGTGTGACAAAGCTTTTGGCACCAGGCGCCGTCTGCGTGGTACCGGAAAGTCTGGGCGGACTTCCGGTGACAGAGCTGGCAGACAAGGTATTTTCGGGGAGCACGGTGGAGAAAGTCTATCTCCCGCGGACACTCACCCGGATCGGAAGATATGAATTTTATGGATGTGAGAAGCTTCAGGAGATCCATTTTTACGGGACGCTCCGGGAAGTCGGCGGCGGTGTGTTTACGGGCTGCCGGAATATCAGGAGTCTGACCGTGCATATGGGGATGGATGAAGAGTCGGCGCTTAGGGATTTTGTGACGGAGATCAATGAGAGAGTCACAGTGCATGTGTTTATACAGGGCGGACAAAATCGAATGCAGGACGAGAGAGACACGGACTCTGCACGAACATCACTGGCTTCAAGTACTTTTGAGGAAGAGAACGGGGAGACAGAGACTGCGCGTGTGATCTTCCCGGAATACTACGACGAGGCGGTGGAAAATACGCCCGCCAGGATCACGGTATCCAATATCCACGGTGCAGGGCAGAAGTACCGCTACTGTTTTGAGGGACGAAAATTCCGATTTGACAGGTATGATAAACTGTTTGTGTATGAAAAAGCAGAGGAATCAGTTCTCATGGCATCGAAGATTGCGGTGACCCGGCTGCAGTATCCGAAAGGGCTGTGGGAGAGCGCGAAGAAGGAATATGAAAAGTTCCTTATGGAGAATCTTTATGAGGTACTTCTCGGAAGCTTTGAGGACCCGGAGACCATAAAATGGATTGCGGGACAGTATTTAACGCCGGAAAAGAATCCGCTGACGGCGGAAGAGATGTCGGGGCTGATCACGGAGATCTCGAAAAAGCATCTGCCGGAGCTTTCGGGGATGTTTATGGAGATCCAGAGGAAGAAGTTTGGCGTAAAGAAGAAAAAGTTTGATTTTGATTTGTGAGGAGGTCAGAAATCGTCATGAGAGAAGATGCGGCATGGTCGCCGATCCTGAGAGAGCAGGGCGCGCTGGAAGAACTGGCGGCGATCGGCGTTGAGATCATACGGAACGCGAGAAATGAGCTGTATCTCTCCATGCGGTTTCTCGACGTGGCCTTAAACGGCCTGTTCCCGGTGGCGGACAACAGCATCAAGGGAATCGGAACGGACGGAACCTTATTATCCTTTGAGACGGGATACATCTGCGGCTGGTACCGGAGAAATCCTGTTTATGTAAACCGCATGATCCTGCACGAGACTTTCCACTGTCTCTTTGTCCACCCATGGTCGAGAAAAAAGCGGACAGAGGAATACTGGAATCTGGCATGCGATATCGCTGTGGAGTCCCTGATCGACGGGATCCACAAGCCGTGCGTCCATCTGCCGATGTCCCCGGTGCGGGCGGAATTTTACGGACGTCTGAGGAAAAAGATCAAGGTACTGAACGCGGAGAGCATCTATCACACTATGCAGGAGATGGAGCTTTCGGAGATCGAATATGAGCGGCTCTGCCGGGAATTCTGCCGGGACGATCATTCCAGATGGGAGAAAGAGGACGAGAAGAAATCTCCGAATCCCAACCGGAACCGAAAAAACGATTGGGATGACAAGCGGGAGAAGATGCAGGCGGAGATGGAGGCGTTTTCCAACGAGGCGGCGGATGACTCCAGGGAGCTGATGGATCAGCTGGCGGTGGAGAACCGGGAGCGGTACGATTACCGGGAATTTTTGCGGAAATTTTCGGTGCTGAAGGAGACGGTTCAGATCGATCCCGACGCATTTGACTATGTGTTTTACAATTACGGCATGCAGTTATATGGAAATATGCCATTGATCGAGCCCCTTGAGACGAAGGAAGTCCGGCGGATCGAGGATTTTGTGGTCGTCATCGACACTTCGATGTCATGTTCCGGGGAGCTGGTGAAGAAATTCCTGGAAGAGACCTATGGGGTGTTGGCCCAATCAGAGAGTTTCTTTAAGAAGGTCAATATCCATATTTTGCAGTGCGATGATAAAGTACGGCAGGATGTGAAGATCGAGAGCGAGGAGGACCTTCGGAATTACATGGACCACATGGAGCTTCATGGCATGGGCGGGACTGATTTCCGCCCGGCATTCCTGCATGTGGACCAGATGATCAAGGCGGGAAAGTTCAGCAGGCTGCGGGGACTTCTCTATTTTACGGACGGATATGGGACATTTCCGGTGAAAATGCCGCCATATGACACGGCCTTCGTGTTTATGCGGGATAATTATACTGACGCGGACGTTCCGCCCTGGGCGATGAAGGTGATTCTGGACCCGGAGTCGATGGAGGATGTGGGGAAAATATTAGATGGAAAATAGTAACTGTTCAGTAGGTCTGCGCATTTACTGCGCTGACCGTAAGAAAACTTAGAATGGAAGGCAAAAATCCTATCGGCATAGCCGATTTGGAATGGATTTTTGCGCGTAACTGTGGGGGTACTGAACAGTTACGGAAAGTAAAAGGTTTGACAGGCTGGTTCACGGACTGTAAAAATTATACCGGAGTAAAAAGATATGAACATCAAGCGTGCAAAACAGGAAATTAAAAATACGATACAGGTGTATCTGACGAAGAACGCACACGGGGAATACGAGATCCCGTCCATGCGGCAGCGCCCGGTGCTGCTCATCGGTCCGCCAGGAATCGGAAAGACCCAGATCATGGAGCAGGTGGCGCGGGAGTGCGGGATCGGTCTCGTCTCCTACACGATCACACACCATACGAGACAGAGTGCCATCGGTCTCCCGTTTATCTCGGAGAAGACTTACAGTGGGAAGAATGTCCATGTGACGGAATATACCATGAGTGAGATCGTCGCGGCGATCTACAATAAGATCGAGGACACAGGACTCTCCGAGGGACTTCTCTTCATTGATGAGATCAACTGCGTTTCCGAGACATTGGCCCCGGCCATGCTGCAGTTTTTGCAGTATAAGACTTTCGGAAATCATAAGATCCCGGATGGCTGGATCATCGTGGCGGCAGGAAACCCGCCGGAATACAATAAATCCGTGCGGGAATTCGATATTGCGACCCTGGACCGCATCAAAAAGATTGATGTGGAGGCAGATTTTGAGGTCTGGAAGGAATACGCGAAACAGGCGGATATCCATCCGGCGATCCTGTCGTTCCTCACCGCAAAGCCGCAGTATTTTTACCAGGTGGAGACCACCGTGGACGGAAAAGTGTTCGCGACACCTCGTGGATGGGAAGACCTCTCCGGATTTTTGAAGGTCTGCGAGAAGGTGGGGCTTACCTGCGACCGGGAGGTTGTGGTACAGTATATCGAGCACCCGCGGATCGCGAAAGATTTTGCGAACTATCTGGAATTATATAAGAAGTATCAGGCGAGATACCAGATCGACGAGATCCTGGAAGGAAAGCGGGACGAGCACCTGATGGAACAGGCGGCGAAAGCGCCGTTTGATGAGAAGCTTTCGATCATCAGCCTGATTTTAGCGAAGCTCGATGTGGAGTTCAAGGCTTATGCGCAGAAAGAGGATTATCTGGAAGTGCTGTTTGGAGAGCTGAAAGCATTCAAGAGAAGCTTGGAAGGTAAAGCGGAGGCAGGAGAAACGATAGAGACAGTGCCGCAGACTCCGATCGCCATCTTTTCCCAGCAGATCGAGGCATTCACTGCGGTATCCGAGCAGAAACAGAAAGCTGGACTCCTCACGAGGTCGGAAAAGTATCGCTGTGCCGATATCACAGCGGCCATGAACCGGTATCTACAGATTGTGAAAGCAGAACTGTTATCTGATGGCGGTGAGATATTCGACCGGTTCCGGGAGATGTTTGGCGAAGAACGGACAGAACTGGAAAATCTGTGTGCCCATGCCGGACAGGCGCTGGAGTACGCCTTTGATTTCATGGAAGGAACCTTCGGCAGCAGCCAGGAGATGGTGGTGTTTATCACGGAACTCAACTCTAGCGCCCCGGCCGTGCGGTTCTTACAGGAAAATGAGTGTGAACGATATTTTGAATACAATAAGAATCTGCTGTTTGATGAGAGACGGGCAGATATTCTGAGCAGGCTGGACAGACTTGGGGCATTTTAATTGGAAAGGAAAGTGATCATATGGAATACGAAGGAACCGTATACCGCCCGCCGAGCGAGGCGAGAAGTTTAATTATCCAGGTGACTGTGGGCTGTGCCCATAACCGGTGCACGTTCTGCAATATGTACCGGACGAAAAAATTCCGTGTGCGGACAAAAGAAGAGATCATGAAAGATCTGGACGAATGCCGCGATTACTACGGACCGTATGTCAGCCGCGTATTCTTTGCAGACGGTGATGCACTGGTGGTAAAGACAGAACTTCTTTTAGAGCTTTTAGTCTACGTCCACAAAAATTTCCCGTATGTGGAACGAATCACCTCCTATGGGACTGCAAAGGATGTTCTGGCAAAGTCTGAGGAAGATTTAAAAGCCTTAGCGGCAGCAGGACTCGAGATGGTCTATATCGGAGCGGAATCCGGCGATGACCGCGTTCTGGAGCATATCCATAAGGATGTGACGGCTGCCCAGATCGCGGCGGCGGGACAGAAATTGAAGCGCTGCGGCATCAAGATCTCTGTGACGCTGATCTCCGGCCTCGGCGGAAGAAAAGGGATCCGGGAACATGCCATCAAGTCCGCGGAGCTGATCAATCAGATGAATCCGGAGTATGCCTCCTTCCTGACGCTGCGCCTCTATGAGGGGACCCAGATGAATGAGGAAGTAAAACGCGGGGAGATGGAGCTTATCACCCCGGACGAGATCGTGGAGGAAATGGAGCTGTTTTTAACGCACATCGATTCTCCCGGAACGATCTTCCGGACAAACCACGCGTCCAACTATGTAGTGCTTGCGGGAAATTTTAACGAAGATATTCCGAAAATGCTGGCACAATTGGAGGACGCAAAAAAAAGACAGCGTTACCGCCTTGAAGAGTGGCGCAGACATATTTAAGTAAGAAGAACAGAGAAAACAGTCCCGCAGGCTTTCTGGACGCTTAAAACGGCAGAAAAACAGCTTGCGGGACATGCCTTTTCAGGGGCTTTCCGGGACGATCCCGGAGGGGACTCTTCTTGTGGATTGTATTCAAAAAACAACAAGATATAGTTTTGAATCATGAATTTTTCACCATATATATGGTTTTGGTATATCATATTTATATAGCAGTACTCCTTGCAATCCTGGAACAATACAGTTATAATAGAATCGTTCTCGCGTGAGTGACTAAAAATAACACGGCGGGAATACGACATGACCGCCTTAAGAGAATCGTGGCGGCAGGTCCGACAGATCAATCATAAAATATCTAAATCAGATAAAATTTCTGTATAATTCTGAAAAAACAAACTGTGTATACAACCAAGAAAACTATCAGCAACTGAAATGTACATGCCTGAGGCCGGCCAGTAAATGCGCGGACCTGTAGGTCAGCTGTGTTTTTTGACAGAATAGACAGAAGAGCAAAACAGGCAACGGCAGTTGTGCGTAAAACGGACAGTTCTGCCAATACAATGAAATGAAACGGGGAATCAGGGATGAAGATCATCAAAAGAAACGGAGCGGAGGAAAGTTTTGACACGCTCAAGATCGTAAATGCGGTCCAGAAGGCATGCAACGCCACAGAAAATGCCTATCTGGCACCGGAACAGCTTACGGATATCGCGGATTATGTAGAGTACAAGTGCAATAAGCTGGGACGTGCTGTGTCTGTAGAGGAGATCCAGGATATGGTCGAGAACCAGTTGATGGCGATCGGTGCTTTTTCGATTGCAAAAAATTATGTGCGCTACCGCTATGACCGCTCTCTGGTGCGGAGAGCAAACACGACGGACAACCGGATACTGTCCCTGATCGAGTGCAACAACGAAGAGGTTATGCAGGAGAACTCTAACAAGAACCCGACCGTCAACAGTGTGCAGCGTGACTATATGGCTGGAGAGGTCAGCAAGGACCTCACGAGAAGACTTCTTCTTCCGGAAGATATTGTTGAGGCGGATAAGCAGGGAATCATCCACTTCCACGACTCCGACTATTTTGCACAGCATATGCATAACTGTGATCTTGTAAACCTGGAGGACATGCTGCAGAACGGCACGGTGATCAGCGAGACACTGATCGAGCGCCCGCACAGCTTTTCCACAGCCTGCAACATTGCGACTCAGATCATCGCTCAGGTTGCCAGCAACCAGTACGGCGGACAGAGCATCAGCCTTGCGCATCTCGCTCCGTTCGTTCAGGTATCGAGGGTGAAGATCCGTCAGGAAGTGATCGGCGAGATGAAGGATCTTGGAATTGCTGTGACAGAGGATCAGATCGATAAGCTCACGGAGGAGCGTCTCCACAGAGAGATCACGAAGGGAATCCAGACGATCCAATATCAGGTCGTAACACTTCTTACCACAAACGGACAGGCACCGTTCGTTACCGTTTATATGTACCTCGACGAGGCAAAGAACCCGCAGGAGAAGAAAGATCTTGCGATGATCATCGAGGAGACCTTAAAACAGAGATATCTCGGCGTTAAAAATGAAGCCGGCGTATGGATCACACCGGCATTCCCGAAGCTGATCTATGTGCTCGACGAGGACAATATCACACCGGATGCACCGTATTACTATTTGACAGAGCTTGCGGCGAAATGTACCGCAAAGCGCATGGTTCCGGATTATATCTCCGCGAAGAAGATGCGGGAGTTAAAGGGCGATGTGTATACATGTATGGGATGCCGTTCCTTCCTGACTCCGGACCGTTCCTACGTAAAAGGAAACCTTGCGAATGCAGGAAACTATCACGAAGGCGAGCACAAATACTACGGCCGCTTCAATCAGGGAGTTGTTACAGTAAATCTTGTTGATATCGGACTGAGCGCAAGAAAAGATCTGAACAGATTCTGGGAGATCTTTGATGAGAGAATGGAACTCTGCCACCGCGCAATGCGCTGCCGCCACGAGAGATTAAAGGGAACCTTATCCGATGCGGCTCCGATCCTCTGGCAGTATGGCGCGCTTGCCCGCTTAAAGAAAGGTGAGACCATCGACAAGCTCCTGTACGACGGATATTCCACACTTTCCCTTGGCTATGCAGGCCTCTGGGAGTGTGTATACAGCTTAATCGAGAAGAAACTGACTGAGCCGGAAGGAAAGAAACTCGGTCTTGAGATCATGCAGAAGTTAAATGACTACTGCGCGAAGTGGAAAGAGGCGGAGAATATCGATTACAGCATCTACGGAACCCCGCTGGAGTCCACAACCTACTCTTTTGCGAAGAGTCTCCAGAGACGTTTCGGCATCGTAAAGGGCGTAACTGACAGAAACTACATCACAAACAGCTACCATGTACATGTAACGGAACCGATCGACGCCTTCAGTAAGTTAAAATTAGAGTCTGAATTTCAGGCACTGTCCCCGGGCGGAGCGATCAGCTACGTGGAAGTTCCGAACATGCAGGATAATATCCCGGCTGTTCTTCAGGTCATCCGTTACATCTATGACAATATCATGTACGCGGAGTTAAATACGAAGAGCGATTACTGTCAGGTATGCGGTTACGACGGCGAGATCAGGATCATCGAGGATGACGGAAAGCTCGTATGGGAATGCCCACACTGCGGAAACCGTGACCAGAGCAAGCTCAATGTGGCGAGACGTACCTGCGGCTACATCGGAACACAGTTCTGGAATCAGGGCAGAACACAGGAAATTAAGGAAAGGGTACTGCACCTGTAATGAATTACGGAGAGATTAAAACATGTGATATTGCAAACGGTGAGGGAGTCCGCGTGTCCCTCTTTGTGTCCGGCTGTACACATCACTGTAAAAATTGCTTTAATGATGTGGCGTGGGATTTCGGATACGGAAAGCCGTTTACGGAAGAGACGGAAGAAATGTTATTAAAGGCGCTGGAGCCGGATTTTGTGGATGGATTATCGCTTCTCGGTGGAGAACCCTTTGAGCCGGAGAACCAGCGGGTACTTCTTCCGTTCTTAAAGAAAGTGCGCGAGAGATTCCCAAAGAAAAATATCTGGTGCTATACCGGTTATCTTTTCGATAAAGAGCTTCTCGGTGAGAGCCGGGCGAGATGTGAGTGTACGGATGAGATGTTAAGCCTGATCGATGTCCTCGTGGACGGCGAGTTTGTTCAGGAACTTTACAGCGTGGCACTGGCATTCCGCGGTTCGGAGAACCAGAGGATTATCGATGTGAAAAAGTCTCTGGAAACAGGGGAGATCGTCTGGCATGATCTGGTGAGCCGGGGAATCTCGATGAAGTTTAATTAGAATATAAAGCTATATATAGAAAAGATCCGGCAGTTGGGTTGTTTTACGGGAATTTTTGATTCTGTAAGACAACTTGATTGTCGGATCTTTTTGATGTAATAGGAAATTCCGAAGAATTCCCTGTCACACAAAAGGCACTAACGTGCCAATGATGCGCACTTGCGCGAAGATGTAGATTGTCGCAAGCGACTGCGCGAATGTGCCAGGGTGCAAATTCCGGTCGACCTGGGGAATATGCAGCCAAGGCACCTCTTTTTTATAAAATCTGTAGTGCAGGTAAGGACATCATGTGAAGAACGAGATCTGGATATGGCACCTGGATAGGATTAGAATGCTTAGAACTGCCGCTGCTCTTGACTTTTTAAGAATAGTCCTGTATACTAATATAGTTCTAAATAGAACAGTTCACTTTTGAACCAGAGGTGATACACATGAAATTTGTTGATTTTATGGCGGACAGCCGGGATTTCTATACGGGGCTCATTGATCCGGTCTGCAAAAAATACGGGCTGACCCAGATGGAATTCAATATTCTGCTGTTTCTCGCCAACAATCCGGAGTGCGACACCGCCGCCCGGATTATCAAGAAGCGGGCTTTTACAAAGTCCCATGTTTCCATGTCTGTCCGCTCATTAGAAGAGCGCGGACTGCTCACAGGGGAATATTATGGGACGGACCGGAGGACGATCCATCTGAAACTTACAGACGCTGCTGCGCCGATGGTCTCTGATGGAAAAAACGTCCAGAAACGGGCTGCTGAGATCATCTGCCGCGGATTCTCCCCGGAAGAGCACCGGATGCTGTTCGAACTTATGAACCGGATCAATTCAAACATTTCAGATTACAGGAAAGAAGGAAAACTGCATGAACAACAGTAAAGAATTTCTTGGGACAGAGCCGATCGGAAAGCTTCTTTTCAAGCTTGCCGTTCCATCTGTCATTGCACAGATCGTCAACATGCTGTACAACATCGTTGACCGGATCTACATTGGACATATCCCGGGAAGCGGAAGTCTCGCCCTGACCGGTGTCGGCGTCTGCCTGCCGATCATTATGGTGGTCTCCGCCTTCGCGGCCCTCGTCGGCTCCGGCGGTGCGCCGAGAGCGTCGATCTTTATGGGAAAAGATGACATGGACTCTGCGGAGAAGATTCTCAGCGGCTGTTTTACGGTTCAGATCATCATTTCTGCGATCCTGACAGCAGTCTTACTGTTGTTTGGCCGCTCTATGCTCTTGACTTTTGGAGCCAGTGAAAACACCATCGACTATGCCGTTGATTACATGAGTATTTACGCTGTCGGAACGATCTTTGTCCAGATGACGTTAGGCATGAACATGTTCATCACGGCCCAGGGATTTTCAAAGACCAGTATGCTGACGGTTACCATCGGAGCTGTCTGCAACATCATTTTGGACCCGATCTTTATCTTCGGGTTTGGCATGGGCGTAAAGGGTGCGGCTCTCGCGACGATCATCTCTCAGGCGGTATCCTGCGGATGGGTTCTCGCGTTCCTGACCGGAAAGAAGACCTTCTTACGGATCAAAAAGGAGTATTTAAAGCCGGTTCCATCTATCGTTTTTCCGTGTCTTGCGCTGGGACTTTCCACATTTGTGATGCAGTCCAGTGAGAGTGTTATCTCGGTATGCTTTAACTCTTCCCTGTTAAAGTACGGCGGAGATCTGGCAGTCGGTGCCATGACGATCCTTACAAGTACGATGCAGTTTGCAATGCTGCCGCTTCAGGGAATCGGACAGGGCGCACAGCCGATCATGAGCTATAACTACGGAGCGAGAAATATCGACCGTATGAAGAAGACATTCAAGCTCCATCTCGTGATCTCCCTGATCTATTCCACGTTGTTCTGGCTCTTTGTCCAGCTTTTCCCGGCAACCTTCGCGGGAATCTTCAGCTCCGATCCAGAACTCGTTTCCTTCACTGCAGGCGCTCTGCGGATCTACTGCGGTGCGATGTTCCTCTTTGGAATCCAGCTCGCCTGCCAGATGACCTTCGTTGCCATCGGATATGCGGTATGCTCGATCATCGTGGCAGTTGTGCGTAAATTTGTGCTTCTGCTTCCGTTAATCTTCATTGTTCCGATGTTCGTCAGCAATAAAACGCTGGGCGTCTACATGGCAGAGCCGATCGCGGATGCGATCGCAGTGACATTCACGGCGATTTTGTTTTCAATTCAATTTAAAAAGGCACTTAAAAAATTAGATAAGGCATAATAATCTTATACGCATATAGAAAAATCCGATGATCAGGATAACTGCACCAGTAAAATCGTACAGTATCCGATTATCGGATTTTTATTTCAATGGAAACAGTTTGATTCAAGACTTTGCTTGTCTAGAAAATATACTGAGTAAAAGGTTTTAAAGAGCTTCCTTTCTTTTTCCATCACATTTTAATAATATATTTTTAACTGCCTGTTGCAATGAATGTACCAGAACCATATAATCTAAACCGCGTAAACGCTCAACAGGTCCGGAGTAGGTTAGTGTATAAATATGATCCGGCATAGGAAGTGGAACTGCTACGGCAGCGACTCCCTCATCTACCTCCCCTTCGGAGATACAATATCCCCGCTGCCGAATTTCTTTTACTTGATTACGCAGCTTTTCTTCCAGACCAGGATAATTTTGAATTAGACGTTCAACCAATTCATCTGATTGTGCAGCCAGCAAAGTCTTACCGGTTGCACCACAATCTAAAGGTACAATATAACCGTTTTCACTTGAAATTCCCAAATTATGATGTCCTTTTACAAGATCCACGCAAATGCCCGTATCTCCGCGCAAAGAGGAAAGCACGACGGTTTCATTGTGTAAATCACACAAGCGGCGCATTTCTTCACTGATTAGCTGGCGTGTGGTATAGTGCACAGACACGGCAGATGCAATCATTAAAATACCGCTGCCCAACCGGTATTGTCCATTGGTGCTGGATTGCTCGATCCAGCCTACAGACTGCAGTGTGCGCAAAATACGGTATACTGTTGTTTTATGCAGACCAATCGCGCGGCTGATCTCAGTTAGGCTTAAATATTCCCGGCGCTGGGAAGCATAGTAATCTAGAATTTTTGTGGCATGAAGTACCGAATTTACCATAGGTGTGGAGGATTCAATAAAATTCGTATCGCCCATAAAGATTACTCCTTTTCTGTGTCCATTTTCTGAGTGGGGTGGCACTTTGCGGTCAGCGCAGTAAAGGCGCGGACTTATTAGACAACTACTAATGTAGTTTCATTATAGTAAACTGCCTGAAAAAAGTCAATCTGATATGTACTAGAATAGAAACAAACTGTTTCACGTGAGTGTCTGTATTTCAAAATAGACAACAAAACCTTGACTTATTTCTTAGATAGCATATAATGATATCAGAAAGACACAAAAACAAAACGCGTTTCAAAATTGTGACTAATAGGAGGTTTATTATGAATGCTTTTACTGTACAAGATGCACCGTTAAATATGGCACCTACTGGTATTGCGACTTTTGCTAAAGTACCGATCTGCTATGATATTCATCACGCTAATGCAGATATCGCTATTTTGGGCGCGCCATTTGATCTGGCGATTCAGGGAAAAACAGGATGTCGCCTTGGACCGCGTGGAATCCGCAATGCATCTACCCGCTTCCGCATGAAAAAGGGCGGCAACTATGATCCTGAGCGTAATAAGAGTTATCTGGATACCGATCTGTGGCGCGTGGTAGATTGTGGTGACTGTGATTATGTTCCGGGTGATTTAACTGCTACGAATAAAAATTTGGAAGAAGCAGTTCGCATTCTGGCAAAGCAGGGGGTTATGCCTATCGTTTTAGGTGGTGACTGTTCAGTCGGTCATCAAGCTGTAAAAGGATTAGATTGTTATTCCCAACTGGACATCATCCATTTTGATTCCCATCTGGATTGGACAAAACCGCTGAATGGTCAGCCATATTTCAATGGTTCACCTATGCGAAATAATTCCACACTGCCATATGTGGAAAAAATGATTCATCTGGGCATTCGCGGTATAGGAAGCAGTGGACCTGCTGATTTTGAGGAAGCACGTGCAAATGGCGATAAAATATATTCTGTTAAGGATTATCGTCGTGTTGGAATTGAAGAAATTTTAAAGAATTTGGAAGCTGGCCGTAATACGTTTATCCATTTTGATATTGATGCTATGGACTATCCGTTATCGAAAGGTACAGGATCTCCTATGCTGGGTGGATTTACATACGATGAAGCAACTGAGATGTTGGAAGCGATTGCGAACCACTGCAATGTAGTTGGTATGGCTATGACAGAAGTTGCTCCACAGTATGATGATGAAGGTGACACTACCTGTTACACAGCGGCTCGCCTGACTTGTGATCTGATGGGGTTTGCAACGAAAGCACGTGAAAAATAAAAAACTTGTCTGCTTTACAAAAAAAGGAGGATGCGCACATGTCGTTTGAGGTCATTGATTCCCTTTTTACCATCAAGGCTGATGGTATTATGACAGTTGCCATGGCTGCTGTGATATTGCTTATCGGTTTCTTTATCAAGAGCAAGGTTAAATTTTTGGAAAAATATTGTATTCCAGCACCTGTTGTTGGCGGATTCCTGTTTATGTTTGTCACTTTTATTGGTCATGTGACGGGAACATTTGCATTTTCGTTTGACAGTATGTATCAGTCGCCATTTATGCTTGCTTTCTTTACAACAGTTGGATTGGGCGCAAGTATCAGTTTACTGAAAAAAGGTGGCATGTTACTTATTGTTTACTGGCTGATTGCGGGTATTATCTCTGTTTTTCAGAATATGATCGGCATCGGTGTAGGCAAGCTGGTTGGATTGGAGGCTCCTTATGCATTGCTCTCCAGCGCTATTTCCATGGTAGGTGGTCATGGTGCAGCGGCTGCTTATGGCAGTACATTCGCGGATATGGGATATACAGCAGCACCTCTGGTAGGAGCGGCAGCAGCAACGTTTGGATTAATCAGTGCTGTTATGGTAGGTGGTCCGGTTGGGCGGCGCTTAATTGTAAAATACAATTTAAAACCGGATGCATCTGAAAATTTCGAGAGCGATATTAATACAGTCAACGCAGCCGGAGCAGCAAAGCTGAGCAGCCTGGATGTAATAAAAAATGTGACAGCTTTACTTGTTTGCATGGCGTTGGGAACTATGGTTTCCGGTTGGATTGGAAAGTGCATCGGAATGAGCTTTCCTACTTATGTGGGCGCAATGTTTGTAGCGGTAATAGTTCGCAACCTTAATGAAAAATTTAATTTTTATAATTTCGATTTTGCGCTAGTTGATGGAATCGGGGATGTTATGTTATCACTGTATCTGTCTATTGCACTGATGACGCTGAAACTGTGGGAATTAGCTGGTCTGATCGGTGGTGTTCTGGTGGTGCTGATCTGTCAGGTAGTATTCATGGTTCTTGTCAGCTACTTTGTAGTATTCCGCCTGTTAGGAAAGAACTACGATGCAGCTGTAATGTGTGCTGGTCTGTGCGGCCATGGTCTAGGTGCTACTCCATCAGCAATTGTGAACATGACTGCTGTGAATGAGCGTTATGGCATGTCCCGCCGCGCAATGATGATTGTTCCTATCGTTGGCGCATTCTTGGTTGATATTATTTATCAGCCGCAGACAATTTGGTTTATTAAGACCTTTGTGCAGGGGTTTGTCGGTTAAAACCTTATGAAAATGCATTTAAAAACTCTATTAGGTTTTGCACATAAGTGTTCAAATTGATTATATAACACTTACATAAAAAATCCGGTAATCGGAGATAACCGCAAAGTATCATTGCGAGATATCCTGATTACCGGATTTTTATGATTCGATATGACGAGTCTGTTTTTACTTTGTAGTTATCGTTTGTGCTGACTGGCTTATTCCGGACAAACGATCTTACCAGCCACTGCACATGCCGCAGCCGTTCTCGGGGAGGCGAGATAGATCTGGACCTTGGATGTTCCCATACGTCCAAGGAAGTTACGGTTGTTGGTAGCGACAACACGTTCACCGTCTGTCAGGATGCCGCCTGCGCGTCCGCAGCAGAGACCGCAGCCCGGATGGGTGATCATAGCACCCGCCTCGGCCAGTGTCTCAAGGATTCCAAGGTCAGCGGCCTGTCTGTAGATCTTTCGGCTGGCCGGAGTTACGATCAGCTTTACGAATTTTGCAACCTGTTTGCCCTTTAAAACTTCGGCGGCAGCAGCCAGATCTTCCAGGCGTCCGTTTGTGCAGGAACCGATGAATACCTGGTCGATCTCTGTGCCTTCAAGTTCGCTGACATTGCGGATCTTGTCCACCTGGGACGGACACGCCATGACCGGAACGAAATCTTCCGCGTTGTATTCCATCACGCGGCAGTAAGCTGCGTCCGGATCGCCGAAAAGACTCTTCTGGTAGTCGTTTAAGGTAATATCACAGTATTCCGCCGTCTTTTCATCCGGTGTGAACAGAGCGCACTTTGCGCCTGCCTCGATGGCCATGTTAGAGATTGTCATACGGCTTGCGACAGTCATGCTTTCGACAGCGCTTCCGGAGAACTCCAGCGCCTTGTAAGTAGCGCCGTCCGCGCCGAGATCGCCGATGAGGCGGAGAATTACGTCCTTAGACATCACATTCTCCGGCAGTTTTCCGTTGATGACGACTTTGATAGTCTCAGGCACACGGATCCACATGGTTCCGGTGCCTAAGATACTTGCCATCTCCGTGTAGCCGATACCGGAAGAGAACGCACCGACGCAGCCGTAAGTCGTTGTGTGGCTGTCGGTACCGAATGCGATATCGCCCGGCTTTACATATCCGGCTTCGGTCATTAACTGGTGGCAGATTCCGTCGCTTCTGTGTACGTGGGTCATGCCGTACTTTTCAGCGAATGCATTTCCGATGCGGAAGTGTCTCGTGTCGTCCTGCTGGCTTGCCGGAACGAGGTGATCGTAGATCAGAACGACCTTGTCCGGATCCCACAGCTTTTTAAAGCCCATTTCTTCAAATTTTTCAGCCACGAACGGAATAAAAATGTCGTGGATCATGACGCGGTCCACATTTACGATCGCGATATCGCCCGGATTTACGGACTTTCCGGTATTATGTTCAACGATTTTCTCAATTACTGTCTTTCCCATTGTATTCTCCCCCTTTAATCGAGACCATTCAGCTTGCGCATGGCTTTTACAAGGCCGCCTGCGCGGATAATGTCCATCAGGTTCTCAGGAAGAGACGCGATCGGGTACTCTTTTCCGTTGTAGTCGATGTGTTCGTTCATCACAACAGATACGGTGTCGCCCTCTTTGATGTCATCGTGGAGCGTCGGCTGTTCGATTAAGAGCAGACCATTGTTGATGGAGTTGCGGAAGAAGATCCTCGCGAAGGATTTCGCGATCACGCACTGGATTCCCAGCGCTTTGATGATCTCCGGGGCCTGTTCCCTGGAAGAGCCGCAGCCGAAGTTCTTTCCGGCAACAATGATATCGCCCGGCTTGATCTGTCCTGCAAGCTCCGGGCGGAGCGGACTGAATCCGTACTGTTTCATATCGTCAATGGTTTTTAATGCAAGGTACTCGGTCGGGATGATGATGTCGGTGTCGATGTCATCGCCCAGGACCCAGACCTTTCCGGTCATTTTTTCCATGTAAATATCCTCGATTTCTATACAAATATATAATGACGTTGGGGTCAAAAGCTTTTGCCCCCTCTGATACCGGATTACTCAGGTAAACACCAATCAGTGAAGAAATGATTCTGTCCCACTGGTATTATATCGGAAGACCACATCTGCCCACACAAAAGCGCAGACAGATGCAAAAATAGTCATTTCAAATCGATATAGCCTATAAATCACTCGCTAACGCGACCTCACCTTTAATAGCAGAAGCCGTAACAGTCGCAGCGGATCCAAGATATACCTTGGAGCTCGGATGTCCTGCGCGGCCCTTGAAGTTTCTTGTACCGGTGCTGATCAGGACTTCATTCTCGCCGATAACGCCCTGGCAGCTTCCCCAGCATACACTGCAGTTCGGATTCATAACAATTGCTCCAGCTTCCATAAAGGTGTCGATCAGACCTTCCTTCAGTGCCTGGAGATAAACGGTCTGGCTTGCCGGAACCACAAGGAAACGAACTTTTTCAGCGACCTTCTTTCCTTTAATGATGGAAGCGCCGACTCTCAGGTCCTCGATACGTCCGTTGTTGCAGGAACCTAAGAATGCCTCGTCGATCTTCACGCCGCGGACTTCCTCAGCCGGAACCAGGTTATCAACGAAGTCTGGTTTTGCCACTACCGGACGGATCTTGGAGAGGTCAAAGGTATATTCTCTCGCGTATACAGCATCCGGATCGCTCTTAAAGAGTGCCTTCGGCTTTCTTCCGTGAGCTTCCAGATATTCGATGGCTTTCTCGTCCGGCTCGAAGATACCGGTCTTGGCACCTGCCTCGACAGCCATGTTGCAGAGGACCATACGCTCGCTGATGCTCAATGTCTTAGCGCCCTCGCCTGTGAACTCCATAACCTGGTAGTTGCAGCCGTTTGCGCCGATGGTGCCGATGATGGTTAAGATCAGGTCTCTCGCGTAAACGCCTTCCGGCAGCTTTCCGACGAGGTTGAATTTTACAGTCTCCGGAACAAGAACCCAGGATTTTCCTGTCACCATGCCGTAGAGGAGGTCTGTACATCCAACGCCGGTACCGAAGGCACCGAGAGCGCCGTAAGAGCAGGTGTGGCTGTCAGCACCGAAGATCAGCTCGCCCGGGCAGACATAATGTTCCATCATGACCTGGTGGCAGACGCCTTTTCCCTCCCAGAAATCAATGTTGTTTTCCTTCGCGAAGTCGCGCATCTTCTTCTGGGATGCCGCTGTCTTCGGGCAGTCGGACGGAACATTGTGGTCTACAATGAATACCATCTTTTTTGTGTCCGCGATGTGCGGATGTTTTAATTTATTGCGGTACATGTCAACGGTCAGATGGGTAGTTCCGTCGTTACTCATCATACGGTCTAATGTTACGGTATGGATATCTCCCGGTTTTACGCTCTCAACACCGGCTGCCGCCGCGATGATCTTTTCTGCGATTGTCATTCCCATTGTCCTATTCCTCCTCACGGTTTAAAGAAGCGATCAGTCCGCCCTGATTTAAGATGTTCTGCATGTATTCCGGCAGCTTTGTGCAGGAATATGTCTTTCCATTTGCATGAGCAGTTCCGTCGGACATGGAAAGTTCCATGGTATCGCCGGTCTTTACATCATCCGGCAGGTCTTTACAGACGATAACCGGAAGTCCGATATTGATCGCATTTCTATAGAAAATCCTTGCGAAGGATTTTGCAACGACGGCCTGTACGCCGAGGGCTTTTAAAACGCCCGGTGCCTGTTCTCTGGAAGAACCGCAGCCGAAGTTCTCGCCGCCGACAACAAAATCGCCCGGTTTTACTTTTTTGGGGAAATCCGGGTCGAGAGACTCGAATGTGTGCTCTTTCATCTCTTCCAGATTCGGTAAGAGCAGATATTGGGATGCAATGATCTGATCGGTATCAAGGTCATTATGAAATTTAAAGATCGTTCCTTCTGCCATGACTTTATATGTTCCTTTCTTATCTAAGAAATATTAAAAGACAGCTGCGAAGATATAGACCGTCAGCCGCCGTAACAGTTCATGAATTCTTTCATTCCCTCATTATAGCATAGGATCAGGCATAAATAAAATGGCACGTATTGATATGGCACATAACTTAAAGTTATAAAATTATAGTACTCTCCAGCGCCGGGAAAAGGACATAAAAATTGCTGCAGTTAAACTCTGTATTTGAGCGGACATGACAGCTGTATTTTTACACCGCCGGTCGGATCATCACGGAAAACTGCAGCAAAAATGGAACTTATCTGGTTATTTCAGCTTCAAAACCGCCGTTTGCGGTCTCGTCTCAGCCGTCAGCACCAGTGTGTTGGAGTCGTACTCCACCACATTCCGGCAGAGTCCTGTAAATTCCTCAAGACGTCCGATCACCGGATAGCCGAAACGGTCAGAGCGGTAGTGCATCGGGATCACAACGCGGGGCGCGAGGTCATCCACCACAGCCTTCGCCTGGACCGCATCGATCGTATAATAACCGCCCACAGGGATCAGGATCGCGTCGAGATGCTTTAACAGATCCTTTTGTTCTCTGGTAAGAGGACATCCGATGTCACCCATATGGGCAATTTTAAGTCCATCTGATTCTAAAATGTGGATCCGGTTCGGTCCACGGAGGGCTCCCTGTTCCGGGTCATGCCAGGTGTCAATCTTCGTGATGGAAAACGGGTTCTTTGTCCCGCTGTGCTTTAAGGTTACTGCGTCTGTGTATCCGTGGTCACCGTGCTCGTGGCTGCAGAGTACCATGTCCGCGGTGAGGGAAAGCGGAGCGAGTCCCGGTACTGTATTCGGGCCATATGGATCAAAAACAATGGAAAAACCATCTTTTTCAACGGTAAAACAGGAATGACCATTCCAGGTGATAGAAATAGAATTCATAATTATGTCCTCCTCTCGAGCAGTTAGAAATGATTGGGCAGATGACTATATTTTATCATGAAACGCAGGGAGATTCAATGGACGAAAAGCAAGGTCCCATCTGTGCCAGAGTGGGAAATTTATGTGATCAGTGCTTGAGAAATCAGGAGCAGCCGCGGTATAATAGTGGATATAATATCGGGAATAACAGGAGGAAATGACGATGGATCTTACACAGGTAAAGCACGAGATCGAAACATTGGCGGAGAAACACCGGGATGAGTTTGAGGCGGTCAGTGCATACATATTTGCTCATCCGGAGCTGGCATACCATGAAACGCTGGCGCAGGATCAGCTATGCGGGCTGTTGGAAAAGCATGGCTTTAAAGTACAGCGGGGAGCCGGCTCTCTGGAGACCGCATTTGTGGCAGAATACCGGAGCGGAAAGCCGGGAATGACTTTTGCCTTTATGTGCGAGTACGACGCACTCCCTGAAATTGGACATGCATGCGGACACAATCTGATCGGCACCAGCGGAGCCGGCGCCGGTGTGATATTAAAAGAAATCATGGAAAAATACGGGATCGGCGGAACCCTGAAGGTTCTTGGAACACCGGCAGAGGAAAACGGAAGCGGAAAGATCACGATGCTGGACGAAGGAATCTTCGATGGTGTGGATATGGCGCTGATCATGCATCCGAGTGATATGTCCATGGCAGATGATATCTCATTTGCAGCCGTAAATAAGACCTATACCTTCACCGGAAAACCGGCACATACCGCAGCGTGCCCGTGGATGGGTGCCAGTGCGTTAAACGGAGTTCTCCAGATGTTCCATGCGGTAGATTCCCAGAGACTTCATTTTAAAGATTATACGAGGGTTCACGGAATTATCGTGGAAGGCGGAACCGTTGTGAATATTGTTCCGGAGAGAGCGGTCTGCAGATTCAATATCAGGGCGCTGGATGCGGAGTACCTGAAAGATGTGATCTCCGTGATAGACCGGTGTGCGAAAGGCGCAGCTATCTGCGCCGGTGTAGATGTGGAAATTCAGCAGAATGGCTATCTGATAAAAGATGTCCGCAACAACAGGGAACTTGTGACAGCAGTGGAAAAGAACATGGATTTCATTGGAGAACATCATATCCCCCGTGATCTGACTCAGGGGATCGGTTCCACGGATGTGGGAAATGTGACTCAGGCACTTCCGGCTGCCCAGTTTTATATCGGTGTGGGCGAAGGCTTGGGAACCCATACAGCAGCATTTGCGGACGCTGCAGGAGGAGAAGCAGGAAGACGTGCTCTCACTGCCGCGGTAAAGGTGCTGGCAATGACAGGACTTGATATGATGTCCGGCCGATCATAAAAATAACAAAGCATGAAGGTGGTTGTTCATGCGATCGGGACGAAGATGAAAGAAATCTAAGAAAACGGAAGAATCGACAGAAATAAAAATCTCTGCCCGGACACGCCGAGGTGCGTCCAGACAGAGATTTTTTGTGCACTGTGGGAAAATATAGATTGTCGCAAACGACCGCGCGAGGGGCGAGCAACAAAAAACGGACACAGAATAGAGACTTCTGTGTCCGGATATTTGGCTGTATTACAGTGCTGTCGCCTTCGGCAGCGTAAAGATAAATTCCGACCCGACCCCCTGGGTGCTGATCACATCAATATTTTCCCCGTGTGCCTGTATGATCTCTTTTACGATCGCCAGTCCGAGTCCTGTTCCCTTCTTATCTTTTCCTCTGGAGAGATCCGACTTATAGAAGCGGTCCCAGATCTTCTTGATACTTTCCTTCGGAATACCGATTCCCGTATCCTTCACGGAAACAAAGACTTTCTCGTATTTCAGCGAAGTCTGGATATAGATCACAGAATTCTCACGGCTGAATTTAATGGCATTGTCGATCAGATTGTAGAGTACCTGCTGGATCTTACCGAGATCCGCATACACCATCTGGATATCCGCAGCGAAGGTGAGATCCAGAACGATATCCTTGGCATTGCAGGTTCCTTCAAAGGTTGCCGCAGTATCTTTAATAACGCGATTGATATCAAAGTTGCTCCGTGTCAGGAATCCCTTGCTGTCGAGAGAGTTCAGCGTCAGCATGCCCTGAGTGAGTTTGTTTAAGCGCTCTGTCTCGGAAATCAGGATGCCGAGATACTTATCGTATAATTCCGGCGGGATCGTTCCGTCTTTGATCGCTTCCAGATACCCCTTGATGGATGTCAGCGGGGAGCGGAAGTCGTGGGAGACGTTGGCGATAAAGGAATGCTGATATTCCTCCATCTTATTTAATTCACTGGACATATAATTTAAGGTGTTGGCAAGATATCCCATCTCATCGGCAGAAGTTACATTGATCGTATGACTTAAGTTTCCAGCCGCGTATTCCTTCGCACCCGCGGTGATCTTCTTTAACGGGACATATACGGTCTTTGTGAACACGAGAAGAATGATCAGGGACAGGATGAAAACCACCAGCGCTGTAATGTATACAATGTTCAGGATACGGTCTTTCCCATGTACGATCTGTTCGATGGGCATATGAATCACCACGTATCCATACGTATTGAAATTTCCTGTGATCGGCGCAATGACGGACAGCATGTCTTTATCAAACATGCCGAAAAATCTGCCGGTCATATACGAGCGGTTTCCCGCCACGGTGGGATCAAAACCATCGATGGCGGTGCCGATATGGGAGGCTGGGGCAGTCTCCGCAACGACGCTGCCTTTCTGGTTGATGACCCAGGCCTGCGCCTTTAAGTAGGTGGCAACGGCCTGCAGCTGCGGGTTTGCCGTGGACAGACTGATATTTTTGCCCTGATAGATATCGCTGTAGGTGGAGGCGAGAAGATTCGCCTCATCGTAGAGCGATTCAGACTTTTCTTCTAAGAGATACTGGTAGGTGATCTTCGAGGACATGGTCGCGATGAAAATGAAACCAAGAAGACCAAACACCAGATATCCGAGAAGAAACTTGGTATAAAGAGAACGGGTCATCGTCTTACCTCAAATTTATAACCGATTCCCCAGACAGTGGACAGCGCCCAGTTCTCGTCGTCGCGGATCTTCTCGCGAAGACGTTTGATGTGGACATCAACAGTCCGGGTGTCACCGATATACTCATAGCCCCAGATATGATCCAACAGCTGTTCTCGGGTAAAGACCTGATTCGGAGAGGAGGCAAGGAAGTATAAAAGTTCCAGCTCCTTCGGCGGCATATCCACAGAGTGACCTTTGTAGAGGACGGAATAGTTCGTCAGGTTGACGATGAGATTCGGATACTCCACATATTCTCCCTGCTGTTTTGTCGCAGAGGACATACTGACCGGGGCCGCCTGATAGCGGCGGAGAACAGCCTTGACTCTGGCGACAAGTTCTTTTGAATCGAAGGGCTTGATCATATAGTCATCGGCACCGAGCTCCAGACCTAAAACTTTGTCGAAGACCTCGCCCTTTGCGGACAGCATGATGATCGGTACCTGAGAGGTCGTGCGGATCTCCCGGCAGACCTGATAGCCATCCATGCCCGGCAGCATCAGGTCGAGAAGGATCAGGTTCGGCTTAAAGACCGGAACCTCCTTCAATGCGGATTCTCCGTCCCCGACGATCTTTGTATCATAACATTCTTTCATCAGGTACAGGGAAATTAACTCTGCAATATTCTCGTCATCGTCGACGATGAGAATTCTCTGTTTATCGACCATGGAGGTCTCCTCCTTCTAAAATTTATCGTAAAAATTTCGTTTTTTGCCTGTAAATCAGGGCAGGTTTCTATTTCCTATAGGATGATGGGTAAAATTGAAACCCTTGCGGTTAACATAACTTTAAAATAGTACTGTTCAGACAAAATCCGACGCAGTTCCTAATTGAAAGTTACTTGAAGGTTACGATCGTAACTCCCGTATCGCCTTCCCCAAACTCACCAAGTCGGAATTCCTTCACATATTTAAGCTTCTTCAAATGCTTATGAACCGCAGCCCGCAGCGCACCTGTTCCGCGTCCATGCACGACACGGACCTGCGGAAGATGGGCGAGATAAGCATCGTCCAGATACTTGTCAAGGACAGGCATTGCCTCGTCCGTTGTCATTCCGATGAGATTGACCTCCGGGGAGACGGAGAAGGATTTTGCCATTTTGATCTTTCCGCTTCCGGTGTTGTTCCGCTTCAGGGCAGCCGGATCGAGGCCCGGTCCGGATACGGACGCCTCGTCTAAAAGTTCCAGATCTTTGATATTTACAAGGGAGCGCAGGATTCCCATCTGTACATAGAGATCACCCTTTGCGTTCGGCAGTGTGCTGACCGTTCCCTTTAAGTTCATTGTGAGGACCTTAACACCGTCACCGATCTTTAATTTCTTCGGTGAGATTGTCTTTTTCGGCCCCTTATTGTTCTTCAGACTTAAGCTTTTATCGACTTTATCCAGCTTTTCGCGGAGCTTTGTTCTCTCAGCTTCCAGCTCTTTTCCGACACCGGAGCTTGCGGCAAGCTTGTTGATATTCCGGATCGTCTGGTCCGCGGTCTCCTTCGCCTCGCGTAAGATCCGCTGGGCTTCCTCGTTGGCGTTCTTTAAGAGCTTTTCTTTCCGCTCATCAAGCCGCTCTTCCTTCTGCTCGATATTCTTCTTTAAACGGGAGATCTCTTCCTTGTAGCTTGCGATCTCCTCCCGCTCTTTTTCGATGGTCACGCGGCTCTGCTCTAAGTTCGCAAGCAGATCCTCAAATGCCTCATCATTGGATTCCAGATGGGTCTTCGCATCATCGATGATGTAATCCGGCAGACCTAACTGTCTGGAGATCGCGAATGCGTTGCTCTTTCCGGGAATACCGATCAAAAGCTTATAAGTCGGACGCAGTGTTTCAACATTAAACTCACAGCAGGCGTTCTCAACACCCGGCGTTGACAGGGCGAATACTTTCAATTCGCTGTAGTGGGTGGTCGCCATGGTCCGGCACTTCATATTGTGAAGGAAGGACAGGATAGAGATCGCTAAAGCAGCGCCCTCGGTGGGGTCCGTTCCGGCGCAAAGCTCATCGAAAAGGCAGAGAGACCGGCTGTCTGCCTGATTTAGGATCTTAACGATATTTGTCATGTGGGCGGAGAAGGTACTTAAGCTCTGCTCGATGCTCTGCTCATCGCCGATATCCGCGAATACCTCGTCAAAAACGGAAAGCTCGGATCCGTCAAACGCCGGGATCTGCAGACCGGATTGTCCCATCAGGGTAAACAGACCGACCGTCTTTAAGGATACGGTCTTACCGCCGGTATTCGGTCCTGTTACGATCAGCAGGTCGAAATCTCTTCCCATCCAGATATTGATCGGAACGACCTTTTTTGGGTCAAGGAGCGGATGGCGGCCATCCTTGATATGGATATAACCTTTTCGGTTAAACTTCGGCATGGAACAGTTATAGATTCTTGAGAGAGCAGCCTTCGCGAAGATGAAATCCAGCTTTGTGAGGATCTCAAAATCCGTTGTGATCGGCTCGATATACGGGACGAGCTCGGTGCTTAAGGCAGCTAAGATCATCTCGATCTCTTTCTGCTCCTTTAATTCCAGTTCACGGAGTTCGTTGTTTAGCTTGATGATCGCCATCGGCTCGATAAAGAGTGTGGATCCGGTGGCCGACTGGTCATGGACCATTCCGGCGAACTGGCTCTTATACTCGGCGCGGACCGGGAGGCAGTAACGTCCGTCACGCATGGTGATAACGGCATCCTGCAGCATGGTCCGGCTGGAGTTTAAGATGGAGTTCAGCTGGGTGTGGACTTTATCTGCTGTGATCTTCATTTGACGGCGGACATGATGGAGTCCCGGGCTTGCATCATCGGCGATCTCATCCTCACCGAGAATACAGCGGGTGATCTCACTGTTCACATTCGTCAGTGGTTCCAGAGTGCGGAACATCTCATCGAGAGAGTCATCAGGAAGTTCCATATTTTCCGGATGGCGTCCATAATTCTTTGCGCGGGCCGCACAGGTCAAAAGTCCGCTGACGGAGAGAAGCTCCGTGATGCTTAAGGAGCTGCCGATCTCCAGACGTTTTAAGGAATCCCGTACATCACGGACTCCGGCTAAGGAGAGACTTCCTTTCTGGCGCACACGGGTCACCGCATCGGCGGTCTCGGTCTGGGTCTGGACAATCTCGTTGAAATTCGAGGACGGTGTCAGCTCCCGGCACATCTTCTTTCCCGGTTCGGACGCCGCACAGTCGGTCAGGCGGTCAATAATTTTATAATATTCAAGTGTTTTTAATACTTTCTGATTCATAGGTCGATCCTTTTTTCCTTTCAATACGCAGACATTCCGCAGTATGAAACATGCGGAGATTTTCAGTAAAGATGCCTGCCTGCACAGAAAAAGTATAACACAAACGTGTTAAATATCATAGAGATTTTTTCTTACGGTGGAGGTGTCCGATTTGGGAGGGAGAGCCTGTGGAAAAGGTTATCGAATGGTACGGAGAAACTTGTATACACCATTTTTTTGTTGCATAATAAGAAGAAAAAAATTATAATGAAAAGAAAATAGGCTAAACGCAAAGAATCCGCAAATGGAATCATATTTTGATGGATATTTGCCTGTAGCAGCAGGAGTAAGGGCTGCTGTAAGATATGAAAAGGAGACTTTTTTCATGTCAGATACACCTAACGAGAAAAAATTTATGAGGGAAAAGGTCGTAAAACCTCCGATCGATAAGCGCAGGGCCGCGGGCCGGATCCTGTGCTATGTTCTTTTTGCGGCCGTTTTCGGTGGAGTTGCTGCGGTGAGCTTTGTGGCATCACTGCCGACAGCGAAAAAGCTTTTGGGTAAAGAGCAGCCAGTGACCTCCGCACCGATCACGATCGAACGGGACCAGGATCCATCCGGCGAGCCGACACCGGTGGAGACCATGGCGGAGACCACAGGAGAGGGGATCCGCGCGGAAGATCTGAAGGATGAGGTGGATAAGATCGTTGGGGACGCCATGGAAAAGTTCCCATGGACGACGAAAAACCTCACCGAGTTAAACGACGCGTTCCGGAACATCTACCTGGAATCCGAGAAGAGTATCGTGACAGTTTCCGCAGTGAAAAACGACGTGGACTGGTTTGATAACCCTATTGAGACGACAGGACAGTATGCGGGAATCATCATCGCGGTGAATTCCAGCGAGGCGCTGATTCTGACAGGACAAAGCGCGGTGGCTGGAGCCGACTCCCTGCGGGTGACCTTTGGGGACGGATCCACGGCGGCAGTAGAACTGAAATCCCAGGACATCACCTCCAAGATGGCAGTTGTCAGTGCGAAGATCTCTGATATTGAAGAGCAGACCGTAAACTGGATGAAGGCGGTGGAACTCGGAAACTCCTATTCCGTCCGTACCGGGGACATGGTCCTCGCGGTGGGAAGTCCCTCCGGACATGTCCATTCCGTCAAGCAGGGGCTGATTGCCTATGTGGCAAAGGGAGTCCAGGCAGTGGATGGTCAGACGCGTATCCTGTATACCGAGTTTGAGAGCCATGCAGACGAGGGAACATTCCTCTTAAATCTTTCCGGCCAGCTGGTGGGCTGGGCAACCGACACTTATCAGTCCGGTGATAATGGACAGACGGAAGATAAGACGATGGCGATACCGATCTCGGAGTACAAGGGCGTGCTCCAGAAGCTCACAAACGGACAGTCCGCCCCGTATTTCGGAATCCGAGGACAGGATGTGACCTCCGTGATGATGGAGAGCGGAATCCCCAGCGGAGTATATATAACAGATTCCATTGCAGATGGACCTGCCTACAACGTGGGGATCCAGAACGGTGATATCCTGACAAAGATCAGGGACACGGAGATCCAGACGATCCGGGACTTCCAGAACCGGCTGGAGGACACGAAGACCGGAGATTCTGTAAAAGTTACGGTAAAACGGAAGTCTATTGATGAATATAAAGAAATAGAGTATCAAGTGACGATTGGAGCCAGGTAGTTATTACTGCCTGGCTTGTAACTGCTCAGACTTACTGAACAGTTATCTAGTCCAATAATAACGTTTCAGCCTTAAAACTGAAACGCTAGATGTAAAGACAGAAAACGTCTGTCGACGCAATGAATAGAAGGAGAGATTATGAGATTTATTGAAACATTCCGGGAAGGAAACCACATTTCGGATGTATACCTGTGCAAGACAAAACAGATCGCGCTCACAAAGAATGGAAAAGAGTACGGTTCTCTTGTACTGCAGGATAAAACAGGAACTGTTGACGCGAAGATCTGGGAGTTAAACTCTCCGGGAATCAATGAGTTTTGCGCACTGGATTACGTGTATGTTGACGCGGACGTGACTCTGTTCCAGGGACAGAACCAGTTAAATGTAAAGCGGATCCGCAAGGCGGATGAGGGCGAGTACCATCCGGCAGATTATCTCCCGGTGACCACAAAGGACATCCCGACGATGCAGCATGAGCTCACCCAGTACATCACAACCATCAAGAACGAGTACTTAAGAAAGCTGGCATCCGGCTATTTCAACGACCCGGAGTTCATGAAGGCGTTCTCCTTCCATTCCGCGGCAAAGAGCGTTCATCACGGCTTCGTCGGCGGACTTTTAGAACATACCTTAAGTGTTGTAAAAATGTGCGATTACTTCAGTAAACAGTACCCGGTGCTGAACCGCGACCTGCTCTTGACGGCAGCGATGTTCCATGATATCGGAAAGACAAAAGAACTTTCCGCGTTCCCGGAGAATGACTACACAGATGACGGACAGCTTCTCGGTCACATCATCATCGGCTCCCAGATGGTAAAAGAGCGGATCGACACGATGCCGGGATTCCCGAAAAAGCTGGAGAGTGAGCTGATCCACTGCATTCTTGCACATCACGGTGAGCTTGAGTACGGTTCCCCGAAGAAACCAGCCCTGATCGAGGCGATGGCATTAAATCTTGCGGACAACGCGGACGCGAAAATGGAGACCATGACAGAGATCTTAAGAGGTGCCGGGGACAACATGGGCTGGCTCGGCTACAACCGCTTCATGGAGACGAATGTCCGCCGGACGAGTGAAAACTAGTATGTAGAAAAATTGACCCGCGACGGATCATAAATCGTGCATAATTTTGATAATAATTTGTCATGGAAAGACAGATGACACAAAATGTCCGTGTGCAAAAGATATATGTGCGCTTTGCACTGATAAGAAACCGCAAAGATCAAAAAATAACGGTTGACAAAATCACTTTTGTGACTAAAATGAGTGTTGTTCATATTCAAATGCGATGAACGGGACAGGACTTTCTAACAGGATCTTATTCAGAGAGCTGCCGGTCGGTGCGAGGCAGATAAGAAATTAGAAGGTTATCACCTGGAAGCAGCCGGGATGAACAGCTCATTTTAGTAATTCCGGACGGAAACCTCACCGTTAAAAGGGGACCGATTCATCTGAGAGTACAGCAGATACTTGAGGAGGATGGGACTGAGAGGCCGGTTTTCCGGCAACAGAAGTGGTAACGCGGAGAATGTTAGATCCTTCGTCTTCTAAGGGAGCGATCCCTATGGAGACGAAGGATTTTTTGCTTTATACGTATATTCCACAGCAATTCCTGCCGTATTTTCAGGATCGTTTGAATATGGATGGACTACAGGGACCGGAATTCGCGACATTCCGGTATGACGAAATGAATTTACAAAGGAGCGAAATGACATGAACACATTAGTAATCGTTCTCATCTCAGCTGTGTGTCTGTTATGCGGATATATGGTATACGGACGCTGGCTGGCAAAGACCTGGGGTATCGACCCGAAGGCAAAGACACCTGCCTATACACATGAAGATGGACAGGATTATGTACCTACAAACGGCTGGATCGTTTTCTCACACCAGTTTTCCTCTATCGCAGGTGCCGGCCCTGTAACGGGCGCTATCCAGGCGGCTGCATTCGGCTGGGTTCCGGTTCTTCTCTGGATCCTTGTCGGCGGTATCTTCTTCGGAGCTGTCACAGACTTCGGCGCTCTTTACGCAAGCGTAAAGAACGAAGGTAAGTCCATGGGACTTCTGATCGAAAAGTACATCGGCAAGACAGGTAAGCGGTTATTCCTGATCTTCTGTTGGTTATTTACACTGATCGTTATCGCAGCCTTTGCTGACATGGTTGCAGGCACATTCAATGCTTATACGGTTAAGGATGGTGTTACAGAGATGGCCGCAGCGGCTCAGACAAACGGCGCCGCAGGCTCCATCTCCATCGCATTTATCGTATTCGCGATGGTTTTCGGTGTTCTTCAGAAGAAGCTCAACCTTGAAGGCAAGGGCGAGTTCTTCGTAGGACTTGCATGCACGGTTGCATCTCTTGCAATCGGTATGGCATTTCCGTTAATCGGCGGTAAGAACGCATGGACAGGATTCACATTTGCGTATATCTTCTTTGCATCTGTTCTTCCGATGTGGCTCTTAAAGCAGCCGCGTGACTACATGACAACATTCATGTTTGCAGGAATGATCCTCGGCGCTGTTGTCGGTATTGTTGTTGCGCATCCGAACATGAACCTTCCGATGTACACAGGCTTCACAAATGAGAAGCTCGGAAACATGTTCCCGATCCTTTTCGTAACCGTAGCCTGCGGAGCTGTTTCCGGTTTCCACAGCCTCGTTTCCTCCGGTACTTCCTCCAAGACCGTTGAGAACGAGAAAGATATGTTAAAAGTTGGTTACGGCGCAATGGTTCTCGAGAGCCTCTTAGCCGTACTTGCACTCTGTGTAGCAGGCGCCGCCGCAGCCGCTGACGGTACCGCAGCAGTAGGAACTCCGTTCCAGATCTTCTCCTCCGGCGTTGCTGGACTTCTTGAGATGTTCGGTCTTCCGATCTATGTTGCACAGTGCTTCATGACCATGTGTGTATCCGCTCTTGCTCTTACAAGCCTTGATGCAGTAGCACGTATCGGACGTATGTCCTTCCAGGAGCTTTTCTCCGTAGACGATATGGAGAATGCGGAGGGTTGGAGAAAATTCCTCTGCAACAAATATGTATCCACGATCATTACACTTGCATTCGGCTATATCCTTACAAGAGTCGGTTACTCCAACATCTGGCCGTTATTCGGAAGCGCAAACCAGCTGTTAAGTGCACTTGTTCTGATCACACTCTGCGTATTCTTAAAGGTAACAGGCAGACAGAACAAGACCCTGATCGTACCGTGCGTGATCATGCTCTGCGTAACCTTCACAGCACTGGTTCAGAGAACGCTTGCTCTTGTAAACGCATTCAGCGCAGGTACCGCAGTATTTATGGTTGAAGGACTTCAGCTGATCGTTGCGATCCTTCTTATGGTTCTCGGTGTGATCATTGTTGTCACATCCGGTAAGGAACTGCTCAATAAGAAGGCGGGTTCTGAGGCGAGAGTATAATCGAATCAGGTAAGCAGCAAAGTGGATTGCGAATACCCACTGGACATTGCGATTTACATAATGCTTAACTTATAGGGTTGATATTCGAAAACCGGTTTTCCGGTTCCGGAGACTTCTGAATGGGAGTTTTCGGGGCGCGGGGAGCCGGTTTTTGTATTGACGTAAAAACGTGACTCATTTGAAAATGCGGATCGGATTCTTTTGCCTGTATGCGGTATAGGGCAGAGATTTTCACGTTCGTTTATGTGATGGGGGTTGCAAATGCGGGAGTAATTCTTGTATACTTAAGAAAAACTGAGCATTGAGTCTTGTTTTTAGGTCTGTTCTGCATTTTGTGTATTCGGTATATTCTCAGTACGGGATATACGCTATTAGTTTGGGTTAGTGAGGTGAAAGGACAGAGTGGGCTCAGCGATAAAAATGTACAACAAGAATATTTATATAGAAGGAACGAATTATGGAAATCAAGAAGAACGATAAATTTACAGTGACCATCGAGGATATGGGGGAGGACGGCGCAGGTATCGGCCGCGTGGACGGATATATCTGGTTCGTGAAGGATGCCCTGATCGGGGATACGATCGAGGCGTCAGCCATGAAAATGAAAAAAAATTACGGCTTTGCCCGTCTTGTGCGCGTCATCACCCCGGCAAAAGGCCGCGTGGAGGCGAAATGTCCGGTGGCGAGAGCCTGCGGCGGATGCCAGCTTCAGGAACTGGACTATAAAGAGCAGTTAAAATTCAAGGAAAAGAAAGTGTACAATCATTTAAAACGCATCGGCGGCATGGAAAACCTGTTCCTGTCGGAAGAGGCGGAACAGGCAGCGGGAGTGCCGGACGCGGTCGTCATGGAACCGATCATTGGAATGGAAGACCCGTGGAGATACCGCAACAAAGCGCAGTACCCGATCGGCCGCGGAAAAGACGGAAAACCGACGGCTGGATTCTTTGCCGGACGGACCCACTCCCTGATCCCGGTGCCGGAGCTGGACTGCCTGCTTGGATGTGCGGAAAATAAAGATTATCTGGCGGCAGTGTTAAAATTCATGGAAGATTTCGGCGTGGAGCCATACGACGAGGCGAATCATAAAGGACTCGTCCGCCATGTCCTTTTAAGAAAAGGTTTCGCCAGCGGCGAGCACATGGTATGTCTCGTGATCAACGGAAAGAAGCTTCCTCACGAGAAGGAGTTCATCGAGCGGTTGCACGAAACCGGCGCAGACAGTATCTCCCTGTCCTTCAATATGGAAAAGACAAACGTGATCCTGGGAACCGAGATCAAAAACCTCTACGGACCGGGTTATATCACGGATAAGATCGGAAACATCGAATATCGGATCTCCCCATTATCCTTTTACCAGGTGAATCCGGTTCAGACCGAACGTCTCTACGGAACAGCTCTGGAATTCGCTGATTTAAACGGCGGTGAGACTGTCTGGGATCTCTACTGCGGAATCGGAACCATCTCTTCTTTCCTCGCCCGGAAAGCCGGAAAAGTCTGCGGTGTCGAGATCATTCCGGCAGCGATCGAGGATGCCAGAGAGAATGCGAAGCGCAACGGCCTCGCCAACGTAGAATTCTTCGTTGGCAAAGCCGAAGAAGTCCTCCCGGAACAGTACGAAAAGAACCACATCAAAGCCGACGTGATCGTCGTCGACCCGCCAAGAAAAGGCTGTGATGAGCTCTGCCTTGAGACGATCGTAAAGATGGCACCGGAGAAAGTCGTTTATGTGAGCTGTGATTCCTCGACGTTGGCGAGAGATGTGAAGTATCTCGGGGAGAACGGATATGAGGTAAAACGCGTCAGAACCGTTGACATGTTCGGAATGTCAGGGCATGTGGAGACGGTAGCGTTATTAACGAAAAAATGCCTACACTGTAATTAGTTGGGAGATGAAAATGAATCAGGATCCTTTCAAAGAATATATAAGAGAATCAGAGCCGAATAAACGTGAAAAAGGCTATGCATGGCAGACAGCAATTGGGCTGCAGGCAGTAGATGGGCTGAAAACGTCAAAATATCTGATCAATACTGCGATTCGGAATATCGAAGGTGATATTTCAATTGATGAGGCAAATTCGCTTTTAAATAGCTACTATGAAAAAAAACCAAAACAGGATCCTGGAGACAGAACGGAGGAAGCGGATAAGGTTTCTGTCCGGATCGTAAAGGTCTTGTCAGAAACGGGTTTTAGTTTTACTCCAAATGAGTATATCTCGATTCATAAAAAACTATTTACTGGAATTTACAGACACGCTGGAAAGATCAGGGATTATAACATCACAAAAAAAGAGTGGGTATTAGACGGAGAAACAGTTTTTTATGGAAATGCATCTGAACTCCGTGACACGTTGGAATATGACTTCTCCGAAGAAAGATCATTCAGCTATAAAGGTCTGTCGATCAATGAAATAATTCATCATCTGGCAGTGTTTGTCTCAAGGTTATGGCAAATCCATATTTTTGAGGAAGGAAATACCAGAACAACGGCAGTATTTTTTATCAAGTATTTAAGAACGCTGGGATTTGATGCCATCAATGATATATTTGCCGAGAATGCATGGTATTTTAGAAATGCATTGGTGCGGGCAAATTATAATAATTTTAAAATTGGGATTCATGAAACAACAGAGTATTTAGAGCTATTTCTGCGAAATCTGTTATTGAATGAAGAAAATGAACTGCATAATCGGGTCATGCATATCAGCGGAAAGTTTGTGATTCCTCCAAAAGCGAACGATGAGAGTATAAAAGCGAACATTGAAATGCAAAAAGTGAACGATAAGAGTATAAAAGCGAACATTCGTAAACAGATTGGAAAAATAATTCCTGGATTATCAGATAAAACAGTGGACCATATTCTGCGTATATATGAAGCATACGGAACAGCAGAAGCGTTTGGAAGAAAAGATATAATGCTTTTGACAGGATTAAAAGCAACCAGAGCATCAGAAGTAATAAAGTTATTGATAAGCGCAGAGATCATTGAAACGGTCAAAGGGCATGGAAAAGGAAAATATTGTTTTATAAAAAAGTTAAGTGAAAAGCCAGATTATGAGGGGAGTGTGTAAAATGAAAAACGAACAGGAATACATCATTCTCCAGATTCAGGAGGATGACTATGGCTGTGAGGAACGCCCTGTAGGGGCAAAGAAAACAGTTTTCGTCCGGCTGAAAGACGCTAAGGAAAACGAGAGGATGATCCGCCAGGAAGATGACTGGCTTTATGAGCAGGGGATTGATGAAGGTGATCTGGTAGTATTAACGGAGAATCACCTGTATAAGAAAACGGAGGAGAGATAAATAAAGATGGAATTACAGACAGAACGCCTGATTTTAAGACCATGGCAGGAGAGCGATGCGGAGAGCTGCTACGAATATGCGAAAGACCCGCAGGTCGGTCCGGAAGCAGGATGGCCGATGCATACGAGTGTGGAGAACAGCAGAGAGATCATCCGGGAAGTTTTATCGGCGGATGGAACGTATGCGGTGGTTTTAAAAAGTACCGGAAAGCCGGTAGGCTGTGCAGGTCTCACAGTGGGCGAGGCATGCAATATGCCGGTACCAGAAGATGAGGGAGAGATCGGCTGCTGGCTGGGAACTCCGTACTGGGGGCAGGGAATCATCCCGGAGGCGGTAAAGGAGCTGATTCGGTACGGTTTTGAAGATCTGGGGCTGAAACGAATCTGGTACGCATATTTTGACGGGAATGAGAAATCGAAGCGCGTGGCAGAAAAATGCGGCTTCCGGTATCATCATACGAACAAGGATCTGGAGTGGAAATTGTTAAATAAAACAGTGACAGAACATGTCCATGTGCTTGAAAAAAACGACAGGAACGATGAAATCTAAAGAAGGCAAGAGCAGCATGGAGATAGATGCGCTGATCTGTAAAAGGAAAGGAATCTGCTGAAATGATAAAACTCATGATCGCGTCCGACATCCACGGCTCCGCGTACTACTGCAAAAAGATGCTGGAGGCATTCGACCGGGAGCAGGCGGAACGTCTCCTGCTTCTGGGCGATATTTTATACCACGGACCGAGAAACAACCTCCCGAAAGAGTACGACCCAAAGGAAGTCATCAAAATGTTAAATGAGCGGAAAAACAGGATTTTCTGCGTTCGCGGAAACTGTGATACAGAGGTAGACCAGATGGTTCTGGAATTTCCGATCCTCGCGGATTACGCGATAATCCCGACGGCAGACCGCCTGATCTACGCCACCCATGGACACCACTTTAACTTAAAACAGCTCCCTCCGCTTCAACCGGGGGACATTCTTCTTCATGGCCACACCCACATCCCGGCCTGGGAATCGTTCGGCGACGGCAACCTGTACCTGAATCCGGGTTCCGTGTCGATTCCGAAAGCGGAGAGCGAGCACAGTTACATGATCCTACAGGATGGGGTAGTTGTCTGGAAAGATCTGGACGGTGAGATCTACCATAGTCAGAAACTGTAGTTTCTGTGGGTGAAAAACCGGCTAAAAATCTTATAAATACTGTTATTACGGATAAAACGGGAACGGATCAAAAAATCTGTCCCCGTTTTTTATAGAGCCTATTGCATAATAATTTCTGTAATGCTAAAATATCTCCTATAACAATCGAAGAGGCATCCGGTGCTGCTGCCGCTGTGAAAAAGTTCATGAGAACAGGCGGACAGCAGGTAAAAGGGAAACAGGTGGAAGACCTGTACGATCTCGTCACTGTGAGCAGGGAATACAAGACCATGCGCGAATGCGCGGTCACTGAGGAAGAAGGACAGTTGGATAAACTGTCGCGAAAGCTTTGGGAAGGCGGTTTTGCGTGATGATCTGTAAGTCAGGAAACCTGCCGGACTGCTGGTACAGGAAGAAAATTTCCAGATCACGAGGCATTGATCGTACCGTTTATATGTCGGCTGATTCCAGCGGACATCTTTTTCTGATGCATAAGCATTTCGGTATTTGAAAAATTCTCAGATGGAATATCTCCACACCAACTCCGAAGTTATAAATAAAATACAGCTATCCATCAGCCCTGTACAATTACCGGGTCGGTTACAGATAAGGATAGGCCGAGAGGCAAAACAACTCAATATTTATACTACATGGAGGAGAACATGAAAAAGAAACATGTAAGCCTGCTCTTAGCGGCAGCAATGGCGGCATCCGTAATCTCCGGATGCGGAAACAGCGCGAACAACAGTGCGGCAGAGACAGAAAAGACAGAGACAACTGCAGCGGCAGCGACAAGTGCAGCGGAGGAAACAACAGCAGCCGAGGCAGCGGAAGACACAGAAAAAAACGAGACAGACGAAGTCGTCATCGCGACTCCGCGTGACGCTGTACAGGGAAGCGGAGACGCGTACTACTGTTGGGAAGGCGCTTATGTATGGGAAGCTCTCACAGCGAACAACGGCGGCGTGATCGATCCGTGGCTCGCAAAATCCTGGGAACACAACGATGACTGTACCGAGTGGACATTCAACCTGCGGGATGACGCGTATTTTACAGACGGTGTCCAGTTTGATGCTGACGTATGCTTAAAGAACATCGAGCGCTGGGGTCATGGAATCACCTCCACATATACGACACTCAGCATCGAGAAATCGCTCCCGAACCTCGATAAGATGGAAAAAGTCGATGATTTCACCGTAAAATTCACCTTCACGCAGCCGATCACAACACTTGAGTACGTTCTTTCCGACTACGGCAGCCCGATGTACAGCCCGAACTGCTTTGACGAGGAGACGGGCGTGATCTCCGACTATGCGATCGGTACAGGCCCGTACAAGATCGTTGACCATGTAGAGTCCGAGTATGTGACACTTGAAAGAAACGACAATTACTACGGTGAAAACGGCAAGGTAAAGACCTTCAAGATCCGCTGCATCCCGGATGCAGAGACACGTGTATCCGCATTAAAATCCGGTGAAGTTATGGGACTTGCGGACAACGGCGCGATCACCATGGACGCTGCAAAGAACCTCTGCGACACAGACTCCAGCTTCGAGATGGACAGCACTCCGAGCCATATGACCGAGTATATCATGTTCAACGATAAAAATGAGTACCTTGCGGACAAGCGGATGAGAGAGGCATTCAACCTCGCAACAGACCGCGACAGCATCTGCAGCGTGATCTATGGCGGACTTTTACAGCCGGCATACTCCTTCTTGAGCACCCAGTCTACATTCCATCTGGATATTCAGGGAACTTATGACATGGAGCAGGCAAAAGCCCTCGCAAAAGAGGTTCTCGGCGACAAAACTGTGGACATGACCATGATCATCCGTTCCAGCACTGCATCTGACTACAACTGCAAGGCGGTTGCAGAGTATTTAAAGCAGGTTTACGCTGAACTCGGCGTCAACATCAACATCGAGATCGTAGATTCCTCCCTCTATAAAGAGAGACAGCAGGAAGGCACCTACGACATGACACTCACCGTATTCGGAATCAACAACGCAGATCCGACTTCCACATTTAAGCAGTACTTCGCAAGCGAAGGAAACAGCAACAAGACATTAAATTACAACTATTATAACGAGAAGATCGATGAGCTCGTTGCAAAAGCTCCGACGATCGCTGACGTAGAAGAGCGCAGCAAGATCTATGATGAGATCCAGCAGGAACTCTTCGATGACAGCGCATGCGTTCCGATCTGCTACCAGATCAACGTTAACATCCATAACAAAGCGATCACACACTACGCAGGAAAGACCTTCGGTGTCGGCCTTCCGACAATTTCCTGGGTAAAATAATATCTGAGAGCGATCCGGCGGGTCAGATATCCGCCGGTCAGGCAGATAAGACATGAATTTGGCAGGACTGTCTGAAAAAGGCAGTTCTGCTGTTTTTGAAAGGAACACATATGGCACTTTTAAAGTACATTCTGAAAAAAATGCTGATGCTCTTGCCGGTACTCGTCGGGATCAGTATCATTGCCTTTGCGCTTGGGATCATGTCGCCGGGGGATCCGGTGGACCAGGTGCTGAATCCAAATGGAAATGAATCCTACACGCAGGCGGAGTATGATGCCATGGCGGCAAAAATGGGCCTGGACCAGCCGGCGGTAGTCCAGTATTTCAACTGGGTCGACGGTCTGGTGCACGGCGACCTGGGCCGCTCATTTTTCACGAATAAAAGTGTCATGGACCAGCTCGCGAAGCGGATCCCGATCTCGTTAAAGCTGGCCGGTTTCAGCATGATCTTAACGATCGTCTTCGGCGTGGGATCTGGTGTCCTGATGGCGGTGAAAAAAGATCGGCTGCTGGACCATGTTCTGGGGACATTTTCCACAGTGGCCCTGTCCGTCCCCGGCTTCTGGATCGCCATTGTCCTGATCTTTATCTTTGCCGAACAGTGGAAGATCCTGCCCAGCAGCGGAAGCTCTGACGGCTCCGGATTTATTCTCCCGGCAATCACGCTGGCACTCCCGAGTATCGGAGTCTGCGCGAGACTGACACGGAGCGCGATCCTTGATGAGATCGGACGCCAGTATATGACCGTGGCTGACGCGAAAGGCATGAGCCGCCGCCGCGCGGTGATCCGCCACGCCTTCGGAAACGCCCTGATCCCGATCATCACCTACCTGGGAAACCATATGGCGGGCATTATCGGCGGCGCGTCCATCGTGGAGACGATCTTCGCGATCCCCGGAATCGGAAGCTACGCTATCGCGGGCGTGCAGTCGAAAGACTACTATGTGGTGCAGGCCTACGTTCTGTTCTCCGGATGCATCTATGTGCTGACAAATATCCTGATCGATCTGATCTACATCGCGCTGGATCCAAAGATCCGTGCGGGAGAGGCGGTGGAATCATGAGAAAATTAAAAGCCCCCCGTCTGACCGTGAAGGCGAAGACCGGTCTTGTGCTCTTATTTATCATTCTTCTCACCAGCGTCCTGGCACCGGTTCTCGCGCCTTATGATCCGTTGGTATCGAACCTGTCAGAGGCGCTTCAGAAACCGTCGGCTGCGCACCTTTTAGGCACCGATAATATCGGCAGGGACACCCTGAGCCGTGTTCTCTACGGCGGAAGACAGTCCATTCTTCTCGCACTGGCTGCGACGGTGCTCTCCATGCTGCTCGGCTTTGCTCTTGGACTCTTCGCGGGATATTTCGGCGGCTGGATCGACGGAGTCATCACGACGATCTCCAGCATCTTCCAGGGACTTCCGGGCCTGACACTTATGATCGCTGTGGCAGGTCTCCTGGGACAGGGCGTAAAGAGCATGCTGATCGCCATCGTGATCAACTCCTGGGTAGGTTTTTCCAGGATCGCCCGTGGCGAGGTCATGAAATTAAAGCAGGAGAGCTTTATCAAGGGACTTAAGACCATCGGAGCCAGTGATCTCAGGATCCTGTTTCTCCACATTTCGCCCAATATCCTTGGAACCTTATGTGTGCTCTTTGCCACAAGAATTGCCGGAAACGTGATCTCCGTGGCATCCATGAGCTATCTGGGTCTGGGACTCCAGCCGCCGACACCGGACTGGGGCGTTATGATCAACGACGCGAGGCAGTATTTCCGCCAGGAACCGCTGCTCGTCGTCGCGCCGGGGCTCTGCATTTTACTGCTTTCCCTGAGCATCAACCTTCTCGCGGATGAGCTGCGTGACCGGCTGGATGTGAGGAAAGATGTCATGAAGAACATGTAGTGTCAGGGAAATGATCCGCTGTAAGCCCGCCTGAGAAATTTAACGCTTAACGTTGTTGAAGGAAGCTTGGATCACGAAAATTTATGAGCAGCGTGAGCGTGCAAAGTACAGGGGCTGATAGCAGATACAGAGCACAGAAAATGGGGAAGATTAAATGGAAGATAGAAAAGAATGGAAAACAGGAGAAAAAAGCGACATTGAGATCCGGAATCTCTCCGTCTCCTTTCAGGACGGCGGCGAGACGGTACATGCCATGGAGGGCGTCAACGCGTACTTCCCGGCGGGCAGTGTCACCGGTCTCATCGGGGAGAGCGGCAGCGGAAAATCACTTCTCGGCATGTCCATTTTAGGACTTCTCTCCGGTCAGGCGAAGGTGGAAGGAACCTGCATGTATAAGGGCATGGATTTGTACCGGCTGCCGGAAAAGGAGATGCAGGAGATCCGCGGAAAAGAGATCTCCCTGATCCCACAGAATCCCACGGAGTCGTTAAACCCGATCCGGAGAATCGGAAAACAGCTCACGGAGTGCATGACTATCCATGGAAACAAGGATAAAGAACTCGCAAATTCCCGGCGGGATGAGTTCCTGCGTCGGTTTGGATTCGCTGACCCGGACCGGATCAGCCGCGCCTACTCCTTTCAGCTCAGCGGCGGCATGAACCAGCGTGTGATTTCCGCCATGGGACTCATGAACCGGCCGAAGTGGGCCATCGCCGATGAGCCGACAAAAGGTCTGGACGCCATCTTAAGGCGGCAGGTCTACCAGGTACTGAAGGAGATCTCCGAGACGGACACCGAAGGAATGATCGTGATCACCCACGATATCGCCCTGGCGGGCGTGCTCTGCGACCGGCTGATGGTGCTCTATAAAGGAAGTATTATGGAGGTCGGGGACACGAGGACGATCCTGGAACATCCGGCTCACCCGTACACGAAAGGACTGGTCGCGTCGCTTCCGGCGAAAGGAATGAGCCCCATCGGGCGCGCGGTGAGAAAGAACGAAGGAAACTCCGGCTGCAGTTTTTATCCGCGATGTCCGTATGCAGCGGACGCCTGCAAAAACGGGCCGGTCCCGGAGGCGGAGCTTCCGGATGGACGGAAAGTGAGGTGTGTCCTGTATGCTTAAGGTCAGCCATATCTGCAAGACATTTACGGGCGGAATCATCAGGAAGACCCGTGTGGATGCGGTAAAAGATGTGTCCTTTACGATTTGCAACGGGGAGACATTCGGAATTGTCGGGAATTCCGGCTGTGGAAAGTCCACGATCGCCAACATGCTGCTCTCCCTGATCAAGCCGGATTCCGGCACCATCGAGATCGACGGGACGACCCAGATCATCTTCCAGCACCCGGAAACATCCTTAGATCCGGCCAAAAAGATCGGTTACAGTTTGGAAGAGCCGATGATCATCCATAGAATGTATGACAAAGCCGGAAGAAAGAAACGTGTAAAAGAGCTTTTGGACCTGGTAGACCTCGGGGAAGAACTTCTGGACCGCTATCCACACCAGATCAGCGGAGGCGAGGCACAGCGGATCATGATCGCCAGGGCGCTCTCTTTGGATCCAAAGATCCTGATCTTAGACGAGCCAACGAGTATGCTCGACGTCTCCGTACAGGCACAGGTCATGACACTCCTAAAAGAACTTCAGGAAAAACTGGGTCTCAGCTACCTGTTTATCTCCCACGATCTCGATGTGGTCCGTTGGTTCTGCGATGAGGTTGCGGTCATGGAAGAAGGAAAATTCGTGGAGACCGGCCGGACGGAAGATGTGATTGGGTATCCAAAGGCGGAATTTACGAAGAGGCTGGTGGAAAATTTTATATTAGAGTAGAAGCTGCGGTGCGGGAAAAAGTTCCTGCACCGTTTTTGTATGACGAGACAAAGCAGAAGATCGTGAAAAGTCTGCCTGTGATATGAAAATATGTTTGGGCACATTATCTTTTTACAGATTGACATTTAATACATTAAAGTGGTACGATTTCGACATATAGATCTATAATCCACGCAGTTGGAACAGGCGATGACCTGTTTGCAGAAAATAATAGACCTGGAGGAGAAAACTATGCTGAAATTTGACACGCTTAAAAACGATTATCCATCGCGAAGAAGTGTGATCTACGGACGAAAAGGTATGGTCTGCACGAGCCAGCCGCTGGCGGCACAGGCGGGGCTTGATATCATAAAACAGGGAGGAAATGCCATTGACGCGGCGATCGCCACAGCGGCCTGTATGACCGTGCTGGAGCCGACCTCCAACGGGATCGGAAGCGATGCCTTTGCCCTGGTCTGGACGAAAGGGGAGCTTCACGGCCTCAATGCCAGTGGAAGAGCGCCCATGGCGATCACGGCAGAGAAGGTAAAAAAGCAGGGATACACCGCGATGCCGAAGCGTGGCTGGATTCCGGTGATGGTCCCAGGCGCTCCTTCGGCCTGGGCAGAGCTCTCGGAAAAGTTTGGAAGACTGACGCTTGAGAAGGTGATGGAGCCGGCAGTTACATACGCGAGAGAGGGATATCCGGTGAGTCCGGTGATCTCAAAGCTTTGGAACAATGCATACAAGGAATTTTCCGGGACACTCAAGGACGAGTGCTTTAAGCCCTGGTTCGACACGTTCGCCCGGGACGGACATGCCCCACAGCCGGGAGAGATTTGGAAATCGGAAGCTCATGCGAAGACGTTAGAAAAGATCGCGAAAACTCACGCAAAGGCGTTCTATCAGGGAGAACTTGGGGATCAGATCGACGCATATTCGAGAAAGACCGGCGGTTATCTCCGAAAATCGGACTTGGAGAACTACTGGTGTGAGTGGGTAAAGCCGATCCATGTAAATTACCGGGGATATGATATCTGCGAGATCCCGCCGAACGGGGACGGAATCATCGCGCTGATGGCGTTAAATATCCTGAAGGGATATTCCTTCACGGACCGAAGCTGTGTGGACACGGTGCACAAGCAGCTGGAGGCGATGAAGCTGGCATTCGCGGACGGCAACCGGTATGTGGCGGATCCGGAGTATATGCGCGCGCCGGTGGAGACGCTTCTGTCGGATGAATACGCGGCAGAGCGGAGATCCCTGATCGGGGAAATGGCGCAAGATCCGGAGCCAGGCGATCCGTTCCGCGGCGGAACGATCTATCTCTGCACGGCGGATGGGGAAGGAAACATGGTCTCCTACATCCAGAGCAACTATATGGGATTTGGCTCCGGCATCGTGATCCCGGGGACAGGAATCGCGCTGCAGAACCGCGGGGCAAATTTTACCCTGGACGAGGACATGGAAAACTGCCTGGGACCGGGAAAGAAGTCCCTTCACACGATCATTCCGGGATTTCTGATGAAGGATGGAAAAGCTGTGGGGCCGTTCGGCGTCATGGGTGGTTTCATGCAGCCCCAGGGACATGTGCAGGTAATCATGAACACGCTGGATTTCATGATGAATCCGCAAGAGACTTTAGATGCGCCCAGATGGCAGTGGGTCGGCGGAAAGAAGATCCAGGTGGAGAAAACATTTCCGGCGGAGATCGTGGAAGAACTGAAGCGCCGCGGACATGAGATGGAAGTTCTGGAGAGTTCCCTGACCTTTGGCCGTGGACAGATTATCTGGCGGGATGAGAACGGCGTGCTCTGTGGGGCGACGGAGCCGCGGGCGGACGGTGCGGTGGCGGTGTGGTAATACAGCATCTCTGCCAAGAAAGAGCGAGTGGGAAAACACAGTAAAAAGCAGTTTCCTTTTTAAAGTGATTGTGGTAAACTCGAAATTAAGCAGATAAAGAACTGTTAGGAAAAGATACATTGAAATAGCATGAAAGAATATGGCTGTCAGAAATGGCAAAATGTAAGCCATTCTGGATATGAAACGGAAAGACAGTTCAGCAACGAAAACGAATTCGCAGGAGGAAGCGCAATGAATTTCAATGAAGCAGCGTTAAAGCTCCATGAGGAACATCATGGAAAGATCGAAGTTGTCAGCAAGGTTCCGGTAAAGACGAGAGATGACTTAAGCACAGCCTATACACCAGGCGTTGCGGAGCCGTGCAGAAAGATCCATGATAATAAGAAAGACGTTTACAAATACACCGCAAAGGGCAATCTGGTAGCGGTTGTCTCCGACGGAACCGCAGTTTTAGGCCTCGGAAACATCGGACCGGAAGCCGCTATGCCGGTTATGGAAGGAAAGGCAGTCCTCTTTAAAGAGTTCGGCGGCGTTGACGCGTTCCCGATCTGCCTTGACACCACAGACACAGAAGAGATCATCAAAGCAGTAAAATACATCGCTCCGTGCTTCGGCGGAATCAACCTGGAAGACATTGCTTCCCCGAAGTGCTTCGAGGTAGAGGCGCGCCTGGAGAAAGAGCTCGATATCCCGGTATTCCACGATGACCAGCACGGTACCGCTGTTGTCGTTACGGCAGCCCTCTTAAATGCATTAAAGGTTGTCGGAAAGAAGATCGATGAGATCCATGTCGTATTAAACGGACCGGGATCTGCCGGAACCGCGATCATCAAGATGCTGCTTGCGACAGGCGTAAAGAATATCATCGCATGTGATGAGAACGGAATCCTCTACAAAGACCGCGGAGTCGGCATTAAAGATCACAAGAAGATGCTCTGCGATATCACAAACCTTGAGGATAAGCGCGGAACACTGGCTGATGCCCTCGTCGGTGCGGACGTATTTATCGGTGTGTCCGTAGCAGGCGCACTGAAACCGGAAATGATCAAAACAATGGCGAAGGATCCGATCGTATTCGCAATGGCAAACCCGAACCCGGAGATCATGTACGATGAGGCGATGGCAGCAGGTGTAAAAGTTATGGGAACCGGCCGTTCCGATTTCCCGAACCAGATCAACAACGTCCTCGCGTTCCCGGGAATCTTCCGCGGCGCGTTAGACTGCGGCGCAAGAGACATCAACTATGATATGAAAGTAGCTGCAGCCCAGGCCATCGCAGAACTCGTAACACCGGATAAACTCTCCGCAGAGTACATTATCCCAGGTGCCCTCGAAGAAGGCGTTGCGGAGCATGTCGCAAAGCGTGTGGCTGAGGCGGCTGTGAAGTCCGGCGCGATCCGTAAGTAATAAAAAATATCAAATGATAAATTTCATAGAATGATCATGAAGAATACTCCTTCCGCATATACATAAGTGCAGAAGGAGTGTTTTTGATTATGGCAGATTATCGCAGACTGATTTCTTATATTTACGAGTACGAAGGAAAACAAAAAGGAAAAAATGTGGGATTCGCGAAGCTGGAGGCGCGGAACGGGCAGTGCAGGATCAATGTGAACGTGAAGCGGATCTATATGGGCGGAAACGCCATCGGAGTGTACCTTTTGGGGACAGGCGGTCGCGAGACATTTCTAGGGAATGTGTTCGTGCGGGGCGGAAACGGGGAATTCCGTGCGAATGTGGACACGAAGAACGTGGAAGGAACAGGAACAGGTCTTGATACATATTTCGGACTCTCGGTCCATGACGTGAAAAATTCCTGGCGGTGCTACAAGACGATCTGGGAGGACGCGCTGGCAGCAGAAGAGGGAAATACCGGGGAGAATCCAGTTCTTTCTGTGCCGAAATTTACTGCGGAGATGTTGCCGGAAGCAGAAAAAGAGATGACACCGCAGGCAGTCTCAAAAGTAGTAAAAGAGATCGAGGCCGAGATCGCCAAAGAGGAGGAACGCCGGGAACAGGAGGAAAAGACTGCGCATGCGGCGGAGCTGCGGGATGAAGCGCAGGAGACGGAAGAAGCTTCATCGGCACAGGGTGAGACAACGGTGCAGGATGATGCAGAAAAGGATGAGAAGCCGAAGCAGGAAGAGAATAGTGAAGAGCATGGGATGGTATACCTGTCGGAGGAAACCGAAGAGATCGACCAGGCAGAGGAAAAGACAGATCGGGCAGAAATAACAGAACAACCAGAAGAATCGCGTCAGGATCCGATGCGGTCGATGAAGAATGCAACGCAAAATCCTGTGGGTGGGCAGCCGGTAATGTCCAAGTCTGCTTCATCAGCGGAGACTCAAACTCAGATAACTGCCCCTGCATCGGCTGCACCATGTCCCTCCCGGCCGCAAAACAGCCAGACAGCGCGGACAAATGCCGCCCCAGCCCCCATGGTCTCCCCGGAACTCGAAAATCCGGAAGTCCTGCGTTATTTACAGGAGACTGAGGATCTTGCAGCGGACCCGGAAAAACTCTGGGAAGAACTAAAAAAATCATACCCGAAGATCCAGCCATTCGAGTATGAGGACGGATGCGATATCTTAACGATCCGCCCCCAGGACATCGGAAAACTTCCGCGGGAGTGCTGGATCCACGGAAACAACAGCTTTCTTCTCCACGGTTACTACAATTTCCGCTACCTGATCCTCGTAAAACTCGGCGGAAACAAAAAGAAAGCCCGATACCTCTTAGGGGTTCCGGGCCACTATTACAGCAGTGAAAAATATATGGCAACGATGTTCGGCTTCCCGAATTTCGTCCTCTCCAGACGCCAGCCCGTGGGAGACGGACGGTTTGGGTACTGGTATACGGACCTTAGAATACGTTGACGATCAGGGAAACGACGGTCTTTATGACTCCGGCCAGTACCATCACCCAGATCGGGTTCATTTTAAACTTCTGAAGCAGGACAACGCAGACAGCGAAGATCACAACAAGAAGCCAGTTTGTGTTCGCGAGGGCGACCGCTGCCTGACTGCCCCAGAACGCGGTGATGAGGATCGAGATCCCGGCAGAGGCGATCAAAGCGACGATCGCGGGACGCAGGGAGTTTAAGATCCCCTGTAAGAGTGCCAGATTTCTGTATTTTAAGTATAGTCTGGCGATACAGGTCACGATGATGCAGGACGGCAGGATGCATCCGAAGGTGGCCGCGAGGGCGCCCCCGGTTCCCGCAATCTTTGTTCCGACAAAGGTTGCGGAATTGATGGCGATGGGTCCCGGTGTCATCTGGGAGATCGTGATCAGATCCGTGAATTCCTCCATCGAAAGCCAGTGATGGGCAGTCACGACCTGTCCCTGGATCAGCGGCATTGCCGCATACCCGCCGCCGAAGCTGAACATGCCGATCTGCAGAAAACTCAAGAAAAGCTGTAGATAGATCATTTTTGTGCTCTCCTTTCCGCCGCAAGTGTCCGCAGCGCGCCGATCAGCCCGCAGGCGATGACAACGAAGACGACGTTGACATGAAAAACGCAGGAAGCAAGAAAAGCGGCAGCCATGATGCACATGGAGACGGCATTCTTCCCGTGGACGATCCCCGCCCCCATCTCATATGTCACAGAGGCGATCACAGCCCCAACACCGGCCTGCATGCCGGAAAGCATCTGACTGACGATAAAGTTGTCACGGAACGCGTTGTAGCAGACCGAGATCAGGGAGATAACGAGGAACGGAGGGATGATCGTGCCGATGATCGCTGTGACCACGCCGGTCATCCCGGCCAGTTTATAACCGACCACGATCGCCCCATTGACGGCGATTGGCCCCGGAGCTGACTGCGCGATCGCAACAAGGTCCAGCATCTCGTTCTCCTCGATCCAGTGGTATTCATCTACAAATTTTTTCTTCATCAAGGTCACGATCACATATCCCCCGCCGAACGTAAAAGCGCTGAGATACAGGGTCGAGACGAAAAGCTTCATAAGAATTTTCTTTCTATTTTCCATAATCCTTCCTTTTAGCCGGGTATTCCGGCAGCAATCTGCATGAGCGGGCGGAGCGCGTGGTCCAGGAACGCCTGATAACCACAGAATGTATCACCAGGCATACAAGCAGTTTCCCGCTGCATGCGTTTACATCCGCCGCCACAAAATTTTCGATACTGACAGGCGGAACATAATTCCGGAAGCAGATCTCTGACCTTACATGGAGACACTGCGGACTTTTCATAGATCGTCCGCAGAGAGTCAGAAACCAGGCTGCCGAGCCGGAACTGGTCGAGACAGTAGAAATCGCAGGGATAAGCGCTTCCGTCCGCTTCCACGACGATCTGGGGCTGGCAGTACCCGCTGATTCCGCAGGAAGTCACGAGCCCCTTTGCAAGCAACTGAAGAAGATCGTCAAATAGCTTGATGCTCCGGTAATTTCCCGTGGCGAAATCCCGGTACCAGAGATCAAAAAGATCAGAATAAAAGTGAAAAAAGCGTTCCGGGGTCAGGGCATATGCGGAAGAGCCGGGAGAATTGAGATCTCCAAGGCAGGGGGTAAACTGGATATAAGACAGATCCAGCTTTTTGATTTGTGCCCAGACCTTCGCGGGATGTCTTGCTGTCTGCCGCGTCAAGGTGCAGAGCACGTTATGCTCGATGTGATATTTCTTCAACAGGGAGATGGAACGAAGAACCTGTTCGTACGTTCCCTGTCCGGCTGTGTCGACCCGGACCGCGTCGTGGCTTTCCGGGAGAATATCCAGGGAGATTCCGATGAGAAACCCGTAGTTGGCAAGAAACTTGCACCAGTCATCATCCAGAAGAATTCCGTTGGTCTGAAGGGTATAGTTTATATGGATATTTCGTTTTTTTCCCGCAATATACTGTACCAGATTCCGGTAAAAAGGAAGTCCCGCAAGCATCGGTTCACCGCCCTGAAATGACAGTGTTAGATAGTCCCCATCATCAAGATCTATAAATATATGATCCATGACAGCGGTCATTGCGGACTCTTTCATGACTCCGAAAGAGGAAACCTCTCTGAGACTCGTAATATCCGCATAAAAACAGTATTTACAGCGTAGATTGCAGAGTGAAGATGCCGGTTTCAGCATGATGGTCAGGTGTTTCATGGTTTTGCTCTCCTCAAAAACATTTTCCTTTTGGGCTCATTATGTCATAATTTCCGGATGGAACGCCCCTCATAGATCCGCAGATCCATGAGATATGAGTATCCGTTTCCGCAGTATTCATGATTCTGAATCATCTTTAGCAGGCGTTTGCCAACCTGAATTCCCATATCATAACCCGGATGAATGGAACAGGTAATTCCACTGCGTTCCCAGTCTTGACCGGAATAGTCAAAGCAGACCAGAGAATAATCGTTTGGGACGGATTTACCGTTTTCCTGAAGAAAATGCAGGACAGACTGCAGGATCATGTAGTTGCAGCAGACAATGGCGGTACACTTCGGAAGTCCCTTTAAGAACTTGCCGATTTCCTTGTAGAATCCATCGGCATGGGCTTCGTTGGAAATACACCATTTGATGTAATCATCCTCGAATTTCAGTCCTGCGCTGCGGAGAGAGCCTACATAACCACGGAACTTTTCAATGCTCTGATAATTGTCGTAGACGAAGATCCCGGCAATTTTTTTGTGCCCCGCTCTGGTTAAAAGACCGATCAATTCTCTGGCGCATTTGTAGTCATTGTTAATCACGCGGGGATAATTTAATTCTTTATAGTAGTTGTTGTAAAAGATGACCGGGATCTTTTTCGCAAAGATGTTCCGATAGCAGTCAAGATTGGGATTTAAGAGACTTGCCTTTACCCCGTCCACAATAAACCCGTCGAATCCCTGATGTGCTACCACATCGAGACAGTTTCTCTCGTTGGAAAATTTATTGTCTGTAAAAAAGATCTGAAGATCTACGTCTGTGTCAGACATCACATCATGGATCCCATCGATCAGGCGGGAATTTGCGTGAGAGTCCTGCCCTTGAAGGATCAGTCCGATCTTATATTCAGCGTTTAAACTTCTGGCGGGTCCGGAAACGGCGGCATCTTTATTGATGTAGGTTCCACTTCCCTTGACACGGGTAACGAGATTTTCCTCGACGAGCCGTGCCATGGCGGCACGTACTGTTTCGCGGCTTACATCCAGTCTGCGGCAGAGTTCATTTTCAGATGGAAGCCTCTGGTTGGAAGAAAATTTATTTTCATCGATGTAAGCCCGAAGCCAGTTGTAAATTTTATCGGCCTTTTTCCGGCCTGGCTGTATACCAGAATCAAGCATATGGAGTCCCCCCTGACAAAAATCCGGCAAAACACACTGACAGCATGTCCTGCCGGATGATACATCCCAGTTGTTTTGCGGCATTACGCCTGATCAACGATTACTGGCCGCGTATGCTCCGCTTTTTCGATCCATGCGAGCAGCTTCTCTCTCATTTTCAGACGAACAGAGTCATAAGCATGGTCATGGATCAGATTTGTAAGTTCATATGGATCCTTTTTCAGATCGTAGAGAAAATCGTCTGCGTAGAGGTCTGCGGACGCGTATTCCCCGCCGTTCTTTCCCGGCGCATATACCGCGTACATGTAGTCCTCGGTGCGAATCGAACGGCCGACACGGCTTTCGGAGATCTGTGAATAAACTTCGTTAGCTCTATTATCGTTCTTTCCCTGAACTACGTCAAGAAGATTCTCACCGATCATGGCATCGCCGACATCGACCCCGGCGATGGCTAAGATCGTTTTTGGAAGACTTTCCGTGCTGACGAGTTCCGTGATTTCTTTTCCGCCTTTGAACGCACCGCCGGAGATCACGAGTGGGACATGGGTGGCGGCATCGTGACAGCTCCGCTTATAATCGTCATAGCCGTTTAAATGCTCATCGGTGTTTCTGGTCTTAAAGTGGGAACCATGATCGGAGGCAAAGATGATCACTGTATTATCGTAAAGTCCCTCTTCTTTCAGGCGATTTACAAGTCTCCCGAGATTTTCATCAAGACTTGCGCATTGACCGAGGTAATCAGGATATTCTTCGGCAGCATTTCCCTTTAAAGCGGCGAGATCGCCCGGAAGAACGAAATCCTTATATTTTTCTTTGGAACCGGCAGGTCCTTCGTAATGATTGTGGTCGTTCTGATGATGCGGTTCAATCTGGGAAACCGTCATGAAAAATGGTTTTTTCCGGTCATACTGATCAAAGAACTGAAGAGCCAGATCTGTGATGCAGTCCGGACGATAGCCCTTAAAATCGATCTGGTTATTGTTCTCATCAAACACATATCCATCATATCCGTGGGAGGTGAATTCCAGCACATCGGCCGCCCGCCAGAATCCGGTATATCCGCCGCGGAGTTCCTTCGGCACAGCGGTGATCGTGTGATCGATGGTCGGCGGTTTTTCAAGCTCACCGTCGCTTGCGAGATGCCATTTTCCGATGTAAGCTGTCTCGTAACCGGCTTCCTCGATATAATTCGCGAGAGTTTTTACGTTCTTTGGAAGCATGATATTGTTGCGGAAACAGCCTGTTTCTGTCGGATACTTTCCGGTCTGGAATAATGCCCGGCAGGGACCGCATACCGGCTGCGGGGAAAAGGCGTTGTCGAATTTTACACCGCCCGCAGCCAGTGTGTCGAGATTCGGAGTGATATCTAACGGCTGTCCAAAACAGCCGCAGGTATCTGCCCTCTGCTGGTCAGTAAAATAGAAGATGATGTTTTCTCTCATGGTTAAGCCCCTTTCTGAACGTTCCGGTCCCGTAATTTGCTTCGGATGATCATTGCTACAGCGCCGATGATCAGGATGATAAATGCGATGCAGTATGGACTGCTGACAAAAATGGAAGGATTTCCTTCTGAGATCAGGAGTGCCCGGCGGAAGTTTGTTTCTGTCATGTTTCCGAGAACAAGACCGAGCAGGATCGGAACAGTCGGAAAATCGAGCTTATAGAGAAGCCACGCGATGACTGCGAACGTCAGGGTAACGGCAACGTCAAAGTAAGATTTATTGACAGAGTAAGCGCCTGCAAAGCAGAAGATCACGATGATCGGAGTCAGGATCTCCTGCGGGATCGATACGACTTTGGCAAAAAGCTTTGTCAGATATTTGCCCTGTAAAAACATAAACAGGTTGACGAAGAGCAGTCCGAGCATGATGGCGTACATGATATCGCCCTGGGTCGTGAACAGGCTCAAACCAGGATTCAGTCCATTGATCATAAGCGCGGAAAGCATGATCGCGACACAGCCGTCGCCCGGGATACCGAGTGTAAGAAGCGGGATCAGTGTAGCGCCGGTAACCGCGTTGTTGGCGCTTTCTGCCGCTGCGATTCCCTCAACAGAGCCGTGACCGAATTCTTCTTTATGTCTGGACATATTTTTCGCTACATCATAGCTGAACCAGGATGCCATGGAAGCGCCGGTACCCGGAATGATTCCGATGATGACACCGATGATGGAAGAGAGCAGCGCCGGGCGGGCCATGCGCTTGTACTCGTCCTTTGTGATCTTTCCGTCATCCATGATCTTTGAGGTGTCAAGCTTCAGACGGTCCGGTTTTAACTCCGCCTTTTTCAGGATCTCGATCAGGGCAAAGAGACCGATGAGGCAGATCGCCAGATCAAGTCCGAGATAAAGTCTGGAAATTCCGAAGGTAAACCGGTCATAGCTTGTCTGCGGGTCAGCGCCGATGCAGGAGATAAATAAGCCCAGGCAGGCTGAGATGATCCCTTTGATCATGCTTTTACCGGAGATTCCGGCGATGATCGTGAGCCCAAAGACACAGACAAGGAAGTACTCGGCAGTTCCGATGTTTGCTGCGACCTTTGCAACCTGGGGAGCCAGAAATAAAAGAGTCAGTGCGGAGAAGATCCCGCCGAAGGTGGACGCGTAAAGGGCAATCTTCAACGCTGCCTTGGTACGGCCTTTTTCTGACATCGGATGACCATCCAGCATGGTGGTCGCCGCGTGGGGAGTACCCGGTGTATTGATCAGAATTGCAGATACGCTGCCGCCGTATCCGCCGGCACAGTAGATTCCAAGAAGAAACATCATGCCGGGGATCGCCGTCATCTTGTAGGTAAACGGCAGGAACAGGATGATGCAGAGAATAACGGTCAGACCGGGAATCGCCGCGAAGACGGAACCGATGAAGACACCCAGGTTGATCCAGATGAAATTCTCAACGGTAAACAGCATTTTCATAGCAGGGATGATATATTGGAGCATATTCTGTTCCTCCTTTCTAAAATTTTACGTTCAGACCGAAACGGAATGCCGCCCAGATGAGCACGGCCATTCCGATGGTGATCGCATAGTAGGACCGTTTTTTGCAGCGGAAATAGACAAGGAACGCAATGGAGCAGAAAATTGCTCCCAGAACAAACAGATCCGTGATCCGGCAGATGAAATAAGTGATAAAAAGGATCGTCAGGATCATGAGTGCCTTCACCTCAGTCAGAAGATTAAAGGTGCTGACCTGGACCGGCTGTTTTTTTGAAATTTTAATGATATTCTGGATGATGAGGACTGCACTGCAGATCATCATGAGTGAAAAAAGAAGCTTTGGGAAGACGCGCCCGTTTATGACATCATTTTCGGAAATCGGCACCTGAGATGGCAGCATGAAAAACAGGACAGCGCCCAGGAGAAAGAACAGGATGGATCCGGCGAGGTCGGTTGGGATCGAAATCTCTTTTTCCTTCATGCGTGTTGCGAGCTCATCTAATTTTTTCTCGTTAAACATAAGATTTTCTCCTTTCCGCGGAACGTGCCGCAGGATATCCGGCATCATAGAATAAAAGCGGGATGCCGCTTTTGCAGCATCCCGGTTTTGAAAAGTTACTTACTGGACAACCAGGTCTTTGTACTCATTTACGATATCCTGTACATTCTGGATATGTTCAAGAACCTGATCATTTGTCATCGTATCAACTTCAAGAAGCATCGTGTCGGAAAGCCACTCGGTAACGCTCTTATCTGCGAGAATCTTGTCATAGAGTTCTTTTAACTCGGCAACTTTCTTCGCGTCAGTACCTTTTCTCGCGAGGATCAGGCAGCGGTTTCTGAAGTATGGATAACCGTATTTGCCAACACCCTCAACTCCTGCGAACGGACCATCGGCAATGTCTTCACCGTCGAACGCGCACACGATGGTAACGCCGCCCTGCTGATAGGTTTCAAGGATCTGGGACTGGTGGGAGACTGCGAAGTTTGTCTCGCCCTTTGCAACTGCCTGTGCAGCCTCAGCAGCAGAGCTATAGGCAACGATCTTGATCTGGTCACCGTATCCCATTGAGCCGAATAATGCGGCTGCGAGGAATGCTTCAGAACCGGTTGCGCCGTTTGCGGCGATGGAGATCTGATTTCCTGTCTCCATGTATGTCTTCAAATCATCAATATTCTTGATATTGAGCTTGGAATCAGCAGACATAACGAAAACGGAAGAATACAGGTTTTCAACAAACTCGAAATCATCGTAAGTGAACTGCATCTTTGCCGGATCAAGAATGGAGGTGATGGAGAAAAGTCCCTCACCTGCGAAAACGAGTTCCGGATCGTTTGCTTTCGTTTCAGCAACCCAGCTATTTACCGTTGCCGCGTCACCCTTTACTGCGTCAGCGACGAGAATGATCTTATCAGAATAAGTATTTGAAAGACTTGCTGCCTTCTGGCTTACCATAGCAGCGACTCCGGAAGGAGCCCAGGGACATGTGACCGTCCATGTAACCGCCTTTTCCGAACATCCCACGAGTGACATAGCCACCGTCATAACGGCGAGACCGAGTGCTAATAATTTTTTCTTCATACTACCTCTCCTTTGTTAAAAATTGATGATTCATGAGTGCTTTTCTCGTATCTTGTGATACAAGATTAACATACTGGAAATGTGATTTTCAACAACTTTTGTCATTTTCTGGACAAAGTTGTATGTTTGTTGACGAATCAAACAGAAGCTGTAATCGAGATTGATATTTATTAGACATTCTGCACATGAAAAAGGGAGGAAGACCGGACATCGGGTGATTTTCTCTTGCCAGAACTCAAAAATACGGTAAAATAAGAGGCAGGAGTATTTGAAATGAATTTGGAGAAACGTATGAGAAAGATGACGATAGAAGAACACTATATGAAAGAAGCGATCCGTCAGGCGAAAAAGGCGGCTGCGCTTAAGGAAGTGCCCATCGGCTGCGTGATCGTCTATGACGGAAGGATCATCGCGAGAGGATATAACCGCCGGACGGTAGATAAAAACGTACTGGCCCACGCGGAGATCATCGCGATGCGGAAGGCCTGCCGCATTCTCGGCGATTGGAGACTAGAGGACTGTACGATGTACGTGACCTTGGAGCCATGTCCGATGTGTGCCGGAGCCATCGTTCAGGCGAGAATTCCGAAGGTGGTGATCGGCTGCATGAACCCAAAAGCCGGTTGTGCCGGATCCGTGCTCGACATGCTCCACGAGGACGGATTCAACCACCAGGTGGAGACAGAAGTGGGGCTGCTGGGAGATGAATGCTCGCAGATGCTGAAGGATTTCTTTAAAGCGCTGCGGGAAGAAGGAAAGCGGAAGAAGCTGGAACAGGTGCAGAAAGAAGCAAATAAAGAAGAAGCTGAAGACAAGCAGGGTCTTAATTCTTAAATAATATTTGGAGTGCTTGCGTTTATCAAAACCATGACAGCCCACAACAGCAAATTCATATAACAATGAAATTACGGAAGAAAAATAAAATAAGTGTAACTATTCAGTACCTTCATAGTTACGTGCAAAAATCCATTCCAGATCAGCTTCGCTGATGGGATTTTTGCCTTCCAGCCTATGTTTTCTTACGGTCAGCGCAGCAAGTGCGCAGACCTACTGAACAGTTACAAATAAGTTTACATAACAAAACCACCAACAGAAATGAATCTGTGAGGTGGTTTTGTCTATGCAGACGATTATTCAAAATCAAATTGATTCAAAAAGACGATAGAAGTGTCCAAGGCCAAAAAGAGTGCTGATTCTATCACGCACTGATCTTCTTCGGCCGGTACCGGATATCCGAAACTTTATACACCGTGATAAATGCCCCCGGATCACTGGAACTGATATAGTTCATGAGTGCCTGATACTCACGCTTGTCCACGATCGTAATGATCTCATTGTGTTTCTCAAAATTATACGCACCGATCGCTTCATAGATCGTTGCGCCGCTGTGCAGATTGTTAATAATGAACTCGCGGAGTTCTTCCTCTTTCTTCGTGATAATGCAGACACGTCTCTTGACATTCTGGTCAAAAATAAAGTAATCGAGGACGATTCCGTTCACATATGTACCGAGCACACTGAGCACGACGGTCTTCTTGTCATAAACGAACGCGGAAGAAAGCGCCACGCACATGCCGGAGAGAGACATTGCCTTTCCGAGATCCACATGCAGGTACTTGTTCATGATCTTTGCAACGATGTCCAGTCCACCGGATGATGCATTCATGTTAAAGAGCATCGCGAGACCGATGCTGACTACCAGCACATAGCAGACCGCATCCAGCTCCTGACTTCCGGTGAGGGACGTAAAATCCGGGAAGATTTTCTCGAAAATACCTAAGAAGACCGGCAACATGACACTCGTGTATACAGTTTTTGCGCCGAACTCCTTACCGCAGAAAATAAATCCGATGATCAGCAGGAGGATGTTGAGCGCCATCGTGATCACAGAAAGCGGAAGCGGGATAAAGTGGGTCAGAATAATTCCGAGACCGGAAATACTGCTGATCGATGTGTGGCTTGGTACCAGAAAAAAGAAAACCGCTATGGCTGTGATTGCGTCAGCCAGGGTCATGACAAAAATTTCTTTGATCAATCCCTTGTTGTTCATAATACAGAACCCTTTCCCATTTGTGATTTGGTGATCTGCTGTGAGCATTATGCGTTATGTCTTTCCCACAGCTATAATTTTCGGTTCAAGTATATACTGGATGTACATGAAGTGCAAGAACATGTAGTGAAGTGTGACCATGTTAAAAGGCTGTTGTAAGACGGGAAGAAAATAGACAGGAAATGTTAAGGGAATTTATATATGGGAGTAAAAAGTATATGGTAATATAAACCATATAATCAGCTGGGGAACAAGCGGTTCTGCCCGATAACACGACGAGTAAAATAAAAGGTGGGGAAACAATGAATAATAAAAAGAAAATTTTGGCGGCAGCAGGCATCCTGATTCTCTCAGGAGCTACCGCGATGGCATTTTATATATGGAAGAAAAATAAAACTCAGGTGGTGACATCAGTAGGCATTATCGGCGGTGCGGACGGACCGACATCGATTTTTCTCGCCGGTAAACTTGACAATTCCGCCGATGAAGGAACAAAAGCCGCAATTTTGGACCTCGAGACCGCAAAAAAACAGCCCTATGGTCAGGTAGTGGAGCTCGACTATGTGAGTATCGACAGGATCTCCCTCCACGGTTCCTTCGGATACATTGCTTTCGACATAAATGGCTCCGATGATTCTGCGACAATGGAGCCGGTGGCAGCCTACACCCTGGAAGAGGCTGGTCCCATCGTGACACAGGGCGATGAGTATACGGAAGTTCTCGGAAGCGCGGATGGCTGCGTGGTGGCACCGAAGGCGTATATGAAGGAAAAGAATCCGATGTACCTCTACTCCAACACCTATGGAGATGTGACGGAGCTTCCGGAAAAAGTCTGCAAGATCCTCAGAGAGAATAAAGAAAACGGCAGCTTCAAGGATGCATATCTGACGGACGACCGTCTGAATCAGATGGCATCGGATATCTACAACGAATATGGCAGCACACTGCTATACGGCCCGGTGGCGATCCCGGAGTTTGACAGCGAGGTCTACGGCTTCCTGGCAGCGGACGGTGACAATCTGGAGGACATCTGGTACGGAATCTGGCATGCGCCGCTGGAGGACCAGACATTCCCAATCACAAAGATAACACTGTTTGATTAAAAATAGATATTTTATATTTAACAAGAATCAGCAAGAATTCTCCCACCTCTATAGGTGGTGAGATGAATTGCCATCTCTTGCATAGTGCCATAGTTGGCATGTAAATATCAGATTATTGCACATAGCT
>ERZ838118.21-NODE-21-length-182392-cov-9.877172_pt1 | contig 182392 bp, 169 predicted proteins | sample MGYA00519863_ERZ838118 | MGnify/ENA primary metagenome ERZ838118 (study PRJEB31850, sample SAMEA3708827) | human gut metagenome | biome: human gut; feature: human-associated habitat; material: faeces | place: China | collected 2014 ...
GCCGTCAAGAATCCGAGAAGGAAGGGTGGTGTTCGGCTATGGCCAACAAAGCCTACAGCCTTTCGCACACGAAGTGGATGTGCAAGTACCACATCGTGTTCACGCCGAAGTATAGGCGAAAGGCCATCTACGGCCAAATCAGGTCCGACATAGGGGAGATCCTGAGGAGGCTCTGCGAGTACAAGGGCGTCGAGATAATAGAGGGGCACCTCATGCCCGACCATGTGCACATGCTGCTGGCGATACCGCCGAAGTACAGCGTGTCGAGCGTGATGGGCTACCTGAAGGGCAAGAGCTCGCTCATGATCTTCGACAAGCACGCCAACCTGAAGTACAAGTTCGGCAACAGGAGGTTCTGGGCGGAGGGCTACTACGTCTCCACCGTCGGGCTCAACGAGGCGACCATCGCGAAGTACATCAGGGAGCAGGAGGCCGCCGACATCGCGCTGGACAAGCTGAGCGTCAAGGAGTACTCCGACCCGTTCAAGAAGTAGCCGGGGCCCGCCGGTTCGACCGGCTCGCCACGGGTCAAGGGCAATAGGGCCTGAACAGCGTGAAGGCCGGCGTCTTTAGGCGCGCGCCGGCCTTCCACGGGTTATACCCTAAGAGCAAACCACCCGCTATGCGGGTGGTCCTGATTACGGGGCGTATGGGGCGAAGGGGGCAGCTCGCAATGGGGAAGCGGGTGAACGGTTTCGCGGGGTTTGCCGGTTGGTGGCGTAGCCTCCTCGGGACTCTCCTGCAGCGTGCGATATTGCGCGCGGGGCGTGGCGGGGAGAGCTACTCCCAGAACAGCTTCGTGAGGCCGACGCGGGATTGCGTGCCGGTTTTCTGGTAGAGCGAGGTCAGGTGCCGCTGGAGCACGCGCAGGGAGATGCCCATGTCCGCGGCCACATGCTTGAGTGGGCGCTCGTCGGCGGTGACGGTGGCAAGCACCTCGATCTCGCGCGGCGTGAGCGAGAAACGGCCGGCGAAATCCGCAAGGTGCACTTCGGGGTCGATGGCGGCATCGTCTGCGGAGGGCGCGGCGCCGGGTGTCGGGCCCTCCGCGGCTTCCGGCATCCCATCAGCTGCCCTTTGGACGGATGTGTCGCTGCCGTCGGAGCCGGGCGTGGTGTTGCTAGCGGCAGGCGTGCACTCGCCGACCGCCGCTTGACCAGGCGTGATATTGCCGGCGGAACCGGAATCGTCGCCTTGCTGCCCGGTGCGCTCTGCGGCCTCGTGCCCCCCCTCGGGCGCGGATGCAAGTCCAGCATGCCGGCGGCGAAGAGCAGCGCGTTGATGCCGATGATTAGGGGGATCAGCAGCACGACCACTGCCACGGGATTCGTCAAATCGATCACCAGCAGCGCGAGTGCGCCGATTGCGATGGCGGTCACGTTGTTGAGCGCCCGCCCCATGCTGCACCACAGGTCGGGGGCGCGTAGGAACTGCGCTATCCAGATGAACACCGCGGTGTAGAACGTCATGAACACGCCTGAACCTAGGAAGTAGACGACTTCCCCGATGGCGTACGGCCCGCCTGCCTCCACCCCGAGCATCGCGCCGACCGAGAGCAGCATCATCCAGAACATGACGATGCCCAGGTAACGCGCCCAGTGCAGGTCGAACAGCACGCCGCCGGCAAGGCCTCCGACGGCCATCAGAATGCGGAGCGTTACGTTGGTGTATTGGCTGGTCCAGGGCGAGCCAATGTCTATAAAGGTGTAGAGCGTGTTGAACAGCACGGAAAGCAGCAGCACTAAGGCGAAGATCGTGATGACGGCGGTGCGAGGGGTCATATGATCGAGACGCCATCCGGCGAACTTGCTGCTTGTAATGTGATCGCCCCTGTGTCCTTCTTGCCATGCGGAAAGGTCGGAGAGCGCTTTTTTTGACGGCCATATGCGCGCATTGATCGCGCCCAGGGCGATGATGCCCGCGGAAAGCACGACGACCTCGATCAGATGGTTCGACGTGAATTCGAGCAAGGAAATCTGCGCGAGCACGCCGAGCGCGTGGCTACCCCCGATCAGCGTTGCGAATCGCACGATGTTGCGCGACCTCACGCACGTTGCCCAGTACGCGGTGGCGCCGGCGAGCCCGATAAGGAAGAACCCGCCCGCACCCGTGCACGCGATCACCAGCGGCGAGGATGCGAAAGCGACGCCGACAAGGCACGCGACCCCAAGGACGGTGACGGCTCCCATGAACACTGGTCGGCCTTTTTCGTCGACAAGACGGTTCTTGAGGGAAAAGGCCAGAAGGCCCAGGGTGCTGGCGCCTTGGATGGGGAGCTGCGAGAGGAAGGGACCGTGCCCTCCGGATTGAGCTAGGTTGGTTTGGAAGAACAGCGTCGACTCAAGGAACACGAAGAAGAATAACGCAAGTGCGCAAAAGAGCAGTCTATTTTCGCGTTTCGCGTTGTCCATCGCGCCCCTCCTTCCAAGTGTGTCCACACCCTTTTCCTTATTGTATCTCGTGTCGCGTTTCCATCGTTTTAATATTTTTCCGAAGGGGTTAATTTCGGCCGTGAGTTCTCGGGAGGCGTCTGCGGTTTGGCTGTTTTGTCCAGGGGGTCGTTTATACGACCCCCTGACGCCGCTTCACCCACCTGCGAAAACAAATCGTCTAAGTCTCGCGTTCGTAAATACGGCGTGGTTCCGTGTACCCCCTTTGGCATGATGTTTAGAAGAGGTGCAGCGGCTCGATACCGCTTGCACCGCTGGCGCGATGCGCGGTTACGGGCTGTGCGCGCGTCCGGCGATCGGCGAGCGAGGCCGACGTCGGCGGGCGCGATGGCATGGGAGGGCCGTGCGGGAAGAAGCGGGCCCATGAATATGACAGGGTACCGGAAAAGCCCGAGCGCGCGCATATGCAAGCGCAAGGGGATACGGAAAGCCGCGATGCGGTGGAAGGAGACTACGGCATGAAATCGACGAAGCGTTTCAAGGCAGCGTTAGCCGCCGTGCTGGTGCTTGCGTTGTCGCCGCTGTTCGGCGGCGCGGCGTTCGCGGAAGGCTCATCGGCGGCAACGTACAGCGGAAACAAGACCGCCGTCACGGACCTCTCGACCATTTGGGATTGGTCGGGGCTTATCAAGAGCGACACGTCGAGCGTTGGACGTATCTGGACCGACAAGACCGTGTCAGATGGCGAGATCAGCAAGAACGGCGTCACCATATCCAAGGAGAATGGTGCGGACTTCCTGACCGCGCTCACGGCGTCGTCGTCCACCTCTAACCTATCCGATACGGCAACCACGCCGCTCGACATCGTGCTGGTGCTTGATGTCTCCGGGTCGATGGATGACGCCATAGGCGGCGGCGATGACACAAAGCGCATCGCTGCGCTCAAGAGCGCAGCGAACTCGTTCATCGATGAGGTCGCTGTGCAGAATGCGGCGGTCAAGGATGCGGCTAAGCAGCATCAGGTCGCCATCGTGAAGTTCGCTGGGAACAAGACCGACAAGGTCGGCAACGACACGTATCGCGACGGCGGATATTCGTACAACTACAGCCAGGTGATGAAGACGCTGGCTCCGTGTACCGATGAGACGAAAGATGCTTTCTCGGACCAGGTGAACGCCATCAAGCCCGCCGGCGCAACGAATGCCGCCGCAGGCTTGGAGCTTGCGAAGGGTCAGATCTCTGGTCGTTCCGATGCCAAGAAGGTCGTCATCTTCTTCACCGATGGCGCGCCGACGACCCAGAGCAGTTTCTCTCCGGACGTCGCCTCGAGCGCCGTTGGAAGCGCTAAGGATATGAAGGACGCGGGTGCTGTGGTGTATTCCATCGGCACCTTCCAGAGCGCCGATCCGGCCAAGTATCCCAATGCGCAGGGCGTTTCCAACGAGAACAAGTTCATGCATGCCGTGTCGAGCAACTACCCGTCTGCGACGTATTCATATGAGAAAACGAGTTTGTGGTGGGGCGAATATAAGTGGAGCTTCGGCGACCGCGCGAAGGGTTCTGACGGCAAAGACGCCGCGTTCTACAAGAGCGCGACCAACGCCGATGAGCTGAAGCGCGTGTTCGTCGACCTCTCCAAGGAAATCTCGACGGGCGCCGGCCATCCGACGGAGACGACTGAGGGCTTCGAGCACGAGACCGGCTACATCGCCTTCGATGATCAGCTGGGCGATTACATGCAGGTCACCGACCTGTCCAAGCTCGTGTACAACGAAACGGTCTACGGCTGCAAGTCCAAGACCACTGATGGAAACGTCGACACGTACCATTTCAGCGGTGACGTGCATTCCGGCTTGGCTGCTGCCAATCTGGAGGACGTCGTGATCACCGTCACGCGTTCGAACGACGTTGCGGTGGGCGACAAGGTGCAGGTGAAGGTGCCCGCATCTTTGATCCCGCTGCGCAACTTCGCCATCGACCTGGCGAAAGATACCATGAATGTCTCGAACACCACGCCGATCTCGGTGCTGTACTCCTCCGGCGTGAAGCCGGCGGCGCTCGATCTGCTGGAGAATCCCGATGACGCCATGAAGGAGTATATGGAGAAGAACACCGACGCAACGGGCAAGGTGAGCTTCTATGCCAACAAGTGGACCGACAAGGAAACGGGCGACGTGGTCGCCACGTTCGAGCCGGCTGCGGACAATAGCTACTATTACTTCACGCAGGACACGCCTATTTACACCGATGAGGCATGCGCTGTTCCCGCGAAGTCGGTAGAGACCGGCTCCACGTACTACTACAAGCACGACTACTACGCCATGGACAACGGCAAGCCCGTTGCGAAGACCGTGCATGTGTCCTTACCGGGCGATGCCGCTGAGAAGGTCGAGGGCTCCATCGCTTGGGATTCCACGGGTGCCTGCTATCTGAAGTCCGGCACGCCGCGTTTGACCTACATCAACGAACTGTACAAGGTCAAGGAAGAGAACCGCACGGACACGGCCGCGGACGTGCTGAACCCAAAGTGGAGCGGCATCGAGCAGTCCTCCGCGGAAACGCTCATCAACGCCCATCTGGGCAACAACGGCAAGCTGAGCGTCGATGTGCCCGGCACGCTGACGGTGACGAAGCAGCTGCAGCTGCCCGTTGGGTATAACGCAGCTGATTTTGCGGACGAATCCTTCGAGTTTACTATCGCCATGCAAGATGCCGCCGGCAAGAGCTTCAACGCCGTGGTGAAGAGCGCGAACGGCGAACAGCAAGGCAATAAGTTCGTGCTGGCGTTCGGCGAGAACGGCGAGGCGAAGCATTCCCTGAAGCCGGGCGAGACCCTGTACGTGTACGGGCTTTCCGCAGGCTGGAACTATAAGGTAAGCGAGACGCCGCGCAACGGCTTCACCGCAGAGGCCGCCGATGCGGAGGGTCAGATTGCTGCCGGGGAAACGAGCGCGGTAACGTACAAGAACACGTACGCCGCATCCGGCACGCTGGATGGCGAGACGTACCTCAAGGGCGAGAAGGTGCTGACCGGTCGCGCTTGGCTTGCCGATACGTTCGTGTTCATCATGAAGGACGCCGATGCGTCCGTTGAGGCCCCGATGCCGCCGGCCAACACTCTGGGCGGCAGCAAGGGCGAGACGAGTGTTACGGTAACGAGCAATGACGCCAAGGATGGCGTTCCGGTGAGCTTCCATTTTGAGAGCATCGCCTATACGAAGCCGGGCACGTACACGTACCAGATTTGGGAATCCGAGGAGCTCAGCCACCTGAAACCCGGCGTGAGCGCGTCTCAGGCGTTGTACGAGGTCGTGGTGACGGTAACCGATGAGAGCCACGACGGCACGCTGACGGTGAAGTCCAAGATGACGAAGCTGGCAGGCGATGACGGTGTGAAATATGCGGAGCCGCAGACCATTGGGAATGATACGGCGACGTTCGTGAACGAGTACGACACCACTGAGGTGAAGTGGACTCCCAGCGGAACGAAGACATATACGGATGCGACAGGTGAGAAACCCCTTAAGTCGGGCATGTTCCATGTGATCGCCTGCACGGACAACCCCAATGCGCCGTTGCCCCAAGGCGATGGCGTGACGCGCGTCAATCGCGGCGAATGGCGCGGCGTTCTGACCACGGTCGAGGCAGGCGGCGGCATCGTGTTCCCGCAGGCGACGTTCACGTTCGGGAATCTCGATCCCGAAACGCTCGACGCCACCTTCGAGTACAAGATCGTCGAGGTGGTTAAGGTCGGCGATACGTGGCGTGCCGTGCGAGATGTCCTGGCGGACAAGACCTTCGACCCGGCCGGCATGGTGTACGACCAGACGGTGTGGACCGCGAAGGCGACCATCGCGGACGTTGGTGGCACGCTTGAATTGAGCGCCAAGTACTACAAGAACAATAGCGAAGAGCCGATTACCGGCGCCATGTTCGGTTTCGATAACTCGTACAAACCCGATCCCGCTAAGCTCGGGGGCGATACGGCCATTCACGGTACCAAGGTGCTGACCGGCCGCGATATGGCGGAAGGCGAGACGTTCGGCTTCAAATTGAGCGTGGCGGATAAGGCTACGAAGGAGGCAGTTGACAACGGCAGCGTCGTCATTCCGCAGGACGCCTACAAAGCTGAGGTGAGCGGCGCGAAGGCGGGCGATGAGACTAGGTTCTCCTTCGGCGAGATGACGTTCAGCAAGCCCGGCACGTATTCGTTCGTGGTGCAGGAGAACGAGTACTGCGATAAGGCTCTTGATGAAGTGGGCACCGCAACCGGCGGCATCGTGTTCGACCGTCACGTCCACAAGGTTAAGGTCACGGTGACCGATGGCCATGAGGGCAAGCTGGTCGCCGAGGTGAGCTACGACAACGGGCCGGCGAAGTTCGAGAACAAGTACGAGCAGAATGCGCAGTTCTCCGGCATCACCGTCCAGAAGACGCTGAACGGCCGCGATATGGCAGCTGATGAGTTCTCCTTCAGCGTCCATGGCGTGAAATCCGATACCGTGTCTGCGGAAGATGCCGAAGCCCGCTTGACGGATTCCGACCGCAGCTTCACCAACGCTGCGCGTGCCGATGGCGTTGCGTGCGATATGACGAAGATGAACGGCGTCACGTTCACGCAGGCTGATATCGGCAAGACGTTCGCGTACGAAGTGCGCGAGGTCGTGCCCGCCGCGGCAGACGCTAAACCCGGCGTCTCCTATGACGACAGCGTGCATACGCTCGAGATTACGGTGGGCATGAGCAGCGATGCCGACAAGCGTCTGGCGCTGACCACCAAGCTGGATGGGGAGGTCGTCGATTCCGCGACCGTGGCGTTCGTGAACGGCTATCAGGCAACCCCGACCAGCTACGATACCGCCACCGCCGGCCTGAACAAGGTGCTCGAGGGCCGCGATTGGATCGACTCCGACGAGTTCACGTTCGAGTTGAAGGCGCTCGATGGCGGTCCGCTGCCCAAGGATGCCGCGGGCAACGATGTGACCACCGCGACGGTGGCCAAGGAGAACGCGGAGAGCTTCGGATTCGGCACGATCACGTTCACGTCCGACATGGTGAAGGCCGAGCCCGACCATAAGCGCACGTTCACCTACGAGGTGCGCGAGGTCGTGCCCGCCGACGGCCATAAGCTGCCGGGCATCCAGTACGACGGCAACGTGGCCACCATCAAGGTGACGGTGTCCGACGACGGCTCCGGCATGCTCAAGGCCTCTGCGGTCGCGGAGAACACCAGGTTCGTGAATCGCTACGCAGCTGAAATCGATTACACGGCGGCGGGCGGCCTGAACGTGGCCAAGACCCTGACCGGCCGCGATATGGCTGAGGGACAGTTCACAATCAAGGTGACCCCTGGCGACGAGGCGTCGGCGTACGCGCTGGGCCTGCCGCTGGAAGGCGCCGAGATCGCCATGCCCGCAGCTGCCGATGGTGCGCAAGCCGTGAAGTCCGCGCTGGGCGAGCAGCACGTGGTGCTGCGCCAGAGCGACGTGGGCAAGACGTACACCTATAAGGTGGTCGAGGCGGTAGGCGAAAAGGTTACCGGCTACACCTACGACACGACGGAGTACGCGGTAACGGTGATGGTCGAGGACAACCCGGAGAAGGCCGCGCTTACGGTCAAGACCGTGGTTGCCGGCGGGCCTGAGGGCGTTAAGACCTACGTGTACGGTGCAGACCCGTCTGCTGCCGGTACGGGCCCCGCAGTGGTTCCCTTCGCCAACGCGTATGCCGCCTCCACTGATAACCCGGGCGGCACCGCCGCTCAGGTGAGGGCGACCAAGGGGCTCACGGGACGTCCGCTTTCCGCCGGCGAGTTCACCTTCGCGGTGAAGTATGCAACGGGCGGGGACGACCTGCGGACGGCTAAGAACGCGGCCGATGGCACCGTGACGTTCGACGGCCTTCACTACACCACCGAGATGCTTGAGGGCCTGGTGCAGGACGGCAACGCCCACAAGACCTCCGACCCGGGGATCATCTCGTGGACGGTGAGCTACCTGGCTTACGAGAAGACCGACGGCCTGGCTGGCCAGGGCATCACGCCGCAGACGCAGCCGATCTCGTTCAGGGTGACGGTCGTCGATAACGGCGATGGCTCGCTTACGGCAACGGCGAACCTTGGCGATGGCCTGAAGTTCGAGAACACGTACTCCACGGGCGATCCGGTGCAGGTGGGCCTGTCCGGCGTCAAGATGCTGCAGGCGGCACCCGGGCTTGAACCGGCCTCCATCGAGGGCAAGTTCACCTTCAAGGTGACCTCCGACGATGCGGCCGCTCCCATGCCCGAACGCACCACCGCCAAGAACGCGGCGAACGGCAGCGTGGACTTCGGCACCATCAAGTTCACGTTGGAGGACCTCAACCGCGCCCTGGGCGTGAACGGCCAGACGGCCGCCGCAGATGCCGACAAGGCTGAAGCGGATGCCGCGAAGGCCACTGATCAGGCAGTGCCGGCCAAGGAAGCCGACCAGGCTGCCGATGCTGCGAAGGCTGTTGCCGACGCTGGCAAGGTCGCCGCGGATGCGGGCAACGCTTCCGCCCAGGCGGCCGACGAGGGCGACAAGCCCGCCGCCGCCAACGATGGCGACAAGCCCGCGGCAGGCGATGAGCAGCGTGCGGGCGCCGTAGCGGCTCCCAACGCCGCCAGCGGTGCAGCTGACGTGGTTGCCCCCGGCAACCAGCCGGCCGACCAGCCGGTGAACCCGGAGCCCGAGTCCGGCAAGCCGCGTTCCCACGTGTTCACCTATAAGGTGACGGAGAGCGGTTCCGTGTCCGGCGTGACCAACGATGCCGCGGCGACCAAGACGGTCAGCTTCAAGGTGACCGACGATGGCGCCGGCAAGCTGACGGTTGAGCGCCAGGGCGCTGCGGAGAACCCGGCGTTCTCCTTCGCCAACACCTACGCGGTGAAGCCCGCTAGCTCCAGCGTGACCGATCAGGTGGCGGTGACCAAGACGCTGACGGGCCGCGACATGGCTGCCGGCGAGTTCGCGTTCGAGCTGCTCGAGGGCGAAGATGTGGTGGCGACCGGCGTTAACGCCGCCGACGGCAGCGTGACGCTGAGCGCGGTGAAGTACACGCAGCCCGGCACGCATCGCTACACGTTGCACGAGGTCGGGGGCGGCACCGTCGCCAACGGCGTAACGTACGACGGTGCGACGTACACCGTGGTCACCACGGTGAAGGACAACGGCGACGGCACGCTTAGCGTAGCCCATGCGCTGGAAGGCGCGCGCGAGGCGAGCTTCGCCAACGCCTACCAGGCAACGCCCACGACCGTGGTCATCGGCGCTTCCAAGACGCTGGTGGGCAAGAACCTTGAGGACGGGCAGTTCACGTTCGTGCTGACCGCGGCCGACGGCACCGAGCTGAAGGCGAAGAACGCCGCCGACGGCAAGATCGCCTTCCCGGCGCTGACGTTCGACAAGCCCGGCACGTACGAGTTCGCGCTCACCGAGCTCGACGATGCGCAGGCGAACGTGACGTACGACAAGCACGCGTACAAGGTGACCGTGACGGTCGTCGATGACGGACTCGGCCACTTGAACGCAACGGTGGCAGGCGATGCCGACGTGCTCGCATTCACGAACACGTACGCCGAGCCTCCGGCGCCCACGCAGCCCACGCAGCCCGGCGGCAAGACTTTCACGCCAAGCGGGCCTATCGGCAAGGTGCTGACCCAGACGGGCGATGACAAGCTTGCCCTGGTCCTGCCGCTTACGGCAGTGGCCCTGGCGGGTGCGGCATCCATCGCGGCGCTGTGCATCATGCGCCGCCGCGATAAGCGCTAGCGCAGCCGTTCCCGGCGAAGGCCGGATAGAGGAAACCCGCCGTCGCACCTGCATGGGGCGGCGGCGGGACGCAAGAAGAGGGCCGGGTTGATCCCGGCCCTCTTTGCGTTAATGACTTCAGTCTGGCGCGCGCGTAGCCGCGCCGAGTAAACCGCCCGCTATGCGGGCGGACGACAACCTGCTTTACAAAACCACCCTCCCGCCGGATATTGACGATTGTTCAGGCCGTCAAGAATCCGAGAAGGAAGGGTGGTGTTCGGCTATGGCCAACAAAGCCTATGAGCTTGTGCTCCTCGGGCGTGCAGCGGAACGCCATCGTCTTGCTGCGCTTGCGGGCGCTGTTCTCGCACGGCATCCTTCTTACCCCCTCGCCCCGTCGAGCGCGGCGGCCATCTCGTCCTGCTTCGTGGGGAACAGGTGCGCGTAGCGGTAGGTGATGTCCACCGCCTCGTGTCCCATACGCTCGGCGATGGCCAACGCGGAGAAGCCCATCTCTATCAGCAGGCTCACATGGCTGTGGCGTATGTCGTGTATGCGGATGCGCTTCACGCCCGACGCCTTGCATCCGCGCTCCATCTCGTGGGCCAGGAAGTGCTTGGTCACGGCGAACAGGCGCTCGTCGGGGGCGACGTCGTCGCGCATCTCGATGAAGTCCGCCATCTCGTCGCGAAGGAAGGCGGGCATGACGATCGTGCGCACCGACTTGGGCGTCTTGGGGTCGGTCACGGTGTCCACGCCGTGGAGGCTCTGGTACGACTTGTTGATGCGCAGCCGGGAGCTCTCCAGCATGAAGTCGGACGGAGTGAGCGCCAGGAGCTCGCCGCAGCGTATGCCCGTCCAGTAGAGCAGCTCGAAGGCGTGGAACGACAGCGGCTTGTCCATGACGGCCTCGCTGAACCTCAGGTACTCGTCCTTGGTCCAGAACTGCATCTCGCCGCCCTTCTTCGAGCCTATCTTGTCGACCCTGCGCACCGGGTTGTCGGTGAGGCCGTAGTAGCGCTCGGCGTGGTTGAAGATGGCGTTCAGTTGGTTGTTCACCGTGCGCAGGTACGTCGGCGCCCAGGGCTTCCCGTCGGCGTCCCGGTGCTCGGTGAGCTCGTTTTGCCACCTGATGACGTCGATCGGCCTCACGTCGCACATGCGCATGTCCCCGAAGAACGGCACGAGCTTGTCGTTGATGATGTACTCCTTGGTGATCCAGGTGTGCTCGCGTATGCGCGGCTTCACCTCGGAGGCGTACACCTCGACGAACTCGGAGAACGTCATGTCCATGGCCCCGCCGTTCAGGCTCTTGAACTGGCCTTCCCACACGGCGGCCTCCACCTCGGAGGAGAAGCCGCGCTTCGTCTTGTGGCGCTTCGAGCCGCGGGCATCGCGGTAGTAGCACTGCACGTAGAACGTGCCGTTGTTGCCATCCTTGTACACGGGCATGTCAGTCCACCTCCGGGAAGTACAGGGAGTCGAAGACGTCGCTTCTAACACGCCCGCGGATCACCACGCGCCCGCGCGCCTCCTGCTCGGCGTTTATCTTCCTGATTACCTCGTAGGCGCTGCCTTTCTTGATCCTCAGCAGCTCCGCGACCTCGTCGGCGTCCAGCATGTGCGGCCTCGGCGTCTTCGCCACCTTCTCGTCCATGGTTCCTCCCATCAATAGCGTACGGATACGTACGGTTTACAGATTCAGAGTAAACGTACATATCTGTACTGTCAATAGAATTGCGTACATTTGCGTACGCTGATAAGATGTGCTGGTACGTATTTCCAGGAGGAGGGCGCATGTCCGTAGGCGAGAACATAAGGCGTTACCGCAAGTCGCGCGGCATGACGCAGGCGCAGCTGGCCGAGGCCGTCGGCCTGACCGAGGGGGCCGTGCGCCATTACGAGAGCGGCATCCGCGCCGTCAAGCCCGAGCTGCTCGAGTCCATCTCCGCCGCGCTTGGCGTTTCCGTCAACGCCCTCAAGGATTACGGTGTCGAGACCGCGGGCGACCTCATGTCGCTTCTCGTGCGGCTCGAGGACTCCTTCGGCATCGTGCCCGCAGCCGACAGATCGGGCCTCTCCCTGAACCCCAAGGCGCCGCACGCGCCCAAAGCCGCGATGGCGATCGAGCTGTGGGCCGAGAAGCGCGCGCAGCTCGAGAACGGCGAAATCGACGCCGCCGAGTACGAGGACTGGAAAGCCTCGCTGTAGCGGCTCTCTGCCTTTTGCAATCAACGCAACCGAATCAGGACGCCAAGCTAGGCGGTGAGCGTTGCGCGTTCCTGCGCATGCTGAGTTTTTACTCCCCATTGCATGCAAAGGCATTTTCGGCGCACCTGGGGAGTAAACGACGCGGTGGCTTACAGGGTGGCACACGGCATCACACCGCGGCATTTCCCCTGATTACTCCCGTTTTCATTGAGACGGTGAGATTCTTTACTCCCCATTAACCACCTGGGGAAACGCCGTGCGGAGACCGCAAAAACGCCCATTGAGTTCGATTTGAGTTTCACGGGCCCCGAAACGGCCTCGTTTCGCCCTCGGGGACAAAAATTGCGCGTCTACTCACTTGGGATAAATTCTTATTCCCATTCCTCCGAATACCGCCCCGCGCCTTGCTGTCTCGAAACACGGGGGAGTAAATGGCGAAATCGCAGGTGAAAGGGAGTAAAACCGCAAAGAAAAAGCCTCCGTCCCAACGCGGGAACGGAGGCCAGATTGTCGGATTTACTCACCAATGTCGCTGGTGGCTTTGCCGTGACTCTCGTACGAAACGAAACTCAGGAGCATAGTGCGGCACTAAAAAGTGCAGGTCAAAGCCCTATCGGCTTACTCCCACTCAATAGTCGCCGGAGGCTTGCTGGTGATGTCGTAGACTACTCGGTTCACGCCGGGGACCTCGGCCACGATGCGGCCGGAGATGCGGGCTAGGACGTCGTAGGGCAACCGCGCCCAGTCGGCGGTCATGGCATCCGAGCTTTCTACGGCACGCAGGATCACCGGGCGGGCGTAGGTGCGCTCGTCGCCCATGACGCCAACGGACTTGATGTCGGGCAGCACGGCGAAGTACTGCCAAACGCTGTGCTCGCTGTTGCGCTCGCCCGTCTCGGCGAACAGACGCTCGTTGTAGGCGTCCAGCTCCTCGCGGACGATGGCGTCGGCGTTCTTCAGGATGTTCAGCTTCTCGGCGTCCACATCGCCGATGATGCGGATGGCCAGGCCCGGCCCCGGGAAGGGCTGGCGGTGCACGATGTAGTCGGGCAGGCCCAGCGCCGTGCCCAGCGCGCGCACCTCGTCTTTGAAAAAGTGGTCCAAAGGCTCAATCAGGTCGAAATGCACACCCTCGGGGAACGGAATCAAATTATGATGCGACTTAATCGTGCTCGCCTTCCCGCCGGTCTTGCGTGCGCCGCTCTCGATGATGTCGGGGTAGATGGTGCCCTGGGCCAGGTACTTCACCGGACGCCCGTCCTGAGCCAAGTCCTCCGCCACGGCGAAGAACTCCTTCCAGAACTGCGTGCCGATGATGCGCCGCTTCTCTTCCGGGTCGGTCACGCCGGCCAGAAGCTCCAGGTAGCGCTCCTCGGCGTGCACGTGGATGAAGTCCACGTCGAACTGCTTCGTGAACACCTCTTCCACTTCCTCGGGCTCGCCCTTGCGCAGAAAGCCGTGGTTCACGAACACGCAGGTCAGCTGCTTGTCGATGGCGCGGGCGCACAGCGCCGCCACCACCGATGAGTCCACGCCGCCCGAAAGGCCTAAAATGACGCGGTCGTCCCCCACCTCGGCGCGGATGGCCTCCACGGAGTCGTCGATGATGGAATCCATGGTCCAGTCCGGCTCAAGCTCGCACACGCCGAACAGGAAGTTCCGCAGCATGGTCTGGCCGAACTCAGTGTGGCGCACCTCCGGATGGAACTGCGTGGCGAACAGGCGCCGCTCGGGGTATTCCATGGACGCCACCGGGCACACCTCGGTGCGCGACGTGATGGAGAAGCCCTCGGGCACGCGGCTCACGGCGTCGCGGTGGCTCATCCACACGGTCTGCTCGCCAGGGGTGCCGTCGAACAGCGCCGACTCGCCCGCCCGCGTGATGACTGCCGGGCCGTACTCGCCCTTCTCGGTGTGGCCCACTTCCCCGCCGAGCGCCACGGCCATGGCCTGCTGCCCGTAGCAGAAGCCGAGCACGGGAATGCCCAGGGCGAGGATCTCCGGGTCGATGGAAGGGGCGTCCTCCGCGTACACCGACGCCGGACCGCCGGACAGGATGATGGCCGCGGGCGCGATGGCTCGCACCTCCTCGGCCGTGATGTCGCAGGGCACGATTTCGGAATACACGTGCAGATCGCGCACGCGACGGGCGATGAGCTGCCCGTACTGGGCGCCGAAATCGACGACGATGACTTTCTGTTCCGGGGTAGCGGACTCGGTCACAATGCCTCCTTGGGTCGCGAAATGTTCGAGGGCGATTTTACACCTCCCCGCACGCAGAGGTATTTCTACGAGGTGAAATGTCGAGAAAGTGCGGAATGGATGGAGGGAAGATCCTTCGACTCCGCGCTTCGCGCTGCGCTCAGGATGACACGAGGGAGGGCGCGCGGTGGTTGTGAGATTAGGGCAGACCAAGGTCTGCCACTACGGGCGGACAAGAGAGATGGCGGGATGCAGCGCCGGATGACCTACCGGAGATACTTCGCCCGCAGGGCCTCACGCTTCTCGGGGCCGAAATCCAGGGCCTCGGCGAGGTAGGCATCGAAAGAGCCGTAGTTGGCGTTCACCGCCGCCATGGCGCAATCGTAGTAGTCGTTGTAGGCGTAGAACAGCGAGTCGATGTCCGCGTCGAGCCCCTTCATGAGACCCAGCTTCTTGCTGATGGCGTCGACGATCCCCTCGGCACGGTTGCGCGCGAACAAATTCGTGGCCAGGTAATCGGCGCGCACGTAGGCCTCGGGCACCCCGAGCGCCCGCTCCACGATAACCGCGCCCAGGCCAGCCCGGTCCTTGCCCTCGGAGCAGTGCCACAGGTACGCTCCACCGTCGCCTTCCAAAAGCACCTCGAGAAACGACGTGTAGGCCTGCCGCCCCGCGTCGTCCAGCAAAATCTGGGGGTACATGCCCCGCACCAGCTCGTGAGGACTGGCGTTGTAGCTGGCGAAGGTCTTCAAGTCCTGGGCCACGCCCGCACCGTGAGTGATGCCGATGGTCTCGCCGGACAGCGCCGGGAAGTCGTAGAACACCACGCCTTCCATAAGCTCGCGGGGGTCGGGCTCCTTGTCGCGCTCGAGCTGGGTGCGGAAATCGATGACGCCGGCCAGGTCGTAGTCGCCCACAAGCCGCGCCAGGTCCTGCTCGCTCGCCTTGTGAAGGCACCCGCTGCGGATGAGTTTCGCCGGCGCGATGCGGCGCCCATCGGCCGCCGGCATACCGCCCAAATCGCGCGTGTTGTGCAGCCCCTCGAAGGGGATGTGCCCGAATTCGGGGAACCCGGGAACGGGCTCGGGCATATCCAACGGCGAGGACTCTTCCTCGTCGACGCGCTTCTCTTCCGTGGTCATGGCGGCCTCCTGTCTCGGCGAGCGCGGGATGCGCCCGCATCGATATCTCCCGCTTATGGTAGAGCAGCGAAGGGCCGCCCGCTACAAGCAGACGACCCTTGTCATCGTTTCGTCGCGACGAACGCGCCGACATCGGCAGCGTCGAACGCTCGACCGCAGGTCTTCGCGCTCTCCCTAGGACGCCTTCGCGAAGGCGACCGACGAGGCCTCCACAGGACGCGCCGAATCGCGCATCCAGTCGTTCATGCTGCCGGCATACAGATACAGCTTGCTGTAACCCACCGACGCCAGGTAATCGCAGGCGATCTTGGCGTGCACGCCCATCTGGCAGTACACGATGACCGCGTCCTCGGGGAAAATGCCGTTGTCCTGGAACATCTCGGCCAGCTCCTCGGCCGGATCGTCCGAAGCGGCGGCCACATCGAGCCGGATGTTGATGGCCGAGGGAATATGGGCCGTGTCATAGCGCAGCGGCGGTCGCACGTCCACGATGGGCATGCGTCCTATCTCGCGCTTCACGAAGTCGGCATCGACGATTTGGTAAGCCTTCATAACACAACACCTTTCAAAACTCGCATCGAGCACGATGGAGCGACCGCCGGCGAGCCAGCAGCCGCACGACAGCATACGGCAGCGGGCTCCATCGCGTTTTCTGCTCTTTATGGTAGCCGTGCGCTCTCCTTCAATGGCGACGAGGCCGTTACGCTTCCCCCTCCGTTGTTCCTCCAAACGGGATCTTTTATTCCTCCCCTTGACAGATCGATGGCGGTGTTTATACTTATGAACAGTTGCTCATATGTTTAAAGTTTATAAGGAGTTGGAATGAGCGTACCAACTGTTATAGAAAAAGAAGCCGGCGAAGTCGTGGAAAATGCTCGCGCGTCGCTGGAGGCTTGCCCCTGCGGCTGCAATCGCGAAGCCACGGCCAATCTGTTTGCGGAGATGCCCGACGAGGAGCTGCTGTTCGACGTTGCCGACCTGTTCAAGGCCTTCTCCGACACCACCCGCATCAAGATCCTGTTCGCGCTCATGGGCGGCGGCCTGTCCGTCGGCGACATCACCGCCGTCGTCGGCTGTACCCAAAGCGCCGTGAGCCACCAGCTGCGCACGCTGAAACAGGCGCGCCTCGTGAAGGCCACCCGCGACGGCAAGAATGTCATCTACGCCCTGTCCGATGACCACGTCTACACCATGCTCGCCCAGGGCATGACCCACGTGTGCGAGTAACCCCGTCCCCCCTGCGATTCACCGAACCGCCCGCCACTATCGAGTGGGAACAACATTGAAAGGAACCATCATGCGCAAGTCATTCAAATTGGAAAACCTCGATTGCGCCAACTGCGCCGCAAAAATGGAAGCCGGCATAAACGCGCTACCCGGCGTGAACAAAGCATCCATCAGCTTCATGGCGAGCAAGCTCATGATCGATACGGACGCCGCCGACGCGGAGACCCTGGCCGCCATCGTCGACGCCGCCCAGTCCGTCTGCACCAGCTACGAAAAAGACTGCCGCATCGTCCGTTAGCACCCGTCTTTCGAACCCGTAAGAGCAGCCTCTGAGCAGGGGGCGATGCTCGACGCGCAGTTCCGCAGCGAACGAAACAGCCCAGTGGGCTGTTTCGCCGAGCGAGGACTGTTTGAGCATCGAGTATTGCCCCCTGATCAGAGGCGGACAAAAAGGATTCCCCATGAACCCGAAGCAGAAGAAACTCCTCACCCGCATCATCGTCGCGCTCGTGCTGTTCGTCATCATCGAGGTGGCGGCCCAGACCGGAGTACTTGCCGCCGCCTTCGGCACCCCCGGCGATGTGTACGCCGAGTTCGCGCTCTTCCTCATCCCCTACCTCGTCGCCGGCTACGACGTCATCGCCGGCGCCCTGCGCGGACTCGTTCACGGACACGCGCTGGACGAGGACTTCCTCATGACCGTGGCCACCTTCGGCGCGTTTGCGCTGGTGCTGTTCCCCGACACCGAGCCGCACATGGCCGAAGGCGCGGCCGTGATGCTGTTCTTCCAGGTGGGCGAGCTGTTCCAAAGCTACGCCGTGGACAAGTCGCGCCAGTCCATCGCGGACATGATGGATATCGCGCCCGAGTACGCGAACGTCATGGAGGAGGGCAAGCTGAAGCAGGTGGATCCCTTCGAGCTCGCCCCCGATGACGAGTTCATCGTCATGCCCGGCGAGCGCATCCCGCTTGACGGCACGGTGCTGACCGGCGAAAGCCAAATTGACACGGCGGCGCTCACCGGCGAGTCGGTGCCCCGCACGACGCGCCCAGGCGACGAGGTCATCTCCGGCTGCGTGAACCTGACGGCCAAACTCGTCGTACGCGCCACCAAGCCCTTCGAGGACTCCACGGTAAGCCGCATCTTGGAATTGGTGGAAAACGCCGCCGAGAAGAAGGCACGCACCGAGAACTTCATCACCCGCTTCGCCCGCGTGTACACCCCCATCGTCGTGGGCGTGGCCGCTGTACTCGCCATCGTGCCCCCGCTGTTGTTCGGCGGTCAGTGGTCCGACTGGATCTTGCGCGGACTCACCTTCCTCGTGGTGTCGTGCCCCTGCGCACTGGTCATCTCCGTACCGCTGTCGTTCTTCGGCGGCATCGGCGGGGCATCGCGCCTCGGCATTCTGGTGAAGGGGTCGAACTACCTGGAGGCCCTGGGCTCCACCGAGACCGTCGTGTTCGACAAGACCGGCACCTTGACCGACGGCACCTTCTCCGTGACCGAGCTCATCGGCGCCCCTGGCGTAAGCGAGACCGAGCTTATCGACATCGCCGCCGCAGCCGAGACCTTTTCCACCCATCCCATCGCGCAATCGGTGCGGGCCTATCGCGACTCCCTGACGACCAACGCGCGACCGGACAGCGACAACGACGCGAATCTGGCGCAACCGGACAGCGACTCCACCACGACCGGCGCGCGACCGGACAGCGGCTCCATCACAACCGCCGAACGGGTGCGCGACGTCCGCGAGGTGAGCGGCCAGGGCGTGGAAGCGGTCGTGGACGGGCGCGAGGTGCTCGTGGGCAACGGCAAGCTCATGGCGGCCCATGACATCGCCTTCACGGCCACCGACGTGCCGGGCACCGTGCTCTACGTGGCCGCCGACGGCACCTACCTGGGCGCCATCGTCATCGCCGACACCGTGAAGCCCGACGCCGCCCGCGCCATCGCCGATTTGCGCGCGGCCGGCGTGAAGAAGACCGTCATGCTCACGGGCGACCGCACACCCGTGGCCCGGGCCGTCGCCGCCGAACTCGGCATCGACGAGGTGCACGCCGAGCTGCTTCCCCAAGACAAGGTGGCCGAGGTGGAGGCGCTTCTCGCCCAAACCGAGCGCGACACCAATGGCAAGGGCAAGCTCGCCTTCGTGGGCGACGGCATCAACGACGCGCCCGTGCTCACCCGCGCCGACATCGGCATCGCCATGGGCGCCATGGGCTCGGACGCCGCCATCGAGGCCGCCGACATCGTGCTCATGAACGACGACCCCGACGACATCGCCCGCGCCATCCACCTGGCGCGACGCACCATGCGCATCGTGTGGCAGAACATCGTGTTCGCCCTCGGCATCAAATTCGCCGTGCTGGTGCTGGCCGCCTTCGGCATCGCGAACATGTGGATGGCCGTCTTCGCCGACGTGGGCGTGGCCGTCATCGCCATCTTGAACGCCATGCGCGCCATGAACGTGAAGCGCTACCTCGACTAAAGGCGAGCGGTCAAATCAACTTTAAACTGCATTTCGGCAACCGCCCGTTCACAGGCTGGCTCATAGCCCCCGATTTTCCTCGTCGGGGGCTATGCTCTTTTCAGCACATCAGTTGCACCACGCGCCGTCGCCTTCCAACCGCAACGGCGCGGCGACACTGCTGCGCGCACTTTGTGTTCCCGACCACTTTGGAGGTTCGTCATGAAAGACGAGAAGGAGACCTTGCGGAAGACCGCCGATAGCATTCACGTGATGGAAAAGTTCGATCCGGCCATCCTCGCTGATGTGACCGCGCCCGTCGTGTCGCTCTATATTCCCGTGCACCACACCGAGCGCGAGGAGCGCCGCGATATCTGGGATCGCGACATGTTCAAGGATCTGATGAAGGATGCCGAGCGCACGCTCGCCGAAACCTACGACAAAGATGCCTATAAGGGCATCGTCGAGAAGGCCGACTACCTGCTCGAGCATCCGGACATGCCGCTTTGGCTGCATGCCGGCGAGGGTCTGGGCTTCCTCATGAACAACGACGACATCTACGTGTACAACCTGTTCTTCGCCCCCGATCCCATGGTGGCCGCCGGCGACACCTACTTCGTCAAGCCGCTTTTGCGCAACTTCCAGTACGGCACCGAGTACTATGTGCTGGAACTGGGCAACGACCGCTTCAGCTGGGTGAAGGGCGACCGCACCCATGTGGAGCGCCAGCAGCTGCCGCAGGAAGTGCACGACTTCTTCAGCGAGCTGTTCGCCAACAGCGACGACATCGCCGCCGACGCCCGCAAGGGCGAGAAGGGCGCGCTGGACTACATCTCGCTGGAGGGTCACATGGGCCAGTACCACGACCATCAGTCCCGCAACGAGGTGAAGAAGGACGACGCCCTGCCCTGGTTCCGCTATGTGAACAAGGCCGTGAACGACTACCTCGTGCGCGATGACACCACCCCCATCATCCTGTGCTGCGACGAGGAGTACGAGACCGCCTTCCGCAAGCTCTCCACGCTGCGTCATCTCTTGCCCGTCGGCATCAAGAAGGATCCCGCCGGTCTTGACGGCAAGGCGCTTCTGGAAGAGTCGCTGGCCGTGATGGACGGCATCCGCGATGCGAATATCAAGGAAACCGCCGAGAAGTTCGGCGCCGACGCGGCCCATGGCAAGGCCTCGGACGACTTCGACGCCATCGGCATGGCGCTGGCCGAGCGCCGCGTGGGAGCGCTGTTCCTCGTGAAGGGCAAGATCCTCCCCGGCGGCTTCGACATCAACACCGGTACCGTCACCTTCGACGGCGATCCGAACCCGGTCGATGACGGCTACATCGACCCGGCCGCGCCCGACATCACCGACGCCTTCGCCCAGGCGGCACTGGCTCAGGACGCCCACATCTACATCGTCGAGCAGAACCAGATGCCCACCGACAAGTCGGTAGCCGCCCTCTTCCGCTACGCGGAGTAACGCCCGCGGCGGCGCGACAAATAGCTATACTGAAAGGGAGCTCTTACGGGCTCCCTTTTCTCATGCCCTTAAAGGAGCTTCCATGACCGACCCCGCCCAACTCGCCGACCTTGCCATCAATCAGCCCGATGTGGCGCTCATCTTCGAGGGCGGCGGCATGCGCAACAGCTACACGGCGCCCATGGTGGTGGAGCTGCTCGCGCGCAACCTGAACTTCGGGTGCGTCTACGGTATCTCGGCCGGATCCAGCCACACGGTGAACTACCTGGTGCGCGACGCCACCCGCGCCCGCGCCTCATTCGTCGAGCTGGTGAAGTACCCGCGCTTCGGCGGCTGGGGCAGCTTCGTGCGCGGCACCGGCTACTTCAACAGCCCCTATCTCTACGAGGAGCTGATCGAGAACGCGCCCGCCGGCGACCCCATGGCCTTCGACTGGGCCACCTTCGCCGCAAACCCGGCCGGCATGCACATCGAGGCCATGGATTGGGACACAGGCGAGACCGTCGCCTGGACCCGCGCCGATGTGAAGGACGCCCACGACCTGGGACTGAAAGTGCGCGCATCGTCCACCATGCCCCTTTTCATGCCGCCCACCACCATCGACGGACGCACCTACATGGACGGCGGCATGGGAGATAGCTGGGGCATCCTGCTGAATGCCGCCCGCGCCGACGGCTACGAGCGTTTCTGCATCATCCGCACCCAGCCGCGCGGCTACCGCAAGCACGCCATGAGTCGGAGCGCCCAGGCGCTCTTCCGCTCGGCCTTCCGCAAGCATCCCATCGTGGCCGAGCGCACCATCGCGCGCTGGCAGCCCTACAACGAGCTCTGCGACGAGATAGAGCAATTGGAAAAGACGGGCGCCGCTTGGGTCTTCTACCCCGACACCATGGACGTCACCAACAAGACCGCCGACTACGACGCCCTCGTTCGCTCCTACGAAACCGGCCTCGCCCAAGCCCAGCGCGACATCGAGTCGTTGGAAGCGTGGCTTGGCTAAAGCCCGAAATGAGCAAAATACCCCCTTTCTCGTAGCCTTTAGAAAGGGCTAGAGTGGATCGAACTCGCACCACCTGGGAAAACGCAAAGAACTGCACCCGTTCTGCTTCTTACAACTACGAGAAGTGGATCATTTTGCTCAAAATCGGCAGTCGAACTTTGGGCAGACCAAAAAGGACCCCGCTCGAAAGCGGGGTCCTTGCAACCGAATCGGTTGGGAGAAGCTTTTCGCGAAAGCGAATTTACTTCAGGGTCACAGCGGCGCCGGCCTCTTCCAGCTTGCCCTTGATCTCCTCGGCCTTCTCCTTGTTCACGCCCTCGGCGACAGCCTTCGGAGCGCCCTCGACGACCTCCTTGGCCTCCTTCAGGCCCAGGCCGGTGATCTCGCGGACAACCTTGATGACGGCGATCTTGTTGTCGCCGAAGCCCTCGAGCACGACGTCGAAGTCGGACTTCTCCTCGGCGGCAGCGCCACCCTCGGCCGGAGCGGCGGCGGCCACGGCCACCGGAGCGGCGGCGGACACGCCAAAGGTCTCCTCGATGTCCTTCACGAGCTCGGAAGCCTCGAGCAGGGACATCTCCTTCAAAGCCTCAATGATCTCTTCACGAGTAACAGCCATGTTAGTTTCCTTTCAAAGGGGGCCGGCACCTCTTCGCGCCGACCGTCATTTCTTCTTGCGTTACGCGGCCCGTCTCAGGCCGCCCGAGCTGTTAGGCAGCTTCCTTCTGCTCGGCCACGGCCTTGACGACCTGGGCCAAACCGCGCGGCACACCGTTGATGGTGGTAGCCAGACCGCGAGCGACACCGGAGATGGCACCGGCGATCTGAGCCATGAGCTGCTCGCGAGAGGGCAGAGAAGCAATAGCCTCCACCTCCGCTGCAGACACAGCAGCGCCTTCCATCAGGCCGCCCTTGATCTCAAGGTTCTGGTTGGCCTTGGCGAAGGTCTTCAGGGCCTTAGCCGACGCGGCCACGTCGTTGCCGGAGAACACGAACGCGCTGGGGCCGGCGAGCATGTCGTCGAGCGTCGGCAGTTCGGCCTCGGACAGCGCCAGGTGAACCAGCGTGTTCTTATAGACCTTCAGCACCGAGCCGGCCTCGCGAATGTCGCGGCGCAGCTGCTGCATCTCCTTCACGGTAAGACCGCGGTAATCCACGACCCACATGGCGGAAACGCCGTCGAGATCCTCCTTGATGCTGACGAGCATCTCCTTGTTCTGAGCGTTGGGCATGTTGTACGTACACCTCCTTCTCAAGCTTATCCGGGTTCCGCACCTTGGTGGGTGGGCCGCAAGCCTGAGAAGCGAAAACGACCCCCGCCCATAAGACGGAGGCCGCACGTATTCACGGAAGCGAATCTGTCGACCACCTCGGCGGGCCGCTTGCGCGATTAAACCGAGCCGTTGCGCCGGGTGTCGCCCCTTCCGGAACGCCCCGCAGGCGGTTGCAGACTCGGTACCTGCTGTCTTAAGTAGCGGAACATATCTGTTCGTTGCACTGCCCACCTTTGGGCAGCTCATCTATTCTAGAGCGAATCCCGCCCGTGTCAACGGGTTTTTCTCCCCTCTTCAAAAAACCCGCGCGAGCGGCATGCCCGAATGGCATTCTTTGGATGCGCTATGGGCGCCTTAGGGGTGCGCTACGAGGACACGCCCAGCAGCTCGAAGAGCTCCTTGCGGGAATTGATGCCCATCTTCTCGTAAATATGGCGCGTGTGCGCTTTGAAGGTACCCTCGGCGATGAACAGCTCCTGCTGGATGACGCGCCCGGTCTTCCCCTCGGCCAGAAGCGCCAGCACCTCCTGCTCGCGAGGACTTAGGCGATAGGTGCGCGAGAACTCTTCCACCCGCTCGCTCACACGTTCTTCCTCGGCGGTGTGCTCGATAAGGCCGCCCTCTTCCAGGATGTCCACGCCCCACTTGCTCGCCAGCTCTTTCTCCGAGAACAGCAGCACCGTGGCCGCCAAAATGAGCACCGACACAGCGACCGTCACCGCGAGCGCCTCGGTGGCCGCGGGCAGGCCGAGCATTCCCAGCGCGTCGGTGGCGCCGCCGCCGGCCATCTGCAACAGCTGCTCGGCGTTCTTGATGGCCGTGAACGCCACAATGGCCACGCCCAGACGCTTGGCGATGTCGAAGAGCAGAAACATCACGAGGAAGGACATGAGCGAATAGCTGATGGCGATGAGATAGCTGGATGCCGCCGTGCCCAGCAGGCTCTCGGCCGGCACCAGCAGAAAGCCGCACACCATGAGCACCACGGGCGACCGGTAAAGAAGCCCGATATTGAATCGCTTCGATGCGAAATAGGCCGTGGCGAACAGCACCGCCATGAGAATGAACGTCGAGACCGACGAGTGTCGTCCCGCGCCCGCCATCAACTGGTTTGCCCGCATACCGTAAGCAAAGGCATACAGGCCGTACAACACGAACAGCTTCCACGGGTAGGAGAACTTCGGCACGCCGTGCTTGGGGCGATCCGCCGCAGGCACGTGCTCGTAGGCACCGCACAGGTACAGCGCCGCCAGCAAGGGCAAAAGTACGAGCACGGCCTGGGCCTGGATGCCCCCAAGCCCCTCGCAGAAGAACGTGATGACCGAGCCCAAAAGCATCGCGCCCGATAGGAACAGGAAGATGCGCAGCAAGCTGAAGGTAGCCAGCACCTCGGCGGCCAGAAGCAAGAAGAGCCCGTAGCCCACGCCCGCCGCCAGCGAGCCTGCGACCGTAAGCCCCAAGGCCGCTCCCGGCACCCACGCGGCCAACACGCACAGCAGCGACGCGGCGACCATGCAGCCGAAGGAAACCGCCTTCACCGTGCGATTCTCGTTCAGCGGCACGAGCCGCCGGAACAGCAGCACCAGCAGGACGCTAATGGCGATGAAAGCGACGTCGAAGGTGAGGTGCGGATCAAGGCCGCTCGGCGGCGCGCCCAGCACACCCGCGCCCGTCGCTCCCGTGAACGTCAGCGTCGCCCAGGCCCGGGCGCATCCGTAGGCGCAAATATAGCGCCGGCCGCCCCGCAAGAGCGCCCGACGATCTTCCGCCTCAGTCATCGATTCGGCCATAGGCTCCTTTCCCTCATTCGGCATTATACGGCAAAGCCGACGCCCGGTGAGGGGCGTCGGCTCAGAGGGAGGGCAAGAAAGCGTCGCTTACGAACCTACAGACCGGCGACGTAGCGGCCCGTGGCGAAGCCGGTGGTGATGGCGCGGCCCACCGACAGCCCCTCGATGTCCATCGGGTAGTTGCTGTTGCCGAAGAAGGGACCGGAGGCGTTGCCGACAGCGAACAGGCCCTCGATCGGCTTCATGTCGACGTCCAGGCACTGGAAGTTGCCGTCGCACCACAGACCGTCCACCAAGGCGTCGATGTTGTTCGCGCCGCGCGGCACCGCGTAGCAGGGGGCCTCGATCGGCACCATGTACTCGTCGCGCTTGCCGAAGTCCTCGTCGCCGTTGCCGGCAGCCACCAGCTCGTTGTAGCGGTTGATGGACTCGACGATGGCCTCCACGGTGTAGTCGTGGGCCCAACCCTCCTCGTCGGCGTAAGCGATCATGCCCTCGGCCAGCTCCTCAAGCGTGTCGCCCTTGATCCAAGCCTCGGGATCGACGTTGCGGTAGGCGTTGTGGATGGAGATGTCGGAGAAGTCCTTCCAGGCATCGTAGTGCTCCTCCCAGTTCGTGGGCACGATGGAGAAGAACTTGGCGGCCGTGGACTCAGCGAAATCGACTTCGGCCAGGTACTTGTTGGTGAACTCGTTCAGGTAGCCCATGCGGCAGCAGCCCTCGTCCATGAAGCGCTTGCCATGACGGTCGAGGAACAAATACGGCATCTCGAAGCGCACCTTCGGGCCCTCGCCGTGCACCATCTTGGTGTGCGAGGCCGGGCACATCTGGGCGCCGGCCCACATGGCGGCCTTCAGGCCCGTTCCGTTGCGGAAATCGACGGCCTGATGCAGGCCCTTCGCGTCGGGGGTGTAGTAGTACAGCATCTCGGAATCGCCCACATAGTCGCCGGCGGCCATGATGACGCCCTTGTTAGCGCGCAGCAGCACGTGAGTGCCGTCCTTGGTCTCGCCGATGGCGCCCGCCACACGGCCGTCCTCCACGAGCAGCTGCACGCAGGGGGTCTCGAAGAAGATCTCGGCGCCCTCGGCCTGCACGGCGTCGCCGATGACGAGCGCGCCCTTCTGATGGCCCTCGTCATGGAAGTAGGTGTTGGCGTGGAAGAACACCTCGTGACCGTTGCAGTTCACCGTGTAGTCGTAGGGCTTCGACTCGCTGCCGCCCTTGGCCGCGGCCTCGGCCCACCAGGCCAGCGCCTCCTGGGAGTTGCGGGCCCAGGTCTCTACCTGGCCCAGGTTGGCGCGGTAGTCGCTCTTGTAGTTGATGAAGGACAGCACCGCCTTAATGCCGGCCTCGTTCGTCTTCGTCAGATCGATGGAAGCGCCCATGTTGCCGGCGGTCTGCACGATGGAGAGGCTCTGCAGCGCGCCCACCGTGGCACCCGCCTCTAGCGCGGCGTGCATGGCGGAAAGCCCCGACTCGCCCGCGCCGACGACCACGACATCGTAGGTGTGCTCCTCGTCGAACTCGGTGATTTCGGCCGGCTTCTGCAAAAAGCTCGGGCCCACGTAGGTAGATCCGTCCTCGGCAGCGGCGGCGCCCGTGCTCGCCATCTTCTGCTGGGGAGCGCAGCCCGCAAGCGCGCCGGCGCCGGCAGCGGTGATGGCGGCCAAGCCACCGAACTTGAACAGGTCGCGGCGAGAAACATTCATTCCGTTGGTCATGATGGGTCCCTTTCCCTCACTCGTGACGCCGAGCTTCTCTGAAAGCTCGGTTGCAGCGTCCGTGCTGCGTTGGTTTGCGGAGAAGCTTTTCGCTTCGCCGCCGCAGCTCCCTCGCTGCACCACGCACTATGGACGCCTTGGCAAATCCACGCATCGACCAAGCGGGAAAAAGAAGTTTAAAGCTTTAAACCCTCCTATAAACTTTCATGTTGACCTGGGAAAACAAAAAGCGAGCGAGATTGCTCCCGCTCGCTTTAAACCTTAAGAATTACGTTGACTCCGAAGCGCCCCTAGGCCACTTTCTCGGTGTCCTCGCCAGAGGCAACGTCGGCAGGCGTCTGGGCGGCCCCGTTTTGCTGCACCACGTCGTCCTCGGGTTCGCCGGAGGCGTTCTCGTCGCCGGTCGGAGCCTCGCCAGTCGCGGCCGCACCATCACCGGAAGCGCCCGCGGCGTCCTCGGTCGCCGGCGCCTTGCCGCCCTCGCCCAGAATCTCATAGGCCGGGCTCACGTTGGAACCGGCAGCTTCCACGTAGGTGAAGTTGATCTCGTCGCCCACCTTATAGCCGACGATGTCCAGCAGCCCCGGCAGCGCGAAATCGAAGATGGAGCCGTCCTCCCCTTCCACGGTCAGGTAGAAGTGGGTGTTGCCCTCGATGACCGCCTGATTCATGGAGCGGATGGTGCCCTTCACCGTCACCACATCGGTCGCGCCGCCCTCGCCCTCGGCCACCACGCCGTTGGTGGCGAGCAGCGCCTCGTAGGCCTTCTGGGTGTCGGCCACCGTATCGCCCACGGCCACGTTCTGGTAGCGCTGGATGTCGATCATGGCGAACTTCTTCACCAGGCCCGCGCCGTCCTTCAGGGCCATGAAGTAGGTCGGCTGGTTCGACACGTTGATGAGCAGCGGGAACGTGGAGGTGTAGCGCAAGTTCTGCACCTGGCCCTCGGCGGACTGCATGGCCGAGTCCTCCGTGGCGCCCGAGACGCTGTAGAAGTGCGACTCCTGGGTGCGCTGGTTCACCAGCACGAAGCCGATGATGGAGTTGTCGGCCGTGGCCGAGGTGACGCCGGTGTACACCCACACGTCGTCGTCCTTGGCGATGTAGTTGTAGCCCAGCGTGCCGTCGGTGCCGGGCGTCGTGCGCACCACGCCCTCCTGGCCGAGGAACGAGTTCAGCCAGCCGTTGTTGTAGGCGCCCCACCAGTTGTACTGCTGGATGAGCAGCTCAGCGGGGAACACGCGGTCGACCCACTCGGGGCAATCGGCCACAGCGAGATCCTGGGTCTCGCCGGTGGTGGCGTCGCACAGCACCACACGGCTTATGGTCTCGCCACCGAAGAGGCCAATGGTGAAGTCCTTCACGGGACAGATCCACCAGGGGTGGCCGTCCTCATCGATTTCGAAGGACTTCTCGCCGAACATGTAGAAGGGGTAGGACAGCTGCACGTGGCGGTCGATGTTGCGCACGAGCGGCTCGGACTGCGAGTAATAGATGGGGCTGTCTTCCAGACGCACGATCTCGGCGTCCTGGGTGGTCATGTTCACGAGCGCGTAGGCCGGGATGCCGCCCTCGCGGTTGGTGAACCACTTGAACAGGTCGGCGTAGCCCAAGGGGCTCACGCGCACCGGCGTGCCCTGGTAGTTGATCTGCGAGTACAGGTTCGACACCTCGAACTGGCTGACGTACTCGGGGATGGAGCCCATCTCGCGGTTGCCCAGCAAAATGGCGGAATCGCGGTCGATGACGGGAATCTCCGAATAGTTCACTTCCTTGATGTCCTGGGCAAACTCCAGCGTGTCGGTCTTCAGCACGTTGGAGTACTTCTCGGCATTGCCCGGGAAGATCGCCATGGACATAAGGGCGCCAATGGCCACGAGCGCCACCACGGCCACGGGCACGAAGGACAGAATGCGGAAGGTCTTCGCCTTGCCCTCGTTTTTCGTCACTTCCTTGGTGCCCGTCTTGTACTGCTTGGAGCGCATCCAGAAAACGAGGAACAGCGGCAGCAGGATAACGATGAAGACGAAACCCCAGAAGTCCGTGGAGTGAATGTTGATGGCCGGATGGAACCACCAGTAGGCACCGGCGATGACGAGCAGCGCCAGCACGATGATGAGCGCCAGCCATTTCTTAGAAGGCAGGTGGAAGTCGTTGGCGAGGAACTCGAAATCGACCGTAGGGCCGCCATGGCCGCCATCGCCGCCGTCACCGGAGCCGGAGCCGCCATGGCCGCGGCCGCCGCCGTTGCCCGCACCCCCGAACCCGCCGAAGCCCCCGAAGGGAAAGCCGCCGAAGCCGCCCACACCGCCGCGCGAGCCCGACGCTCCCGCACCGGCGCCCGAGCCAGAGCCCGAGCCGGAACCGGAGCCCGGCGTCTGCGGCCCGGACGACGCCGAATCCGACGCACCGGTGCCCGAGCCCACGCCATCGGTGTTCATACCCGACTGGCGCAACGCCTCAAGCAGCGAATCCAAACCAGATTGTGCCACGTAACTCATCCTCTCTTATCGGCCGCAGCGCACCGCGCGGCGACCTCGCATCTCCCGGAGCCCCTTTGGCCCCGCAAAAGGTTTCGTGACACTATACAGGAAGGCCCCGCGCCAACACCCAACCCGTCAAATACCCGAAAGAAAACCACGGGCCTGAAGATTTTCTTCACTGCGACCTTAAAAGTCTACCTCCGCCCACGACTCCAGAAGCAGTCCCTCGACGCGTCGGAACTCCCTCGTGTTGTTCGAAATGAGCGTCGCGCCATGGGCAAGGGCCGTTGCGGCAATCAGCAGATCGTTCGGCCCGATCATGCAACCGCGCCGCTTCAAGTCGGCCCGGACTCGCGCGTAGCAGGCGGCGCACCGGGAATCGAAGGGAATGATGTGCAGCGGCGACAAGAGGCTCTCTACAAAATAGCGGCCCTCTTCGGGATTGTTACTGTTCTCGGCCCCGTACAGCAGCTCGGCCTCGACGATAGCCGGCACGCCGAACAGATCCGGCGAGCTTTTCCGCATGATCTCCTGGGCCCGCGGCAGATGCCCCCGCATGATCTCGATGCACACATCGGAGTCGAAGAAATACATGACGGCCCCTTACGCGAACAGAACGATCTCGTCGAGGTCTCCCTCTTCCTCGGGGACGACGAACGTCGGATCCTTCAGACAGCCGTAGACGTTATCCCAGTAGCCTGACGGCCAGCCGCGCCCTTCCCCACTCTCGCGAATGAGCCCCGTCACGTACCTCGACATCGACTGATGCGCCCGCGACGACTTCTCGCGCAGCATTTCCATGGTCGGCTCATCCAGATACAAAGACAACTGCGGCATAGCGCACCTCCTGTATACTTGCAATTCAAGTATACTTGCAGCTATACTTGCTGTCAAACCCGAAGAAACAGGAAAAGCTGTCGACGCATCGCCGCATCGACAGCTCCCTCTTTGACGCCAGAAAGCAGAGCGAAAAAGTTCCTACAAAATCGCGCGACCTAGCTCGCCGACGACTTCTTCCAGGCGCACCTTGGCCTCGGTGTGGGTGGCCATGTCGCGCAGGGTCACCTCGCCCGCATCCAACTCGTCGGGGCCGAGGACGGCCACGCGGGCCGCGCCCAGCTTGTCGGCCAGTTTGAACTGGCTTTTCAGCGAGCGCTTCTGGTGATCCATCTCGGTCGTGAAGCCGGCGTCGCGACATTCCTGTACGAGCGCGAAGGCCCGGGCACGCACGGAATCGTCGACGCAGGCCACGAACAGGTCGCACTTCTGAGCCCGCGGGAATTCCACGCCGGCCGCTTCCAGGGCCAGCACGCAGCGCTCGAAGCCGAGCGCGAAGCCGAGACCCGGCGTGGGACGGCCGCCCACCTCCTCGGCCAGCTTGTCGTAGCGCCCGCCGCCGCCGATGGCGTTCTGGGCTCCCATGCCGTTATCGACCTGCACCTCGAATACCGTGCGGGTGTAGTAATCCAGGCCGCGCACGAGCTTGTAGTCCTCCTCGTAAACAACCCCGGCGCCATCGAGCAGAGCCTTCACCGCATCGTAGTGCTCGCGGCACTCGTCGCACAAGTGGTCGGTGATCTTCGGTGCATCAGCCATAATGGCCGCGCACTGGGGGTTCTTGCAGTCGAACGCCCGCAGCGGGTTCACCTCGGCGCGCGTCATGCAGGTGTCGCACAGCTCGTCGGCGTGCTCGTCCATGTAGGCGCGCACGAGCTCGCGGTAGGCCGGACGGCACTGCTCGCAGCCCATGGAGTTCAACAGAAGGCGCATGGAATCGCGCGGGATGCCCACCTTCTCGTAGAAGCGCATGAGCATGATGATGGCCTCGGCATCGATCGTAGGCTCCTCGGCGCCCAGGCACTCCACACCCACCTGATTGAACTGGCGCTGACGCCCCTTCTGCGGGCGCTCGGCGCGGAACATCGGGCCTGCGTACATGAGCTTCGCCGGGGCCGCGCCCTGCGGCACCAAATCGTGCTGCACTACGGCGCGCACCACACCGGCCGTGCCCTCGGGGCGCAAGGACAGGCGGCTCTTCGCCTTCGGGGCCTTCCCCTCTTCCACCCAGCGACGCAGATTCTCACCGGAAATGGCCGTGAACATCTCCTTGGACACCACATCGGTCGCTTCGCCGATGCCGCGGACGAAGAGCTCGGTCTGCTCCATGATGGGCGTCTCGATGGGCAAATACCCGTAGGTGCCGAACACCTCGGCCGCCGTCTGCTTGAACTGATTCCAGAACAGCGCCTCGTCAGGCAGAAGATCGCGAGTCCCCTCAGGAGCGTTAATGGCCATGGTGATATCCTTTTTCGTCGGCGGGGCTTTGCGGCCCTGGTAAGTGAAACTTCGGGTATTGTAACGCAGAAAGGACAACCCGACAGGCCGTCCTTTCCCAATGGTTTTGCAAGTTTAATCCCAGCGGCGATGGCGGCGAGCCGACAGGCCGACGAAACGGGCGAGGCGCTACAGATGCTCGACCACCAAGTCGCCCATCTTCGCGGTGCCCACAACCTTGTCGACCGGGGTCTCGGCGTCCTTGATGTCGCCGGTGCGCCAACCGGCGTCCAGCACCTCGGTGACGGCGCGGCGGATGTCGTCGGCGGCCTCGCCCATGCCGAAGCTGTAGCGCAGCATCATCTCCACGGAAAGGATCTGTGCCAGCGGGTTGGCGATACCGCGCCCGGCGATGTCCGGCGCGCTGCCGTGGCTCGGCTCGTACAGAGCCACGCCGTCGCCCAAAGAAGCGCTGGCGAGCATGCCCAGCGAGCCCGTGATCTGGGCGGCCTCGTCAGAGAGAATGTCGCCGAACATGTTCTCGGTCACCACCACGTCGAAATCGGCGGGACGGTTGATGAGCTGCATGGCCGTGTTGTCCACCAGCAGGTCCTCCAGCTCCACATCGGCGTAGTCCGCGTCGTGCACGCGATGCACGATCTCGCGCCACAGGCGGCTCGTCTCCAGCACGTTGGCCTTGTCCACACTCGTCACCTTGCCGCGGCGCTTGCGGGCGATTTCGAAGGCCTGGCGGGCGATGCGCTCGATCTCGTACTCGGAGTACTCCAGCGTGTCGTAGGCGCGCTGGCCCGGCGCTCCGTTCACGCCGGCGGCCGGCTCGTCGTAGAAGCGCTCGCGGCGACCGAAGTACAAACCACCGGTGAGCTCGCGGACGATCATCATGTCCACGCCGTCGACGATCTCCGGGCGCAGCGTGGAGGCGTCGGCCAGAGCGTTGAAGATCTGCACGGGACGCAGGTTGGTGTACAGGCCCAGCTCCTTACGGATGCCCAAGAGCCCCTGCTCCGGACGCGGGGCGGCAGGATCGGTGGTGTCCCACTTAGGGCCGCCCACGGCAGCCAGCAGCACCGCGTCGGAAGCACGGGCCGCATCCAGCGTCGCCTCGGGCAGCGGATTGTCCGTCGCATCGATGGCCGCGCCGCCGATGAGCGCGTCGGTGTACTCGAAGGCGGTGTCGTACTTCGCACCCACGGCGTTCAGCACCTTCACGCCCTCGGCAATGATCTCCGGCCCGATGCCGTCGCCGGCCAATAAACAGATCTTGTAGGTAGTCGTCATGCTACGCGTCCTTTCCGAGCTTCTTCTGCCAGCGGGGCACGAGGCCTCCCGCGTTGATGATCTCCATGAGGAACGGCGGGAAAGGCTGGGCCGTGAAGGTCTCGCCCGTGGTCTCGTCGGTGATGGTGCCCGCATCGGCATCCACGGACACGATGTCGCCGTTGCTGATGGCGTCCACGGCCTCGGGACATTCCATAATGGCCAAGCCCGTGTTGATGGCGTTGCGGTAGAAGATGCGCGCGAAGCTCTTGGCGATGACCACGTCCACCCCGGCTGCCTTGATGGCGATGGGGGCGTGCTCGCGCGATGAGCCGCAGCCGAAGTTCTCGTCGGCCACGATGATGTCGCCGGGCTGCACGTTGTTCACGAATTCCGTGTCCAGATCCTCCAGGCAATGCTTCGCCAGCTCCGCCGGATCGGAAGTGTTCAAATAGCGGGCGGGAATGATGACGTCGGTGTCGATGTCGCGCCCGTAGCGGTGTACGGTTCCCTTGAATTTCATGGGGCTTCCTCCTACTCCGCCGCGTCCGCGACGGCTTCCAAATCTTCCGGAAGGCCGATGTGGCCGAGCACGGCCGAAGCGGCGGCCACGGCCGGCGAGGAGAGGTACACCTCGCTGGTGGGGTCGCCCATACGGCCGACGAAGTTGCGGTTGGTGGTGGCGATGGCGCGCTCTCCGGCAGCGAGGATGCCCATGTAGCCGCCCAGGCACGGCCCGCAGGTGGGGGTGGACACGGCGCAGTGGGCGTCGATGAAGATGTCCATGAGCCCCTCGGCGATGCACTGCTGGTACACCTTCTGGGTGGCGGGGATGACGATGCAGCGCACGTCCGGATGCACCGTGCGGCCCGCGAGCACGGCTGCGGCCTGGCGCATGTCGGCGAGGCGCCCGTTGGTGCAGCTGCCGATGACGGCCTGGTCGATCTTCACGTCGCGAGCCTCGGCCACCGGGCGCGTGTTGCTCGGCAGGTGCGGGAAGGCCACCGTCGGCACGATGTCAGCGGCGTCGATTTCGACGACCTGGGCGAACTGCGCATCGTCATCGGAGTAGTAGGCGGTATAGGGCCGCTCGGCGCGCTCGTCCAGATAGGCGCGGGTCACATCGTCCACGGGGATGAGGCCCGCTTTGCCGCCGGCCTCGATGGCCATGTTCGAAATGGAGAGGCGCTCGTCCATCGGCATACTTTCGATGGCGCTGCCCGTGAACTCCATAGCCTTGTACAGGGCGCCATCCACGCCGATCATGCCGATGATGTGCAGGATGACGTCCTTGCCGGTGACGCCGGGGGCCAGCTCGCCGTCGATGACGAACTTGATGGTCTCGGGCACCTTGAACCAGGCCTTGCCCGTGGCCATGCCCACGCCGGCATCGGTGGAGCCCACCCCCGTGGAGAACGCGCCCAGCGCGCCGTAGGTGCAGGTGTGGCTGTCGGCGCCGATGATGAGGTCGCCCGCGCCCACGACGCCCTGCTCCGGCAGAAGCGCGTGCTCCACGCCCATGCAGCCCACCTCGTAGTAGTGGGTGATGCCCTGCTCGCGCACGAAATCGCGCACGATCTTGGCTTGCTCGGCGGACTTGATGTCCTTGTTGGGGGTGTAGTGGTCGGGCACGAGGGCGATCTTAGTCGGATCGAACACCTTGTCGGTGATCTCGCGAACGGTCTTGATGGCGATGGGGGCCGTGATGTCGTTGGCGAGCACCAGATCCAGATCGCATTCGATCAACTGGCCCGGTTCCACCTCATCCAGCCCCGCATGGGCGGCGAGAATCTTCTCCGCCATGGTCATGGGACGAGTCAAGGGATGCTCCTTTGCGCGCGATAAACATTACTCTCAAACTCGGCTATTGTAGCACCGCGCGCGTTTCCGCTTTGTTTCCTCGCACGCGAACACGGTAATTTCCACGCAAAAGCGCTCGTCGCCTTTTCCGGATCTTTCAATCCCCTCTTTTCGGGATTTCGCCCGCGAATGCCACTTCGACCCCGAAATGGCCGATCCCGATCCCCCCTTCTGCCATTTCTGCCCTCAACTGGCATTTTTCTGCCACTTGAGGCCCGGAATGGCGCACCTCCATCCCGCAGGTCGACCATTTCGGGGTCGAACTGGCATTTAGTCCGGATAATCCGAAAATGCCGCATCTCCAATAGCGATAGTTCCGACAAGCGCAATCGATAGGCTCCCGCAGGAAGTCACCTGTCGTCTACTCCTGCAAGGCGGAGCAGAGGGCGTCGAGCAACGTGATGGCGTAGTGCTGGGCGGAGCGCTCCGGGCCGGCCTCTAGCCACATGGTGCCGGGGAGCAGCACCGACACGCGGGGCCAGCTCGCGTCGCGGGCCACATCGACGGCCGAGGCCAAACGCAGCCCTAGCGTATCCTCTTCCGCATAGGACACCAGCGGCACCCCGGCCTCGGCGTCCGTCGCACTCAGCAGCACGTGCACGAGCATCATGGACGCGTCCGGCGGTACCGAGAGCGCGTCGGCGCTGATAATCTTGGAGGCGGGATTGGTGGCCTGGGCCACGTTCGACATGCGTGAGGCCACGGCCCGGGAGAACTCGTCGGTGCCGAACAGGCACACGGCGTTGCGCTCGAGTACATCGGCTGCACGGGCGAAGCCCAAATGGCGCACCGGACTGTGGGTGGCCTCCTTGCCGACCCAGGAGTGGGCCAGGTTGCGCAGCGCCGCATAGGTGTAGGCGCCGGCGATGCCATCGGAGGGCAAACCCAAGTTCAGCTGGAAGCGACGGAGCGCCTCTTCGGTGTGAGCACCGAAGATGGCATCGCGGGTGCCGTAGAAGAACCCGAGCGCGCCCAGCGCCTGTTGCAGCTCAAGCACGTCGTGCCCATGGAAGTAGGGCATGCGCAGATACAGCGTGCGGTCGCCCAGGTTGTAGGTGGCGTCCACCAAGGCCGCCCACACCTTCTCGGTCACCTCTTCGCTCGGCGGGAGCGCCGAGGCGGCGAGGAACTCGGCCAAAGCGGCGGCGGTAGCGTCATCGAAAATGCCGGTGATGGCGTCCTCGGGAAGATGCCCGATGCGGGCCAGGCGCGTCTGCACGTCCTCGACGGCGGCGCCGGTGTCGTTTCTCTTGATAGGTTCCATGTTACTTCAACCTGTTCACGAACCAGTCGGCCATGGATACGAGCAAGTCGCGGTACTGCGAGGGGGGCAACGCCCCGGCCAGCCGCGCCTTGGCATTCAGCGTCAGATCCTCGGCAAAGGTGCGGGCGTAATCGATGGACCCCGTCTCCTCCATGATGGCCACGGCCTCGGCGAGCACCTCCGGGTCGCGCTCCTTCGACGACAGGATCTCGACGAGACGCTCGCGCGCCTCGGGCGCCGCGTTCTGCAGGGCGTGCACCACGACCAGCGTGCGCTTGCCCTCGGTGATGTCGCTGCGGAAGTCCTTCTTCTTGGCCTCGTCGGTGCCCACGAGGTTCAGCAGATCGTCCTGAATTTGGAAGGCGAGGCCCGTGTCCAGACCGTAGCTGCGCAGGGCTTCCACGATCTCGTCGTCGGCGCCGCCCACAATGGCGCCCACGGCCAGGGGCACAGCACCCGAGTAGTGGGCCGTCTTGTGGATAGCCATGGTGAGGTAGTCCTCGGGCGTGATGTCGTAGCGGCCGTCGCGGGCCCAACCCAGATCGAGCGCCTGGCCCTCCACCGTGCGACAGGTCATGGCGATGAGCTCCTTGATGACGCGCACCTTCACGGCGTCCTCCAGAAGCGGATCGTTCACCACCGGACCGTTCACCATGGAAAGGGCCAAGTCCCCCATGTTGATGGCCAGCCCCAGCCCCTCGGTGAGGTGCAGGCAGGGCTCGCCGCGGCGCAGTTCGGCCTCGTCGGCGATGTCGTCGTGAATGAGAGCCGCGGAATGGAAATGCTCGATAGCCGCGGCGGCAGTGGCAGCGCGATCGGGATCGCCGCCCACGGCCAGGCAGGCCGCGAAGCAGATGAGCGGGCGGTGGCGCTTGCCCGCGTTCTCACTGTAATGGTAGAGCGGATCGTACAGGTAGCGATCCATGTCCCCATGAGTCCCATGGGGAATGTAACTGTTGATCAGCTCCCCGACCGGATCGGCATAAGCTTTCAAATAGTCTTCGAACGTGACGGGCGTCTCTTCGACGCTGGCGAGGATTTCTGAGATGTTCTTCATAGCGCTTTCTTGCCAGAGGGCGGTCGTTTCAGCATCGAACCATAATACCACGGGCTCACGGCCCCGCACCACGCGATCAGCCCACCGACAAGAATGTAAGATTTGACGGCGAGGGCAAACAGCCGGCCGCCAATCAACTTCTTTCCGCAGGGGCATTCGAGCAGCACTTCCTACAAAAGACGGGTGTAATCCCGCGAGCGATGGATAATGCGACAGACGACTATCTGCCCATCCGCCACCTTGTACAGCACAAGATAGTTCTTCACAGGAGCGCACCGGTAACCCAGCTCTGCTAGCTCAGGAACGCGAGAAAGGCCATACAACTCGGGAGTCTCCGCCACGAGGCTCACCTGCTTGTCGAATTCCTCCATAAAATTCCGCGCAGCCTGCCTGCTCTGCAACACGCCGACGAGATATCCGACGATATCGCGGTACTTCTGCTGAGCCTCGGCCAATATGACCTTCCTATAGGCCATATTCTTCCCTCACCGCAGCAGCAAAGTCATCGTAGTCGTCATAAGTCCCCGCCGCCAACTCGCGCTCGGCCCTCATGACATGAGACAGCAGGCGTGCCCGCACCACCTCGTCTTGCATAGCGCGATACTGCTCTTCGCTGAGACAGTGGAATACCTCGCAGCCGTTCTTCGTCACCGTCACATCGCGCTCACGCTCGACGAGTTCGGCGAACTCGGCCGTATTCTTCATGCTTCTTACGGGAACGCACACTGACATGAAAACTCCCTTCATAGCGTGGTCTAATTGTACCACATCCACGAAAGGCTTCATGGCGGCCGTCATCGCCCCCGTTGCCAGACCACTCTCACCGTATCCCATCGCCCACCAACTTTCTTCGGAATCGCTTTGCTGGCTCTTTCAATAAAGGAGCCTAACAGAGCCGAACCGCAGAAATGACGCGGGAATGTCCCGTTTCGTTCCTCGCGCCGACCGCAATCGAGTCGCAACCATGAACCACGCGAGCCCTGGCTGAAAACGCCAGGGCCCGCTCTTGGGAGACTATTCGGTTCGCAGCAGCTAGGCGGCGCAATCTCCGGTCTCGTGATCGTCGATCGGCGCAGCGGCCGAGACGCCTACCGCCGCAACGACGCGTCGGTCGACGAGCGCCCGGCGCACGCGCAGCACGGCGTAGGCGCCGAAGACCACCGTGTACACTGCCACGGTGACCAGCGCCGCCTCGCCGCCGCGACTCGCGGCCGGCGCGAGCATCAGCATCAGGTGCACGTACACCAAGCCGAAGAACACGTAGGCCCACCGCTGAAGACGCTTCCAGCTTTCGGTGCGCATATGCTTTTTCACGAAGCCGAACGACGTCACGCCGAGCACCAACAGCAGAACAAGCAGCGCTAGCGCCACCACCAAAGCACTCAGCACGTTCGCCCCCATCGCGCCCCCGAGCCGTGGCGCATAGGAGGCCAGATACACTGCCATATGTCCGCAGGCCAAAATGCACGCGAGGATGGAAAGCTCGGCGCGCACCGGCTTCAGCCACTGGTGAACCCGCGAGCCTTTCGCGAACACGCCGATGTACATAACCACCACGAACAGCGCCAGCGACAGCATGCACTTGCCCATAAGCAGCGTGAGCGGACTCATCACCGCGCGCGGCAGCAGCCCCTCAATACCCGCGATATACGCCACATCCGCCACCACGGCCAGGGCGTAGAACGCCACGGGCCACTTATGCAACGGCTGCCGCAGCGCGAGCACAGCAACAATAGTCGCCACGAGAACCATAAGAAACGTCACGGACTACCCCTTACCTTTGTTGCAGGCCCTCGCGCTCATTGAGCGCGGCCAGCAGAAGATGCCCGTAAGCAGCGAGTGCGCTATAGAAGCGCTTGGCTACGACATCGATCTTTCCTGCCTCAGCGAGACGATCGACCTCTTCGGCGGTGCGCTTGAAGAAATCCGGCATCCACCGGGAGACGTGCGCGCAAACGAAATCAGCAGACCGATCCCGCCAGAACGCCGCGCTTTCCTCGTCGCCCTCACGCAGCGCCTTCGCCTCGCTGCCGATCAGAAACGAAAGAAACGCCCATTCGTTCCAGACGCTATCGCAAGGCTCAGTCTCGGCATCCTTCGGGAGGACGCCACTCTCGCGCATAGTCCGCTCGACGCGCAGGGTCAGCGCCGAGCGAAACAGCGCCGGCTCCCCAGGTACGCCCGCACGCACATGGATAAACGCGCTCTCATAGGGAAAGACAGCCACCCCGCTTCCCTGGCGAACGTAGAGGAGCGACCACGCTCGTCGAAGGGCGCTGCACAAGGCGTCTGTCTCCTCGTTCCCAACGCACCCGAACCCTTCACAGAGTATCTCGACAGCGTCTCCTTGCCCGTCGCCGTGCTCTGAGACGATATCTCGCGCGCAGCCTATTGCATCGTCACGTACCAGCCCACTTGTCACGGCCAAAGCCAAATCGCTATCGGGAAAACGCGTCAAGGCACCCATCAGCTCGCAGCCATCGGCCAAACCGATCGTCTCTCTCATATTTCCCGCACCCACGAAGCCTCCTTGCAAAGAGGCGGGCACCGCACCCATCGACACCCGCCTTACGTACCGCCTTAACGCCGGCGTCTACTTCAAGTAGTAGACGTTTGGACTTGTCCCCGCCGACTCCATCATAAGATGGAAGTCGCGACCTTCGATAGCCTTCGATACCGCAGAATCGGGATCATCGAGATCGCCCCAATAGCGGGCACGCCCTGGGCACAACTGCATACAAGCCGGCTCCTCCCCCCGATCGATGAGATTCTTACAGAACGTGCACTTCTCCACCGTGCCGGGCGTATGGGGCGGCGCATCGAACTCGCCGACCTCAACCTCAAGATAATACTCAGGGTTGTCGCTAATCAAACTGCGAACACCCTCGTAGGGACAAGCCTTGATGCACGACTCACACCCAATGCACAGATCAGTATCGACGAACACGATACCGTCTTCTCGCTGCTGGGTCGCGCCGGTGGGGCACGCGCTCAGGCAAGCAGGCTCCGCGCAATGCTGGCACTGCATAGGCAGGAAGTTCAGCGTGCAATTGGGGAAGGTGCCGCCAGCGTTGTCGTTGGCAAGAGCGCCGCGCGACACGGCGGTGCCAATGCTGTCAAAATCGTCATCGCCTTTGGTGTACACAACGTTGTACGTCAGCTCCTTCGGCAGATTGTTCGCCATTTTGCACGCCGCAGCGCACGCCTGGCATCCAATGCAACGACGAAGGTCGATCGCCATTCCGTATCGAGTCATCTATCTCAGCCTCCCTAGAGCTTCTCAATGGCCACAGCGCAGTCGAAATAGGACTGGTTTCTGCAAGCCTGGTTGTAGTCGTTGAAGGTCGTGCGGGCAAGATCACCGTCAATGTGCTCACGGGTCAGGAAGCTGCGCGGGCAATGAACCGCTTTGCGCTGCTGACCGGGATTAAGAACAGCCAGCATGGTGACCGAACCGCGATCATTGTAGAGGCGAATGGTGTCCCCCTCTTCGATGCCGAGCTCGGCGGCGTCTTCCGGATTGATGCGGCAAACTGGCGCGGCCTCGAACTCCTTCAGATAGTCCACGTCGTACCACTGAGTATGAGCGCGGGTGCGCATATGCTCACAGCAAATGGTGAAGGGGAACTTCTCGCGAATGGGATTGGAGAGATCGGCCTCGCGAGCCGGCTCCCAGAACACGGACAACTTCTCTTTCTCCAAATCCAATTCCTGGCCCATATTGTAGTCGGGCTGCGGCGCCTCGCGGTAAAACATGGCGCGTCCCGTGGCGGTTCCAAAAACGCCGCCCTCGAAGGCGATAGTGGGATCGTTGTCACAGCGCAGGTAATTCTTCTCGCGAATCTTGTCGATGGTGATCCCCTTTTCCTGCCCATAGGGAGTGGAGAGGACAACGTTCAGATACTCGTCGGCGGTGAACTGGAAGAAGTCACCGTACCCCATAGCCTCGGCGATGAGCTTGTATATCTCAAAATCGGGCTTGCTTTCGTACAGCGGCTCGACGGCCTTCTCGTTCCACAGCAGATAGGGGTTGCAGTAGTAGCGCACGCGCAAATCCTCGGTCTCGAACCAATGGCAAGCGGGCAGCAGGATATCGGCATACAGCGCGGTATCGTTCATAGTCATATCCTGGATGACGATGAACTCGATCGCGTTCATGAGCTCCAAAGTCTTGTTCTGATCCGTTTGATTCGAAACAACGTTAGTGCAAGAGGCATAGAAAGACTTGATGGGGAAGTCCTCGCCAAGCTTTTTGCCCGTGGGCACGATGTTATTGCAGAAGTCGGTCCAGTTGAGAACGGCGCCGACGCCTTGGGGGACTTCGCCCGTGGCGCTCGGCATCGTAATGCAGGCCTGCACGTTGCCCTCTCCAAAGTTCGGCTCGCCGGTGAACAGACCCGAACCCGACCGACCCATCTGGCCGGACACGAGCAAGAGAGAATTGACGCATTTCGAGCTGTACATGCCGTTGTTGTAGTGGTTCAGGCCGAACTTCATGTCCGTCTGAACATCGCCTTCTTGCGTGTAAAGGTGCGCGAGATGCTGAATGTCCTCAACGCTCACACCAGTCACTTCAGAAGTGTGCTCCAGCGTCCACGGCTCAACAGCTTCCCGAATCATCTCCATTTCTGTGCGCACCGCGATGCCCTCGATCGGAGCCATGCCGCCAAGCGCGGGCTTAGTGGCCTGGGCCAGAGGCACGGCGCTGGAGCTCGCCTCATCCCACACTACATACGGGTCGACGGGAATCTCTTGGCCCTGAGCATTAGTAGTGGTCTCAGTTGGCTCCACGCCCAAATCGCTCATGCGCAAGAACATACCGTCTTCCTTGATCAGCAGGGGCGCCTCGGTGTGGTCGCGCAGGAAATCAGTCGCCTCCCAACCTTGCTCGAAGATCTCGCGAATAGCACCGAGCGCCAAAGCGCCATCAGTAGCCGGATGAACAGGGATGAACCAGTCGGACTTCGAGGCCATGGTGCGATAAGCGATGTCGATAACAACAAGTTCAGTGCCGGCGTCACGGGCTTCGAGGAAGAAGTGAGCGAGCTGCTTCTGGGACACTGCCGTGTCACCACCCCAAATCACATGGTGTTTGGCGTTGATGGCGTCTGATGAGCGATTGCCGTAGGGGCCAGCTCCGAACATGTAGGCCCAGGCCATCGGCGTAGCGATATCGCGATCCGGCAGGACCCGGCTCGCACCCATGACGTTCAGAAGTCGGGCCATGACAGAACCTTCCGGCGCACCGCCGCCGAGCGTACCAGTGTTGCCGCTGCCCAAGAAGAACGCAATGGACGTGGGGCCGAACTCTTCCCGATAGCTCTTCCATTTCTCAGCGATCTCAGCAATCGCCTCATCCCAGGTGATACGCTCGAACTCCCCGCTTCCGCGCTCGCCCACGCGACGCATGGGGTACTGCAAACGCTCGGAGCTGTACACGCGAGCAGGCTGGACAAGGCCCTTCGGGCAAATACGATCGAACTCGGGGCCGTCATCGAAGTGACCCGCTGTCGTACGAACCACGCGACCATCGCGCACATGAACATTCAGATAGCAGCCCTGACCGCACTGGGCACGGCATGCGCCCGCATAGATCTGGGTCTCCGGAACCTCCACCGGCTCCTCGCCCGTTTCCGCCAGCGTCTCCTTGGCGGGAGCACAACCGACAAGCGCGCCGGTTGCCGTCAGTGCGGCCGCCCCCTTGATGAAGTTTCTGCGCGAGAAACTCATGCCCGTTTTCGATTCGGTCATGTTCTGACTCCTCTCTCTCCCTCGCGGGCTCGGACGACGCGACGCAGGGGAGGGGTCGTAGCGTCACGTCGTTCGAGCAGGAAAAGTCTCCTCGTTGGACTTTTCGATGTTCCCATTCTGCCCAAGCCCCCGATTAATAGCGATACGCCGCGTCTAAGCTTTGCGTTAAGCTGACCTTAACCGGAGATTAAGACGCCAATCGGCAATGGTTTTGATCAGGGCGTTTTAGGATTTGGCGACGTTTTACTTTAGGATTTGGCACTCGGTGCGACCCGAAAAACTCGCGCCGAAATCGCCGCTATCCCAAGGTGTCGGCCATTTTGTAGCCGACGCGCTGGACGGTCAGCAGGTATTTGGGCTCGCTGGGGTTCTCCTCTATCTTCTCGCGGATCTTGCGCACGAACACGGTGATGGAGTTCGAATGCGCGTCCACCTCTCCTTCGCCCCAGATGTACTCCTGAATCTGGCTGCGGGTGAACACCTTGCCCGGGTGTGTCGCCAGAAAGGCCACGATCTCGAACTCCTTGGTGGTCAAGTTCGCAGGCCGGCCGCCCACAAGTACCTGGTACTCGTCGAAGCGCACCTCCAAGTCGCCGATGGTCACCGATCCGTCGCGGGCCGTGCAGCGGGCGAACTCGATGGTGTCCTTGTGGCAGCGGATGTGGGCCTCGATGCGCAGGATGAGCTCGGTGGCGTCGAAGGGCTTGGTCACGTAGTCGTCGCCCCCGGCCCGAAACCCGATGGACTTGTCCACGATGTCGTTTTTCGCCGATAGGAAGATGATGGGAATGCGCCGCCCCTCGGCGCGGATGCGCGTGCACAAGTCGAACCCGTTCATGCCCGGCAGCATGACGTCCAAAAGCAGCAGGTCCGGCTTCTCGGTGGCGAGCATCTCCAGCCCCGACTCGGCGTCGGTGGCCCCGCAGTACTCGTAGCCGCTCTTCGTGAGCAGCTTCTCGATGGCCATATGCAGGCTCTTCTCGTCGTCGATGAGCATCACCTTGTACACAGCCGCCTCCTCGTCTCTCGTGCTACGCGGCCCCAGGGCGCCGCCGCGCCGGCCGCTTACCGCCCCAGCGCCCTCGCCCGGCCCGCCTACTCGTCCTCGTCCAACTCTACCACGGCGGAGGCGGGAATGCGCACGGTGAACGCGCTTCCCTCCCCCAGCACGCTTTCCACCGTCACCGTATACCCCTGGGCCACCGCGTACTCGCGCACGAGCGCGAGCCCCAGCCCGCTGCCGCTGTAGATGCGCGTCGCCGAGCTGTCCACCTGGAAGAACCGCTCGAAGATGCGCTCCTGGTTCTCCGACGCGATGCCGATGCCGTTATCGGACACCGTCACCAGCACATCCCCCGTGGCCTCCTCGCGCACGGCGGCGATGGCCACGGTGCCCCCGGCCGGCGTGAACTTCACCGCATTGCTGCCCAAGTTCTCCAGAATGCGCAGCATCTTCTCGTAATCGCCGGAAACGAGCGGCACGTCCGGCGCCACCGTCGTTGTCAGCGTCACCCGCGCCCCCACGGCCAGAGGGCCGATAGTCCCCTGAGCCGAAGCGACGATGTCGCCCAAGTCCATCAGCTCCATGGACACCGCCATGGCCCCCGCGTCCGACCGCGCGATGTCCAGCATGTCGTTGATCATCCCCAGAAGCACCGAGCTGGACTTGCGCACCTCCTCCCAGCTGCGCCGCTCCTCCGCATCAGCCCCACCCGATTCCAACGCAATCTGCGCCAGCGTGATGATGGAGGTGAGCGGGGTGCGCAACTCATGGTTCACCATAGAGAGCAAATCGCTCTTCACCTGGGACTCCTTCGCCAGCTTCTCGCTTAAGGCCTCCAGGCTGTCGCGCTGGGCGGCCAGCTCCTCGTTGGCGCGGCGCAAGTCCTGGGTACGCGCCTCCACCTGCTCTTCCAGCCCCCCATAGGTGATGCGCAGCTCGCGGGCCATGGCGTTGAAGCGGTCGATAAGACTCGCCATCTCCCGCGCCGTGCCCGCATCGTCCACGGATTGCGCGAGCCGGCCCTCGCCCACTTCCCCGAAGGCCCGCTTCATGGCCTCCAGCGGGCGCAGCACGAACACGGTCATGAGCCCGAAGACCACCAGTCCGATGAAAGTGGCCAGAAGCAGGAAGAACCCCACGTCGCGGATGACGTTCTCGCGCAGGGCCTGGTACTGCTGCTCCAGCGGAATGACGATGCTGATGGCGCCGCCGATGGAATCCAGCGTCCAGCCCTCCTTCGGAAACCCGGTGATGTCGATCTCCCCGGCCGGTTCGCCATGGCACTCAAGGCAGCTCTCGTTTACCCTGAGCGCCTGCACATAGCGGAACTGCGCGGCGCCGTTGTCGGCCGAAGTTTGGGCGCGGTCGACCTCGGCCGGGTCGTCGCTCACAATGCGGAAGAACTCCTGAGTGTCCTTTTGCTCGTTGAACAGGGCCAGCGCCTCGGTTTCGAAGGCATCGGGCTTGTCCTGAGCCCGGCGCGGCTCGAAGTTCGTGTAGCGGATGGAGTAATTGTTGCCCGCCGAGAAGATGGCGCCGACGCTCTTGCCGACGATGGCGCAGTGCAGCCCCTTGAACTCGTAGACGCCCGTCGTTGTGTTGTTGATGGTGTGCTGGGAGTTGTCCATGAACTCCCACACGGCGTCCATCTCGCGCGCGAAGGTGCGCGCCTCCTCGGCGAGCGAGTCCTCCATGTTCTGGGTTTGCATGCGGATGTCGAAGAGCGTGAACACCGCGGTGGCCACCACGAACACGAAGGTGAGCACGAGCAGCGATACCACTCGCAAGCTGATATTGCGCATCCTCATGGCCACCCCCTCGCACCGACAAGATTCTCCAAGTTCCCATGGTAACCCGACGCCCATGCACCGCAGCCTAAGTTTTGCCTAAGCTTTCGATTAACAGGATATTAAGGGATGAGGGGTGGAAATCTTGACGGGAAGTCGATAAAGTGAGGGCGAAAGCTTCGGCGCGCTCCTTGTTCCCTGTCGGCGGCGCGCATCGGGGCTGCACCGAGAAAGCATCGTGGAAAGGAAGAGCCTCGTGAGCCTTCGCCCCCTCCTCGCATCGCGAAAGGCAGCCAGGGCCTTTGCCCTGGTTCTCGCGGTGTGCCTGGGGCTGTCCATCATGCTGGGAGCCGCCGCGCCCGAAAGCGATGCCGACGAGGTGCCGCCCTTCCGCTTCACGGGGCGCATGGGCCAGGGCGTGTGCGACACCTTGTGGGTGTGGGCCCACCACCTTGATGAGGCCCGCCAGGATGTGCTCACCGAGCAATCCCTGCAGGCAGCGCGCCGGGCCGAGCCCGCACCTTCGGCCGACGACGACAGAACGCCCAATGCCGCAAGCAGCCTCATCTGCTTCCTCGGCGAGGAAGTGCCCTATCGCCAGGGCGAGCCAGCCGACATCACCGCGCCCGGCGGCTACGCCAGCACCTGGGTGGGCACCGGGTGCGTCTCCGACAACGCGAACACCTACTTTATCGGCCACAACCCCGGCGTCTTCGAGCGCGTCATGGATTTGGAAATCGGCGACAAGATCACCGTATTCGACGACGACGGCGCCTCGCGTACCTACTACGTCTTCGACACGCTCTTTCTGCCCAACGGGTCGAACTACTTCGTCTACGAGGGCCGCATCGCGCCGACCGGCGAGACCATCACCCTGCAGACCTGCACCGGAGACAACCAGCGGGTGCGCTGCGTCATGGCCCGCTAGGGGCGACGGGCGCGAACGTCGCGCGAAGCGCTCTCTTGTCGTGGTATCATGCGTACATTCGCCGTTATCGAACGGCACTCGATGCGCGGGGGCGTGGCGGAATTGGCATACGCAGCGGACTTAAAATCCGCCTCTTCGGATTGTGGGTTCGAGTCCCACCGCCCCTACCATCAATCTTCCCGGGCGGCCTCGAAGATCATGCCGTGGAGGATGTCCGATTCGCTGGCCGTGTAGGCGTCGGCGCCGGCCAGAGCCAGCACCTCTTCCAAAATGACGAATCCGGCCACGATGACGCCGGCGCGCTTTGGGTCGAGGCCCACCGTAGCCTTGCGCTCTTCCAGCGGCTCGGCGGCCAGACGTTCCTCGATGGCCGCAAGCTCTCCAGCAGCGACAACGGCCTTGTGCACGCGGGAGGAATCGTAGACCTCCATGGCCTCGCGGATGCTCACGACGCTCGTGGCCGTGCCGGCCACGGCCACCACGCGGTCGATGGCGAACCCGGCGGTGGCCAAGCCTTCGAAATACGGCGCCATGGTCTCGCGAATCCACTGACGGGCCGCATCCATCTGGTCTGGCGTCGGCGGATCGTCGCGGAAGAACCGCTCCGTCACGCGACGGCACCCGATATTGAAGGAATGGGAAGCGATGGGATCCTCGCCGAAGCGGCCGGCCACCACTTCCGTCGAGCCGCCGCCGATATCGACGACGAGCAGGTTCTCGCCGGGGAAATCGCTGGAAGCGCCCAAGAACGTGAGCTGCGCCTCACGGGAGCCGGGGATCACCGCCAACGTGACGCCGCGCTCTGCCAAGCGGGCCGCGAACTCGGGGCCGTTAGCCGCATCGCGGGAGGCTGAGGTGGCCATGGCGATGAGCCGTCGCACGGGATGCTCGGGGGTATCGTAACGTGCGAGCACCTCCAAGTAGCGATCCACGCAGGCGAGCACCCGCTCGATAGCCGCCTCGGACAGGCGCCCCGTAGCGTCCACGCCCACGCCTAGATCGGTGATGGCGTACTCCTTGTCCACGTCGATGATGCGTCCGTCCTCCACGTCCGCCACAAGAAGACGGCAGGTCACCGTCCCGATATCCAAGGCCCCATAGCGCCCATCAGCGTACGTCATATCGTGCTCCTGCCGATGTTCAAACCTTATTCCACGCCGAAGAGGGGGTCGAGGAGATCCGAGTACCAGGTGTCGGGGGCGGTGATGTCCTCGGAAACGATGTTGCCGCGGAACTCGGAGGCCTCGTCTTTCTCGTCCAGCCCGCTCACGGACACGGCGTGCTCGCCCTCGTGCACCCAGCCGAGCTGCGTGCGGGCCGCGTCCTCGATGCCGGCCTCGGTGGAGAGGGCATCCACCGACGCCTCGATGGCGGCGTTGCGCTCCGTGACGGCCTCGTACTCGGCGGCGAGGCGGTCTCGCTCGCGGATGTCCTGGTAGAGCTGCTGGGCCGGCCCGTAGAGGAAAGCCGCCCCCAGCCCCAGGCACAGAACCGTGGCGCAGGTGACGATGAAAGGCGCCCGAGTAAAGAAAGGAGCTTTTGCCTCGGGCATCTTGACGCGCCCAGAGGCGCCCGATTCCTTCTGCTGCATCCGAGACGAACGGCGGTGCGACGAGCCCATCTCGCCTTTGTACACGGCGGCGCGCGGACCGGCTTGGGAGGCGTCCGAGGGCTTGCCGGCCTCGTACTGGCGATAGTAGGCGCGACCCGCCCGCTCTTTCGCGCGCTGGCGACGCTTCTTGCCGAACCGGGAGGTCAGGCGGCCCAAGGGGGCTTCCAGCTCCTCGTCGTCGACATCTGCGGCGCGCGCGGCCCCGCGCGATTCCAAAGAGCCCGGCCCGCGGTGGGCGTCGCTCATGGAAAGGGGCGCGTAGCGAGAACCAGATGCCGGCGCGGCGAACGACCGGGCCGAAGAGCGCCCGGCGCTTGCGGCTCGACCGGTCACGCGCACCTCGAAATCCGGGTCATCGGCGAAGCGGCCGGCATGGGCGCGCACAGGCGGCGTCTGGCGCGCACGACGATCCGACGCAACGCGTCGCGCTGTGTCGAAGGAAACGATATTCGCCTGTCGTGGCACGGGGATTCGCTCGTCCTTTCGCTGCCGGGGTTCGTTTCTGGTGCGGGTAGTCAGTCGAAAGCGGGTAGATTATCGGTCAGGCGCCGAGGCGCCCCTTGCTCACAAGTCGAGACTGCGGACGAACGCGCCCCATTTCTCGAAGGAGGCATCGCTGATGGCGTGTTCCATCTGGCAGGCCTCGACTTCCGCCACCTCGGGTTCGATCCCCAAGGCCTTGGTCAGAAAGTCGAAGAGCATGCGATGGCGGTCGAGCACCGACCGACCGTAGGCGTAGCCCGCCTCGGTCAGCGTGATGTCGCCGTAGTGCGGTTGCACGACCAGCTCCTGCTCCTTCAGAGCGGAGATGGCCTTGTTCACCGACGCTTTGGAAACGCCCAGCTTGTTGGCCACATCCACCGAGCGCACGGGCGCGTCGGTCGTGCCGCCCAGCATGACGATGGCCTCGAGGTAATCCTCGTGGGACATGGACGTTTTCACCACAGCAATCTCCTTATCGAACAAGTCAGATCATCATAGCACGGCGCGCGAAGAAAAAAGAGGCTCGGAGCCGAAACTTCCGAGCCTCTTTCACATTGTCTTCGCCAAACGGTTACGGACGGCGCGGCGCCCGATCCCCCACGGCCTTGGCGGCGGCTTGGGCCATAGCCTCGGCCGCCTGGCAGCACGGCGGCATCTCGTCACCGGCACCCGTGCCGTTGATGCGGCTTGAAACGGTCGGTCGAACGGCCGAAGCGCAGTGGGAGCAGCCGGCGCAGCCGCCTTCCCCATCGCCGCAGTGGTCGCCGCAGTCGCACAGGCCGCGGCGCGTCATGCGCCGGATGGCGAGCACCGCCAGGGCCAGGATGACCAGAAGGATGACGACGGTGGGGAAATTGAGGCTGAGCTCTTGCATGGTGCTTCCTTACAACTTAGGCGTTCTTGCTCGCCGCTTCCAGCCTGCCCGCGCCCTTGGGCTTGGCGGCCGGGCGGAACAGCAGGTACAGCATGCCCGCGGCCACCACGACAGCCAGCGCCGTGAACGGGCCGAAGGCGATCTCGCCGGCGATAAGGCCGCCGAACTGATAGATCATGAGGCCCACGCACCAGGCGAAGGCGCACATGTAGCCGATGGCGGCCCAGGTCCACTTCGCCGACATCATCTGGCGACGGATAGTGCCGATGGCCGCGAAGCACGGCGCACACAAAAGATTGAAGGCGCAGAAGGCCATGATGGCCGCCGAGCTGCCGCCGAGCATGGCGGCAAACGAGGCCCACAGCGACGGGTCGGTCTCGCCGATTTCCTCGCCGAGGCTCGTGATGACGCCTACGGTGGCCACGACATTCTCCTTGGCCACAAGGCCCGTGATGGAGGTGACGGTAGATTCCCAGTTGCCGAAGCCGAGCGGCGCGAAGATCCAGGCGAGCAGGTTGCCGAGGCCGGCCATGAGGCTGTACTGGATATAGTCGTCAACCTCGGGGTCGAGCAGGCCGAAGGAGCCCTCGTAGAAGCCGAAGTTCAGCAGGAACCAGATGACCATAGAGGACAGGAAGATGATGGTACCGGCTTTCACCACGTAGCTGCGCACGCGCTCCCACATGGAAAGCAGTACGTTCTTCACTGTGGGCAGATGGTATTGGGGAAGCTCCATGATGAAGGGGGCCACCTCGCCGGAGAAGGCGCGGAACTTCTTCAGGATGATGCAGGACAGGATGATGGCGAACAGCCCCAGGAAGTAGAAGACGGGCGCGACCCACCAGGTTGCCTCGTAGTCGCCGCCGGCAAGGGCGCCGAAGACGAGCGCGATGATGGGCAGCTTGGCGCCGCAGGGGATCATGGTCGTCGTCATGATGGTCATGCGGCGATCCTTCTCGTTCTCGATGGTCTTGGTGGCCATGACCGCGGGCACACCGCAACCGGAGGCAATGAGCATTGGGATGAAGGATTTGCCGGACAGACCGAAGCGGCGGAACACGCGGTCCATGATGAAGGCGACGCGGGCCATGTATCCGCAACCCTCCAAGAAACCGAGCAGGATGAACAGCACGATCAGCTGCGGGATGAAGCCGATGACGGCGCCCACGCCGGCGATGATGCCGTCCAGCACGAGCGACTGCACCCAGGGAGCGGCGCCGATGGATTCAAGCCAGCCGCCCACCACGACGGGCACGCCCACGTGGTAGAAGCCGTAGTCGGCCGGATCGGGCTCCTCCAACTCGCCAGCTTCGAAGGCAGCCACGCCCTCGTCGGTCTCGAGGATGCCCTCGAACTCCTCGACGGCGGCCTCGTACTGTTCGGTGCCGGTGTAGAGCCAGCCGTCGCCGAACAGGCCGTCGTTGGCCCAGTCGGTCACGATGGTGCCCACGGTGGACACCGAGATGTAGTACACGAGGAACATGATGACGATGAAGATCGGGATGCCCAGGATGCGGTTGGTGACCACGCGGTCGATCTTCTGGGTGGTGGTCATGGTCTTCGGGGACTTCTTCACGCAGGCGTCACAGACCTCAGTGATATTGTCGTAACGCTCGTTGGTGATGATGGACTCGGTGTCGTCGTCCTCCGCATCTTCCAGACGCTCGCGGATGGCGGCGATCTTCGAGAGCGCGGCGGCCGGCAGGTTCAGCGCGTCGATGGTGAGCTGCTCGCCTTCCAGGAGTTTGATGGCGTACCAGCGAGCATGGCGGCCCTTGATGGCCGCGCCGGCCACGTCGATGACCCGGGCTAAGGCCTCTTCCACCTCGTTGGTGAAACGCAGGGTGGTCGCAGGGGCGGCGCCCTTCTTGCCCGCCTCGATGGCGGCCTTCACGACCTCCTCCATGCCGCGGCCCCTGAGCGCCGAGGTCGGCACCACCGGACAGCCCAAACGCTTGGCAAGGGCATCGACATCGATCTTATCGCCGTTTTTCTCCACGAGATCCATCATGTTGAGGGCCACGACGGTGGGGATGCCCAGATCGATGATCTGGGTGGTGAGGTAGAGGTTGCGCTCGAGGTTCGTCGCGTCCACCAGGTTGATGACCGCGTCCGGTTTGCCGCTCATGAGGTAATCGCGGGTGACGATCTCCTCGGGGGTGTAGGGCGAGAGCGAGTACACGCCGGGTAGGTCGGTGACGACCACCTCCTTATCGGCGCGGTAGCGGCCCTCCTTCTTCTCAACGGTCACTCCGGGCCAGTTTCCCACGTACTGGTTCGCGCCGGTCAGATCGTTGAACATGGTCGTCTTGCCGCAATTGGGGTTGCCGGCAAGGGCAATGTTGATAGCCATGATCAGCCTTTCCTTCTCCAAAAAACGTTGTTCGCCGGGCCCTTCTCGCGCCTCCCAATGCGCGCCGCGGCGAAGACAGAAGTTAGATAAAACTAACTAGAGGGGAGAAAAAATGCGCCCTCGGGCGCAGGGGAGGTGCGGCTCCCCTAGGATACGAGCACGTTTTGCGCCTCGTTCTTGCGAAGCGACAACTCGAACCCGCGGACAGTCACCTCGATGGGATCTCCCAAAGGCGCCACCTTGCGCACGTAGATATCGGTGCCCTTGGTGATGCCCATATCCATGATGCGGCGCTTGATGGCGCCCTCGCCCACCAGGCGGCGCACCGTCGCCGATTGCCCCACGGGCACATCGCGCAGGGTCTTGTCCTCAGCCATGTTCTTCCTTTCTGTCCTCTCGGCGATTCCGGTTGATTGGGTCGGCACGACAACGCAGGCGCCCCGCGGCGTCCGTCATTGCGATCGCGCGACGACACGAACGCCTCTTGACGCCCATCTTTGCGGGCGCGCGACGGGCGTGCCTTCTTATGAAACGATGATCTTCGCGGCCACCGATTTATCGAGCGCCACACTCGCGCCCTTGATCTCCACGATGAAGTTTCCTGCCTGCTCGGAAACGACGGACACCTTCGCTCCCTCGACGAACCCGAGGTTCTCGAGATGATGGTGCACATCGCCCTTTCCCCGCACGCGGACAACTTGAGCGGCATCGCCGCGACGCAGGAACGTCAGCGGCATCGGCTGGCACGACGCGCCCGCGCTGCTGGCCCGGCAGACGGCGCTCTCCATAACCATCGCATTGCTCATGATGACTCCAATCAATGTTAGCTGCATGCAACATTGTATTATAGCCAAAAGTTAGACTATGTAAACCCTAAAAGTTTGCTTTTTCATACTTTGTCACGTGAGCGCGAAACTCGCACAGTCCGCCTGAAACGCCCCGCCAAAGGGCGGGCGACGTGGTATCCTTTATCCCATCTGACCTCTTTGAAAAAGGATGATTCATGGCGCAACGCATCGATCGGGCCGCCTCGTTCGGCCAGAACCTGTACGTGGACACGCGTGGAGCAGCCGGCGAGCCGGTGCCTTTCACCCAAGCCGTCATCAACGGCCTGGCCCAAGGCGGCGGTCTCTACGTTCCCGAAGAGCTGCCGACGCTGAGTCTTGACGAGATCTGCGCTCTGGCGCGTCTCCCCTATGCCCAGCGGGCGGCCGCCATCTACAAGGCGTTCAACGTCGACCTGCCCGACGAGGCCATCGACGAGCTCATGGGCCGCGCCTATGGCGACAATTTTGACGATGAGGCCATCTGCCCCATTACCTCACTGGACGAGAGCACCCACATCCTGGAACTGTGGCACGGGCCGACGAGCGCCTTCAAGGACATGGCCCTGCAGTGCCTGCCCCATTTCTTCTCGGCCAGCGCCGAGAAGTTGCGCGAGGAGGGAACGCTCGATCACGAGTTCATGATCCTCGTGGCCACCTCCGGCGACACCGGCAAGGCCGCCCTGGAGGGTTTCAAGGGTGTAGACGGCGTCTCCATCGGCGTGCTGTTCCCCGATGGCGGCGTGAGCGACATCCAGCGCAAGCAGATGGTCACCACCACCGGAGACAACGTGCAGGTATGGGCCGTGCGCGGCAATTTCGACGACTGCCAGACCGGCGTCAAGCACGCCTTTGCCGACGAGAAGTTCGCCGAGAAGTTGCTGGACGAGTACCGCATCACCCTTTCCAGCGCCAACTCCATCAACTGGGGGCGGCTGCTGCCTCAGGTGGTCTATTACATCTCCAGCTATGCCGAACTCGTGGCGGCGGGCAAGATCGAAGCCGGATGCCCCATCGACGTGTGCGTTCCCACGGGCAACTTCGGCAACATCCTGGCCGCTTGGTACGCCAAGCAAATCGGGGTGCCCATCGAACGGCTGCTGTGCGCCAGCAACGACAACCGCGTGCTCACCGACTTCATCAACACCGGCACCTACGACATCTCCGACCGCGAGTTCATTCTTACCTCCTCTCCCTCGATGGACATTCTCGTCTCCTCCAACCTCGAGCGCCAGCTCTTCGAGCTCACGGGCCGCAATGGCGAGGCTATTCGCCAGTGGATGGCCGATCTGGCCGACGCCCGTTGCTTCCGCGTAGACGCCGAGACGTTCCGCCGCGTGCGGGAGAACTTCAGCGCCGATTCCGTGGACAACGCCACCTGTCTCGCCACCATCCGCGAAGTGCTCGACGCCCACGACTACCTGCTGGATCCCCACACCGCTGTGGCCTACGCCGCCGCTCAGAACCTGCGCGGCGAGAACCCCGTCCTCATCGCCTCCACGGCCCACTGGGCAAAATTCGGCAACAACGTCTACCGGGCGATTCACGGCATCGAGCCTTCTGGCGAGTTGCCCGCGGACGTGGCCGCGCTCACCGGTTGCGAGCTGAACAAGCTCATCGCCGAGGAAACGGACAAGCATCACATCCCCGCCGGACTTGCCAACCTGGATACAATGCAAGTACGATTCACCGAAGTTATCGACAACGACGTCGAGGCCATCGAGGACGCCGCCGAGGCGTTCCTCACCCGCTAGGCCTCCCGGGAACGGAAGCGATGCCATCATGGGCCAGTTGAAGAACCTCTCCACCACCGTCCGCCTCACCGTGGCGAACCCCTCTTCCGAGAACAAGTCCGCCTTCGGACCGGGCATCGCCAAGCTCTGCCTGGGCGTGCGCGAGATGGGCTCCCTCAACGCGGCCGCCAAGGGCATGCGCATGGCCTACAGCAAGGCCTGGCGCATCATCAAAGACACTGAGGAGACACTCGACGTGCAGCTCCTCCTGCGCGACGGGGCTCACGGCTCCACGCTCACCGAGGACGGAAATCGCCTCCTCGATGCCTACCTGGCCATCGAGGAGCACCTCTCAGCCGAGGCCGATCGCCTCTTCAAGGAGATGACCCGCTAGACGGGCTCGATCTCTATGGTAAGCGAACTCCCCCGGGGCTGAAGCCCCTCGGAGCGCACGCGCAGACGCCAGCCAGGAACGCTCATCTCCTGGGCGGTGGGGGCGGCAGAACCGCCTTCGCCGCCTCTGCTGGCAGCGCACTCCCCTTCCCCTCCATCTACGGGCCAGGGCACTGCCTTCGCAGAGCGGGCCGCCTCGAGAGCCGGATCGCTGCCGAAACGGTACAGGCACCCGAAGCACGTATCCATGTCATCGAACAGGGTGCTCTCGCAAACTGGGCAAATTTTCATCGATGTCTCCTTCTCTTGGTTTCGTTCTTAACCGCTCCTCTGCCGCCCGACGTTTCCGGAGCGGCCTGAGTTCTTGCGAGAGCGGGCGCCCTCGGCTTTCTGCGTCGCGGAGCATCGGGGAGCAGGCACACATCGCCTCGGACGAACCAGGGCCCCGGCCGGGCAAAGCGCTCCACTACCGCCCAGGCTCGACCGCAACGCAGGCGCGCCCCCGGCAGCACGAGACGATGAACCGCTATCACCCGGCCCCTCCTGTCGAGAAAGGCAACGTCCAGAGGATGCCGCATCGTCAGCGTGTGCACATCGCGACAGCGCGGGAACACCATGACCGTAGAATCCGGCCTGCGTCCCGCCAATCCGCGCAACCGCAGAAGCGGGCTTGAAGCTACCACCCATCGGCCCTCGAACGGGGCCCGATCGCCATCCCTTACCGTGCAAAGGCGCGCAAACGCCGTTTTTGCGTCTCCCCTCATCCCATCGGCGCATTTACTTGAAGGACCACGCATAGCACGTCGCCCACCCATGTGCAGCTGAGTGCGAGCCATGAGCACCGCCCTCCTTCCTTGACTCCCGTCCATACTCCTTCTTGGCCACTGGCCACCAGTGCCCACCCGCGTCCCTCCAGCTCGCCAACGAGGCGATCGGGCAGGCCGTCCCCCTCCTCAACGAAGGAGACCACCGACCAGTCGTCATTGGCCCGCAGCTCCTCGCGACCGTTCACATCAACCACTTCCTCGGCGAACCAGTTGGGGGCCTCCCACGCCGCGCGCAGACCGACGTCGGGCTCAAGCTCCCCTGGCGCCCCGGGCAGCATGGCCTCCCCCATCGGTTGCCCCAAAGCCAGAGCGAGCAGGGGGGCCAGGACAAGCGCGAGGGCGCACCCGAATCGACGGCGCCATGTCTTCCCGGCACCCATCAGAGCAGCACCCCCGGCCGATAGGCGTCCACCGTCAGATCGACCTCGTGGACGAGCCTCGGAAGAGAGACACCGAACACCTCGTCTTTAAGCCCCAGCCCGAAAAGCGTAGGGGCAAAGGAGAGACGTCCGCAATAGCGCTGATAGGAGCCTGCCCGCCCCTGAACCGTTACCTCGATTGCCAGGTTGGAAGTACCCAAAGCCTCCTCCAGCTCGCTTTCCACAAGAGCGGCCACCTCGGCCGGCCCCTGGCCCGCATCGGGCGACGGAGCATAGGCGCAGATGGCTTGACGGGCCAGCTGGTCAAAAGCCGCGCATGCCTCGAAAAACGACAGCGCGTTCACGACGATGACGGCGAGCACAATGGCCACGGGAAGGACGACAGCCAGCTCGACGGTAGCCTGGCCCGCATCCCCGCGCTCCTTTCGCAGAACGTCCATAGCTCACTCCCATCTCTCGAGATACGTCGGAGCGCCGACGATGCTGCGCAGGGCTGCGAAAGCGCCATCGACAAGTCCGGTCGCTCCTTCGGCCAAGGTGGCGGGGAGGGTCACCGTCAACGGAACCGAGACCCCTGTCAGAGGAATCTCGACAACCGCAAGGGTGATCTCCAGGGAGGCCAAGCGCTGATAGGCCTCGTCGCTCACCCGCTCCGCTAGCAAACCGAGGGCATCGCTGGAGGCCTCGGGGCGCGCCAATGCCTGCTCGCGCAGAGAGAGGTACCGGGCTGACCAGTCGCCGCCGCCAGCGCGCGCCACGGCTTCCGTACCGGCAAGAACTGGCTTGAGGGGAGCCGTGTCGGCCGGCTCGAGGCCCACCGCCTCGAGCCCTTCGCGAAGGTCATTGGCGGCCCACTCTCCCAATCCCGTCGAGCCGGCGAGCGGTATGCCCGAAAGCACGGCCGCCACGCCGTTCTCCAACCCTTCGGTGCCGCTGCTATAGGCCTCCAGGGCGCCGGCCCATCCGTCCAGCACCAAACCGCCGACGCCGGAGAGCGCAGAGCCCGACCCCGACAGATCGTCGAGCAAGTCGCCTATCACCGACGCCTCCGTGCTCTCGTCCCGGATGAGCGTCGCCGCCGACACCGCGGCCCGAGCGCCCAGCGTGCTTGAGGGCGCAAAAGCGCTCTCGAAGGCGGTCGGCTCCGACGTTCCCGTCGAGACGACGAAGGCGATGCACCCCGCCGCTCCGGGAGGATCCGCTTTGATGCGGAAGGCGCCCGCATCGCCGAGCGCGGCCAGAACCTCGTCCAAAAGGCCCTCCGCCTTGCCCTTCGCCGCGCGACTCAGCGGCTCAGCATCCGCTCTCGCCTTCTGGTAGTCGGCAGCAGCCTGGGCGACGGCGTCGTAGTGGTACTCGAACCCATTGTCGATGGAGGTAGAGGCCGAGGCCACCGATCCTAAGGCGCTCGCTGTGAACTTGCAGGCAGGGCAGGTTTCGAAGGAACCGGACTCCCACTCCTCGGCCGACCCGTAATAGTCCACGAGCCCCGCCTCCGGGCAGCCGTCCCAGGCATGCATCACCGGCAGCTCTCCATCGACGGTCACCGGATAGACGGGCTCGGTATACAGCCGCGTGGCCCGCATCTGCTCGATGTTCCGCGGAAAGCGGGGGAACGACGCTGAGAAGCCGTCGGCCGTCTCGTGGACGAAGGCCTCGCGCAGCTCGCTTATGGCGTAGGCGTAGAATCGCTTGCGCAGGGCGCTGCGGGCCTGCTCCTCGGCAGAGTCCGAGGCAGGACGCTCGCTCAACAGCCGTTCGCGGTAATAGGCTCGCGCCCGTTCGAGAGGCACAGAGAACGACCAACTGTCCACCGAGGCGAACAGAGGGTTATCGGCACCGCTCAGCCCCGCGAGGCGCCCCGCGCGCTCATACATGCAATAGGACGGATTGTCGCCGCAGTCGCGGGCGAAACCCCGGGCCCGGGCTTCCTCGGCGGCACGCGCCGCCTCCTCGGCCCGGGACGCCGCCTCAGCAAGCTCGCCCTCGCCCGCTTCCACGGTCTCCTCCATGGACTCCTCGACCGCACTCGCCCCTGACGCAATAGACGATCCCTCGCCGGGCAGCAGCAGGGCCATGGCCGCATAGCCGCTCCCCTCACCATTGGCCGCCGCCACCGCCGCACCGTTGGCCGCCGCGAGAAACGGCAGCGCCCGCTGCAGCGCCTCCAGCCCCTCGCAGGCCTTCTGGGAGAACGCGTCGCGCGCCTTGAGCACCTTCTGGCCGGCCGAAACGAGCTGGCTACCCAACTCTGCCGCCGGCGGAACGCACAGGGCGACGACGCCGGCCCCGTACGCAATGTCCCCCAGAAGCGTGAGCGACAGCACGGCGGCATCGGCCACGCGCGCGGCCACCATGAACTCGGCCACGGGGTTTAAGGCCGCGCATGCGGCGGCATCGGCCACCTCCTGCACCTCGGCACCAGCGGCGTGGATGCGGTACACCTGAGCCGCTGAGAACAGCAGCGACAGAGTGACGAGCAGCGCCACGGCCATGCCGGCCGTCGTCGAGCCCTCCTCGTCGCGGAATATCGACTTACCCTTCATGGTGCCATTCACCTGCCTCTCCATTGACGCTCGCGCCATTCAATGATTCCTGAGCCCACGAGGCGCGCGTCGGCGCCGTCGCCGTCACCTCCACCACTAAGTTGCCCCGCTCGTTCACCATCCCGAGCAGCGTCGCCCCTCCGTCCAGCAGGGGAAGCGGTCTCACCTCCGTCCGCACGGTCACCCGCGCGACATCCGCCGCACCACCGCCCTCGCAGCGCACCTCCCATGTGCAGCCGGAGTCATGCACGTGGAAGACGTCGAAGGGCGGGATCGCCCCCAAGCGGCGGCGCACGTACTCCTCGCAAGTCGCCGCATCGCCGTCGCTCGTCGCCAGAAGCCGGCAGCCCTCGGCCGCCGCACCGGCCATGACCATGCGGTCGTACAGCACGATGCCCGGCTGCACGAGCAGAAGAACGAGCAGGAAAACCACCGGCAGGGCCACGGCGGCCTCCACCGTCGACTGGCCGCGCGCATCGCGGGCCCTCGCACCCATCCGCCTCATTGCCTCGCACCTCCTTAAAACACGAGCACATCGGCGATCCACGTGGCCGCCCCAGCGAGATGATGCGACGCCGAGGCGAGCCCGTGATCGACGAAAAGCCCCTGGGACAAGGCCCGCCAGAGCGCCGCCCCGGCAACAATCACGCATAGGAAAGCCGCCGTGACGATGGCGTACTCCACCGTGCCCTGACCGCGCTCGTTTCCTAAAGGCTGTTTATTCCCGAGGCGATGGCGTCCCAGAGCTCTTGCAGCTTTGGCCGGAACAGGGTGATAGCGATGATGGCAATGACCACGAGCACCCCAACGAGAATGGCGTACTCGGTCGTCCCCTGGCCGCGCGTGTCCGCCAAGCGCGAGCGCACCGCGGCGCACCACGCGCGTGTGCGCCGATCGACCGCCTCCCGCGCACCCGCTACTTTTCCCACAACGGATTCGAGCCTCTTCATGTCGCACTTCCTTTCTCGTTCGTTTCATCTTCAAAAGCCCCCCGCCAATTCCAGAAGCACCGGCCCCAGCACGAGCATGAGCATGGCGGGCAGGATGAGCACGCCGGTGGGAACCATCATCTTCACCGGCGCCTTCGCCACCGCCTCCTGGCGACGCGCCTTGTATCCGCTGCGAGCCTCCCGCGCCGCGTCCTCCAAGTTGTCGGCCATAGTCGCGCCGAAGCGCAGGGAGCGCACAATGTTCTCGATCACCCGGGCGAGCAGCGGGGAAGCGTAGGAGTCGGCCACCTCGCGCAGCGCGTCCGGCCGCGATGCCAGGCCGCAGGCCCATTGGCGCTGGGCGCTTCGGAACGCATCGGCCAACTGCGTGCGGAAATACCCGGTGTACAAATCGAGGCTGCGGTCGAAGGACATTCCGCTGCGCATGCCGAGCGCCACCACGTCGAGCATCTCGGACAAGTCGCATTCCATGGCCTCGGCTCGCCGGCAACTTCGCCGTTTCACCGCCCAGGGCAACGCCCTCCACCCGGCGACGGCGCCGATGACAGCGAGCAGAGCCGCCAGCTCGGTCGTCGCCGTCAGCCCCACTGCACCGCCGAGAACCGCGCCGCCGAGCATCAGGCGCACTCGCGCCTCCCCATAGCCCGCAGGCGACAGCGCACCGCCAAGACCAGCTGCGGCCAAGCGGCACTCGGGCAAGGGCCGCTCCCGTAGAGACGACGGCGACAGGAAGTGGAACAGCGGACTTCGGGCCCGCTGGGACAGCTCCACCGCATAGGCGACTATCCGCGCATCCACTCCTTCTTCCCCGACCGCTGCGGCACGGCCGGTCTGGAGCGCGGACGACCCTTCCACCACCGCCGCACGATGACGGATGCGACGCCGCCATGCCCCGACAATGCGCGAGGCCATACCTCCGAGCAGCGCCGCCGAGCCGACCGCAACGACCGCCGCCGCTCCCTGCACCCAACTTACATCCATCACAACCGCCTCCCTCCCGCATCCAGCATCCGATGCACCAAGACGACGCCGGCCACCTGCATGACCAAAGCCGCCGCCAGAAGAGCCATACCCGCCATGCTCTCGAAGAACGGCGAGAGGAAACCGGGGCTCATAAGCGAGAACAGAGCGATAAGCACGAACGGCATCGCCGTGACGATGCGCGCTGACAGCTGGGCCTGAGCCGTCTGCACCTTGAGGGAGCGGGCAAGGTCGATCTCGCTTTCCACCGACTCCCGGGCCGCATCGAGCACCGCCGCAAGACTGCCGCCGCTCCGATGCTGCACGTCCAGGGCAACGGCCACGAAAGCGAGTTCCGGCACATCGGCCCGCTGACGAAACAGCGCCAGCGCCTCCGAGGCCGTGCCCCCCGTCTGAAGCACCAGGGCCGCCGAGAGGAACAACTCGCCGAGAGGACCCTTCATCTCCGAGGCCGTCTGTTCCAGCGTCTGCATGAGGGAGAGCCCCGCCCGAAAGCACACGCCCAACGAGCGCAGCGCATCGGGAATCTCGTCTCTCAAGGCGGCCTCGCGCCGTTCTGCATCGTTTTTCACCGCAGCGCAGAGCGCCACCAGGGCGCACCCCGCCACCGCCGCCCCGAATACCGGCGATGCGGCCACCACCCAGCCGGCGACAAGCAAGGCAAGGCAAGCGCCCAGAACCAGCGAGAGCAAGGCATCGGACGTCGAGGCATAGCCCCGCTGCTCCAAGGCCATCCGCGCCCACAGGACATAGCGCCGCACCGGCTCGCGGCGCAGGAGCGCCTCGGCGACCGGCCGCAAGCCCGACACCCCGTGGCGCAAACGCCAAGCAAGCCCGGGGTGGGCGACTCCCCGACCGCCTTCGGCCGCAAGGGCCCAGGTGCGGCGAAGACGCTCATGCCGAACCGTCGCAAGCCGTGCGACCAGATACCCCGCCGCCCCCGACGAGGCTACGCCGACTGCCGCAAGTCCAACGACCGCATCCATGCCTTCACCTCCCGTCTGTCCGCCAGGCCCATGGGAGCCAGCCGGTCGACCCACTGCGGATAGTCCAGCCAAAAGCCCGCTTCCTGGCCCACTTCCCACCGGTACAGCGTGCGAACGACGCAGCGGCGGCGCCCGTGGTCGAAGGACACCTCGGCGATCTCGGAGATGCAGCGGGCGCCCCCAGGACGGCGCGCCGTCTGCACGATCAGATCTAAAGCGTTGCCGATCTGCGCCTCGATGGCATCGGGAGGCAGCTCCACGGCGAACCGCACCATGGTCACCAGGCGCTCCACCGCCTCGCGCGGGGCGTTGGCATGCAGCGTCGTCAGCGATCCGTCGTGGCCCGTGTTCATGGCCTGCAGCATGTCGATGGCCTCGTCGGAGCGGCATTCGCCCACGATGATGCGATCGGGCCTCATGCGCAGGGCGTTCACCACCAACTCCCGTATGGTCACCTCGCCGGTGCCCTCGGCATTGGGCGCCCGGGCTTCCAAGCGCACCACGTGGGGGTGCTCGTCGAACTTCAATTCGGCGGCATCCTCGATGGTGATGACGCGCTCCTCGTGGGAGATATGGCAGGAAAGGGCGTTCAAGAGCGTCGTCTTGCCGCTGCCCGTGCCACCGGAAACCGCAATGGAACGGCGCGACCCCACAGCCCAAATGAGAAACTGCTCTACCGTCTCGTCGAACGAACCTCTCGCTTTCAGCTCGGCCAGCGTCATGACGCGCCGCGTGAAGGCGCGAATGGTGAGCAGCGGCCCATTGAGGGAGAGCGGCGGCAGCACCACGTTGACGCGATGGCCCTGGGGCAAGCGGGCGCTGGCCATGGGCGACGATTCGTCGACCCGCCGGCCCAAAGGGCCTAAAATGCGATCGATGAGCGCCCGCACCTGCTCGTCGCTCTCGAAGCTCACGCTCGCTCGGGACAGGCGGCCGTCGCGTTCTATGTACACGCTGTCCGTTCCGTTGACCATGATCTCGGTCACCGTCTCGTCGGCAATCAGATCCTCCAGCGGCCCGAGCCCGAACACCGTGCTGATCAGGCCCTCCACCAAGTCGCGGAACACCGCGGGCGCAAGCGCCTTCCACGGATCTCGCGTCGAGAGCCTCCGGCAGGCGGCCCGGATCTCGTTGCGCGCCCGCTCCGGGCTGTCGACGGCGATGAGCGCGACCCTATCCAGGGGAACCAGCTCGCCCACGGCCATCCGCAAGGACTCGAGCCCCGTTGCCACGCGCTCATCGTCTTGCTGCTCGCGGGCGTCTTCCGCCACGCGAACCCATTCCAGAAGAGACATTTCCTCACCTCCTTACGATGCGTCCTTGGCCAAGGCGGCCTCACGACGGCTCGCGCGACCCTTGCGTTTGCGCTGCTTGCCCCGCAACCCCGCGTCTGCCTTGGGCGCCAAGCCGATGCGGGCGAGAGGAGCCTGCACCCCCGCACTTGCAGGACGAGAAGCCAAGGGCAGCAGCTCGTCGAGAACACCCTCAATGCTTATGCACAAAGGGCTCGAAGCTTCTACCAGGCTCTGCGCCATGCCCGCGCCGAGCAGCTCCTCCACTTCGCGACCGCCGTCGGCCAGCTCCGCTACATGGGCCCCATCCAACGCACTGGACACGTCGATGGACGTGAAGGGCGCATGACGCGTGCAGCGGTTCACGGCGAGCAGAAACGATCCCGTTGCAATGCCGCAGCGCAGGCACAAATCGAGGGCATGGCGGCAGGCACGCACCGAAGAAGCGCGCTGGTCGACGAGGAACAGGGAGGCGGCAGCCCGCTCCAGCAGAAGGAGATGCACGTCGTCCCAGCCGCCTCCCGTGTTCGCAACCACGAAATCGAAGGAGGCGACGAGGACGTCGACGACCGATCCCATGGAGGCCGCTACGACCTCCGAGCGCTCCAGTGCCCGCGGGGCGCTGACGAGCACCAGCGGCGCCCCACTCAGCTCGTCGGGCACTGCTCCCGTTCTCGCAACTTCTTCAGCCGGCACCGACGGAGCGTCTCCCATCAGGGCCGCGAGATCCCCAAACTGCAGATCAGCGTCGAGCAGCGCCGTGCGCAGGCCGCGCCGAGCCCCGAGAAGGGCCGCAAGGGTCGCCACCGTGCTCTTACCCGCACCACCGCTCCCGCTCACCACCGTCAGCAGAAAGCCCGCGCGATTCTCTTCCTGCGTTTTTGCCGTCGTGAGAGCCTGCCGGACGCCTTCGGAGTCGGGTAGCGCCAGCGCGACGGATTCCCCATCGCCCCTGTCGCCATCGATGTTGCGCGCAGCTTCTTTCAGCAAATGCTCCCCCAGCTCCGCAGGGGACACGATGCCGTCCAGCTCGGCGGCCCGAGCCCGGGAGGTCACCGATCCCGTGCGATCCGCCGTCACAAGATAGACGGCCGTCTGCGGACTGTCGCGCTTGCAGGCCGCAGCGAGATTAATGGGCTCTGCCCCTTCGCAGCACGACACCCACACGGTATCGAAATGCTCCTCGTTGACGCGCCGACGAGCCGAAACCGCCTCGGCGCACACTTCCACAGCCAGCTCCTCCAGCACCGAAGAAAGCGAGGTTGCGCCGTCTTCCGCCATCGGCAGACTCTCGCCGTGGCCGCAGAGCAAGTAGCGCTTGCGCTTCGTCATAGGTTCGCTCCTTCCCCCGTCGCCCCATTCTCAGGCGCCGCCGGTTGCCCAGAAGCGGAAGGCGCCTCGGCGGCGGGGCCCTCCACAGGCGTCTCCGCCGAAGCCGACGGCTCTGCCGCCTCCTGCCCCTGAGGCGCCGCTTCGCGAACCTCCTCTCCCGTCGAACCGTCCGATGGCGTGCTGCCACCCAAGGCCGGCAGCGCGAAATAAAGTTCCAAGTTCTGCGCCGCCGCCACGACCTCCTGAACCCGCTCGGGCTCGACGGCCAACGTAACCCACTCCGCCGTCGCCCCCGATTCGGACGCAGCGCTCGTGGCCAGCACCAGAGCGCCGCCCACCAGCTTGGTCGTGGACACGGGGCCCGTGGCGTACACGTCCACTTCCATACCCGGCTCCACCGAACCACCCACGGCCTGCACGGGCCGCGCCGGCACGCTGATGGCGGCCATGCCCGCAGGCACCGCCAGTTCGGAGTCGGACACCTCGGTGCGCCGGAAGCAGAGGACTTCCCCCTTGATGACGTTCGAACCCAGACGTCTACCGATGATTTGGGAGGAATCAGTCACGGCAGTGTCGGGCAGAAGATCGGCCACCCACATCTTCGTGACGACGGCCGAGGCGTCCACCACCTCGCCCGCCGCCAAGTCGCGCTTGGCCACGCACACTTCCACCTGATCGCCCCCGTAGCGCTCAAGCGCCTCGGCTCGGGCCGCGTCCACCTCCCCGCGCACGCTGGCCAAGTAGAGGGCCACGCACAACGCGCAGCACAGCCCGCAGGCCAGAGCACCCCATTTCGTCTTGTTGATTGCCATCGCTTCTCCTGACTTTCGGAAACGATGACATCATGCAAGATCACGACCGTAAAAATGACGCGGGAATGTCCCGTTTCGTTCCTCGCGCCGACCGTCATGGAGTCGCATCCTCGACCGCACTGGCGTCCCAAGGGCGAGGGGAATGCCAGGGCAAACAAGAAAGCCCCAGGCAACCCGGGGCTTTCTGCTTCAATTCCTGGTGGTCGCGGAGGGATTTGAACCCACCGCGCACTCATCATCTACCTGGGGAAACTCCCTTTCAGTCTGCCACATCTGCCATCTTCACGCGCCCTCCATGCCCTACCCGAGGGCCGCGTCGATGATGTCGGCGTCCTCGTAGAGGTCGGCTATCCGGTGCTTCACGTAGCGGTTGAGCGTCGTGGTCACGTCCACGTGGCCCATCCAGCGGGAGAGCTTGGACACCTCGATGCCGGCGGTGATGCAGCTCGTGCCGAAGCTGTGGCGCATGGAGAACTGCGTCATGCGCGGCACGGGCGTCCCGTCGTCGAACTTCGCGCCGTCACCGAACACCTTCTGCAGCCGGCCCCTGGCGGTGGACGGGTTCATCCTGCCGCCGTTCAGGCCGCGCACCACGGGGCCTTCGGGAAGATCCCACCCCTCCATGATCTCGCGCGCCCTGCGCATCATGGGCACGTCGCGTACGGCCTTGGGGGTCTTCGGCGGCCCCAGCTCCGGGCCGTGCTCGCCCTCGGTGTAGGCGCGCCGAATGCCGATCCTGCGGCCCGCGATGTCCACATCGGCGGCGTCCAGGCCCAGCACCTCGCCCTTGCGCAGGCCGAACAGCAGCCCGAGCACCACCATGCGCTCCTCGGGCGTCCCCGCCCAGTCGCGGCGCACCCAGTCCACCACGCGGCCTATCTGCTCGAAGCTGGTGAGCCACACCCCCAGGGCCTCGGGGTCGCGCTCCGATGCGGCGGGGTACTCGTAGCGGAAGCCGGCGGGGTTGACGGAGACCACGCCCATCTCCACGGCCAGGGACATGACCGAGGACAGCGTCTCGCGGGCGTTGGTGGCGGTCTTCCGCGTGGGGCACCGCATGAGCATCCGCTGTATCTGGAGGCGCCCCACGTCCTCCATGGCCATGCCGCCGAGGGCCGGCAGGATGCGCAGATCGAGGTCGCGCTTGTAGCCCTTCACCGTGGAGCCCTTCAGCCGCGTCTTCTGGGGCCAGAAGAAGTCCTCCACGAACTCGGCCAGGGTTATGCGGCCGTAGGACTTGCCCCGCGCCCGCTCCTTCTCCACGAGCAGCGCGCGCTCGGCCCTCTCGGCCTCGGCCTTGGTGCGGCACTGCCTGGTGCGCCGATCGCGCGTGCCGTCCAGGCGCCGTCCCATGGTCACGTCCGCGACCCACAGCCCGCTGTCCAGCCTCCTCACGGACATGGTACAATGCACCTGCCTTCCGTTCATCGGTCGGTATTGCTTCGAGCCCCGCGCCATCCGCCAAGATTCAGCGGGGCTCCTTCTCTTACAACTCGCTACTCTTTTACTCCGCTTGCCCGGTTGCGCTTGGCACGCCTTGTCCATGACCTGGACACGACGCTGTACGCGACGCTCATTCTCTTCAGGCACATGCACGTGACGGCACAGAAGTTCAGCAACACCGCCAGGGAGACCGCCGCCAAGACCCAGGCTGCCACCGTATCGGAGCCGAGCGATCCGGCCACTATCATGAGAACCACGGCCGCGAAGCCGCACACGACCGCCCAAAGTACGTCCGAGAAGAGCTCGTCCACCAACTGCGTTTCCTGTTTCGTGGCTACCGCTTCCATGTCGTCGGCGGCCATTTGAATACGCAGCTGGAACACCATGATTGCCAGCGCGCACAGCAGTGCCGAAATGATGGACAGGGCTGCGGTTATGTCAGAGAACGCTCCCACAACGAACGGGACGAGTCCGTTTCCCTCAGTGAGAGCGGCCGAGCAGAACAGGGCGGCTCCCACCAGCAACGGTAGCAGGATCTGCAGAAAAACGTCCGCGAATCTCGTCTTGCCGGATGTTCCGACATGAAGGGTGTCGAAGTACGCGCGGGCGATCGATGAGAGACTTGCCTTGCCCATAGCTTCCTCCTAATAGCGAACTTATGTTCTATCTTAATCCATGAACATTGTACCAAGTCTTTCAGCGGCGAGGGCGCATCGATCGTCACATCTTTGAATAAAATCCCCGTCGCTCAAAGGGGGCGCACCATTGTCGTTGAGCACCTCCCGCACTTTGGACGTCGCATTGCCTCCGATGACGAACTTTCCCTTTCTCCCGTTCGCTCCCTTCATGTTGACCGTGATAGTCGTAGAGTCCGAATTGAAGATGTCCCCAGTCAGACCGAACAGCGTGGCGGCTCTTCCCCTGTCGCACATGAGCTCATGCACGATTCCCTTGTTGAACGGATTGCGCCGCTTATGGGTCAAGGATAGCGTCACGCAGTCTCCCTCGCGAACGAGGGTGTCAGTTATGTCCTTCGACTCAAGATATTTCTTGACGACGATGCTGTCCACCGCCGTAAACGCTTCGAGCGCCTCCCGCTCCGTGACGGGCTCGAATTCAATGACGGCCTCCTCGTCGATGATTCTCAGGTAACGCCTGAACGGGGTGAAAAGTGCGGTATCGCCTGCGGCGTTGGTGGAATGCTCGACGCACATGAGCGCGTAACCGTCTCCGTAATCGCAGGCGATAAGGCATCGAGATTCCACCAAGGTTGCGCGCGTGCTGTCGAACTCGCTCTCCTTCATGGCGGAAGCCGTGTTGAACACCTCAAAGTTCTCCCCGGACGATCCGGAAGCGAGGTAGGCCAAGGCGGCAGCGCGTCCTGGAAGCGTTCTACTGCTCTTGACAATAACATGTTTCAGGGAGTTCTCCTGCGTGATGAAGTCCCCTTGGACGCTATCGCAGAACATCGCAAAAAGCTCGGCGAGGGTCTTGCCGTTGACGTCGTTCACGCTGAAAAGGTTTTCTGGGTCGCCTCGGTGGTTCACAGTTACCTTGTACATCACCATGGAGTGCGGCGCGTACTTGGGTTTATTCATGCTTCTACTCCATCTCCCTCGCAAGCCGGCGCCGCGGTGCCGGGCGCTACACGGCCTCGTACTGGGCGACCTTGTAGATGGCCGGCGCGTCGCCGTCCATCTTCACGAGCTCCACGGTGTGGACGCCGGGCTCCGTGGCGCTCTCGCCGATGACGATGCCGTTCTGGCTCATCTCCCCGGCGTTCACGGTGCTGTTCTCGACGCCGTCCACGTACACCGTGCACACCGAGCCGTCCATGCCCTCTGTCACCACGTCGATGGACAGCGTGCCGCCGCCGGCGATCTGGGGCACGTTGCCGCCCTCGCTCGTCCCGCCGGCGGTGGCGAGGTACATCGTGCCCTCGCCGGTATCGGAATAGGCCGAACCGTCGAAGTCCTTCTGCGCGGCCGCGCCGCTTCCGGCGTCTGCGGCTGGCTCGGCCCCCTGCTGCGGCTCAGCCTGGGCCTGCTGCTGCGCCTCGGGCTGGGCCGCCTTCTCCTCGGGCGCCTCCCCTCCCGCGCATCCAGCCATGGACGCTGCCAGGGCGGCGGCGAACGCGGCCGCGCCGATCTTTCCGAATGCCTTCATGTCTTTCTTCCTTTCTGTTCGTTTTCAATTATGCGCAACGCTCCTATGGGCGATGTTGCCTTTATGTTCCGCTTCGCTTTCCTCGCCTACCTTCGCGCCGGCGACCTCTCCATTACCATGGCTGCAACAGACAGGAGGAGACCATGTTGAGGTTTATCGTCGGGGAGATCATCGGAGGAGTGCTGGGGCTGGTGGGCTCGGCACTGTTCATCCTCATGTTCCTAAAGTAGCCAGCCAATAGCCGAGCCCCATCACGACGCCTGCTGAATGGCCTGGATCACCGCAGGCATGACGGACGGAACAGCCTCGATGCACTTATCAAACAGAAAGTTGCCTATACGCTTTGCGACCTCCAGCACCTTCTGCTTGCCCTTGCCCTCGCTCTTCTCAAGTTCCGATAGCAATTTCGATAATTCCGCTCTTTGCTCGTCGGAGATAGCCGCATCGGGAAGGGACCATACGGCTGCGATGGTCTGGCTCAGGGAGAGCCTGCTCGATGCCTCGGCGGAAGACATGCTGACGGTGGAGATGTCCACGCTGCTGGCGTTCGACGTGGTGACGAAGCTCCCTATCCAGCCCATGAGCTTCCTCAAACCTGATTCGTTGCGCTCCTGCAATATATACTCGCATCCGCAGCACCGCATCTGAAAGCGATACCCTTCCGCCTGATCCATGATGCAGTCAATTTCCTCCTGCGCAATCTCGTCATCATCATTGACCAGGTCGTATATGTCGTACCAGAGCTGCCAGGACGGATCCACTCGTTCTGCCATAAAACCTCCCTACCCAATTTCCCTCGCGGGCCAGCACAAAACTTAAGAGCGGTAAATCGCGATCGGATCAACGCCAATAGTGTCGCTATAGGAGATGTTGCTGACAACCAGGTTACCCGCAACGGTCTTGAATTTAACCCGAAAATGAACGGTGCCATCCCAGTAGTCAATCTCGGCTTTTCCGATACTCCCGTTCTCCAGATACCAGAAAGTACCGCCCGATCCTTTTTCTCCAAACCCCCTATAACAGTTTGGGTCATCGTAATCTGGTATCAGATAGGACGAGAATCTTGCCGATGAAATATAACGCGGCTTCTTTCCCGTCGGCGTGAGCGGTGCAATACTCATGCTTATGGTGTTAGGTGGAATCCTGCCAACGAGATCGTCGAGCGCAACAAACCTCGCCGCATCGGTGCGCAGCGCAGGGAGCGATGGAAGACCCAACTTAGACCCGTCGAGAAGACTCTCCGCGTAACACAAATCGTTGAGAAACAACTCGACTGCCACTCTGTTAGCATAGTAAGATCTGCTGTCCTCGTAAACTTCGCCTGTTTTCGAGTCGTATCGCAAGCTAGCCAAGCAGACATACTGACCAGCAGGAAACGGATAGAACCCGAACGGCCCGCAGGGGGAATCAATAAACGGTGGTCGTGTTTTCTCCTGAATCAAGCGGTGCTGCCGTTCCGCCTCCTCTACCCATGCGTTGTAAGCCTCCTCCTGCTTGACTCGTTCACCACTAGCAATTTCTGCTATGGTTGGGACAGATCGGCTGAGCCCCTTTTTGAGCATTCCGAGCAGACCCATAGCATTACTCCATTTCTCGCGAAGGCTGGTACCAGACGACAGTGCCTGCCAGCTCAACCGTCTTTCCGCTCGCGGCGGTTATCACTATGTCCTCGTGCTCGGGGTTGAAGGACTCCGGGGCGAGCACCATGGTGTTGGAGGTGCGCAGCAGCCGGCGCATCACGTAGTCAGCGCCGTCGATGCTCACGGCAGCGATGGATCCATTCTGCGGCTCGCGGTCGGGGTCCACCAGTATCAGACAGCCCTCCGGGTACACCCTGTCCATGCAGTCGCCCTCCACTTCAAGGAAGTAGGCGCGGGGATGAGCCTCGGCGATGCTCTCGGGCAGCTCCACCATGGGCCCGTCCACCACATCGGGGTCCTGGGGGTCGCCTGCGTGAACTCGGCCGAGAAGCGGGGCATAGGCTGCTTTGGACTTCCTGGGGAGAATGGCGCCTCTGGGAAGCTCACGCTGCCCATCATCCACCATGTCAGCAACAGACACGCCGAAAGCTGCCGCGAGCTTTTCCACGGCACCCATCCGAGGCTGAGACCAACCAGTCTCCCACTGCGTGACAGTAGATCGGGTAACGCCAACAAGGTCAGCCAAATGCTCCTGCGTCCAATCTCTCTTTAGCCGCAATCGCTTTATGTTGTCGGCAATCGCCATCGTCTCACCTCCTGTAAGATTATTTTAACATTTTAGGGTGATTTGCTTGACATTACAATGTTGGATTAGTTAACATCGTGAACGTCGAAAGGAGGTATATGGGCACGCTCAAAGAATTCCGCGAGCAGAAAGGCGTGAAGCAGACATCCGTAGCCCAACATCTGGGCGTTACACGGCAGACTTACGCCAACTACGAGGACAACCAGGAGTCGATGAGCATTGGGCAAGCCCGAGCAGTTTGTGACTTTTTGGGTGTCCCAGTAGAGCAAATTTTTTTGCCTGCTAAGGTTGATTAAACAAACATCAACACTTTTAACCAGAAAGGAGGAAGCATGATCTCGATCGCCATCATGGCCGAGACGCCCGAGGAGCTCGCCGAGGCCGTGCGGAAGCTGACCGAGCCGGACAAGCTGTTCGTGAGCGCGTCGGAGATCGCGCGGGCGGCCGGCAACCCGCCTGAAGCACCGAAGCGCGACGAGCGCAAGACCATCGCCTGACGGCGATCTTCGACCAGAAAGGAGGAAGGAACTTGTGGAGCGAGAAGGACAAGGCGAGGCTGTCAGTGCTGCTGGCCATCATCTCGGTGGAGCTGTGCGTCATCTGCTTTCATCTGACGGAGATCATCGGAATCGTCAGAGGCCAAGCCGGCTGAGCACCAGATCGGCAACGGCGGCGAGCCAGTCGCGCCTGACCGTGGGGCCGACGTACTTGACGAACTTGGCGTACCCCTCGGGAGGCACCTTGGGCGGTCTGCCGGTCTTGAGCTCCCGGAGATACGCGGCGCGGCACTTGCGGTCGCGCTCGGTCATCTCGAACAAGGCCTCGGGATGCTCGGCCATCCAGGCGCCGGCTTCGAGGGCGCCCTTCACGGCGTCCTCGGGAATCCACTCCCCTATGTCCATAGGCACTCGGTCCATGGACGTGATTGTACCAGAGAGGAGGATCCAATGAGCAACAACGCAGTAGCGGCCGTGTTCCTGATCTGCGTCACCGTCCTGGTGGCGCTGGGCATGGCCTGCTGCACCTTCGCGCGCTAGGCGCCCCGTCAGGCTACCCGTGGCGACGTTAACAACACGGGGCACCTCGAGAACCGAATACGGAGGGCGGCAAGTTGCAGGTACGGGTTGCGTCATTCCTTCCTGATCCTATCCGGCTCGCCTACTCTTCCTCCGCAGCACCTGCCTCGTCGCCGTCGGCGACTTCGCTGCTGGACTTAAAGCCATCGCGGGTAACGAAAGCATCGTCTCGCAGCACATCGCCCCAATAGCGACCGATGAAAACGGGGTCTGTGTCGTAGTTCGAGGAATCGGTGAGGTCCCAATACAAAGTCATGGCGGCCTCCTTTCCGCCGCCCTCCGTATTCGGTTCTCGAGCGAGAGGGCCCGCCTAGCTCAACGGACAGAGCGCCGGCCTCCTAAGCCGGGCGTCGGGGTTCGATTCCCCGGGCGGGCGCCAATTTCTATAAATCAATGTTACTTTCCGAGTTTTCCCAGATAGGAGGAAGAATGACACCGGAGAAGATCGCCGAGGCCATGGAGGTGATGGCCGAGGCCCAGAGCGAGGAGCCGCCCGAGGGCGAGCCCCGCGTCCCCTGCGACGTGGCCGTGGCCAGCGTCGGGGAGGACGACCAGATCCTCGTGATCACGAGCGCGGGAAGCCGCGTGCACGACGCGCTCTCCGACAACGGCTTCTACGTCCGCACGGATCGCGGCGTCTGCCTCGTCGAGTGGAGGGATGCCGCATGATCGCCGAGTGGCCCGTGCCGGCGGAGCTGCCCCTGTACGCCACCATCGACAGGGCGGCCGAGATCGCCGGGGTGTCGCGGGACAAGATGCGGGAGTGGGCGCACGACCAGCGCGACCCGCTGCCGCAGATGCAGTGTGGGCGCAAGCGGCTGGTGCGCGTCGCGGCGCTCCCCGAGTACCTTCAGAGGAGGGAGTGCGTATGAGGTCGTTCGAGATGCCGGCGCGGCGCCGCTACCAACGTCAGCCGCGCCGGGAGGTGCACCCCCGGAGGGCGCCCCGCAAAGCGTACCACATCCCCGCCGTCCTGCGCGACTCGTTCGCCGTGGCCATGGGAGTGCTGATCGCCCTGAGCGTCCTTCTGGCCGCCACGGGCATCTACCAGGTTGGCTACGACAACGGCCTCCACGCCCAGGAGGTGGCCCATGCGCAACGCTGACGGCATCGAGACCAGCCTGTACGACGGCGCTGCCATGACGCCCGAGAGGCGCGTGGAGCACGCCCTGGCATGGATCGCCGACGACTACCCCAGGAAGTGGCTGCGGCTCGTCAACCTCTGCGAGCGGGCTGCGGCGTCCGGCTGGCCGCGCATCCGCCGCGGCGACCTGTTCGTGCTGGCCTCCCAGCAGGGCATGGACGTGAGCCTGTGCCGCGAGTTCCGCATGGACAACAACCTGTGGAGCGTGCTCTCGCGCTACCTGATCATGTTCCGCCCGGCCCTGGGCGAGGTCATCTTCCCCAGGAGCACCCCCGAGCTTGACGAGGGCATCGACTTCGAGGCCCTGTGGCACCGCGACGTGGCCGCGAGCACCTTCTTCCGCGCGCCGGACTGGCGGGCGGCGAAGAGGCAGAGGGGCATGGCGGCATGAGGGCGTCCATGGAGATCGAGGGAGCGTTCCCGTCCCTCAACGACTACATCCGGGCGATCAACGCAAACCGCTTCAGGGGCAACGCCGTGAAGCGGGAGTGCACCGAGGCCGCCGCCTGGGCCGCCAAGGCCGCGAGGATGCCCCGGTTCTCCAAACCGGTGACCGTGAGGTTCACGTGGATCGAGAGGAACAGGCGCCGCGACCTTGACAACGTGGCGTTCGGGAAGAAGTTCGTCCTGGACGGCCTGGTGCAGGCGGGCGTGATCGGCAACGACACGCCGCAGTACGTGACCGGCTTCGAGGACAGGTTCGCATACGACGGGAGGCATCCCAGGATCATCGTGGAGGTGACCGACGAGGCATGAGGAAAGGGGCCAAGAGGCGGGACTGGACGGTGGCCGACCTGCAGTTCCTCAGGGACAACGCGGGGAAGATTCCGAGGCGCGAGCTGAGCCGGGCGCTCAAGCGCGGCGCGAGGGCCATCGAGAGCCAGGTGTACCTCATGCGGAAGTCCGGCGAGGACGTGACGCTGCGGTGCTTCCGCTCGCGGCTCTCCACCTGCCCCTCGTGCGGCGCCAGGCGCTCCCGCATGGGCTCTGAGGGCATCTGCGAGCCGTGCAGGCGCCGCCGCCAGCTCGCCAAGGTGCAGGGGCGCATATCCGACCTCCTGGTCAGGCTCCCGCCCGAGGAGCGCGCCGTCTACGACGCCACCGAGGCCGAGACGGAGAGCGGCTGGGACCCCATGCCCCCTCCCCCGTCCCTCGCCGGGCTGGGCCGTTACGAGCGGGCGCGCGCCGAGGAGGCCCGCGAGATCGCCGTGGAGGACTGGCTGGCGCGCAACCTCAGACGCCAGGTCAAGGCCGCCCAGAAGCGCAAGGAGCGCATCGAGAAAAAAGTGAGAATGAATTCGTAGTTTCGAGTTTTACCAGATAGGAGCAAGCAAATGAGCAAGAACACCGAGAACGCGGAGGAGGCGTGCCGTGGCTAGCATCGAGACCGTCAGCATCGAGGACGTGTTTCCCCTGGAGGACGAGTACGGCAACTCCATGGCGCGGCGCGACTACACGCTCAAGGCCAACAAGGACTACGTCAAGCGCCTGGCCGAGTCGTTCAACCCCGAGACCAAGCAGCCCGACGAGCCGCCGGTGCTCGTGCGTGACGAGGGCATCTACCGCATCAAGGCCGGCAACTCCCGCGTGGAGGCCATGCGCCTGCTCAAGGTGAAGTCCTTCGCGGCCGTGGTCGAGGACGGCGACGAGAAGGCGGTCGTGGAGGCAGCCTGGCGCACCGACACCAAGAAGACCTACGAGGAGGCCGAGCGCGCCGACATCTTCAAGGCACTCACCCTGTTCGGCGACGACGAGTACGTGTCCAAGGTGACCGGCATCGAGAAGAAGCGCGTCGGGCGCATCCGCAAGGGCGCCGAGCGCGACGGCGAGGCCGTGGAGCAGATGCCGCTCGGCTGGTACGAGGCCATGGGCGAGTTCGAGGGCGACGCCGAGGCCCAGGAGACGCTGCTCAAGGCCGGGGCGAGGGCCTGGGAGTCGGTGGCCAGGTCGCTGCGCGGGAAGCGCGAGGCCGAAGAGAGGCGCGCGGCCATCGAGGCCGCCGTGCTGCTCGCCGGGGCCGAGGTCGCGGAGGAAGTCCCATCGGGCATGAAGTACAAGGGGCGCTGGTCCGACCCCGACAAGGCCGCCGAGGCCGTCGAGGAGGGAACCGTGGCGCACTTCCCCCGATACTACCCCGGCGACGTGGAGCTGTACTCCCCCGCCCCGGCGGACCCCGAGGCCGACGAGCGCGCCCGCCGCAGGGACATGGTCGATCCTCTCTGGAAGGAGACCGAGGGCGCGCGGAAGGAGTGGCTGGCCGAGCACGTCCTGGACGGGGAGGAGGCGCTGGCCCCCATCGTCGCCCTTGGAGACTGGCAGGCGGACAGCCCCTACTGGGCCGGCGTATGGCACGCGATGAAGCACCTGCGCGACGACTGGCCGCGCGACCGCGAGTGGGCGGTCATGGCGTTCAACGCGCACGACCGCTCGATCCTCGACTGGCGCGGGGACATCGACGCCGGGAGCTGCCGCAAGTTCATCTCGCTGACCGACGCCATGGAGCTGTGCGGCTACGAGCCGCCAGAGGCCGAGCAGAGGCTCTACCAGATGTGCGTTGACGCCATCGGGAAGGAGGGGAAGGATGAGTAGCGAGGCCGTTGAGGTGACCGCCGAGGTCATCGAAGAGCCGACGAGCGAGCTGTCCGTGACCTACACGCCGGCCGTCATCGACGACAACCTGGCGGCGGTGGAGGCATGGGTGAAGTCCCAGGTCGAGCCGTATCGAGGGGCCGTCATCGACTACGACGACGACGAGCGGCGCAAGGAGGCCCGCAAGGCCCGCTCCGACCTCAACAAGATGAAGGATCCCATCAAGGCCGACCTCAAGCGCATCAAGGACGCCTACATGGCGCCCATGGCCGCGTTCGAGGGCCGCGTCAAGGGCATCATCGGCATCATCGACACCGCCCGCGACGACATCGACACGCAGTTCAAGGCCGGCGAGAAGGCGTTCAAGGACGGCCGCCGCGCCGCCCTGCAGAAGGAGTACGAGGCCGTGGCCGGCCCCGTCGCCGATCTCATCCCGCTGGAGTCTTTCATCGAGACCGAGTGGCTGGCCCCCAAGCGGTCGGAGGAGTGGGCCTGCGGCAAGCTCGCCGACAAGGCCGCCGAGGCGCTGGACGCCTACAGCCAGATCATGAAGCTCGACCTGCCGTTCAAGGACGAGGCCGTGGCGCGCTTCTGCGAGACGCTCTCCTTCGTGGAGGCCATCAAGCGCAACAGCGAGCTGGAGGAGGAGCGCGCCCGCATGGAGGAGTTCCGGGCGGCCCAGGCGGCCGTGGCGGCCCAGGCTCCCGAGCCGGAGCCCGCGCCGCGTCCAGTAGCATCTACCGCCCCGAAGCCCGAGCAGCAACCCGAGCCGGATCCCATCTGCCGCTGGTCGCTGTCCACGCAGTTCGAGGGCACCCGCGCGCTCGCGCAGCAGGTGGCCGCCGCCCTCAAGGGCCTCGGCATCACCGGCGCCGCCATCAGGTTCGAGGGAGAGGTGCGCCATGAGTAGCGAGATCGTGCAGTACCAGGCCGACAACGGCCAGGACATCACCGTGACCGAGCAGGACGTGCGCGACCTCATGGCCGCCAACGGCACCTCCTCGGGCAACGTCACCTCCCAGGAGATAAAGACCTTCATGCGGCTGTGCCAGGCCCAGAGGCTCAACCCCTTCACCAAGGACGCCTACCTCATCAAGTACGGGAACTCTCCCGCCACCGTCATCGCCGGCAAGGAGACGTTCACCAAGCGCGCCCAGCGCAACCCGCGCTACCGGGGATACACGGCGGGGATAACCATCGTCGGCACCGACGGCGGCCTTCACCGCCGCGAGGGCTCCATGATGCTGCCGGGCGAGAAGCTGGTGGGCGGCTGGTGCCGCGTGTGCATCGAGGGCTACGACGCCCCCATGTACGACGAGGTGTCCTTCGCGGAGTACAACACCGGCAAGAGCAACTGGGTAAAGATCCCCGCGACCATGATCCGCAAGGTGGCCATCTGCCACGCCCTGCGCGAGGCGTTCCCCGAGGATCTGGGCGGCCTCTACGGCTCCGAGGAGATGGATCAGGCCCGCGACCGCGAGCAGCCCGCGCCGCCCGTCGTGGAGGCCGTGGAGACGGTCGCTCCGGCACCGACGGCCCCTGCCCAGGCCCCCATCGACGCCTACAAGGCCGCGCTCACCCGCGCAAAGCGCGAGCGGGGCGTGCCCGTGGAGGAGGCCATGGCGAAGGTGCGGGAGATCATCGACAAGGAGCCGGCGGCCTACGACGAGGCCGACATCGCCGCCGCCGTGACCATCGTGGACGGCCTGGGGCAGCCCGAGCCGGAGTACGAGGTCGTGGAGGAGCAGCTGCCCCTGTCCGAAGACGACATCCTGTTCTAGGAGGCGCGCATGAGCTTCACTTGCTTCGACAAGTTCAAGGGGGTGCTCGACTCCATACCGGACGAGGCAGACCGCAAGACCATGGCGCTCGCCATCATCGAGTACGGCCTCACGGGCGAGGATCCGGCCTTCGGCTACCCGCTCTCGGCCATCTTCGAGGGCGTGCGCGAGGACATCGACAACTCCCGCGACGCCCGCGGGAAGAACAAGGGGGGCCGCCCGAAGGGCAGCCGCAACAAGCCCAAGCCGGCCCCCTCCCCAGCCCCCGAGGCCCCCGGCGAGGAGGAATGCGAGGTTTCCGACGGAGTAAAAAACGGGGGTTTCCAAAACCAAGAACCCCCGTTCCCAGTTTCCGAAACCCCCGTTTCCGAAACTGGAAACCCAGACCAGGCCAAGCCAGTACAGGCCAATCCAGGCCATGGGAACCCCCTACCCCCTTCGGAGTTTCCGCTGCTGTGCCTCAAGGCGCTGTCCGACGTCTCGGGCCAGGCGTACACCACGATGCCCTCGCGGTGCCGGCGCGAGCTGGAGCGCGCCGAGGGCCGCTTCGGCGCCGACCAGGTACGGGGCATGATCGAGTTCAAGCGCGACGAGTGGCGGGCCGAGGACGCGCGGAGGGGCACCACCCTCTCGCGGAACCTGACGCCCAACACGCTGTTCTCGCCTGACCACTTCGAGCAGTACATGGGCCAGTTCGCGGCCCATCGGAAGGAGGCCGACCGATATGCGGCTTACGACTAGCCACTTCGCTCCGGCACCGACGGCGTGCCCCCACTGCGGGGCGGAGCGGCCGCCGATCACCGCGCCCATCACCGTCAGGGGCCGCGAGGAGCGCATCTTCGCCGGCTGGGCGCCGTGCACCTGCGAGGGCGCACAAGCCGAGCGCGATGCGTGGGAGGCTGAGCAGGAGCGCGCCGCAAGGGGCGCCGCCGAGGCCGCCAGGCTCGCGAAGCTCGACGCGTCCGGCATCCCCGAGCGGTACCGGTGCGCCGCGCACCCGTGGGCGCAGAGCCTGGCGGAGCGGATCGCCCAGGGCCAGGGGTTCTACCTATTCGGCCCCAACGGCACCGGCAAGACCACGCTGGCCTGCGCCGCCGCCCGCATCTGCCTCGATCGCGGGATGTCGGTGCGCTTCGCGGTGTCCACGTCGCTTTTGGAATCGCTGCGGGAGTTCGGAAAGGAGGCCCGCTCCCTGGCCGACGACCTGGCGGGATGCGACCTGCTGGTGATCGACGATCTGGGCAAGGAGGGCGCCGGCACCCCGAGGGCCGCCGAGCGCCTGTTCGATCTGGTCAACGAGCGGTACAACCGCTCCACGCTCCTGCACCCCAGGCCCACGCTGGTGACGAGCAACTTCAGGCGCGGGGAGCTTCCCCGCATGATCAGCGAGGGCGGGGCGGGGCTGGCCATCGCCTCCCGCCTCAGCGAGACGACGGAGGCCGTCGAGATGGGCGGCCCGGACAGGAGGCTTCAATGATCGGAAAGACCACGCTGCCGCAGATGTGGTGGCCGCTGATGGGGCGCCCGAGCGTGACGCTCCCCTACTGCCCGGTCTGCGGCCGCTCCTACCCCCTGGAGCAGCACCACCCCGTGAGGCGCGGCGCCGGGAAGCTCTTCGACGAGAACGGCCGGGAGGTCAAGAAGCCCTCGATCACGCTGTGCGGCTTCGGCAACAACCTCCTCGACGCCGACGGCCGCCCCTACTGCCACGGCCTGGCCCACGAGGGCCGGCTGCACTTCCGATGGACGGAGTTCAAGGGCATCGATGACTCCCTGGGCCACATGCCCTCGCCCTGGGAGGGCGGCCACTGGGAGTACCTGCTTCTGGACGAGGGGTGCGACTACCTCACGGCCCTGGGCATGGACGGATGGAGGCGGCTGCGATGAGCGCCTGCGGCAAGCGGGCCTGGGACGTGCCCGACCTCGATCTGGAGCCGCCCGAGGAGGCCGTGCCCCGACGATGGTGCGACCGCTGCTGCAACTGGGCCGATTGCCCATGCGGCTGCGGGTGGGGCCTGTGCCTCATCTCCGAAGAGTTCACACGGCCCGACTGGAGCGACGACTGCGGCGACTTCGACGGCGAGCCGCCGGAGATGGAAGACGACCCCGCATGGGATGCCATGCGGGAGGAAGGAAACGACTATGACCGATAAAGACCGGGAACCCTACTGGGAGCCTCCGATAGAGAGGCGCGAGGAGCCGCGAGAGACCTACGAGGAGTTCGCCAGCCGCCGCGCGATGGAAGAGCGCGAATGGGCGAAGGAGGAGCACCATGACCGATAAAGACCCCAAGGACTTTACCGCATCGGAGCAGCTGCGGTGGGCTGCGAACGGCGAGCCGTACAACGGCATAGACGAAAACATCTGGACATACCCGACGGGGAAGATAAAGGCGCTCGCGGAGGCCGTGACCGGGGAATGGCCAAGCGACAACGAGATATTCTCCATCGTCGCCGACAAGATCGACGCCGAGCTTGCCCAGGCGCGCAGAAGCGGGCTGGAGCGCGCCGCGAAATCGTGGGCGAAGGCCAACGGCTGGCCCGACTTCCGCGAGGGCGAGGACTTCGGCGCGTGGCTCGACCGCTGCGCCATCCCCCGCCCGCGCTTCGAGGACTGGGAGCCGGTGCAGTTCGGCGACGACACGGACGAGCTGGACGGCGTTGAGAAGTTCATTTTCCTGCGCAACGGCGGATGCTGCCAGATGCAGGACGCCGATGGCAACATCTGCAACGTGTTTCACGGCAAGCGCGTGAAGCGTCGCGCCCCCGAGGTTTTGGGGGCCGACGGGCTGCCGCTGGATGAGGACGACACCGTGTACGGCATGGGCCGCGAACAGCACCGCTACACCGTGCAAGTGCCCTACTCGATCAACGAGGTGATAGGCCAGCGTTTCTGCGTCCAGTGCTACGACCACGACGAGGGGAACATCACCTGGTGCGATCCCTCGATGCTCACCCACACCCCTCCCGACACCTTGGAGCGCCTGCGCGACGATATGGCGAAGCGGTACGAGGAGAACGCCGTTATGTGCCTCGGGTCGTTCATCGATCGTCTGGATGCCATCATCGAGCAGAAGGGAGGCGAGTAGCCATGTGCGAGTACTGCGAGGGCGAGGAGACGCGCCCGATAGTGTTCCGTCAAGCAAATAGGCGCGACCGAATCGAGGCTTACATCGAACCCGGAAAGATCGGGTCGTCGCACCCAGCTCTACGTCTAGAAGCATTCGTGGATGCCCATGGGATGATTGCGGAAAGCTTCATCAACTACTGCCCCATGTGCGGGCGCGACTTGAGAGGAGGCCGACAATGACTAGGCTCTACATCTCCGGCCCCGTGACGGGCAAGCCGGACGACAACCGCGTTGCGTTCAGTCATGCCCAGAGGTGTCTCGTGGGCGCTGGGTACGTGGCAGAGATTCCTCATGATTACGTACCGTCTGGCACTCCGCACGAAGATGCCATGGCTTTGTCGGTAAACCAGATGACTTCCTGCAAGCACTCGTTCCAGCTCGGTGCGACCCGTAAACGCTACGACGGCCTTGCCCTCCTCCCCGGCTGGGAGCAGTCGGAGGGCGCTCGCCTGGAGAAGGCCGTGGCCGAGGCCTGCGGCATCCCGGCGAAGACCGTGGACGAGTGGTTGGAGGAGGCGCGATGAGCGACTATGTTTGCCCCTACTGCGGCGAGGAGATCGATGAGTGCGACTGGTGGGATTGGGAGCCTGATGACGACTACGAGACGGAGTGCCTCGAACGGGCCAACAACGCAGGCCACATCCACCCACTCGCCGAGTGGGGCGTGACCGAGGCCGAGGCCCTGGCCTACTGCTACACGCACGGCTTCGAGTGGATGGAGCGGGGCGTCAGGCTCTACGACGTGCTCGACCGCGTAAGCTGCTGGTGCTGCCGGAACAAGAACCTCAAGGAGCTGCGCGCGATCCACGACCAGCTGCCCGAGTACTGGGAGCGGCTGGTGGCGATGGAGGAAGTTCTCGGCCCCATGAAGAAGGGCAAGACGCTGCCCGAGATCGGGGCCCCGTGCTAGCCCGCGCCGCCCTGGCGGCGGTGCTGGTGCCCCTGGGGGTCGTGTGCTGGATGAGCCTGGGCGAGGTCAGGCGATGTCGGTAGCGACACCTGGGGGACTATGGGGGCGGTGAGGGGCTTCCTAGTCATTCCTTCCCCCCTCCCCCTCCTATCTGGCGGGCCGTCCATCCGGGCGGCCCGCCCCCTTTTGGCGACACATTTCCGACCATAGCGCCCAGAGAGAGGAGGCCCGATGCCCAGGAGCATGCTCTACTGCCTCCGGTGCGGGGGCTCTTTCCCCATCCGCCGGCAGAACAACCGCAAGCGCGAGAGGAACCACATCAAGACCATGTGGTGCCCGTGGTGCAAGCGCGTCACGCCGCATCGGGAGAACCGGTGCTGACGCCCAAGCAGGAGGCCTACTGCCTCGCGCGCTGCCGGGGCCTCACGCAGCGCCAGGCGTACCGCGAGGCATACCCCGCGTCCAGGAAGTGGCAGGAATCGACCGTGGACGAAAGGGCTTCGCGGCTCGAATCCGATTACAAGGTTCATACAAGGTTGACCGAGCTCCGGGAGGCCGCCGCAAGAGAGGCGCGCATCACCAGGGCGCAGGTGATCGACCGGCTGGCCGACCTAGCGGAGGACGCCTTCGAGCGCGCCCAGGACGCCGACCCGGCGAACTACGGGGCCGCATCCAGCGCGGCCATCAGGAGCAACGAGGCCCTCCTGAAATGGCTCCCCGACGACGAGCCCGATGCGCGGCCCGCCTTCGTGGCCGACTTCGGCCTCCTCATCGCCCCCTCGTTCCTGGAGCCCCACAGGCTCATCGCCTCGGGCGGCATAACCGACGTGTGGCTCGGAGGCGGGCGCGGCTCCATGAAGTCCTCCTTCGCGGCCCTGGAGCTGGTCTACTGGGTGGAGCGGCACCCCGACCAGCACGGCCTGGTGCTCATGCGCTACAAGAACTCGCTGCGCGACTCGGCCTACGCCCAGGTGGTGTGGGCCATCAACATGATGGGCCTGCAGGACGACTACGACATGCCCGACTCCACCCTGCGCATCCGCAAGAAGTCCACGGGCCAGCTCATCCTGTTCCGCGGCTGCGACAACCCCAAGAAGATCAAGTCGGTCAAGGTGCCATTCGGGCACATCGGCATCGGCTGGTTCGAGGAGGCCGACATGTTCCGGGGCATGTCGGAGATCCGCATGGTCAACCAGTCGCTCACGCGCGGCGGCTCGGAGTTCGTGCGCATCTACTCCTTCAACCCTCCCCGCTCGAAGACGTGCTGGATCAACGAGCACTGCGCAGAGATGGAGGCGCGCGGGGAGAGGGTGTTCCGATCCACGTACCTGGACGCCCCCAGGGAATGGCTCGGCGAGCAGTTCATCGCCGATGCCGAGGCCCTTCGCGAGACCGACCCGAGGGCCTACGAGCACGAGTACCTGGGAATCCCGGTAGGAGTCGGCGGGGACGTGTTCGACAACGCCGTGTTCCGCGAGGTGACCGACGAGGAGACTGCGGCGTTCGACAACCTGCGCTGCGGCCAGGACTTCGGCTGGTACCCCGACCCGTGGCACTTCACCATATCCGAGTGGCAGCCCGCAAGGCGCCGCCTGGTCACCTGGTACGAGGACTCGGGCAACAAGCTGCAGCCGTGGGAGCAAGCCGATCGGATACGCCTCGCGCTCACATGGGCAGACTGGGAGGGTGACGATCCGGTCTTCCACAGCCTGGCCGTCCGATCCGACGACGCCGAGCCTGGCACCATATCGGCGCAGCGGGACGCCGGCGTCAACGCCCGGGCCGCCCAGAAGGGAGGGATGCGCGATCGCTCCTACCGCTTCCTCCAGTCGGTCGAGTGGGTCATCGACCCGGCCCGCTGCCCGAGACTGGCCAAGGAGGTGCGGGAGATGCAGTACGAGAGGAACGCGGACGGCGAGTGGCTGAACTCCATCCCCGACGGAAACGACCACGGCATCGACTCGGTGCGCTACGCCATGATGCGCGAGGCGCGCTCACGCAGGGCCATGCGCCCGGCGACAGAGGGAGAAGAATAGCCGCGCAAGAGAGCGAAAGGGGGCCGCGTGGCCGAGAACGAGTTCACGATCTCATCCGATGCCGTCAGGCTCATCGGCGACCAAGGGTACGAGCCGAGGCGCACGATGGACGGGAAGATAGCGGAGTGGAGGGCGCTCTACACGGGAACCGACCCGTTCTTCGAGGTGCCCTACATCAACGCGAGCGGGGCGCGCAGGAAGCGGCGACGCAACTCCCTGAATCCCGCCAGAAGGGTGTGCCGCGAGCTCGCCTCCCTCATCCTCACCGACGACACCGAGGTGTCCGTGAAGAAGCCCCTGGCCAACGAATGGCTCTGCGGCCTTCTCGCGCGATCGAACTTCTGGCCCACGGGCCAGCGCGTGGTCGAGAGCTGCGCGGCGCTGGGCACCGCCGCATGGGCGCTGTCCTTCGACGTGCGCGACGACGAGGTGCGCCGCATCCTCATGCCCCGCTACGACGCCCGCATGGTGCTCCCGCTGACCTTCGACTCGCAGGGCGTCTACGAGTGCGCGTTCGTCACGCGCGTGACCGACGCCGGCAAGGACGCCGAGCAGGTGCAGCTCATGACGATGGACGACGGGACGGGCACCTACCACGTGCGCACCTGGCTGCTGCGTGACGGGAAGCCGCTCGACCCCGAGTCGTGCGGCATCATCGCCGACTTCGACACACGCAGCCGCTTCAAGCCCTTCGGCATCTTCACGACGGGGAACGAGAACGTGCACGACGACCTCTCACCCTTCGGAGCGTCGATCTTCGCGGACGCCGAGGATGAGATCAAGGCCGTGGACATAGCATGGGACGCCTTCATCCAGGAGATCACCCTGACGGGCGTGCGCCTGTTCGTCGACGACGAGCTGATCTCCACCGGAGAGGACGGCGGGCGCGTCGTGCCGACCGGGGTGGCCGAGGACATGTTCTACCGCAAGGTGGAGGGCAAGGAGGCCAAGAACTACATCGAGACCTTCTCCCCCGACATCCGCACCGAGCCGCTTCTGGCCGCGCTGAACGCCTCCCTGGCCGAGATGGGCGACGCCTGCGGGTTCGGCCAGAACTACTTCACGCTCGACAAGCCCGGCGGCATGAAGACCGCCAAGGAGGTCATGGCCGACAGCTCCCAGCTGATGCGCACTGTCCGCAAGCACGAGAACGCCCTGCGCGGCGGCATCCAGGACGTGGTGAGCGCCCTGTTGGACAACTACCGCATCCACCTAGGGGCCGAGATCGAGGAGGATTTCGGGGCCGTGTCCGTCATGTTCGACGACTCCGTGATCACCGACACCCAGAGCGAGAAGGAGACCATGATGGCCGAGATCGCCGCCGGCGTGGTGCCGAAGTGGATGTACCTCGTCGAGTTCTACGGCAAGAGCGAGGAGGAGGCCCGCGCGCTCCTGCCCGAGGCGACGTTCGATCCGGGATACTAGCGTGCTGTCCCCCGACCAGATAGAGGAGGCCGGCGAGCGCGTCGCCGCCGTCTACCGCGAGATCGAGGCGCGAATGCTCGACCATCTGGCCAGAGCCATGGCCGAGGGGTGGGAGAAGTCTCCCCGCACCGTGACCGAGGCCGCGCTGCTCGCCCAGTCGAAGGCCGAGGAGCTGCGCCGCATGGTGGAGGAGTTCCGCCCCTACATCGACGCCGCCGTGCTGGAGGTCGTGGAGGAGTGCCTTGAGGCGTCCGACGAGGACGACGTGGCCAGGGCCGGCGGCTCGCCGGAGTGGCCGGCGCAGATCGACGCCACGGTGAGGGGCATGGCCGAGGTGCTGGGCCGCGACAACATCCAGATGGCCGAGGGGGCCAAGCAGGCGTTCCTGGACGCCTCGATCGAGGCCGTCACCCGAGTGAACGCCGGCGCAGCGGACAGGGAGGCGGCGCTGCACCGCGCCGTGCGCAAGCTGGAGCGCGACGGCATCGACGTCATCACCTACCAGGACGCCGACACGGGGCGCGTGACCGTGCGCAGCAAGGCCGACGTGGCCGTGCGGCGCCACGTGCGCACCCAGATCGTGCAGGACGCCCAGCGCATGACCATGGCCAGGATGGAGCGGCTGGGCATCGACCTGGTGGAGGTGTCCAGCCACAGCGACAGCCGCCCGAGCCACGCCGAGTGGCAGGGGCGGTGCTACAGCCTCAAGGGCGAGCAGGTAATCGACGGCGTGAGGTACCCCGACTTCTACCTCCACTGCATGAGCGGCGATTTGGGCGACATCCTGGGCGGCGTCAACTGCCGCCACAGCTACGGCCCCTACCGCCACGGCGCTCCCAGGATGTACGAGCCCGACCCGCAGCACCCCAGCGGACTCCCGGGAGCCGAGGTGTACGAGCTGGAGCAGGGGCAGCGGTACCGCGAGCGAAAGATACGCGAGGCGAAGCGCGAGCTGCGCGGCGCCCAGGTGCTCTACGACCGCGACAAGTCGGCCGCGAACCTGGACGCCGTGAACAAGGCCGGGCAGAAGCTGCGCAACCGCCAGGAGAAGATGCGCGCCTACATCGACGGCGCCAACGCCAAGAGCAAGACGGGCAAGCCCGTGCTGCACCGCAAGCCCGATCGAGAATGGGCCGGAGACATGCCGATATCGAAGATGCCGGCGAGCGCGAACCGCACCCTCCCGCAGCTACTAGGGACGCCCAGCGCCAAGCGGGCCATGGCCGGACTGGATAAAACGGCCGTGACCGCCGCCGTGGGCGAGGAGATGGCGAGAATGGGCGGCACCGTCGCCCACTTCCGCAGCCTTTCCCCCGGCGAGCAGCAGGGCGTCCTGCGCGGCGCCATCGCGAGCGTCAGGGTCAAGATGGACGGCACGGCCAAGGCGTCCAGCGGGGCGCACGCCGCCGTTCCGAAGAGGTACATCCAAGACCTCGAAGCCAAAGGCCTACAGCCATCGCATGCCCAGGGCATCGCCCAGAGAGTTGCCGCGTGCTCCAATGCCGACGCGCGCAGGGCGTTCGAGCGCGCCCTTCCCGAGCTGGGCTTCGACAGCATCGCGGGCGATCCACGGGACGCCCACTACAACGTGACAGCCCGCAGGCTGACGCTCGACATGGCGACTACGGCTTCCGGCTTCAGCGCACGCCCAGACAAAGCGCCGTACCAGACGTTCTTTCACGAGGCCGGCCATTACATCGACCATCTGCTGGGCAACTTCGAGTTCGAAGTCGTGAAGGCCGGCAGGTACCGTATACCCAACATGAGCGGCGCCGCCTATCAGGCGGGCATGGCCGACGTGGTCAAGCGGGAAGTCCGCAACATGCTCGAAGAGATCAAGAAGCGCGACGGCTGCACGATGGACGATGCGAGGCGAACCCTCACGATGGAGCTACGGGCCATCCCTGCCGCAAACACCGGCGGTCTACCCGATATAATCCACGGCGCGACCGCCGGCAAGAGCGGCTGGGGCCATCGCCTGAAGTACTGGAGGGAATCGAAGGACCCAGGTCTCGCGACCGAGACCTTCGCGCACTTCTACGAGACAACCATGGCCAATCCCGCAGCACTTGAGACCTTGAAGAAGCACCTGCCCGAGACGTATAATCTATTCATATCTATCATCGGAGGTTGATAATGGAGAGCGACGAGTTCTGGAGGGCCATGGACGCCTACAATGACGTCTTCGGCGAGTTCTTCCCGACTGAAATGGCCGGATGCTCCGAGGCCGACATGATCGGCCTCATGCGCGATGCCGTCGCGTCCGGCGTGCCGTTCGACCCGAAGCTGCCAGAGGGCTGCATAGCCTAGCGCCTCACCATAATCCGAAAGCCTGAGCCGCCCTGCAGGGCGGCTTTTCTTTTGCCCGGAACCCCCTGGCGACACCTCTCCGATACTGCTCCCTGCTTGGGATAGCGCGAAAAACCCACCCACTGCGGAGAGAACCGCGCGAACAAACCTGGGATCGAAAGGAGCAGGAAATGGCAGGAGAGGACTTGGGCAACAAGGCCGACGATACGGAGCAGCAGGGAGGCGCCGAGCCGACGGGCGCGGAGCAGAACCCGGCAAGCGACGGGTCGGGCGACGAAGGCGACGGAGACGTCAAGGACTCCCACGGCCAGCCCGGCATCAACAAGGAGCGCCACGACCGCGAGATCGCGGAGAAGGACGCCAAGATCGCCGAGCTGGAGGGAAAGCTTGAGGAGGCGGCGAAGACCGAGGAGGGCCGCGCCGACCTCAAGGCCGAGATCGACAAGCTCCGGGCCGAGCAGGCCGAGGAGCGCACGGCCCACAAGCTGGAGATGTCCGGATGCGTGGACGTGAAGGCCGCGAAGGCGCGCCTGGCCGATTTCGACGGCGACGTGGCCAAGCTCAAGGAATCGTGCCCATACCTGTTCGGGGAGAAGCCGAAGCAGACCGGCAGCACGGGCAAGCCCCCTGCGGGAGCGTCCAAGGCCATGGACGAGAAGCTGGACAAGATCTTCGGCGTTTAGAGAGAAAGGCACTACTAGATGGCACAGAACAATCTGGGGAACATGGTCGAGAAGTACACCACGCGCCTCGACCAGCAGATCACCGTCGGCACCTGCACCGCCGACCTCAACATGAACCAGGACCTGCTGGGCGAGATGACCGGGGCCGGCGTCATCGACGTTGCCACCATCGCCATGGACGGCCTGGCAGACCACGTGCGAGGGCGCGGGTTCGTGCGCGGCGGCGCCGAGCTGAAGTGGACGCCCTACCAGCTCGAGTTCGAGCGCGACCGCGAGTTCGTCATCGACGAGCTCGACGACGCCGAGCGCCTGCGCATCGTCACCGCCAACCTCATGTCCGAGTTCAACCGCGAGAAGGTCATCCCCGAGATCGACGCCATCCGCTTCGCGCGCATGGCCGAGAACGCGGCGAACATGGACGCGGCGACCTACACAACCCCGCAGCAGGCGTTCGACGACCTGCTGCTCGCGGAGGAGTGCATGGAGGACAACGGCGTGCAGCTGTCCGGCTGCATCCTGTACTGCACCTCCAAGTACAAGGGCCTGCTGCGCAAGGCTCAGCCCTACCGCATGGGCCAGGGCGAGGCTCCGAACGGCAAGTTCGACACCTTCGACGACATGCGCATCCGCATCATCCCGGCGAACCGCTTCATGACCGCCATCGACCTGCTAGACGGCACCACCGCCGGCGAGGAGGCCGGCGGCTACAAGATCGCGTCCGGCGGCTACCGCAAGACCGCCGACACCGACATCGTCAGCGGGAAGGACTACTACACGAAGTCCGGCGAGACCTACACGAAGGTGACGAGCCCGGCGAAGGCGAGCCTGGGCGACTACTACGAGCTTTCCGGTCAGGGCAAGGCCATCAACTTCCAGGTGGTCCACCCGTCGGCCGTGGCGGCGCTCTCGCGCCTCGCGAAGCTGCGCTACTTCGCCCCGGACGTGAACCAGGACGACGACGCCCACAAGTGGCAGTACCGCCTGTTCCACGACCTGTGGGTATACAAGAACAAGAAGGAACTCATCTACGGCACCCATGCCGAGTAAGGAGGAGAGCATGCGCACCGTCGGAAAGACCGTGGCGGGCAAGACCGTCCGCGTGACCGCGCCCAAGGCGGCGGCCGAGAAGGCCGTCGCGGGCGACAAGGCCGCAGCGAAACCGGCTGCGGGCGGCAAGAAGCCGGCCGCAAAGACCGCGCCCAAGGCGGCGGCCGAGAGGGCCGAGGGCTAGGCGATGGGCCGCCCCGAGATAACAGTCGAGGACTACGAGGACGCATACGGCCCCGTGGACGAAGACGCCTTCGGGGCGGCGCTCCGATGCGCCGAGGCCGAGGTGGCCTCCATCGTCGGGTACGCCCCCGTGGACACTCCGGCGAGGGAGGACGCCTGGAGGCGCGCCGTCATGGCGGCCGTGTCCGCGGACGCCGCCTACGGGTTCTCCCACGGGATAGGCGAGGGCGCGGAGTCCGTCACGCTCGGAAAGTTCTCCTACTCGGCATCGTCGCCCGCGCCGGGATCGTCGCCGTGGCGAGACGAGGTTCGCGCCGCGGCGCGGCGCGAGCTGGTGGGCTCGGGGCTGCTCTACCAGGGGCTGGCGCTATGAGGCCAATCCCCCGCCGCATGCTCCCCTCATCGTGCACCGTACGCGAGCCGCTGGACGACGGCGGCTTCGGCGGCCGCTACGGGGAGGAGCGGAAGATGCGCTTCGTGCGCTTCGAGTCCTCAGACGACGTGCGGGCCACCGAGTACCAGCTGCGGGACGGCCCCAAGGGCACGCTGTACGTGGACGCCGTGAGCACCGAGGGGGCGTTCGCCGTCCCCGCCGGCTCGCTCGTGAGCGTGGACGGCTCCCCGCCCGTGGCCGCCGCGTCCTGCGTCCCGTGCCCGGACGGCATGGGGCGCGTGCACCACTGGGAGGTGGCCCTGGGATGAGCGTCACGGTCGATCTGTCCGGCCTCAGGGCCGTGGAGAAGATGCGCGGCGACATCCTGGAGGAGGCGGCGATGCGCGCCGAGTTCGAGATCCGCTGCTACGTACCCATGGACGAGGGCGTGCTGCGGGCCTCCGGGCAGATCGCCAGCCAGTTCCGGGCGGGGCTGCTCGTGTGGGCGACCCCCTACGCAGCCAACCAGTACTACCTGCCCCACGCCCACACCACGGACGGAACCACCGACCACTGGGACGAGGCGTGGGCGCGCGACAGGCTGCCGCAGTGGATGCAATACGTTGCGGCCATCTACGAAGGGAAGATGCGATGAGCGCGAGAATCGACGCCGTGGACGTGGCCAGGGGCGTCCTGGAGAGGGCGCTGGGCAAGCCGGTGTCCCTCTCCGTGGCCGACTCCTACCGCCGCCCCGAGGCCACCGTGCTGACGTGCGGCATACCCGTGCCGGGCAAGCGGTACTGGGACGGCAGCGGCACCACCTCGCTGCGCCTGACGGTGATCGTGAAGCGCATCAACGAGGAGGAGGCCATCGCCGACGCCGACGACGCCTCCCGCGCCCTCAACAAGGCCGGCGCGCTGGAGTCGCGCGACGGCTCCTACCGCCTCGTGTCGAACTCGGCCGAGACCCCCCGCCAGCTCCGATGGGACGAGCAGGGGCGCTGGGTGTGGGCCTTCGACGCGGAAATCGAGTACGAAGAGAGGTAATCACATGGATCTAGGATTCGCCCTGAACTACCAGTTCGTGTACCTGATCGACACGAACCCGACGGGGACGCCCGACTGGGCGTTCCTCGGCCCGGGCGTGGAGTCGTTCACCAACGACCGCGCCGACACCACATCGGAGAAGGCCTACTGGGACAAGGGCGGCGCCACCTCCGTCAACGTCACCGCCGTGACGAGCGGCTGGACGGTGGCCGGCGACCGCCTCGTGGGCGACAAGGCCCAGGACTACGTGGTGGGCCTCGCCTACCTCAAGGGCAGCGAGCGCAAGACCAAGCTGCGCCAGGTCGGCCCCGACGGCGAGGCGCTGGAGTGGCCCGTCACCGTCACCGAAATCAAGGGCGCCGGGGCCGACGGCAACACGCCGGACAACGTGCCCTTCGGCTGCGCCCTCAAGTGCGAGGGCGACCCGCTTCTCGTGGAGGAGGCCGCCGGCACCGAGCTGCCCGAGACCGTGACCGTCACCGCCGTCACGGTTGCCGTCGGGGAGACGGCCAAGATCGAGCCGACCGTGACCCCGACCGACGCCTCCGGCTTCTGCCTGTTCGCCGTGGCCGAGTCGGGCCGCAAGGTCTGCCGAGTGGACGCCGAGGGCAACGTGCACGGCCTGGAGGCCGGCGAGACGGAGGTCGTGGTGAAGTGCTCCGCCAAGCCGACCGTCAGCGCCGCCGTGAAGGTGACCGTCACGGGGTCGTAGGCGACACCCGTAGGAACATGAGCCGCGAGGCCGGGGAGGAAGCGCAGCCTCCCCGGCCTTTCCTTTTACTGCGCGAAAGGAACAGGAGAATCCCATGGAGATCAGCATCAAGTCGCTCTACGAGCCTCTGGACATCGACATCGACACCGGGCGCGGCACCGTCCGCGTCGCCGCCGAGGTGGACGTGACCCCGACCAACCTCGCTCGCCTGGCCAAGGTGTGCACCGCCGCCCAGAACAAGATGGGCGCCATCGAGGCGCTTATGAGCAAGGGGCGGGAGACCAACAGCATCGCCAAGATCGCGGAGGCCAACGCCAAGACCGGGGCCGTCCTCAGGGAGGTGCTGACCGAGGCCATCGGCGCTGATTCCTACGATGAGCTGCTGCACGCCGTGGGAGGTGGCCACGAGGTCTCCGACGCCGACTGCACGCCCGTGACGGCCCAGGTGTTCCGCGAGGTGCTGGAGATCGTCAAGAGCCGCAACGAGCAGATGGACGAGAAGGCTGCGCACTACCTCCCGGAGGAGAGCCATGCGCAGACCGAGCCTGACCCCGCCGCCTAGCCGCGAGCACGAAGACGAAGTTTCCGGGGAGACCGAGACCGTCACCGCCTACGAGTGGAACGGCGCGCGCGTCTGGGTGCGCGACAGCGCCCGGCGCGCCCTGCTCGTCATCGAGCTGTTCGCCGACGAGACCGTCGAGCCCGAGCAGAAGGCCCTCTGGCTCCCCCACATGTTGTTCGCCGACCCTCCCGCCGCGCGCGACGCCGCCGGGGGCGATCCCCAGGGCATGGTGGCCGCGCTCGCGTGGGAGGCCTACGGCATCGACGTAACGGGCGACCGCCCCCACGACTCGGGGGCGGCCGCCTTCGACTGGGCCCAGGACGCCGCGCGCATCCGGGCCTCCCTCATGTCGGCCTACGGGCTCGACTGGGACGATGCGAGCCGCCGCCTCTCCTTCTGCGACCTTGTCGGCCTGCTCGCGTCCCTCATGGAGACCGCCGAATCGACCCCCTTCGCGGAGGCCGTGTCGGCGCGCCTGGCGAAGCCTCCCAAGCCCACCAAGTGGAACAAGGAGGAGCGCGAGGCCCTGGAGGCCCGCAAGCGCCACTTCGCCCTCAAGACTGGGGCATCCGATCCCGTGGAGGCCGCCAACACGGAGGCCGCCGACTCCTTCGCCGCCGCGCTCGCCGCCGCCAAGAGGAAGGCGGCGCGCAATGGCTAACCAGATCGCGCTCAAGGTCACCCTTGACGACAAGGGGGCCGTCCAGGGCGTCGAGAAGATCACCAAGTCAGTCGAGGGCCTGAAGAAGGCCGACGCCGGGCTGGACTGGAAGGGCACCGAGGCCGGGGGCAAGGCCGCGCGCGAGTCCAACGAGGGCTACACCGTCCTCAAGGGGACGCTCGCCAACCTGGCCTCCACCGCCGTCACCGCCGCCGTGGGGGGCATCAAGGACGCCGCCTCGGCCGTCGTGGAGATCGGCTCGGCCTTCGAGACCTCCATGTCCAAGGTGAGCGCCCTGTCCGGAGCCACCGGCGACGACCTGGCCGCCCTTGAGGCGAAGGCCCGCGAGCTGGGCAGCACCACCACGTTCTCCGCCTCCCAGGCCGCCGACGCCCTGGGGTACATGGCGCTCGCCGGATGGGACACCCAGTCCATGCTGGCTGGCGTGGGGCCGGTGCTCTCGCTCGCCCAGGCGGGCGAGCTGGATCTGGCCGCCGCCTCAGACCTCGTGACCGACTACCTATCGGCGTTCAACATGACCGCCGAGGACACCGGGCGCATGGTGGACGTGCTGGCCTACGCCCAGGCCAACGCCAACACCACCGTGGACGGCCTCGGCCAGGCGTTCAAGAACTGCGCGGCCAACTGCAACGCCGCCGGCATGGACGTGGAGACCACCTCGGCGGCCATCGCCATGATGGCAAACCAGGGCCTCAAGGGCAGCGAGGCGGGCACCGCGCTCAACGCCGTGATGCGCGACATGACGCAGAGGATGGAGGACGGCTCCATCAAGATCGGCGACGCTACCGTGGCCGTGATGGACGCCCAGGGCAACTACCGCGACTTCGCCGACATCCTGGCCGACGTGGAGTCGGCCACCGACGGCATGGGCGACGCCGAGAAGGCCGCCGCGCTGCAGAGCACCTTCACGGCCGACAGCATCAAGGGCCTGAACCTCATGCTGAACGCGGGGTCGGGCGAGCTGTCCTCCTTCCGCGACGACCTGTACGGGTGCGCGGGGGCCGCCGAGGACGCCGCAAAGGCCATGACCGACAACCTCCAGGGCGATCTCGCCGGCATGGGATCGGCCTTCGAGGAGCTGGCGCTGAAGATCTACGACGGCGTGCAGGAGCCGCTGCGAGACGCGGTGCAGTTCGTCACCGGATCCGTCGTGCCGGCCCTCACCTTCCTCGTGGAGAACGTGGACTACGTGGCCGTGGCCCTGGGAGGTGTCGCCGCCGCCGTGGCCGCCATGAACTTCGGGAAGGTGGCCTCGGCGCTATCGGCCGTGCCCAAGCTGCTCGCGGGCTTCACGGGCGGCCCGATCCTGCTGGTGGTGGGGGCGCTCACCGCGCTCGCTGCGGGGGCGAAGTGGGCCTACGACAACGTGCAGCCGTTCCGCGAGGCCGTGGACACCCTGGCAGAGACCCTCCAGAACGCCCTCGGCCCCGTGGTCGATCAGGCCGCTGACGCGATCGGCGCGGTGCTCCCCGCCGCCATGGAGGGGGCCTCCGGCGTCCTTGAGGGCGTCGTGGTGCCGGCCATCGAGTCGTTCGCGGGCTTCCTGACCGATGCGGTGGTGCCCGCCGTGGCCGAGTTCGGGACGTTCCTCCAGACGGAGGCAGTGCCCGCGCTCCAGGAGTTCGCGGGCTGGGCCGTGGGCAACGTGGTGCCCGCGCTCCAGGCGATGGCGGGGTACGTCACAGCCAACGTCGTGCCGGCCGTGCAGCAGATGGCGCAGTGGGTCGCAGACAACGTGGTGCCCGTGCTCTTCCAGCTCGCCGACTTCGTGACCGGCTCCGTCGTGCCGGCCCTCCAGCAGCTCGCAGGCTTCATCATGAGCAGCGTCGTGCCGGCCGTCGTGGACGCCTACCGCTGGTTCGCCGAGAACATCCTGCCGGTGCTCCAGGCCGTGGCGGCGTTCGTCATCGAGAGCGTCGTGCCGGCGCTCGCCGCCGTCGCGGAGTTCATCCTGGGGTCGCTCGTCCCCGTCCTCTCCGTGATCTTCGAGGCCGTCGCGGGAACGCTGTCCAACATCGAGGTCGCCTGGGAGGCCGCGTGGGGCGTCGTGTCCGGCGTGTTCATGGCGGTCTGGGAGGCCATCAGCGCCGCCGCCGAGATGTTCATGGGCGTCATCCAGGGCGTCATCGACACGGTGAGCGCCGCCATCTCGGGCGACTGGGAGGGCGTGTGGCGCGGCATCGGCGAGGTGTTCTCCTCCATCGTCAACGGAATACTGCGCATGGGCGCCAACATCTTCAACGCCCTGGCAACCACGGTGTCCTCGATCGTCACGGGGCTGTTCAACACCTTCTCGGGCATCATGCGCAACATCTACAACGTGGCGTCCTCGATCTGGAACAACATCAAGAGCACCGTCTCCAACGTGGCCAGCTCGCTCGTCTCGGGAGTCGTGGGCACGTTCAACGGGTTCGTCTCCACGGTGACGGGCATCTTCAACAGCGTCAAGAACGCCATCGTGAACCCCATCGAGACGGCCAAGAGCACGATCAAGGGCATCGTGGACGCCATCAAGGGCTTCTTCTCGGGCTTCAAGATCCAGATACCGCACATCAAGCTGCCGCACTTCTCCATCAAGCCGAGCGGGTGGCAGATCGGCGACCTCCTGGAGGGCAAGATCCCCTCGCTCGGCATCGACTGGTACGCCAAGGGCGGCGAGTTCAACTCCCCCGCCATCATCGGCGTCGGCGAGGCGGGCCGCGAGACGGTGCTGCCGCTGAGCAACCCGCGCACGATGCGCAACGTCGGCGAGGCCATCGCCGACGCCGGGGGCATGGGCGACCTGTCCGCCGTCCTGGCGGAGCTCAGGGCCATGCGCAGGCTCTTGGAGGCCGTGCTGGGCGCGCCCCTGGTGCTGGAGTACAACAGGCGCGAGTTCGCCCGCGCCGTGAGGGATTCGGAGGGCTACTAGGTGATCGGAACGATCAGGTACGTCAACTCCATCGGCGAGGAGATCGTCTTCGGCGAGGGGTTCTGGCACTACGGGAAGACCGACATATTCGACACCTCCTGCGCGCACCGCTCGATCGGCGGCCGCATCACCGGCTTCGAGCGCGACATACGGGAGATGTCCCTGACCGTGGAGCTGGCCGGCCCCGAGGAGGAGCGCCGCCGCCTGGCCGACGTGACCTCCTACGACGTGCGCACGGGCCGGCCTGGGACGCTGTGGGCAAACGGGTGCTCCATGAGCTGCTGGATACCCGGCGCGGCCCTCTCAGACTGGTACCAGCTGGAGGACAGGCTCACCGCCGAGCTGACAGTCGTGAGCGACGACCCGGTGTGGGTGCGCTCCGCCTCCGTGACGCTCACGGCGCGCACCGACCTGGAGTACGGGGGCCTGGACTACCCGCACGACTACCCCCACGACTACAAGTCGAGCGCCGCGAACTCCATGGCCATCGTGAACCCCTTCCGCCTCCCGGCCAAGTGCGACATCTACATCCCCGGCCCCTGCCGCGACCCCTACGTGATCATCGCTGGCAACCGGTACCAGGTGAGGACCGAGGTGCAGGAGGGCCAGCTGCTCGTCATCAGGGGCTACGGAGACCGGGAGATCGTCGTGCGCCACTCCGACGGCACCGAGCGCAACGCGTTCGCCGAGCGCGTGACCGACGACGACGCGCGCCCCTTCGCGGAGATCCCCGTGGGGCGCCACACGGCCTCGTGGTCGGGGAGCTACAACGTGGAGGTTGTCATGTACGAGGAGAGGACGAGCCCGTGGTAGACGTGATATGGGCCGACCGGTTCGGCCGGGAGAAGGGATACGTCGGCAAGGTGGCCGGCGACTTCACCATCGGCACGGAGAACACCTTCGCGCTCAAGGTTGAGTCGTCCGTCGGAATCTCCCAGGACTGCTACCTCATGATCGACGGCACCGAGTACGGCGGGATCGTGGACGGCGTGGAGATCGACACCTCGGCCGACTACGTGACCGTTTCCGGGCGCACCTGGCACGGTCTGCTCGCCAGCCGCCTCGTCGTGCCCGACGCGGGCCAGCTCCACTACACCGTGTCCGGCGACCTGAACGCCGTCCTGGGCGAGCTGGCGCAGCGGCTCGGCCTGTGGGAGCGCATGGCCGCCGATGAGAGCGCCAGCGGCATCTCCGTGAGCAACTGGAAGTTCTCGCGAGCATCGTCCGACATGGACGCCTACGCCGGCATCCGCGCCATGCTGCGCAGCGCCGGCGCCAAGCTGCGAATCCGCTACGACTCCGCGCTGCGCAAGGCGGTGCTCTCGGCCGTGCCGCGAGGCGACTACACCTCCGACGGCCTGGACGGCGAGCGGGTTGACTTCATCCTGCGCCGGACGCGCCCCGTGAACCACCTCCACTGCCTGGGGACGGGCGAGGGCCTGGAGCGCGTCGTGGTGGACCTCTACGCCGACAGGGCTGGCAACGTCTCGAAGACCCAGACCATCACCGGCATGGCCCTGCGCGAGGAGGTGTTCGAGTCGTCCAGCGCCGAGGCCGCCGAGCTGGAGGAGGACGGCATCAAGCGCCTGAGGGAGATGCAGGAGGAAATGAGCGAGTGCGGCCTCAAGGGCGCGGACGACGGCCGGTACGACATTGACGATATAGTCGGCGGCACATCGGTGGAGCACGGCGAGAGCGTGGTCACCTACGTGGCCCAGAAGATCGCCACCGTGACCAGCAGGGGCATAACCTACGAGACCAAGACAGCGATGGAGGTATAGGCATGGCAAGGGAGAAGGGCTACGAGCGCGTGGCGTGCGACAGGGCCGAGGCGGTTCACCCCGGCGGCGAGCTGCCCATCGTGTTCATGACGCCGGAGGACAAGCGAAACGAGGAGTGGCTGGACATCGTGTACACCGACACGCTGGGAGTGCCCAGGGCCCTGACGCTGTGCCCCGACTGCGCGAGGAAGTACCGGTCCATCATGGACACCCACGACCGGGACATGACCGAGTTCGCGAACGAGGGGAGATAGCATGGCGCACCTCATCACATCGCACAAGGGGGCGGATCACGTCGAGTCCAAGCACGCAGCGCACTGGAACGCCGGCACCCTCGGGAACGGCTGCTACGTGCTGCCCATCGGCAGCAAGCTCGCCTGCACCATGACCGACTCCAACACCCTGCGCGTGCTGTTCGGCGTGGGGTCGGTGTGCGGGTACGACTGGGAGATCGAGGGCGACTACGAGGAAGTGGACATCGACAACGGCGTTCCCGGCTACAACCGCATCGACCTGCTCGTGGCGCGCGTCGAGACGGCGCCTGCAGAAAAGGTGGAGCTGAGGGTCTACAAGGGCGAGGAGACCACGGGCACGCCCGTGCAGCCCGGCTACGTCCAGGGTGACCTCAACGACGGCGACACCGTGTGCGAGATGCCCATCTGCTCCGTGAGGGTGAACGGAATCAACCCACAGGCACCGGAAATGCTGGCCAAGGAGAGCATCGACATCATGGCACTTTTGGAGGAGCTCCGGGATTACAAGTCCCAGATGCAGACAGCTGAAGGCATCAACGCAGGCGGCATCGCCTCTGCCAAGCTGGCCGACGGGGCGGTGACTAGCGCCAAGATCGCCGACGGAGGGGTGGGCACGGCCGACCTGGCGGCCAAGGCGGTGACGGACGCCAAGCTGAGCGACGCCGTGGCCTACAAGGTCAACGGTGGCGGCATCCTCTGGTCGGGCTCGTGGTACGTCTCTAACGAGCAGACAGTGGCGCTGTCGCGCGCCGTGAGCGAGCAGCGCACCGGCATCGTCCTGGTCTTCTCGGCGTGGTCTGACAGCGGCGCGAACAACGCCTACTTCGCTTCGTTCTTCGTCCCGAAGCAGGCGGTGGCGTCCCATCCCGGCTGTGGGTGGACGTTCGACCTCTCCCCGATGGACAAAGCCGGCATGTCGAAGTACCTCTACATATCAGACAAGTCCATAAAGGGCGTGGCGTCCAACACCGGTTCCGCGACCTCGCCGGCGGGCCTGAAGGCGCAGAACCACCTGTACGTCCTCCGCTACGTGATCGGCGTCTAGGACATGCGCTGCCACACGTAGACGTCCTGGTAGGCGGGACGGTTGTCGAACGCCGTGCCGGAGCCCGTCGATCCGGTAGACCCGCTCACGCTGTGGGAGTGCGCGCCTGCGGCCTTCGCGGATGTCGAGTCCGTCGATCCGACCGGCTTCCGGACGCCGTCGTCGCAGGTGTCGAAGACGCCGTACCAGTTGCCGGACGATGCGGTTGTGGGCGATATCCTGTAGGTAGCGAGGTAGGTGCTCTTGCTGTCGGCGACGAGGTAGTGGCCGTGGCTACCGGCGCTCGCCGCCGTCAGCGACACGCCGTGGGCGTGGCTCGGCAGGTTGGCCTCTTCGAGCGTCACGAAGTCCGATCCGCCGGTGAGGAGGTCGTTCGCGGCGCGCAGGAACCGGTCGGTTATCTGCGCCCAGGTCGTCCCCGGCCATTTCTCGCCGGGGTTGCCCGCCTTGGCAGTGATGTAGAGATCGCCAACGTCGAAGGGGCACTGGGACTTGTAAGGCTAGGCCGTGCGCTCCCACACGTAGACGTCCTGATAGGCCGGGCGGTTGTCGAAAGCCGTGCCGCTTCCTGCGCTGCCGGTATTGCCGCCGCCGCCCGACGCCGTGCTGCCCGTGATAGTGTGACCGTGCCCTCCGCCGCTCTCCGTGACGAGGCCGGCGGTGCCGCCGCTGTTCGATGAGTTCCTGGTGGCGACCTGCCACAGGCTCCCCGCCCCCGCATTGCTGGCGTAGTACCGCGGCCAGTTGCCGTCGGTCATCTTCACGTTGTGCGCATGGGCTCCATTGGAGCCTATCGCGAGCGTGCCGACACCGTGCGCGTGGGCGATCATCGCATGGTAGTGGGCAGGCAAGTTGGCGATCGCGAGGGTCATCCAGTCGGAACCGCCCGTGAGCACGTCGTTCGCGGCTCTCAGGAAGCGGCCGATGATCTGCGTCCAGGTGGTGCCGGGCCATTTGTCCTTCGGGTTGCCCGCCTTCTTCGTGATGTACAAATCGCCCACGTCGTAGGGGCACTGGGACTTGTAAGACTAGGAAATCGTTGTAGCAATCCATTTGACAACGTATTCTGCTGCTTTGCTCTGTCCGTTGTTGACCGATATCGTAAACCCAGACCTCGATGCCCCGTTTGTTCCGAACTGAACGAGGTTCAGCGATGAATAAATCGTCGGAGTTATCACAACATGAGGGTTTGAACGAAAGGTCTTTTTGAACGAAACCTCGTGGGACGACAGACCTGGCGGTGCAGTAATCGACACGGCTCCACTTTCCGACTGGGACTTGTAAGACTAGGCGCGCAAGATGAGGCGCTCGTAGGCGGCCTGGTCCTCGCGCAGCACGTCCTCGTCCAGGCTCATGTACCGGTAGCCCATGCCTAGCGACTCGTGGCCGAGCATCTTCTGGACCTCGGTCTCGTCGGTTCCGGCAAGCGCGTGCAGCGTGCGGAAGGTATGCCGAAAGTACTTCGGGGCCACGTAGGGCAACCCCTGGCGCTTGCACCAGGCGCGCAGCCGCCGCGCGTAGCGGTCGGGGTTGGGATCAGGCCCCAGAAGCCAGTCGCCGGGGCGGGGCCTGAGGCCGCGCTTGATCTCGGCCAGGCGCTCGCGGCCCGAGCGGGGCAGCATGTGCGGGCGCCGCGATCGGTGCGTCTTGACCTTGGTCTCGACGACCTCTCCGTCGATCACCTGCAGGCCGCGCCTGATGTGGACGATGCCCGTCCTCAGGTCGATGTCTCCCCACTGGAGTCCGCACTGCTCCGACCGCCTGAGGCCCAGCCACAGGCCGCAGGCCACGGTGGCCTCGTACTCCCACCCGACGAGGCCGAGCGCCAGCGCGCGGATCTCCGACGGGCGCAGGTAGGGCGCCTCGTAGCCCGTGTCCATGGGCGGCAGCCTGATGCCGCGCGTGGTGGGGTCGACCACCTCGTCGCTGTACAGCTCGTCGCCCATGGCCGAGCGGAGGATCTGCCGCAGCGTCTTGTAGGCGCTCCTTGCCGCGCCCGGCCTCCCGGCGAAGTGGTCGGAGGCGAGCCAGGCGTTGATGTGGCGCACCCGTATGTCCTCCATCTCCCACGCCGCGAACTCGCCCGCGATGTGGTTGCGCCAGTCGCCGTCGTAGCCCTGCGCCGTCCCCGGCGCCAGGTAGGCGTAGTAGTCCTGGTAGAAACCATCGTAGTAGTCCCCAAGCTTCATTTCTTCGCTCCTTTTCTCTCGGAAATCCCAGGCGCTTATGCGCCATGTGCCCAGCATGGGCGTCTGGGACTCCCGCGCAAGAAACAGGCGCACGGACGGGGCGACAGGCGGGGCAAAATCGCAACAGAGAGAAAGGACGAATGTTGGAGGAACTGACCTTCGGGCAATGGCTTGCCCAGGGCGGCGACTACGTGGTGTGGCTGGGCGCCATAGCGGCCGGCGCCACGGGCATATGCGCGCTGCTGTACAAGGGGTACCGCGCCCTCACCAGGCCCGCCCGAGACGCGGCCGAGAAGTCCGAGGAGGGAGACCGCGCGCTGCACGAGCGCGTGGACGGCCTGGAGTGCAAGCACGAGGAGTACGACGAGAAGCTGGCGAACGACTTCGCGAGCATCAACCTGCTGAAGAGGGAGTACTCGCGCCAGGCCGAGTCCACGGCGATGCTCACCGAGGGCGTCTACCTCATCATCCAGCACCTCGTGACCAACGACCACATACAGGACATGGAGACGTGGATGCGCGAGCACGCGAAGGCCACCGCGTCACCCCATCTCGGAGAGAAAGGAGTATCGGAATGATCAACTGGAAGGTGCGCGTCCGCCAGAAGTGGTTCTGGCTGACCATCATCCCCGCCGTCCTCATGCTGCTCGACCAGCTGTGGGGCCTGTTCGCGGTGCTGGGGAGCATCCAGGCGGGCCACCTCTACGACGGCCCGCTGATGGAGGCGATGCTGTCCCTCGTCGGCACCGTGTTCATGGTGCTGGTGGTCCTCGGCATCCCGGTGGACACGACCACCGAGGGCTACGGCGACAGCGCCCGCGCCCTCACCTACGTCGCGCCGGCGCCCAACGCGAGCGCCTACGGGCTGCAAGAGTACGAGGAGCAGTGCGCCGCCGCTGCTGCCAAGTCCGTGAAGTTCAACACGGAGGAGTTCATCGGGGCCGTCAAGGAGGCCGAGGATGGCGACCGCTAGCGACGTGCTGCGCATCGCGCGGGCCGAGGTCGGCTACTGCCGCTACGACGATCCCGAGCGTGGCACCAAGTACGGACGCTGGTACGAGTCCGAGGTTGACGGCCCGGGCGGCTATGACTACGGCGCCAACGGGGTCGCCTACTGCGCCATGTTCGCGAGCTGGGTGCTCGCCCAGGCGCGCGTCGAATGCGCCGGCATGCCGGGGGCCTACTGCCCGTCCATCCACCACAGCCAGACGCTCGCGGCCCCGCAGCTCCAGCCGGGCGACCTGGTACTCTTCGATTGGAACAACGACGGCACGGACGACCACATCGGCATCGTCGCCTCCAACGACGCCGCCGCCAAGAAGATCGCCACCATCGAGGGCAACACCTCGGCCGGAAGGGTTGCCGAGCGAACCCGCGCCTACTCCGCGATCTGCGGCGGCATCCGCCCGGCCTACGACGGCCAGAGTTCCACTGGCGCCATGGCCGTGGACCGCGCCCTGGTGCTCAAGGTGGTCAACGGCGACTACGGCAACGACCCGGAGCGCAGGCGCAACCTGGAGGCGCGCGGATACGACTACGAGGCCGTGCGGGCCGCCGTCAACGCCTACCTGCGCGGCGAGTCCTTCGGCGCCGCCAAGCCGGTTGAGACCAAGGCGCGCTACAGGATCACCACCCCATCGGGCGTCAACGTGCGCGAGGGTGCGGGCAAGCGTTACGCCGTGCGAAAGGCCTACCCGAGGGGCGCGACCGTGACCGTGACGCAGACAGCGAGCGAGGACGGAAACCTGTGGGGCAAGACCTCGGACGGCTGGTTCGCCATCAGGTACCAGGGAGCCGCATACGCTACGAGGGCGTGATTTCCGCCTGCCAAAACCTGCCATAGAAATGATTTGACATGCTCCCTCGGCTCTGCTTCACGGGGCATTCGCCTGCCAAAGTCTGCCGAAAAAACAGCCGAATATAACGGATTACCAAAAAGAAAAACCCCATTTCATCTGGGGTTTTTCCAAATCTGCTATGGTGGTCGCGGAGGGATTTGAACCCCCGACCTTGTGCTTGTAAGGCACCTGCGCTCCCGCTGCGCCACGCGACCGAACATATTACGCGCCTAAATGCGCGAGTCCGTATTGTGCCACAAGTTCCCCGCCGGAGCAAATGGAAAGCAGGGCGCCGAGACGATAGCGCATCCCGCGCACCTCGCGGCACAGCGCCCACGGCGCAGCGTGCGGCACGATCCCGGCACGGCGCCCACGGCGCTACCTCGGCACAGCGGCCGCGGCATTGCCGCCGGCGTCGTCGCTGGTCGCGCGCATCCGGCCCACCACGAGCGCCGTAACGAAGATGGCCGCCGCGAACAGCAAGAGCACGCCGACCGCAAGCGCGACGCCTTCCGCCGCCGACCCCGTCGCATCGCCCACCGCCGCGCGCAGGCCCTCGCCGAGCCAGTACACCGGCGTGAAGGTGGCCACGACGCGCACCGCCTCGGGCATAAGATCCAGGCTGATCCACGTACCGCCTAGAAACGTCAGCACCATGCCGGTGATGTTGCCCACGGTGTTCGACACACTCTCGCCGCAGCCCAGCTGCCCCAGCAGAAACGCGATGGCCAGCGGGATGAGCACGAACACGAGCTCCACCGCCAGCACGCAGGCAAGATCGGCCGGTGCGAGGGTGAATGCGGAATAGCCGAATGCGACAAGGCCGATGCCCATGATAACGGCCCACACGAGAAGCGCCACGACGAGCCCCGCCGCCGCCTTCTGCAGCCCCAGACCCAAGCCCGAGGTGGAGGAGACGGCAACGCGCCGCCGCACGTCGGTGCGGTTGAAGGCCCCCATGAGAATGCCCACCGACACCACCACGGCCACCGTGAGCGGGTAGGCGCTCCACATAAGGTAGAAAACGAAGGCCTCGCTCCCCACCGCCGCACTCGGGACGGAAACCTCCTCGATGCGCGGCTCCTTCTGCGCGGAGGCCTCGGCCTGGGCCACCAGCGCCTCCGGCGAGGCGTCCGGCTCGAGCACCGCCGCGGCCCGCACCAGCCCCAGATACTGGTTCACCTGGGTATCAACCAGCGTGGCCGCCATCGATTGGAAGCTGAACACCGTCTCAAGGCGCGGGCCGTCGCCGCCGTCGCGGGCCGCCGCCAGGTAGCCCTCCTCGAACCCGGCGGGCACGATGAGCAGATAGTCCACCAAGCCCGTGGCCACGGCATCCTGGCAGGCCCGCGCCTCGTCGGCCACCTCAACCGACGTTCCCCGCTCCTCGAGGAACGCCGCCACCGAGCGCGACAAGTCGCTTTGATCCCGATCGATCACCGCGAAGGGCACCTCGGCCGACTCATAGCCCGCACTTGTCGCCGGCGGGTACACGCCGCTGGTGATAAACAGGCCCATGAGGCTCAAAAAGCCCACGTACACCAGCAGATAGATGGGATGCTTCGCCACCACTTCCAAGGCATATCTACAGGCTTGCATAGCGCTGCCTCCTCACGAACAGGGCCCCTACGGCGAACAGCGCGGCCGAGAACAGGCCGATGAGCGCCACGTTCCCCGCGAACACCTCCAGCCCGTCGTAGTAGTACAGGCTGTAGAACATATCGCAGATGGCCTTCGCCGGGTTCAGCGAGGCCAGCACGGGGAATTCCCGCGAGACCATGTCGGCCAGCTCCATGCAGGGCTCGCCGTAGAGCCCCGTGAACAGCGAGAGCAGGCACACCACCCCGGTGAGAATGCCCGTCTTCGACCCCACGTCCAACTTGGGAAGCGATCCGAGCGCCGTGCCCAGGGCGCAGGCGAGCAGCGATGCGGCGCCCAGTCCCGCCACGCACAGGCCCTCGCGGCCGGCGAAGTCGACCCCCACGACAAGACGCGTGTACAGAAACGCGATGAGCAGACAGCAGAACGACAGCAGCCAGCAGGCCAGAAGCGTCGCCAGAAGCGTGCGCGTGCGCCCGATGGCCCCCAACGCCCGCCGCGCGCCCAACGGCGAGAGGTTCGGCTGGGTCCAGCAGACGGCCACCACGGCGATCTGGGCGCCGAACAGGGCCGCCATGGCGAACAGCGCGTAGTAAAAGCGCACCGACTCCTTGGGCGCGGCGTGGGTGAGCGAGACCTCCTCAGTCGCATCGACGCTCGAGAACAGCGCCTCCAGACGGCCCAGATCGGCGAAGGCCCCGGGGTTCTCGCGGGCGATGGATGTCATCAGGTCGGCGTCGCGCACGTAGGTGCCCACCACCGATTCCAGGATGCTGCGATCGATAGCATCCATATCCGTCGTCTGGCCGATCTGCAGCCCCGGCGCCAGGGACAGCACCGGCTCGCCGTCCTCGTCGACGGAGAACACCCCCATCACCTCGCCGTCGACGAGGGCCGATGCGGCCGCCTCCCCATCGGCGAAGCGGCGCACGTCCAGCAACTGATCGTCGCCCCTTTCCCCCAGCGCCTCCGCCACCGCTGAAAACGGCGACGCGCCCCACGCCTCATCGGCCACCGCGCCGGTGGGCACGGGGTCGAACTCCATGGCCCCGTCCAAGTTCGCGAACATGAACATGAAGATGGTCGCCATGAGGATGGGGAAGGCCAAAGACCAGATGAACAGGCTCTTCTCGCGAACGAGCGCCCGCAACGTGCTTGCGAACAACGTGCCCATAGCCCGCTCCTAATCCCTCAGCTCTTTACCGGTGATCTCGAGGAACACATCATTTAAGGTGGGCGGCTCGGCATAGACGCGGCCCACGGCGCACCCCGCGTCCGCAAGCACGCCCAGCACGTCGCCCACGTTGTGGCCGCCCTGCTCGCACTGCACGACCAGCTCCGGCTCGGTGTAGGTCACGCGCCGCACATGGGGCAGCGAGGCCAGGCGCCCGCGCACGGCATCACCAAGCGCCGCCACCTCCACGATGATGCGCTCGCCGGCCCCCACCAGGGCCTTCAGCTCGACATTGGTGCCCACGGCCACCGACCGGCCGCGATCCATGATCATGATGCGCGAGCAGATCTCCTCCACCTCTTCCATATAGTGGCTCGTGTACACCACGGTGCAGCCCTGCGCGTTCATGCGGCGGATGCCCTCCAGAATGGCGTTGCGGCTCTGCGGATCCACCGCCACCGTCGGCTCGTCGAAGAAGGCGAGCCGGGGCCTGTGGGCGATGCCGCAGGCGATGTTGAGCCGCCGCAGAAGGCCGCCAGAGAGCTTGCGCGGGCGGAACTTCACGTAGTCCTCGAGGCCCACGAACGCGATGGCCTCGTCCACGAGCCGCGCCCGCTCGCGCCGATCGTCCACGTACAGGGCACAGAAGAAGTCGATGTTCTCCCGCACGGTGAGCTCCTCGAACAGCGCCACGTTCTGCGGCACCACGCCGATCTTGCGCTTCAGGTCGTAGCGCGTGGGCGTCATGGGCTCGCCGAACAGGCAGATGTCGCCCTTGTCGAAGGTGAGCAGCTGCAATATGCAATTGATGGCCGTCGTCTTGCCCGAACCGTTCGGGCCCAAAAGCCCGAAGATCTCGCCGGGCTCGATGCGCAAATCGAAGTGGTCGAGCGCCACCACGTCTCCGTAGCGCTTCACCAAGTTGCGCACCTCGACGATGGGCGCCGGTCCGTCGGTGCCCCGCGCGCTGCCGTCCCGCGCGCAGTCGCCCTGCGCGCCATCCTGCGTGCCATCGATCCTCAGCGCGCCGGCCCGTGCGCTGCCGTTCGTAAGCTCGCCGTCCATGAGCGCTCCTTCCCCTATTGGTCATGGCCCCATTATTCCAAGAACCGCCGCGCCGCAGAAGTGCCAAATGTCACGAATGTCGACGTGCCCCTTGCTTCGCGAACGTGCGCCTTATAATGGCCCCATGGATAGAATCGTCGACGAGATCGTTCTCTTCGGGCTGGGGCTTCCCCTCCTTCTGCTCGCTCCCGCTGCCCCCGCAGCCGTAGCGGCGCCGCTTCTCGCCCTCATCGCCACGGGCGCGCTCGAACTGCTCGATCGCGGCGAAGGCGGTGCGCAGCGTCAGGCCTCCGCCAGCGCCGCAAGCCCCATCCGTTCCGCAAGCCCTGCCAGCGCCGCGCGCTTCATCCGCGTCGCACGTCCCGCCATCGCCGCCGCCTACCTCATCGCCGCACTTGCCGCGCCGGCCCTCGCCGCCTTCGTGCCGCTTCTGGCCTACGCCGCCGTGGCGCAGAACCTCGGCCCCCTGCGCTTTCTATGGCCCGCGGCCCTCCTGGGCGCCGCAGTGTCCGGAAGCGGCGCGCTGGCGGCAGCCGCCCTTCTGCTGGGAGCGCTCGCCTGCCTGGCCGCCCGGCGCACGACCAAAGTTCAAACCGAGCGCGCCTCGCTCCGCCAATGGCGCGACGCCGTGCAGGAAGACCGCCTCGCGCTGGCCGAGCGCACTCGCGACCTCGCCGAGCGGCAAGATTTGGAAGTGAGCTGCGCGGTGCTGGCCGAGCGAGCCCGCATCGCGCGGGAGATCCACGACAACGTCGGCCACCTGCTCACCCGCTCGGTGCTGCAAATGGAGGCCCTTGCCGTCACGCACGAGGACGATCCGGCGCTTGCCGAAGAGCTGGCGGCGGTCGGCGCCACCCTCCACGAGGCCCTCGGCACCGTGCGGGCCAGCGTGCACGACCTGCACGACGAGGCCTTCGATCCACAGACCACCTTGGCCGAGCTGATCGGGGAATTCCCGGGGATCATCGGCACGCTCGCCTTCGAGGCCGAAAGCCTTCCGCGCCCTGTCGCCCTTGCCGTCGTGGCTATCGTGCGCGAGGCGCTCGCGAACGCCCGCACGCACGGGCGCGCCACGAGCGTCGCCGTCTCCCTCCTCGAGTTCCCCGGCTTCTATCAGCTCGCCATCGAGGACAACGGGCGCGCGGCGAACCTGGTCGGCGAGGGCGGCCTCGGTCTCGCCTCGATGGAAGAGCGCGCGACGGCCTTGAGCGGCACCTTCTCGTTCGGACCGTTGCCCCCACCGCGCACCGGCTCCCGCGTCTTCGCCACCTTCCCCAAAACCCAGGAGGTTCGCCCATGAGCGCCCCATCTCCCCTCTCCGTCGTCATCGTGGACGACGACGAGCTCGTGGCCCAATCGCTGCGCACGATACTGGAGGCGCGCGGCAATGTGCGCGTGGCGGCCCTCGGCACGAAGGGGGCCGAGGCGGCGGCGCTTTTCAACGAGCACCACCCCGACATCATGCTCCTCGACATCCGCATGCCCGATCTGTCGGGTCTGGCCGCCGGTGAGGCCATCCTCGCCGCCCACCCGAAGGCGCGCATCGTTTTCCTCACCACCTTCGCCGACGACGACTACATCGTGCGCGCGCTGGCGATCGGGGCCCGCGGTTACCTCATCAAACAGGAGGCGCGCGGTCTGGCCGAAGCGCTGCATTCCGTCATGGAAGGCCAGATCGTCCTGGGATCCGATGTCACCGACCGCGTGAGCGCGCTCATCGGGCAACGGCCAGCGAACGGCGCCGGAGCCGCCTTCGACGACTCTCTGTCGCACCCCGATAACAGCCAGGCCGCCCCCGCCTTCGCCGAGGGCCTCACGCAGCGCGAGCGCGATATCGCCGAGCTCATCGCCGAAGGATTCGACAACCGCGAGATCGCGCAGACGCTGTACCTGTCCGAGGGCACCGTGCGCAACCACATCTCGGCCATCCTGCAGAAGTGCGGCCTGAGAAACCGTACCCAGATCGCCATCGCCTGGTGGCGGTAGGTCGCAGCGTCATCCGCTCCCCACCGCCCGCGACGTTCCCCGGCGCCCTCAACGTCCGCAAGACCGCATGGTGCGCCGCTGCAATTTCATGCAAGAAATCTGCGGGCAAATGGCTATCATCTCTCCTTGTTATGGAGATGACTCATGCCCCACATATTCAGCAGCCCCGCCACCCCCGGCACCGCGAGACCGTGCGCCGCGCCCTTGGCGGCACGATCGAGTTCCGGCATTTCACCGGCTTCGACCAGCTGTTCGCGCCTCACGCCCACGACTACCCGGTCATAGGCCTCGTGCGCGAGGGGCATCGCATTATGGAATGCAACCGCACGCGCTACCGCCTCGGCCCCGGCCAGCTGCTCGCCCTCAACGCGGGCGACGCCCACGGATGCGTCCAAGAGGGAGCCACGCCGCTCGTCTACGACAGCCTCGCCCTGCTCGATTTCCACGATTGCCCGCCTTTTGCCGGCCCCATCGTTGAAGACGCCGAGGCCATCGCCCTCATGGGAGACCTCGCCAGCCTCATGCAAGAGCCCATCATCGACGAGGCGCACGTGGAAGAGGAGCTCTGCCTGCTCATCGGGCTGCTGGCAGCCCACAACGAGCCCGAAACCTCCGACCAAACGGCTTGCGGTCAAGCGACCCACAGCCAATCGGAAGGCCGCGAGCATCCCTCCCCGGCCAATCCGGCAGCTCCCAACCCGGCCGCTCAGGCCATGGCCGCCTATCTGAGGGAACACGCGTCAGAAACCGTGCGTTTGGAAGAGGTCGCCGCCGCGGCGGGCCTGGACAAGTACCGCGCACTGCGCTCGTTCACCGCCGCCTTCGGGCTCACGCCCATGCGCTATCTGACTTCGCTGCGGGTGGAGTCGGCCCGCGAGGCGCTCGCCAGCGGTGCCAGCTGCGCCGAGGCGGCCCTGGCGGCAGGGTTCTCCGATCAGGCCCACCTGACCCGCGCCTTCAAGGAGCGCCTGGGGATGACGCCGGGCTTCTATCAACGGGCCGTCACTGAATCCAGCGTCGGCGCCGACCGGGCCAAGGGCGCCCCATTGTCCCCCTCTACCCCGAGAGGCTCCGTCGATTCGTCACCCGAGCAGGTGCTCTCATGAAAGCGCATGCACTCGCCCTGTTCACCATCCTCGTCTGGAGCACCACCTTCGTCGCCACCAAGGTGCTGCTCGCCGCCGGCCTCACGCCGCTGTGGATTCTCGTCATCCGGTTCGTTTTGGGCTTTGCCGCCCTCAGCTGCCTGCGGCCGCACCGCCTGCGCCTGGCGAATCCGCGTGACGGCCGCTTGTTTGCCGCGGCGGGCTTTACCGGCGTGGCCTGCTACTTCCTGCTGGAGAACGTGGCGCTCACCTTCACGAGCGCCACGGCCGTCGGCGCCATCTGCGCCACCTCTCCCCTCTTCTGCATCCTCATCGCCCTTGCGCGCGGGCAGCGCCCCGCCTCCCCCGCGAGCTTCGCCATCGGGTTCGTCCTGGCCATGGGCGGCATCCTGCTCGTCGGCACCGCCAGCGGTGGGAGTGCCTTCACGGGAAGCGCCGCGGACAACCTCATCGGCTGCGGGCTGGCCTTTATCGCCTCGCTCGTGTGGGCCGCCTACTCAACCCTTGTCAGCCGCATCGCCGAAGCCGGCTACGAGACCCTGACCGCCACCAAGCGCATCTTCGCTTGGGGCCTCCTGTTCATGGCCCCGGCCCTCCCCTTCGCCGGAACGTTTCCCGCAGAAGCTCTCGGGAACCCCCTCGTCGTCCCGAACCTGCTCTTCTTGGGGCTTCTCGCCTCTGCCGCCTGCTTCGCCACCTGGAACTTCGCCGTGAAGCATCTCGGCGCCGTCGTCACGAGCACCTACATCTACCTGGTACCGGCGCTCACGGGCGCCGCCTCAGCCCTCGTGCTCGGCGAGCCGATGACGCCTCCCATCGTCGGCGGCGTCGCCCTCACCATCGCCGGCCTCATGCTTTCGAACCGCAAAGGCTCTCGCCGAGGGCAACGCCGCGGCCACGCCTCGCCCTCCTCTTCGTAGACGTAGTACAATGGCCGGAGCGTCAAGGGATCGCTGCTCGCACCAGCAGCATGGCCCTCACGCACCACCATCGCCATGTCGAAGAAAGGACCCCCGTGGCCGCTATTCCCGATCCCGTCCAAACCGCCTACGAGACGGCGGCGGCCCAGCGCACCTTGTCGCTGCCGACCATCCCGGAAGAGCTGCGCGCTCTGGAGGCCGACGACTTGCGCGGCGGCGCCGACGAGCCCCTGGAGGCCATCGACGCGAGCGGCCTCATCATCGCCGACGAGAATTTCTCGGAGCTGCAGGCGGCCCACGCCCGGTTCGCGAACTGCTTCCTCTCCTGCTGCGACTTTTCCGGCTCGCTGTTTACCGATACGGTATTCGAGGGATGCGACTTCGCCAACAGCTACTTCGATAGCGCCGGATTCACCCGCTGCACCTTCAAGAACTGCAAGCTCACAGGCGCGTCGTTTATGGAGGCGAACCTGGAGCACGTGGCCCTTGAAGACTGCACGCTGGACTTTGGGGCTTTCAACCGCTGCCGTTTCTGGGCCGTATCGGCCACGCGCTGCGATTTCTCCGGTGCCGACATGGCCGAGATGGAGCTGCACTACGTGACGCTGGACGACGACCGCTTCATCGGCACGAGCTTCTTCCGCACGCCCCTGCTCGGGCTCGATTTCTCCACCTGTCAGCTGGAGGGCGTGGCGCTCTCCGACACCATGGCAGAAATCTACGGCACGAAGATGAACGTCTATCAGGCCGCAGCCTTAGCCCGCCGCCTCGGCGTCATCGTGGCGGAGTAGCCTAAGCCGCCATCCTGTCGTCGCGGCGCTTCGACACGAGCAATCTCGGGCGCGGCACGGCTCGACGGGAAACGACGACGGGAGCAGCCGGAGCTGCGGGAGCGCCCGTGCGTCCGTCGGCCCAGGTGGCGGCCACCACCGTGCCCACGATAACCGCGGCACCCAGAAGCCCCATCGCCGAAAGCGTCTCCCCCAGGAACAGGTAGGCGAACAGGGCCGTGAACACCGGCTCGCCCGTCAGCAGCAGCGACACCGTCGTGGAAGAGAGGCGGTCGAGCGCCAAGCTCTGCAGGAAGAACGCCAGGCAGGTGGAGAACAGCGCCAAGAACACGATGATGCCCCAGGCCACCGGCCGCACGGCGGCCACGTCCAGCATCGGCTCCCATGCCAGAGCGCATCCCAGGCACAGCGCGAAGGCCACGGCGATCTGCGTGCCGGCCACGGTCACAGCGTCAAGCTCGACCAGCGCCTGCTTGCCGAACACGAGCGCGCCGGCCAGCGCCACCGACGACCCTAAAGCCAGAAGCTCGCCCGGCCCCACGGCGAGACTGCCGCCCTGGCTGCACAGAAGGTACAGGCCACCGGCTACTCCCACCTGGAAGGGAATGATGGCGCGCGGGTAGCGGGAACGCTCCACCACCGTCGAGAGGAAGGGCGCGAACACCACCGGCAGCGCCACGAGAAACCCCACGTTGGTGGCGGTGGTAAGGTCGAGCGCCACGTTGCAGCACAGATACGAAATACCCATGCACAGCGCCTGGGGCAGCCACAGCCGCACCTTCACGCTGCGAAGCCGCGCGATGATGCGGCGCCCGAAGAAGAGCGCGAACACCGCCGTGGCCAAGCCGAAGCGAACGGCCAGGCACCACAGAGGCGTGATGGAGTCGTAGGCGAACTTCGTCACAGCGCTGCCCGATCCGAAAATGACCACTTCAATGAGCACGAAGACCACGAACGGCCAACGCGCCTGCTTCCAATGACTCATGGCTCCTCCTCTCAGCTTCGTCGCGGCCCGCATCCGGCACATGGCGGCGCGCAACCTCCTTCAAAGCGCAAAAATCCAAGCCCCACCTGGGGCGTTCTTTCTCTGAATTTGGAACGATGGTTATACTAAGCTCCGAGCAGGAAAAAGTAAAACGAGACTTCTTGTAAAACATTTCAAGAAAGTCTTATACTTGTGCAAGCGCACAACACGAAACAGGCTTATTCGTACCCCAGGGAGACACCTTATGGCCAATCAGAAATACGACGCTTTCCTCACGGTGGCGCGCCTCGGCAGCTTCAAGGCCGCTGCCGAGGAATTGGGCTATACCCAGGCCGGCATCAGCTACCTGGTGAACGCCCTGGAAAAGGAGCTGGGACTGACGCTCTTTTTGCGCGAGTACGGAGGCGTGCACCTGACCACCGAAGGCCGCGAAGTGCTCGGTCTTGTGCAGGCGATCAACGCCGACGAGCACGCGCTGGCCACCCGCGTGCGCGAACTTGCCGATCGGGAGGGCGGCCTTGTGCGCGTGGGCGCCTTCACGAGCGTGGCCATCGAATGGTTCCCCTCCATCGCGCGGGCCTTCCTCGACCAGTATCCGAAAATCGACCTGAAGCTTCTGTGCATCGACGACGAGGAGGAGCTCGTGAACGCCGTGTGGGAGGGCCGCGCCGACTGCGCCTTCTCCATCGCGCCCGAGCGGCGCAACCTGGAGGCGGTGCCGCTGCACACCGACCCGCTGCTTGTGGTGCTGCCGCCGGACCATCCCCTCGCGGGCGCCCCCTTCTTCCCCACCGAAGCCTTAGCCCGCGAGCCCTACGTGCAGCTGCAGGGCAACGCGCGCCCCTCCGAGATGGAGGCGCTGTTCGAGGCCAACGGGGTCACCCCCAACGTGCGCTTCACGGTGGACTCCGACTACGCCGTCATGTCCATGGTCAGCGCCGGCCTGGGCTTCTCCGTGCTGCCGAGCCTCATTCTGTCGCGCCCTCTGTTCCCGCTCGCCGTGCTGCCGGCCGAGCGCGAATGCTCCCGCAGCATCTCGCTTGCCGTCCGCTCGCGCGACACCGCCTCGGCCGCCACCCGCGCCTTCGCCGAAGTCACCCGAGAATGGGTCGCCGCGCGCTACGGGAGCTAGCACCAACTTCCGAAATGCATACTTGAGAACGGCCGCCCAAACTTGCTTTTTCGCCTTCCGTGCGGAGAAAAGTGCGATCGTGCGAGTCTTTTGAGCCGGGAAAGAGTCCTCGTGCAAGAAAAAGTGCGATCATGCGAGTTTCGAAAGCTCTGAAACTCGCACGATCGCACTTTTCTCCGCACGGAAGAGATAATTCTCGTCCTGGATCTTCGAAACCGCAACTTCTTGCACTCATATGAAAGCAAGAAGTTCTGACCCACCGAAAGCGCCGGTTCACAAAGCGAAGAAAGCCCCCAGTGGGGGCGATTCGCGTTTGCAAGGGGTTTGGGGATGCGAATCGCGCCCACCGGGGGCTTTCGGGATCGGGGGGTCGGGAATTAGCAGCCGCTCTTCCGTAGGGGCTGACCTTGGTCAGCCCTCCTCAACAAAGACAATCTTTCTCAGTCGGGAGGGGCGACCAAGGTCGCCCCCTACGGGGATGGACCAGCACAAGTTTCTCAGTCGGGAGGGGCGACCGAGGTCGCCCCCTACGGGTGCCAACCGGAAGACCGGCCTCCCTCGTGCTCTAGAAGAACGGGTAGATGGACACGCCGGTCATGTAGAACACCGCGCGCAGGGCGAGCGCGCTCACGAGCACGCAGGCCGCGCCCACAGCGCCCCACACCTTCCAGTCGCCCTTGGCGCGCCCGGCCAGCGCGGAGCCCAGGCCGGCCACCGCGGCCACGATGGCCGTGACGGCCCAGGCCACAGACGCGCCGGAGAAGGGCGCCGTCGAGCCGTCGGGAGTGATGTCCATGGTCGGGCTCGTCGGGTCGAACCAGAACTCCACCGCCGTGTAGGAGCCGGCCGTGGCCTGCATGGCGACGAGATAGGCCACCACGAGCACCACGTTCACGGCCTGGCCGATAAGGTTCGCCTTCGCATCGAGGTCGGACGCCTCGTCGCGCACGGCGCAGATGAGCGCCATGGTGGCCGGGCCGAAGCCGCAGGCCGCGCCGAGCAGCGAGGCGATCTGCAGCACGGAGTCCCAGGCGGGCAGCGAGGCCATCATGTAGGAGTGGCCCATGATGATGACGAGAATCGCCGCCACGACGATGCCGATGGCGGAAAGCCACGCCGGCACGCGCGCCTCGTCACCCGCGCGGCGCAGGTACACGAAGTAGACGACCATGACGACGGCGAGCACCACGATGGCGATGAGCTCCTGGGTGATGCCGCTCGTGAGGTGCCCGAAGCCGTTGAAGATGCGCTCCCAGTGCTCCAGATGGAAGAACACCGCGATGCCGCCCACGACCAGAAGCGCGGCCGAGGCGATGAGCGCCGGCATCTGGGCGCGGCCGCCCTTTCCGCGCAGCGCCCAGAGGCACTGGGCCGCGAACAGGCCGGCCGCCCAGGCCAAGAGCGTGGTGAACAAGATAAGGGGCCATTGCAGTTCCATTATTCCCCACCCTTCCAGTCGCGGTCGCGCAGGATGTAGGCGAAGTGCGGGCCGTTGCCCACATCGGGCAGGTGGTGCACGTCGGCCTCGGTGTACTCCTTGGCCATATCGCCCAGCTTCACGCGGTTGCCGGTGTACAAATTGTCATAGGAGCGATCGACGTCGTAGCCGATCTCCGGCGCCTCGAAGGAATCGATACCCTCGTCCAAATCGCCGAAGAAGCGGGCGCGGCCACCGCACTGGATAACGCACTGGGGCAGACCGCCCTGGGCGGTGATCTGCTCGCAGAGCGTGCACTTCTCCACGACGCGCTCCTCCTCGTTCAGGTAGCGCACGCCGTAGGGGCAGGCCATGGCGCAGAACTGGCAGCCGATGCACTTCGACTTGTCGATCTGCACGGTGCCATCCTCCAGCTTGTGGGAGGCGCCCGTCGGGCACACCTTCACGCACTCGGGGTTCTCGCAGTGCTGGCACTGCACGGGCAGATAGTACATCTCCACGTCGTGGGCGCTCGTGGCGCCGGCCTTCAGGCTCGGGCCGATGCGGAGCACCTTGTTCCAGTACGAGCCGATCGGCACGTTGTTCACGGCCTTGCACGCGACCATGCACGCCAGACAGCCCACGCAGCGGTTCAGGTCGGTGACGATTGCTTTGTTCGCCATGGCTTAGGCCTCCTCTCGGATATCGTAGTTGGGCAGCCATTCCTTCAGGCGCGGGTCGGAGGCGTCGCAGATGATCTGGGTGCCGTCCTCCGGCGCACAGGGGATGACCTTGCCGTCGGGGCAGTTCTCGGGCGTGGCCTTGTAAATCTTCACCGGCACGCCGCGCATGTGGTGCGAGCTGATGAACTTGTCCTGGCCCTCCGGGTCCCAAATGCACTCGATGTTGGAGAGCAGGCAGCCGTGGGTCGGCGCCGGCAACTCCGGGAACCACCAGGCATGCTCGGCGTTGGCCCAGCCGGGGGCGATGCCGTGGTACAGATCGACGCACTGGCGCACCTTGCCCCACGCGGTCTCGATCCAGGCCCAGTCGCCCTGCTTGAGACCGAGCTTCTCGGCGTCGGCGGGGTTCAGCTCCAAACGCGGCGCCGGCCACAGCTCGCGGCACCAGGGCAGCTGGCGATGCTCGCTATGGAAGTACACCGGGATGCGGCGACCGGTGGTGAGGATGATCGGGTACTCCTCAAGATCGATCTGACCACCCTGGGCAGAGGACGCGGGCGGCTCGTAGTTCGGCATGATCTCCTTCATCACGTCGAACTTGCCCGGCTCGAACTGGTTGGCCATATCGAGACAGAACGTCTCGAACTCCATGGACCAGAAGCTCACCAAGCCCGTCGGCGTGGGGCAGCCGAAGTTGTTCACTGGCTGGCCGGTTTCGGGATCGGTCGACCAGGGAGCAGCCGTGCAGGCGTCCTTGCCCATGCGCATCCAACCAGTCTCGAAGCGGCGGTAGGTTCCCCAGCGGTTAGGCTCGATCACCTTGGCGTTGATCCAGCCGTTCTCCTGGAAGTCGTCGCGGAAGTCCTCCCAATGCTCCCACTTGCAGCCCGGATAGCGGTCGCCGAAACCGGACACCTCGTTGTGGGCCTGGAACCAATCCTCCAGACGGTCGTCGTGATGGTAGGCACCGGGCGCATCGCCGGCAATATTGGTCCACGTGCCGTTGGGGTTGCCCTGCTTCTCGATGGCCTCGAAGATGAGGCGGTTGATGTCGTAGTCGAACTTCGTGTCGGCCGGCGGCTCGATGCAGCGCTGCGTGAGCCCGATGCCGCCCGAAGCGCCCTGGGACACGCGGATGTTGTTGATCTCGGTCCAGTGCTGGCACGGCAGGATGATGTCGGCCATCTCGGTGCCGGGGTGATGGAACATGTTGATGTCCACCCAGAAGTCCAGCTTCGAGAGCGCCTCCCAGGCAAGCGTCGCGTTCGACATGTTCATGAACGAACCGGACTCGTTGATGCCGCCCTTCAGCGGGTACTCGCCCTCGCCCAGACACGCCTTCCAAATGCAGGTGGCGTCGGCCCACTCGTTGTAGTACGGCAGGATGGGGAACTTCTCGGCGCCGATCATGTTGCTCAGTACCTCGCGGCGATCCGGGATGTTCATCGGGTCGACCTGCTTGTCGGCTAGATACATCGGCGGGCACATGGGCTGGCCGGTGAGCGCCTCCATGCCCTTCAGCGTCCACTTCACTTCCTGGGGCATGTTGGTGCCGGGAGCGGCCGTGGCCTGCTCGTCGACCGGCGTGCGGGAAAGGCCGCGGTTGCCGGCCGGGCCGTCGAAGTTGCCCGAGGAGTAGATGAGGTTGAGCACCGCGCGAACCGTCTGCGCGCAGTTGCCGATCTGGTCGGGCGCCAGGTTCAGATGAATGCCGCCGTTGCCGTAGGTCTGGCCCTCGGGACGCGTGGCCCACACCGTGCAGGACTCCTCGATGAGCTGCGGGTCGAGACCGGTGATCTCGCTGGCCCACTCCGGCGTGCAATCGGCCACCGACTTGGCGAGGTAGCTCCACACCGGGCGCGCGATGTGCTTCGTGCCGTCGGCCAGCGTCACCTCGTGCTCGCCTTCCAGATCGAAGTCGATGCCGGCCTCCTCCAACTCCCAGTAGGAAATCGGCGGCAGGTAGCCCTCCTGCGAGGTGCCCGCGTACACCACTTCCATCTGGTCGCGGGTGGGGGCCACGTGGTTGCAGCCCTGCCACTGGGTGGTGTCGGTATCCCAGTACACCAGGCCGCCCTTACCGTCGTTGGCCTTCTTGTTCCAGGCCATGAACTTGTGGGGGCTGCCGCCCTCTACCAGATCCATCTCCTTCAGAAGGCGCGTCTTCAGCTTCGTGCCGATAAGATCCTGCAAGGCCGGAACCTGAATCGGCGAGGAGAGATCGAGGTAGCGGCCGCCCGTGGGCTCCATGTCCTCCACCACGAGCAAGGACGCATCGGTCCAGCGCTTCACGAACTCCCAGTCGATGAGATCCTTCTCAATGAGAATGTGCTGCCAGGCCAGCGCCAGCGCGCCGTCGGTGCCCGGCTCCAGGTTCAGCCAGTAGTCGGCCTCCTTGCCCGAGCCGGACAGGCGCGGGTCGATGCAGATGTGCGTCTCGGCGGCGCTCATGCGGTCCACCAGGTTGCGGCAGCTGTCGTCGTAGTTCGAGTTCTCCGGCGCGGTGCCCCACTGCACGTACACGCGCGGCCCGTCGCGCAGCGCCATCCACGGGGCGCCGTCGACCGAGCTGATCCAGCCCATGAGACGACGCGGGCCCTTGCAGATCTCGGACGCCACATGGGCGTTGGGGGTGTCGAACAGCCACTTGTAGAACGCGTAGGGGCCGTAAACCCACTGGCGGGACGTGCCGCACATGTTGAAGATGGACTGACCGCCGTACTGGTCCATGATCTCCTGGAACTTCGATCCGATGGTTTCCATGGCCTCATCCCAGGTGATGCGCTGCCAGCCCGGCTCCTCGCCCTTGGGGTTGGTGCGCTTCATGGGATGGTAGATGCGGTCGGGGTGGTAGGCCGCCTGCAGCGACGACTGCGACTTGCCGCAGCAGTTGCCCGACGACTGGAACGACGACTGGTCGCCCTCCACCTTGACGGCGCGCCCGTTCTCCACCGTGACCCACACGCCGCACTCCATCTTGCCGCAGCCGCGGCAGCACGTGCGCACGCGCTTGATCTCGCTGCCGCGGCTGGGCGCCTCGGCGTCCTCGGCGAGTGCGGCGCCCGGCACCGCGCATCCGATGACCGCCGTGGCAGCCGTGGCCGCGGACAGCTTGGCGAAGGTACGGCGGCTCAAGTTGAGCTTACCCATCTCTCCTCCTTTTTCTCTCATCCTTTCGGGCGCCCCGGACGGGTCGCCCACGTTGACATAGTGGCAAAATAGAGGCCGCATCGCATCATATGTTTGCCATGATTTTTGAGTTTTCCCAGGTAAAGGCCTTATTAGTCTCATGAAAAGGTCGGAGGCAAGCAAGGAGTTTCGCCGTATAATTTTTGCCAAGGAAAAGGGGAGTTTTCCTTCAGGAATTCCAGGGAAAGGGCTCTCGGCGCGCACATGCGGCGACCGCCCTACCATTCTTTCTATCGAGGGGGTCGCGTGAGTTTTCGTTCCATTTCAGAGAACCTGAACGCCTACCGCGAAGAAGCCGGCAGCCATCCGGTGGCCCTCGATCGCGTGCTCGGCTTTACCTTTATTCGCGCCTGGGTATACCTCATGTTCGTGGGCGCGGCCGCCAGTTCCATGACATGGAGCGGCGAGCAGATCCCGCCTTTGTTCTACGTCGTCTCCACGGCCAGCCTCTGCGCCGTGCTCTTCGGGAGCGCGCTAGCCGGCGAGCGCTTCGTGCGGTTCATGACCCATCCGGCCGCGCGCTTCGCGGCACCCGCGCTCACCACCGGTGGAACCCTGCTTCTCGCCTCGTCGGCGGCGGGCACCGGAGCGGCCCTCTCTTTCGGCATCCTGGGCGCCATCACAACCGGCATCGGCTCGGGGCTGATCGATCTGGGCTACGGCGAGTTGTACCGCAACGAGCCGCCCGCCCGCGCTACGTTCGAGGTGCCCCTGGCCTTCTTTCTGGCCGCCGTGGCGTTTTCCCTCGTCATCATGCTGCCGTCAGTTGTTGGCTGCCTCATCTGCTCGCTTCTTCCCGCCATTTCCGGCTGGATCCTGTTCGTCGAGCAGCATGCCTGGTCGCGCAAGCACCAGGCCAGCGTCCTGCCCATCGATTTCGACCTGAAGTCCTTCGCCTGGCGCATCGGCGTGTGCGCGTGCTTGGTGGGCGTGGCCGACGGCATGGTGCGGGCGGCGTTCCTCTCGTCGAACAACCTGAGCATCCACGTGTTTTTGCAGTGGCCCCTGGCCGGCGCCGGGCTGCTCACCATGGTCATCGTGTACGGCGCCGCCCTGCTCTCCTCCGAGCAGAGCACGCGCACCATCTACAAAGCGGCCATCTGCGTCATGGCCTTCTTCTTCATGCTCCTGCCCGTATTCACCAGCGCACAAGACGTGGAAAGCGTGCTGGCCCTGGCAGGCTACGGCACCTTCAACGTGCTCATCTGGATGCTTCTGGCGGAGATCTCGTCGAACTACCGACTCTCTTCCACCGAGGTGTTCGGCATCGGGTGGGGCATGGTCACGCTCGGCGTGCTGCTCGGCTCCATCGCCGGCAACATCGTGGATCGGTTCGCCCCGTTCACACCACAATTCCTGAGCCTCATCGCCCTTATCGCCACCATGGCGGTGCTGCTCTCGTTTCTGTTCGTGTTCCGCGAAAGTGACCTCATCGCGCTGACCGAGGAGCCGGAAAGCGAGGCCGAAAGCGCCGAAGATCGCGCGCTCGCCAGCTCCAGCGACGTACCTCCCGCAGCTAGCGACAACCCCCGCCCGCGCTTCCAGGACCGCTGCTTGGAAGTGGCCGCCGCCTTCGAGCTGTCGCCGAAGGAGACCGAGGTGATGATACTCTTCGCCAAGGGCCGCTCGGCCGCCCGCATTCAAGAGGAGCTGTTCATCTCGAAGGGAACCGTGAGCACCCATTTGCGCCACATCTACCAGAAGATGGACGTCCATTCCAAACAGGAAATGCTCGACGTCATCGAAGGCGTCATAAGGGAGTAGGGCCTTCCCCTTTTCTATGCCTTCAGTATAATAGCGGGCGGAAAGGAGGGGACTATGAGTTTACGAGGGCGCACTGCGCTCATTGTCGCGGGTGCGGGAATGAATCTGAGCACCTACGGTATCGGCGTGTGGGGCGACAGCGTGCTGCTCTCGAGCGGTTCCTTCGTGGGACCGGCCCTCGCCGCGCTGTCGGACATCTATCTGCTCTTCTCGGCCCTGGGCCTGTTCGGCGCCCTTATCGCCCGGGTGATTATTGCCGTCGCGTCGGGAGCGAGCAACCATCGCTACCTCGCCTGCGGGCTTGGACCCATGGCGATGGCAGCCGCACTATTCATATCCGGTGTTTGGAACACCTCAGGGCTTCTAGTGGCCCTAGCGGCTTTCTGCGTCGGCTGGAGCTTCGCCTGCCAGAGCCTGTTCTGGGTGACGTCAATCTCTTTCGAGCCCAAGCAGATGCGCACGATCTTCCCTTTGGAACTAGCCTGCGCAGCCGCGTTCAACGGACTGTTCGTCATCGGCTTCATGGACAACCAGGGGCTGTTCCTCGGGTTGTGCATCGCCCTTTCCGCCGCCGCCAGCGTAGCCCTGGTGCGCCTTGATCAAAAATGTGAGCAGCCGAAAATGGTGCCCGTAGCGGGATTCTTCGAGAGCCGCTATGTGCCTGCTTTTCGCACCTTTGCTGAGGTGCTATTCTGCGTGGTGGCCCTTCAGACCATAGCCCCCACTCTGAACTACATGGGGTTTTTGGGAGATCTTTCCCCGATCGAACAGCAGCTGGTCGTAGCAGGAGCCAAGCTCGCCGCCGCCGTGGCCCTCGTAGCCATCCTGCGCTTCTCGAAGGCGCCGCTGCTCTCCGTCCAGGTGTTCAAGGTGGTCACGCCCGTGCTCATCCTGTTACTGTTCGCCGTGCCCTTTGCGCCGGCGCCCTACCTGCTCGGACTGTTGGCAGCGGGTTCTTGCTTGCATTTCGTTGTAATGAACTCGCTGTTCTGCATTGACGCCATCGCTATCGCGCAACGGCACCGTCTTGTGTTCGAGGCGTTCTACGGCGCCGGCTACCTCTTACTCATGGGCTTTTGCTCGGTGCTGGAGAAAGTCATGCCCCAGCTTCTGGCCGCCGGCTCCTCCGCCGAACTGCTGCTGGTGTTCGGGGTGTTCTTCTCCGTGTACGTGCTCAGCATGGTGCTTGTGCTGGTGCGCAGACACCGCCGTGATGAGGATGGCGACACACTGCCGTCCGGCCATTTTGCGCCAAATGCGGACACGCGGAGAGATGCTTCAGCGACGCTCTTGGAAGCAGAGCCTTCCTCAGGCATCGCCACCACCGAAGGCGCTCCCGCCCCTCTACCTATTGCCGAACGCGTAGGCATCGTGCAGCGGAGATTCGGTCTGTCCGACAGGGAGGCCGAAATCGTGCTGCTCATAACACGAGGACGCAACGTGCCAGCCATTGCCGAGGAGCTCGTTATATCCCAAAATACCGTACGCACCCACATAAAGCGCATCTACAGAGCTTGCGGCGCCCATGCTCGCCAAGAGCTTATCGAACTCTGCGAGACTACGGAGACCGAAGAGGACTCCCTCTCCCAGGATTAGACTGGATCAGATCGTATCACCAGGTAAATCACCCATTCATCCCACGAATCACCCATTTTGAGACACCTGTCGACCCTCTTTTTGCCCTATCGTTTTCCCGTCGCAAAAAGCGATGAAAGACGAAAAGGAGGGTCTTATGTCGAAGATTACCGAAGGCGCCCTGTCGCGTCGCCAATTCCTGACCGGCTCGGCACTCACCGCCGGAGCCGTAGCCTCGCTCGGCTTGGCCGGATGCGCCCCAAAAACGCCGACGGAGGCACCCGCAACCGGCGAGAACGATCTAGCAGCCACCGGCGCCGACAGCGCCACCGTACGCGCCCATGCAGCCCAGTTGAATCCTCAGTCTGATCCGAAACCGGTATCGAACACCACCTGTCCCTCACTGTTTACCGAGTGGAAGATGGGCTCGCTCACCTTGCCCAACCGCGTGGTGAAATCGGCTGCCGGCTATATCGGCGTCACCTCGCAGGGCATCACCGGCGACTTGCACATGCAGCACTATGGGAAGTTGGCCGCCGGCGGCGCATCAGTGGTCTACTGCGACGACTTCGCCGAGCTGTACGATCACTTCCGCGCTATTCCCGACGTAGGCAAGTTCACCGACTGGACCGACGAGGATCTGACGGCCTTCGCCAACAATATCAAGGACAACGGCGCGAAGGCGGGCTACCAGCTAGCCACCATGGGCCTCGTGTTCAGCGGCTTCGAGCCCGATCCGACGGCCATCTTCCAATCCTCCGACTGCATGGATATGACCGCCGAGGAGATCAGCAACCTCATTGCCGATACCATTAAGGCGGCAGCCACCCTGAAGCGCTGCGGGTTCGATTGCGTGGAGATCAATGCAGCCGGCGAGAATATCGGCCAGACGTTCATGTCCCGCAACCGCAACAAGCGCGAGGACGATTACGGCCCCCAGACCTTCGAAAGCCGCACGCGCTTCGTCTGCGAGATCGTGCGCGGCATCAAAGCCGAGTGCGGCGAGGACTTCCCCGTGCAAGTGCTCATCAACGGTGTCGAGGAGAACGACAAGGCCATCGGCGACAACGCCTTTTTCACTACCGTTGAAGAGAACAAAGAGATGTGCAAGCTCATCGAAGCCGCCGGTGCCGACTCGCTGCATATCCGCATCGGGCCCTGCGGCCAGCACGTGGCCGAGTTCGCCGGCGACTTGTACTTCTGCGGTACCGGCATCGAGGGAACAACCGGCTATGGTACCCAGTTCGATTTCACGCGCCATTGGCAGGGTATGCTAAAGGCCGATCAGTCGGGCCTCGGCATCATGGTGCCCGTGGCCGCTGAGATTAAGAAAGCCGTGAGCATTCCCGTGGGCGCTGTCACCTACATGGATCCAGCTCGCGATCCCGAGTTCTTCGAGAGCCTCATCGCCTCCGGCGAGCTAGACTTCATCCTGATGAACCGACCGCTGTCGGTGGACTACGATTACCTGCACAAGCTGGAAGAGGGCCGCATCGATGAGATCCGCCCCTGCACCCGGTGCATGCACTGCCATTGGGATGCAGCCGATGACGGCAACCTCACTTTCAGCTGCCGCACCAACGCCGCCCACCCCTTCCGCTTCGTGACCGGCCAGCTCACCGGCAGCTACGATCCCGAGCCAGCCGCCACGGCGAAGAACGTGGTAGTCGTGGGCGCCGGCCCTGCTGGCCTCGAGGCGGCGCGCGTAGCCGCCGAGCGCGGACACTCCGTGACCCTCTACGAGAAGAAGGGCTCCGTGGGTGGCCTTCTGGAATTCGCCAATAACGTGAAGGGCCCCCATGAGAACCTGTCGGTGCTGCGCAGCTACTTCGAGCGCCAAATGGAAGTACTCGGCGTAAACGTGATGCTGAATACCGAGGCCACCGCCGACATCATCGCCGAGGCCTCCCCCGATATCGTAATCGCGGCCACCGGTGGCGTGCGCGACACCTTGGGGCTGTCCGACACGGCCGGCACCAAGGTGGTGGGCATCGACGACTTCATGATGGCCGACATTGCCGAGGAGGTCGTCATCGTTGGCTCGAACGTGCAGGCCATCGACGCCGCCATGTACCTGCTCGCCCAGGGAAAGCACGTGCAAGTGGTCACGCCAAACGCGGCAAGCGCCATCGGAGCAGGTCACTCGTTCTGGGTGAAAACCTTCACCCAACCCAACATGAAGGCCTTGGGCGTACGCTTCTGGCCCGAGGCGACTGTGACCGCCGTGAACGACGGCTCCGTCACTGTGAAAACGGCCACGGGCATCGAGCAGGAAATTGCCTGCGGCACCGTAGTCGAAGCCCTGGACTGCCTGCCGAATGACAACCTCAGCACGGGACTCTCCTGCGAGGTAGTCACCGTCGGCGACGCGGCGCGCCCCTTCAACATCGGCGAAGCCATCTGCTCCGGCAACGCCGCCGCCCGCGCGATCTAGATTCGACCCAAAAGCTCGGCCGCCTAGACGTCGCACTCAATCTCAGTCCTCCCCTTCAATCGGGGCAGCTCCCCCCTCCGAGCTGCCCCGATTTTTATCGCCACCTGTAGCCCGGAGCCACTTTTTGGCATCGCCGCTCGGACTTCCCGACATTTTCTTGGGTCGGGCTGCGGGTATTCTGGCAGAAAGCCGCGTCGGGCTGCGGATTCGGAGCAAAAACCCGCAGCCCGACGCGGCTTTTTGCCAGGCAGACTGATGGCACAGGGGAATTTCCCCTTGACGAATCCAACGGCCCTCGGCTACTATGCGCTGTGGGGATACCGCCCGAATTCTCGGACGGACAATGTTTGCAAAAGTCGAACCTCGGGGGCGAGGTTCATCTCTCGCTGCGTGCGAGAGGGAAGACTGCAAGCATTTGTTCAAAGGGCGGATGATATGAAAGACACTTCCTCGTTCCTCGATCTCGCATTAGACGATTCCATGGGCTTCGACCCCCTCGGCGCCTTCGACAATGATGTCGACGACGATGCCGAAGAGGTAACCGAGGGCTATTTGGGCACGCCCCACACCGATGACCCGACACCCGTTGTGGACACCCGTCCCGCGCCCGAGCGCATCGCCGACCTGTTCAGCGCCATGGCGCCGCACCGACGCACGCTGCTCGGCATGATCACCTTCTGCGCCGCGCCGCAGACCACCGACGCCCTGGACGCCGAGGTGGATCGCCTGCAGGCGGACAACTTCTCCGTGTACTCCCCCGCCTCACTCGCGAACTTGCTCGAGCGCGCCGGAGCCCTCACCCGCGTGACCGCCGACGGCGAGCCGTACCCCGAGGGCGACCCGGAGCCGGTGCTCGTGGAGGTCGACGGCGTGTCCTACTACGAGGCCGGCGAGGCGCCGGAGGTCTGCTGGCTGGCCACGGAGGACGGCGCAGCCTACGCCGAGGCCGACAAGCCCCTCGACCGCCTGACCGACCTGCTTTCCGAGGACGCGAAGTACGCCACGATCTACGAGCGCATTCTCGGCCTTACCGCCCAGGAGAGCGGCGCCTCGATGCCGACCATCAACGAGGCCGTGGACAACGACGAGCTGCTGAAGAGCCCCCGTCTGTACGCGCCCCACTTCATCGACAAGCTGGAGAAATGCGATGCCGTGGAATGGCGCGACAAGAGCTGGCGCATTACCGAAGTCGGCCGCGCGGGACAGCGCATCGTGGCTGACCTCGTAGCGGCCCAATCCGCGCCCGAGGCCCAGGCCGACGAGGGCGCCGAGACCGGCGAGACCACCGCGAACGCCCAGTAGCGCGGCGCCTTCCACCGCTTCCCTTCCGGTAACCAGAGGGCGGTCGCATACGCCCCTTCGAGAACAGAGGAGATTCCCATGACCGAAACCGACACCATAGCCACTGCCGCCGCAGCAACCCCCGCCGCCGAAGAGGCGACCGACCTGGCCGCGCTCGCCGAGCTCACGGCCCAGCGCTCGGCCGTCTACCGCCTGCTCGCTCGCCTGTACCGCGTGGAGGTAGACGAGGAGTTTTTGGCCGAGCTGAAGGCCATGCGCTTCCCCGCCGCGACGGGGAACACCGCCGTGGATGCCGGCTACCGCGCCATCGCCACCTACCTGTCCGGCGCCGATGCCCACGCCATCACCGATCTGGCCGTCGATTACGTGCGCGCCTTCATCGGCCATGGCGTCGATGCCTACTCGGCCGCCTACCCCTTCGAGTCGGTGTACACGAGCCCCAAGCGCCTCATGATGCAGGAGGCCCGCGACGAGGTGCTGGCGGTCTACCGCAGCGAGGGCCTGGACAAGCTGCCCAGCTGGAAGGAGTCCGAGGATCACATCGCGCTGGAACTGGAGTTCATGGCCGTGCTCGGCGACCGCATCGTGACGGCGGCCGAGGCGGCCGACGAGGCGGAGGTGGAGCGCCTGCTTTCCACCCAGCGCAACTTCCTGGAGGATCATTTGGCAAGCTGGGCGCCGCTCATGACCGCTGATCTGCGCCGCTTCGCGCAATGCGGTCTCTACCAGGGCCTCGCCAGCCTGACCGACGGCTTTCTGCAGGTGGAAGAGGAGTTCTTCGACGAAATTTTTGAAACCGAGGGCGAATAGCCGCGCAGCCGAAAGACAACATCCAACGAGGTCGACACCGACCATCCATGACGACGAGGGCGAATGAGAGAGGAAGAGAAGACCATGGCAGACACCGAGAACACGGCGGCCCCGAAAAAGGAGGGGCGCCCCGTCATCAGCCGCCGCGCGCTGTGCGTGGGGCTCGGCGGCACGGCGGCGCTTCTGGGCCTGGGCGCGGTGCGCTACGCCGGCAGCGCGCCACTCGTGCGACCGCCCGGAGGCCAGGACGAGGAGGCGCTCGTCTCGGCGTGCATTCGCTGCGAGAAGTGCTACGAGGTATGTCCGCGCGGCGTCATCGCCCCGGCTCATCTGGAGGACGGCATCCTGAACATGCGCACGCCCGTCATGAACTTCGACGCGAACTGGTGCGATTGGTGCACCGAGGAGAACGGCGGCGAGCCTCTGTGCGTGGCATCGTGCCCCACCGAGGCGCTCAAGGTCGGCTCGACCCCCGAGACCGGCGTGCTCGGCGTGGCGGAGCTCAACCAGGATCTGTGCCTGGCCTACCGCCTCATCGGCTGTCGGTTCTGCTACGACGCCTGCGAGTTCGAGGCCATGGAGCTTGACGAGAACAACCGACCCTACGTGATCGCCGACGCCTGCAATGGCTGTGGGGCCTGCGAGAGCGTCTGCGTGTCGCTGCAGAACGGCTCCATCTCCGCCGGCGCCACCGAGCGCGCCATCATCGTCCGTCCCCTCGAGTCGTAAAGGAGGGCCGCACCTGTGAACACCAAACGACTCCGCACTATCATCCCCCTCGCCGTCATCGCCGTCATCGGCGTGGGATTCGCCACCCATGTGGGCGTGGGCACGCTGTCGGCCATCGGTTGGCAGGACATCTCGCTTCTGTGCCCCTTGGGCGCACTCGCGACTATGATCGCCACGAAGACCCTGCTCCCCCGCGCGGTCATCTCAATCGTCATCGCGCTCGCCCTCATTCTGCTGTTCGCCCGCGCCTTCTGCGGCTGGATCTGTCCCGTGCCCGTGGTGTCGAAGATTCGCGGCATCTTCTCGAAGAAGACGTCGAACACCGACATGACCGGCACCGGCGTTTTGCCCGCCGACGAGAATCCCCTGGTGAAAGCCGCGAAGGGATCGGAGGCCGCCGACGCGCCCGCGCCCCTTTCCGCCGACGAGCAGGCGGCCCTCTCCGGTTGCGGCCACAGCTGCTCTTCCTGCGCCGAAAAGCGGGCGACGTTCGATTCACGCCACGTCATCCTGGGCGGCTCTCTGCTCTCGGCGGCGGTCTTCGGCTTCCCCGTGTTCTGCCTCATCTGTCCCATCGGGCTCACCTTCGCCACCATTGTGCTCGTCATGCGCCTGTTCGCCTTCGGCGACGTGGCCTGGGGCGTCATCCTTGTGCCGGCGCTCTTGCTCGCCGAGGTGGTGTTCTTCCGCAAATGGTGCAGCAAGTTCTGCCCCATAAGCGCGCTCATGAGCCTCGTGGGCAAGGCGAACCGCACCTTCGTGCCCGCCATCGACAACGCGAAATGCCGCGAGAGCGCCCAGGGCACTTCCTGCGAGGCATGCGCCGCCGTGTGCCCCCAGGGCATCAACGTGCGGCACCCCGAGGCCGGCATGAGCTTCTCGGAGTGCACCAAGTGCCGCGCCTGCGTGGAGGCCTGCCCCACCAAAGCCATCACCATGCCGTTTCTGCCGAAGAAGGCGGCGCCTTCCACCGTCGTCGTGGAGGACGACGAGACCGTGCCGGCAGCCTAGGGCAAGCCCGCTCGCGTCGTCACCCCTCCTGCGACGCGAGCGGGGCGCGCGTTTCCGCGACGCCGCGCCCAGGAAAGATCGCCCTGCGCGGTCTTTCCCCGTCAGCCTGCCGCCCGGGGCCGGCTGACGGGGAAAGACACGTGGAACGAGCCCTTTGCGGAAGAGAGGAATGCTATGACGTTGGAACTTGCCCCCACCCCGACCGCCGTACTTGTTGAAGGCGGCGTCGGCTGCGGGAAGACCACCGCGCTCATCGCGCGCGCGGCGACGCTTTTGGAAGATGGCGCGGTGCCGAAGGACATAATGGTACTGGCCGCCACGCCGGATGCGGCCCGCGTCTTGGCCGCACGCCTGACCGAGGCCGCCGGCGAGCGCGGAAGCGCGATTGAGGTTACTTGCGCCCGCGAGGTGGCCTTAGGGCTGCTCGCCAGCGAGGAGGGCCGCGCCTTCAGCGGGCGCGCCGGGCGCCTCGTCACGCCGGTAGAGCTCGGCTTCATCATGGAGGACATGAAAACAAGCGGCCTGAAGCAGCGGCGCCTGCGCGAGATGCTCAAGTTCTTCTACCGCAACTGGACGGAACTGGCCGGCGGCGTCGACGATGATGACCGTTGGCTCATTCCCGGCGAGGAGGCCGATACCCACGCGCTTCTGAAGGACATACTGCGCTTCACCGGCGGCATCCTGGAACCGGAAGCGTCGGCGATGGCCGTGCGCTTTTTGCTCGCATGCCCCGAAGTGCTGGCCAGCGCACAGCGAGCCCACGTGCTCGTAGACGACTACCAGATGCACTCCTGCGCCTCCCAGCACTTGGCGAACCTGATCGCCCGCGACTCCATCACCGTGGCCGCCGACCCTACGGCCGTGGCGGAAGTCTTCGAGAGCTACCCCTATGGCGAGGGCGTCGGCGAGTTCACCCAGGCCAACGAGGGCTGCGAACGCATCGTGCTGAACGAGAGTCACGCCTGCGCTGCGGCTGCGCGAGCCGCAAGCCGCCTGCGCGCATCGCTGGATGCGGGCGCGGCACCCTTGGGCGATGCGGAGGCGGAAAGCGACGCCCCCTCGCCCTCCCAAAGTGCTTCATCCGCGACGTCGGGCACGACGGCCACGCCGACCGTTCCCGACCGCGCAGCAATCGCCGCCTCGTTCACGGCTCTGAAAGCCACCGACCCTGCCGCAGAAATGGCCTCCGTGGCCGACGCCGTGCAGACCGCCCTGGAGGCGGGAGCCGACCCCTCCTCGATTTACGTGCTCGCTTTCCATCCCGCTTGGGAGCGCCGCGTTGCCCGCGCGCTTGAGGCCCGCGGCATTGCGACGGCGACGCCCGTCCGGGGGCGCGTGGCCGCGGGCGACTACCGCGACCTTGACCGCTGCGCCGCCGCACGCCTGCTGACGGCCCTCGCGCTGGTTGCCAACGCGCATGACGCCCTGGCGTGGCGCGCCTGGTGCGGCTTCGGCGACTACCTGGCCAACAGCGCGGTATTCGCCGATATGCGCGCCGAGGCCGACGCTCGAAATCAGAGTCTCGTCGCGATGCTCAACGAGGTGGCAGCCGCCGCGCCCGAAGAGGGATTCCCGGGCACCGGCATCGGCCGCGTCCTGGACGCCTACCGCACGGGCCGCACCCTCATCGAGCAAGCCCAGGGTTTGGAAGGCGACGAGCTGATCGGCGCCCTCGCCTCCGCTCTTAACTTGACCGGCGAAAACGGCGAGCACGCGATGCAGCTTGTCCGCGCCCTCACCGCTCCCGAGCCCAAGCCTGTTGTATCCACTTCCGACACCTCTTCCGATGCGAACGCGCCCGTGCCCGCACCGTCAAACGCCGTCGCGCCAACCTCTTCCGAAACGGATACCTCTGCGCCGAGCGACGCCCGAACCCTGATCGCTCGAGCCCGAAACCGTATGAGCGCCCCCGCCTTCGAAGCCGCCGAAGGCTGCGTGCTTGTCGGCGACAGCGCGCACCTGACGGGCCATGCTCCTGCCACCCTGGTGCTTGTCGGCTTCGTGAACGGCTTCTTCCCTATGCGCGACTTTTTCGACGCCACCGTGACCACCCCGGACAAGCAGAAGCTCGTCCGTGCTACCGACACGCGACGCCTCTACGCCGCCGCAGGCAAAGCGACACAGCGCCTGGCGGCCAGCTGGTTCACTTCCATCGGACTCGTAAAGGCCGAGACCCTGAAGCTGGAAATCGGCCGCGTGAAGCTTCGCCGCGGCGAGCGCATCGCCGTCACCACGCCGAGCATCTACCTGACCGACATCGACCCTGGCGCAGAAATCCGTACCGCCGAAGTCGCCAAAGCCGCAGCCACAGCACCCTCGTCCTAGACCACTCGGAAAAGGCGACACGGCCGCCCCGCCCTCCCCCTCACGCACCCCTCGCGTCGGGACGGCCGCCCTCGCCGCATACGTCGGCCTCGGCATTCATTCGCCCGCCGAGGCCGGCACCCGTCAAGAAAGCCCCCGTCAGGGGAGGCTCGCGCTGCAAGGGATCTGGGGAGCGCGAACCTCCCCCTCCGGGGGCTTTTATTGCCCCCGCATCCCCTTGTTGGCTCATTCCTCATTTGCTCGTCGTGTTTTTCTTACAGAATGGATGACGCAAGATTCTAGAGAACCAAATTGTGCTACAGTTTATCTAGCAGTGCCGCCATCCTGCGCGGATGGTTGGAAGTCGAGCCGGTGTACCCGCGGTGGCGTGGGAGCCGGCTCGTCGCTTTTATCGAGGCCTGTCGATCGCTGCAAACAATTTCGTGGATCACCGTCGATCCCTCAGTATTTGAACGCTTTGCTTCAGCTCAAACCTCCCCCCCCAAACGCGGCTCCGTGACAGAAAAGGGCCTCCTCGTGCAGGTTTTTGGACTTATACAGACATTTCCAATCGGGAAAACCAGAGCCCCGAACGCAGCCGCCCATTCCTTGTCGCATTTCCCCTGGTCAGGCGATAGCCGCAGAACGCCTTTCCCTCCATGCCAGCATGCTCCGCGCCCCCGAATGTCTGTATAAGTCGAGAAACGTGCACGAGAGGCCTCATTTTTGTCACCAGCGGGAGCGGGGCCACAAGCTGACGCGACGAACGCCATCGGCGCTAAGCGCCGGCCCGATCCCCCGTGGGCCCGCGCCGCGAACGCAAAAGAGCCCCCGCCGGGGGCCGGTTCGCTGTTTGCAAGGGGGTTTGGGGAAGCGAACCGGGCCCGGCGAGGGCTCTCGGGGAAGGGGCGTCCGACGCCCCGAGGGAAGGGCGCCGGACCCGTCGGGCTAGTAGAACAAGTACACGGAGGCGCCCACGGAGTAGAAGGCCATGCGCAGGGCCACGGCGCCGACGACGGCCAACGCCACCGTCACGGCGCCCCACAGCTTCCAGTTTCCGGATCTTTTGCCCAGAACGGCTGTTACGATAGGAGCGATGGCGCATATCGCCGCCACGACCGCCATGGCCGCAGACTCTCCGGCAAAGGGCGAGAGCGCCGCCATGTCCACCACGCCCGCCGTAGGGTGCGTGGGGTCAAAATAGGTTCCGACCTCGGTGTAGGCTTCCGTCGATCCTTCCATGACCAGCAGATAGGCCACCGACAGCACCGCGTTGGCTGCAGCGCCGATCACAGCGCCGAGCGCAATGCCCCGACCGACGGCCTCGTCGCGCACCGTCTCGACGACCGCGAACGTGGCCGGCCCGAGAACGCAGGCGACTCCGAGCAGCGACAGGGGGCCGAGCACCGTGTCCCACGCGGGACGCGCCTCCATCATGTAGGAATGCCCGGTGACGAGCACCGTCACCGCAGACGCTATGACCATCAGCACGGCAAGCCATTTCGGCGCGGCGACCGCATCGGCCACTCCCTCCGACTTCCGCAGCATCACGAAAAGGACGACCATGAGCACGGTCATAACCACGATGCACACGAGTTCCTGGGTGATGCCGGAAGTCGGGTTGCCGAAGCCGTTGAAGATGCGCTCCCAGTGCTCCAGATGGAAGAACACCGCGACGCCGCCGACGGCCAGAAGCGCAACCGAGCCGATGAGAGCCGGAAGTTGGGCGCGCTTGCCCTCGCCGGCCAGCACCGCCAACCCCTGGGCACCGAACAGACCGGCCGACCAGGCCACAAAGGTGGTGAACAAGATAAGGGGCCATTGCAATTCCATTATTCTTCACCCTTCCATTCGTGGTTGCGCAGGATGTACAGGAAGCTAGGGTCGTTGCCCACGTTGGGCAAGTGATGCACATCGGAGTCGGTGTAGGGCTTGGCGATCTCGCCGTAGGTACAGAACTCGCTGTTCACCGCATCGTAGCCGGCATCCCCGGCGATGGACACCTTGCCGGCACCGACAAAGCTGTCGAGCCCCGCATCCAAGTCACCGAAGAAGCGGGCACGGCCACCGCACTGGGCCACGCACTGGGGCAGCTCGCCCTGGGCGATCTTCTGCTCGCAGAGGGTGCACTTCTCCACCACGCGCTCGGTCTCATTCAGGTAGCGCACGCCGTAGGGGCACGCCATCGCGCAGAACTGGCAGCCGATGCACTTCTCCTTGTCGATCTGCACCGTGCCGTCGGGCAGCTTGTGAGAGGCACCGGTGGGACACACCGCCACGCAGGCGGGGTTCTCGCAGTGCTGGCACGTCACCGGCAGAAAGTACGTGTACACGTCGGGAAACTGGGCCCCTTCCCCATCGGGAAACGGCCCAATGCGCAGGACTTTGTTCCAGAAGGAACCGATCTCCACGCCATTGACGACCTTGCACGCCACGCTGCAGCCGAGGCAGCCCACGCAGCGGTTCAGGTCGGTGAGGATCGCGTATTGGGTCATGGCTTACTCCTCCCCCTCAAAGCTCAGCTTCGCCCACTCCTTCAGGCGCGGGTCGGTGGCGTCGTGAATGATCTCGGTGCCGTCGTTGCCGCAGGGACACGGATTGCCGAACGGCGAGTTCTCGGGCGTAGCCTTGTAGATCTTCACCGGATACGAACGCAAATATGAGGCGCCGCAATGCCGATCGCGCAGATCGCGCGACACCAGGCAGTTCACACCGGACAGCTCGAAACCGTGACCCGATTGGTTCAGCTCGGGATACCACCATTGATGCTCGCAGTTGATGACGCCCGGCTCGATGCCCGCGTAAATGTCGGCCACCTGGCGGATCTTGCCGTTCTCGTTCTCGATCCACACCCAGTCGCCCTGCTTGATGCCGTACTTCGCGGCATCGTCGGGGTGAATCTCCATACGCGGCACGGGCCACTGCTCGCGGCACCACGGCAGCTGGCGATGCTCGGAATGGAAGTACACGGGAATGCGGCGGCCAGTGTTGCAGATGAGCGGATACTCCTCTTCCAGCTCGGGATGCTCGGTACGGGAAAGCGGCGCCTCGGCGTAGTTCGGCAGGATGTCGTCGGGGTTCTCGGGGAAGAACGTCTCCATGACCGTGCTCCACAGCTCCATCTTGCCCGTGGGCGTTTGCATGCCCGGCTTCATATCGGGACGCAGCATGCCCAGCTGGTAGCGACGATAGAAGCCCCAGGTGCCCTTCCATTCCGCAGGCAAGACCTTGCAGTCCCACCAACCGTTCTCCTGGAACTCGTCCACCATCTGCTGCCAGGTGAGGCCCGAACCCTTCACGTAGTCGTCGCAGTACTCTTCCTCGGTAGGCCACGGATTGTCGGGGTCGGCCGAGAAGGGCACGCCCATGGCCTTGTACAAGTTGATGTTGAAGTTCAGGTCGTACTCGACCTCGCCGGGACGCTCGACGCACTGCACGTTCAAGCCGAGACCGCCCGAAGCACCCTGCGAGGGACGCGTGGCGTTCGCCTCGATCCAATGCGCGCAGGGAACGAGCAGGTCGGCGCGATCGGAAAGCGGCGTGTGCCAGAAATCGATGCATACGAAGAAGTCGAGGTCCTTGAACGACTCCCAGTTGTACAGGGAGTTGCCCATGTTCATGAAGTCACCGGACTGAGCGATGCCGGCCACGATCGGGTAGGGGTCGCCCGTCTGCATCTGCTCGTAGCAGGCGTTGGCGTCGGCCCAGTACTGCCACCACTTCAAAACAGGGAACTCATCAATGCCGGCGAGCTTGTCCAGCGTTGCCTCGTCCGGATCGGGCGCACCGCCCATGTTGGTGTTGCCAGCGAAGTTCACCTGAACCGGCGTCAGGAAGCTCGTGGTGCCGCCACGGTTGCCACCGGGGGTGTCCCAGTTGCCCGTGATGCCCACCAGCGCGTCGAGCGCGCGGGAATTCTGGATAGCGTTGCAACCGTGCTCGATGGCGAGCATGTAGCCGATGCCGCCGTTGCCGTAACCGGTCTCAGGACGCAGGCGCGTGGCGTAGGTCACCGCCGCTTCCTCAATCTGCTCGGCGGGAATGTGCGTGATGACAGACGCCTTGTCGGGAGCGTACTCGGCGCAGCGGGCCTTGAAGTGCTCCCAAACCGGCTTGACCTCATGGACGCTGCCATCGGCAAGAGTCACCTTATAGCTTCCCGTCAGGGCCGGGTCGATGGCCACGGCGAACCCGTCCTCCTCGGTAAAGCCCGTCTGATCGGGCACCCATCCTTGGGCCACACCGGGGAACAGGTTGTTCTGCTGGGCCTCCTTGCCGCGCACCATGCCCTGCTCCATGGACCACGTTTCGCCCTCCCACAGCATCGTCTCGGCGTCGAAGTAGGTGAGGCGGTTTGCCAGGGTGTCCCAGCACATTAGCTTTGAGGGGCTGCCGTCGGGCTTGAGGTCGGACTCAGTCAGAAGGCGCGTCATAGTCTGGAAGAATCCCGCCCGGAACTTCGCCCCCATCGGGCCGGGCGAGGGTTCCATATCCTCCACTACCAAAAACGGCGCATCGGTCCATTTCTTCACGAACAGCTCGTCGAAGAGATTCTTCTCGATGATGACGTGCATCCACGAAAGCGCCAGCGCGCCGTCGGTCTGCGGATAGAGCGGCTGCCAGATGTCCGACTCCTTGCCCAGGTTCGTCAGACGCGGATCCACCGTGATGAACTTCTGGGCGTGCATAGCCGTATCGACCGTCATGCGGCACGAGTCGTCATAGTTCGACAACTCGGTTCCGCTGCCCCAGCGCACCATCACTTCGGGCTGGTCGACCGTAGCCTGCCAGCTGAAAGCATAGGCCGACTGCATGAGCGTGCCAAAATGGCGCGGGCCCTTGCACACCTGATAAGGAGTCACGCGATTGGGACTCTGGAACAACGCTGGAAACGTGCCATAGGCGCCCATGCACCAGCAACGACTCGTACCCGACATCATCATGATGGAAGGGCCGCCGTACTTGGCAATGATCTCGTTGTACTTCTCGCCCATGGTGGCGTAGGCCTCATCCCAGCTGATACGCGCCCAACCCGGATCGTCGGCATCCTTGGGGTTGGTGCGCTTCAAGGGGTACAGCACGCGGTCGGGATGATAGGCCGCCTGGATGGACGACTGCGACTTAGCGCAGCAGTTGCCGCCCGAGGTGAAGCAGCTGGTGTCGCCCTCCACCTTCACGGCGCGGCCGTCCTCCACGGTCACCCACACGCCGCACTCCATCTTGCCGCAGCCGCGGCAGCAGGTGCGAATGCGCTTGACGTCCTTTTCAGGCGATGGTACCGGCTCGGTATCGGCGAAAGCCGCTGGGGCGTTTGTCAGCGTCGCTCCCGCAAGGGCCGTTGCCGCCGACAACTTCGCGAAAGAGCGCCGTGACAGGACTCTCCTGGTCATAGGACCTCCTCCTCTTCTCTGTCCGTCCCCGCCTCGCGCGGGGGTCTGCGCTCATTGTAGGAGGGAAGCCCCCGGAATCAGGCGGTCTTATGCGCCCGCCTGATTCCCTTTTGTCGCATGATTCCCTTTCGCTTTCTGATTCGGAAAACGATGCCGTGATTCCTTTTTTGAATCGCAGAACGCAGCCACGGCAAAGCCTCCGAAAGGCGCAGGCCACCAACTTCGCGCTATAATCAGAAAAACCAAAAGGGCGAGGGGGCGGAAAGCCATGCACATCGAGTACTACGCAGAGTTCATCGTGCTGACTGAGGAACTGAATTTCCATACGGCTGCCGAGCGGCTCCACATCTCCCAATCAGCGCTCAGCAAGCACATCGCCGAGCTTGAACGTCATCATCACGTGCAGCTTCTCGAACGCGACCGCTCCTCGGTACGCCTGACGGCCAAGGGGGCGGTGTTCCTCGAACAGGCTGCGAAGATCAGCGACTTGCACGCAGAGCTCGTCCGCCTCTTCGATACGAGCGGCGACGCCGACCGGCCACTCTACATCGCCGGTGTCATGGACAACCCCATCGATTATCCGCTCGTGTCACGCTCCTTCGACCATTGCCGGGAAAACGGGCTCGATCGGCTTCCGGTCTTTCTGCCCTGCGAGTCCGTTTCAATCGAGGACCAGGCGGATCTGCTGCGCCGGGGCGAGGCCGATTGCTCGCTTATTTTCACCTCCGAGCATCTTGTCGATTCCTTAGCTGAACAGGGCGAGTTCGCCACTCGAAAGATCTACCGTATCCCCATGGACGCAGTCGTAAGCACCGATCATCCCCTCGCGAAACACGCTTCCCTATCTCTCGAGGATCTCGCGAACGAAACCATAATACGGCCCGTAGGGCCCCGTTTCACCACCGTCTGCGAGGCATTCGACGAGCAGCTTGTCTTCGCGGGCGTCAATGCAAGCAGAAAGCTCATAACCGCTGCCTCTTCCTACGATCAAGTAACCGCCGATCCAAAAGGCGCCATATTGCCCGTGCAAAGAACATCTCGTTTTGCTGCGCCCATGCAGAACAGCAACGCCGTGCGCATTCCCATCAAAGATGATCGCTTGGCTCTGCAGCTTACCGCTATTTATCCAATCGGTATGCTATCAAGAAAACTGGAAGTCTTTTTCGACAGCTTGGAAAAAACCTACCGCGAAGGCTACGAAGCGTAGCGACCGCAGCGGTGAAGTAAGCAGCGGCGCAGCAAGCGCGAGGGAACCCCCGCGGGGGCCGATTCGCTGCTTGCAAGGGGGTTTGGGGATGCGAACCGGGCCCCGTCCCATGGCGGAAGAGAGGCCCGCGGCCGAAGTGGACCCCATGGCGGCAGCGGAGCCGGGGCGGAAGAGGATCCCAAAGCAGGAAGAGATCGCCATGGCGGAAAGGGATCCCATGACAGGAAGGGATCGCCAGGACGGAAGAGAATCCCGTGGCGGAAAGGAATCGTCACCAGATCATTTGCTGGCCTGTCTTGTCCCATGCTCCGCCAGGTCAATCAGTCGCCTGACCAGTCGATCCGCCGGGCCAATTGCTGCTCTATCTTGATAAGATAGCCCACCGACCAGGTTGCTCGCTGGCATATTTGGAAGAAGCCCGAGATGGAGCTGCGATTGCACGCCCACGACCTTCCCTACCCGTACAATCGGAGCCTCGTCTCGCAGAAATCCCGCTTGTGGCAGTGATTGACTGCTTGACATCTCTTCCACCCGCACAATCGCAGGCCCATCTCGCAGAAATCCGAGATGAGGCCCCGATTGACCTGTTTTGCGGTGCGAATCGGGCTGGAAATCCGAGATAGTCGTGCATTTGATCGACTATCTCGCACCGCACCCGTGCAATCCGGGCCCCAAGTCGGATTTCTGCGAGATGGGGCCGCGATTGCACGGGTTGGGCGGGTCGATCTTCCAGATGAGCCTCCGATTGCACGGGTCGCCGACGGGGAGAGCGCAGCGGATGCAAGAAGGAAGTTGGCGAATGCGGGGGATCGGCGGATGGGGGGGCGCCGGCAAAGAAGGAGGTCGACGACCGCAGGAGAGTCAGCGGCGGGAAACGGCGAATAACCTCGTGCGCTTTCGCGCTAACGCCCCCTACCTCTCGTAGACGTTGGGGACGCCGAGGAGGTCGCTCATGGCGTTCACGATGGACTTCGGGTCGTTCACCTTGCGCTTGCGGGGCTTCATGGGAATGCGCTCCGAGCGGCCGCGCTTGGTCACGTCCGTGGCGAACACGTCGGTCGAAAGCGTAAGCGCGCCCGTGGGGCAGATATCCTCGCAGCAATGACACTGCACGCAGCGGCCCGTGTAGTGGTCAATGCCGAAGGGCTTGCCGGTCTCGGCGGCGGTGGCGGCGTCGCCGAACTTGCGGATGGCCTCGGTGGGGCAGAACGTGGCGCACATCTGGCAGGAGGTGCACTTCTCGCCGTCGATGATGACGTGGCCGAACAAGCGCGTGTCGATCATGATGTCCTCGGGCTCGCGCAGGTTGCTGAGGGCCAGAAGCAGCCGCCCACGCCTCTCAGGCAGGAAGTGAGGCAGCGTGCCATCCTCGGCCACTTTCGCGAACTTGGGCTCCTCTTCTTCCTCGACGCCCAGCTTCTCGCGCACCACGTGCTCGGCAGTGATGGCGGCCGCGGCCCGGGCCTCGTCGCGCATAGACGAGAAGAACCCGCGGCGGCCCGTGTCGAACTCCGCCGGCTCCGAGCGGCGCACGGATCGGGGCAGCTTCGTCGTGAGCTTCACCGACACGTCGCTCCCCCAGGTCTCCAGCAGCAGCGCGGCGGTGTCGCGCACCAGTTGAGCCGCGCGGTCAGGCGCAGCGCCCACCGTCTCGGCAATCTCCGCGGCCTCCGTGGCCTCGGCATTACCCTCTGCCGTCGTCCCTTCGCCGGAGCCGGCACCTGCGACCGAGCCTTCCGCAGGCCCGGCCACCAGCGCGACAGACGTCGCGCCGCCCGCAGCGAGCACGGCAATGAGGCTCTCGTCCACCCGACCCAGGCTCTTCACCACGACCACCTTCGCCGGGTCGTACTTGCCCTCGGCCACCGCTTGCATAGCAGCATCCATGATGACCGCCGCGCCGTCGTTGGCCTGCATGGCCGCCACGGCCGCGCGCAAAAGCTCCTTGTCGTCGGGCTTCTTCGACTCCAACGCCGCCGTAGGACACACGGTGGCGCAGGTGCCGCACCCGACGCAGTGCTCCGGGGCCACGGCCAGATCGTTACCTTCCACGAGAATGGCACCCGTAGGACACGCCTCGGCGCAGCGACGGCAGGAAGCGTTGCGATTGCGCACCACCACGCACCGGCTCGGCTGCACGGCCAGCGACTGGCTCTCAAGCTTCTCGAAAAGTCCCAGAATGTTGTCCATGGATATCCTCCCTCTGTGGGTTAATTGGCACAACGAAATACGGCTGCCTCCAAGGGGCTAGCCGCGTCGCTCCTCGATATCCATGTCAAAGAACAAAGAGGGCCGAATCGTTGCGGTCATGGTGGTTCCTTCCACAAATCATCGTCCCCAAACCCACTGCTCAGTATGGCGAAAACACCCCGCTCTGTCAACGGGAAGGCGGCGCAAAGTCGGCACGGCAAAGCGGCTTCCTGCGGCTCTCGCATCCTACCGCCAGCCCACTGTCAGGACCGACGTCTCCGGAGACGATTCGGAAATCTCCCAGCACACCGACGTCGTCGCCTCAAGCAGGGCGGCGTCGTGGGACACGAGCAGCAAGGCGCCGGGGAAGGCGGCCAGAAGACGCTCCAAGGCCTCGACGGAATGGAGATCCAGGTAGTTGGAAGGCTCGTCCATGATGATGAGCTCCGGTTCATCGAGTATCCCGAGGCCGAGCATGAGCTTACGCATCTCGCCCGGACTCGTTTGCTCGCCTTCCACCAAGCGCTCGGGATCGGAATTGAGCGCCGCGGCCACCGCCAGCACCCGCCCCCGACTACGCGAATCGAGGGAGGCCAATCGAGAAAGCGCGTCGCGGCACTGCTCGGCGGTGGGCTCCTGCGGGATGACGAGCACCCGCGCGGTCGGGTCGATCCGCCGCGCCACCTCACTCACCAACGTGGTCTTCCCGGCACCGTTGGGGCCGGTCAGGGCGATATGATCGGTGTTCCCGATGGAAAGCGGAGGCACGAGAAGCTGACGCTCCCCCAGAGCCAGCGTCATTTCCGGCTGGCGGTAAAGAACCTTGCGCGCACTCGGCTCGGCGCGCATCCACAAATCGCCGTCGTAGCGCTTTTCCACCTTCACCTGCGCCAGCGTCTCCTCGGCACGAGAGAGGCGGCTCTCCATACGGGAGCTGAGCTTGCCGGCCACGCCATCCTTTCCCGTGTAGACGGCCAGCTTGACGCGTTCTCTCCCGCTATGATCCTTCGGGTCGAGGTTGCGGCAGCTGCGCATGCCGGCCGCGCGCGAGGCCTCCTCCCGACGGCGCTGGGCCTCCCCTGCGAGACGTTTTTTCTCGCGCCTCGCCTGTTCGCGCTGGCGAAGGGCCGTTCCCCGTTCGAGTTCCTCCTGACGGCGCCCTCGGCTGTAGCCGCCGGTCCGCACCGTCAAACGACCCTCTGCCATGAACAGGCACTGCACGCAGAGGGCATCGAGCAGGGCGCGATCGTGGGAGATCAGCAGGCCCACGCCCTTGAAACGTGCGAGAGCCGCCGTGATTGCCTCACGCGTCGGGGCATCAACGTGGTTGGTGGGCTCGTCCATAACAAGGAAATCGGGACGCTGCCAGAGCGCGCAAGCCACTTGCAGCCGCTTTTGCTGGCCGCAGGACAAGGTGTCGTAGCGCCACGGCCAATCGTCTTCCACGCCTAAATCACGGCGAAGGGCCACGGCGTCGCGGTCGTAGGCGGCCGCGAAATCATAGAGCGCGTCCGGTTCCGCACTCGCGTCCTGCTCGCAGTAGACGCTGAACAGGTGCGGCGCCACCGTGCCCCTATCGGGAGTAAGCCGCCCGCATGCAATGCGCGCGAGGGTCGATTTGCCGCATCCGTTGTCGCCCACCAGCCCCGTCCAGCCCCAGGGCAGCGTGGCCGACACATCGCGCAACACGGGATTGACGCACGAAGGATAGGCGTAGGCAAGATGCTGAAGCGATAGTTGCATGAGAACCTCCTTGCAAGGAGGCCATGCGCTGGTGCGCAGGAAAAGACAGAGCTAACGATGCGGCACCCGCGAGCATGGCCGTAGAGTCATACCGATAAGGGGCGCCCGAAGGGGCATCGTTAGTTCTTCATGCACCGAATCCTCTCTCGTGCCGGCGCTTGCCAAAGGCTCCGGCGAAACAGTGCCCCTATTTTGGCGAGGGCGCACCGCTTTGTCAAGGTGGAAGCATGCGGCAATGCGCAGGGTTCGAAATGCCGCGGCGAGATTTCCTCTTGACGGCTGTGTATAGGTGTGTATATACTGTGCATGTAGGGTATATACACTATTCACGCCCTCGCCGTGCCCGGGACGCCGGGGCGGCGAGGGCCGAAACCAGGACGGCACATCGCCGCACCTTCGACGATCGTCCCAAGGACGAGCGCTGCCGGGGCTCGCGATACGCCGTCTGCGAAAGAGGCACCTTGGACATCATTATTTCAAACGGAAGCAGCGAGCCCATCTACGAGCAGATCACGCGTCAGATCAAGGCGGCCATCATGGCCGGAGAGCTGGCCGAGGGCGACCCCCTTCCCTCCATCCGCGCCCTGGCGAACGATTTGCGCATCAGCGTCATCACCACCAAGCGGGCCTACGCGGAGCTGGAGGAGGCCGGCTTTATCGACACCGTGCAGGGCAAGGGTTCCTTCGTCGCCGGAGGAAACCTGGAGCTTCTGCGCGAGGAGCGGCTGCGCCAGGTGGAGGGGCACCTCGCCCGCGCCGTGGCCGAAGCGGAAAACGCCGGCGTCGACGCCGCCGATCTGCACGCCATGCTGGACGTGCTGCTGGAAGAGGAGTGACCTGCGCTGCCACCGCCCGTAGGGGGCGACCTTGGTCGCCCCTCCGCAAGTGAGACCGCCTTACTTGCGGAGGGCTGACCGAGGTCAGCCCCTACGGAAGGGCCGCGCAGAGAGCGAAAGAAGGACGATATGACCTACCTTTTGGAGATAAACAACCTGGGCAAGCGCTACGATGACTTCGAGCTTTCCGGCGTGAGCCTGGCCGTGGAACCGGGCTGCGTCGTCGGCTTCATCGGATCGAACGGCGCCGGCAAGACCACCACTATCAAGGCAGTCCTCGGCATCATCGCCGCAGACGCAGGCACCGTGCGCCTGTTTGGGCAGCCCGTCACCTGCGGCAGCGCCGAGATGGACGCAATCAAATCCCGCATCGGCATCGTGCTGGACACCTGCGCCTTCCCCGACACCTGCCGCGTGTGCGATGTGGGCGCCATCGGGCGGGCAGCCTACCGCGAATGGGACGCCGCCCAGTTCGCCGCCTTGTGCGACCGCTTCAGCCTGGCCCCAAAAAAGAAGGTGAGCGAGCTTTCGCGCGGCATGGGCATGAAGCTGACGCTGGCCTTCGCGCTCTCGCACAACCCGGAGCTGCTCGTGCTGGACGAGGCCACCGCCGGGCTCGACCCCATCGCCCGCGACGAGGTGCTCGACCTGCTGCGCGACTTCATGGCCGAGGGCGACCGCGGCATCCTCATGTCCACCCACATCACCTCCGACTTGGAAAAGATCGCCGACGAGGTCGTCTGCGTCGATGCCGGCCGCATCGTGTTTACGGCCCCCAAGGATGCCATCACCGACGAGGCCGGCGTGGCCCGCTGCCGCGCCGCCGACGTGACCGCCATTCTGGACGCCGGCTTCTTCGCCCCCGGCGAGGCCCGCATCCTGCGCCACGACTACGGCTGCGACGTGCTCGCCCCCGACCGCTTCGCCTTCGCCCGCGCCTTCCCCGACATCCCCGTGGACAAGGCCACCATTGAAGATTACATGACCCTCACTTTGAAGGGAGAATCACGATGAAAGCCATGATTGTTTCCGACTTCGCCGTCCTGCGGAGCGTTCTTTTGCAGCTGCTCGGCATCTGCCTCGTCATCGCCCTATTCATGGGATATGTCATGGGCGCGGTGGGCACTGCGGCCGCTATTGCCGCCATGGTTCCCTTCACGGGTCTGTTCAGCCTCGCCGCCTACGACGAGCAGAACAACTGGGAGCGCTTCCGTCTCACCTTGCCCCTCACTCGCCGCCAAGTGGTGTTCGGACGCTACGCCTCCATCGCCCTTCTCACGGTGGGATCCCTAGCCTTGGCTCTCGTGCTGGGCCTGGGAATTGCGGCCCTGGCGGGGCTCCTGCCGGCGGAGTGGCTGCCCGAGAGCCTCTCGCCGTCTGAAAACACTCCTGAAATGATCGTAGGATCCACCGTAGGCGGCGTGTCCGTCGTCGCCATCGCCATGGCAGTGGCGATGCCCGTCATCACGCGCTTCGGAATGACGAAGGCCGCCCGCATCGTTCCTATTATCGTGGTTCTCATCGTCGCCTTCGCTGTCGCCTTCTTCGGCAACGGCGTCCAGCTCACCGGCGTGCTCGCCGACCTCGTGCAGTGGCTCGACACCGGCAACAACTACCTCTTCCTCGCCGCCGCCCTGGCGGTCGTCGTCGCCCTCATCTACGTGGCCAGCGCGTTTGTCGCCGCCAAGCTCTACGAGAAGCGCGAGTTCTAGCCTCAGAAGCCCGAGGCGCCTTCCGTGCGCAAAAAAGTGCGATTGTGCGAGTCCTAGCCCCCTTTTTCGGGGTGTCGCGCAGAGAAAAGTGCGATCGTGCGAGCTTGAAACGCGCACGATCGCACTTTTTTGCGCACTAACTCGGCAATCGCCGTCGAGAGGCCTTGGAAACCTTGTGAAGGCCTTGCTTTGGTCTGATTTCGGACTATACTAGCAAACTCGTTAGTCCGAAATCAGACCAATCGCATTTTGAGGTACAGAAAGCCCATGAACGCCGACAAGATCGCACTCAACGAAAACACCGCGCTCGACGAGAAAAGCCAAATCGCGGAGACAATCCGCGCCATCGATGATTTCTACCGCCAAGCTGACGAGTTGTATCGCCAAACCGCGTGGCGCATGGGACTCCCTGATTGCGCCTTCGATATCGTGTACGCGCTCGTCAACGAAGATGGGCTCACGCAGAAGCAGTTGTGCGAGCTCGGATTCTCTTCGAAGCAAACGGTGCACTCGTCTATCAAGCGCATGGTCGACAAAGGCGTAGTCGAGCTGCGAGGAAGCACGCCCCGCACTCAACGCGTTTATCTGACTGGTTACGGGAGAAAGCAGTACGAAGCCCACATTCAAGCCGTACTGGCCGCCGAGCATGAAGCCGTCGCAATCTTCACCGATGAAGAGCAGCGCCAACTTACCAGCGCCATGAAGCGCTACATCAACGCGCTGAACGAAAACCTCTCGGCTCTCACCTTCCACTAGAGACGCCCGCTTTCCTTGCTTGTTCTGCCCTCTTTTCTCCGAAAGGTTTCCCCATGTCAGTCGATATGTCCAAACATTTCTCCACCAGCGCCCTCATACGGTTCACGCTGCCCACCATCGCCATGATGATCTTCACCTCGTGCTACACCATCGTGGACGGGTTCTTCGTGTCGAACTACGCCGGCAAAACGGCGCTCGCCGCCGTGAACCTGATCTTCCCCGCCGTCATGATTTTGGCCTCCGTGGGCATGATGATCGGCACCGGGGGCAGTGCCCTTGTGGCCAAGACCTTGGGCGAGGGCGACCGGCCCCGAGCGCGGCGCCATTTCTCGCTGCTCATCATCTTCGCCTTCGTCGTGGGCTCGGTGCTCTCCCTTGGCGGCTGGTTCTTCATGGAGCCCACGGCCACCATGCTCGGCGCCACGCCGGGAAGCCAGATGCACCACGACGCCGCGCTTTACGGCCGCATGATGATGATCTCGCTGCCGTTCTTCATCTTGCAGTACGCCTTCCAGAGCTTCTTCGTCACGGCGGGCAAGCCCAAGTACGGCTTTCTGGTCATCGTGGCGGCCGGCGTGGCGAACATCCTTTTGGACTTCCTGTTCGTCGGCGTGTTCGGCTGGGGGCTTCCCGGTGCGGCGCTCGCCACGAACATCGGTGAACTCATCGGCGGCGGCATTCCGCTCGTCTACTTCGCCCGCAAGCGCTCGACGCACCTGTACTTCGTGCGGCCGCATCTGCGCTGGCCCGTCATCGGGAAGGCCTGCGCCAACGGCTCGTCGGAAATGGTCACCAACATCGCCATGAGCCTCGTGGGCATCCTATACAACTGGCAGCTTCTGCGCTTCATCGGCGAGGACGGCGTGGCGGCCTACGGCGTCATCATGTACACCGTGATGATCTTCTCGGCCGTGTTCATGGGCTACTCCGTGGGCACTTCCCCGCTCATGAGCTTCCAGTACGGCGCCCAGAACCATACTGAAATGCGCTCGCTTCTGTGGAAGAGCCTCGGGATCATCGGCGTGGCGAGCATCGTCATGTTCCTGCTCGGCCAGTGGCTCGCCGCCCCGCTTTCGGCTATCTTCGTCAGCTACGACGCGGCCCTGCTGGAACTCACCGTGAGCGCTTACAAGCTGTACGCCCTGTGCTTTCTGTTCATGGGATTCGCCATGTACGCCTCGGCGTTCTTCACGGCGCTCAACAACGGGCTCGTCTCGGCCGTCATCTCGTTTCTGCGCACGCTGGTGTTCCAGGTGGCGGCCGTCATCGTGCTGCCGATGCTGTTCGGCATCGATGGCATCTGGCTCTCGGTCACGGTGGGCGACGGGCTCACGTGCCTAGTGGCCGCCACGTTCATGATCGCCCTGTCGGGCCGCTACGGCTACCGCAAAGGCGGCCTGAGCCCGAAGGTGAAAGCGAAGGCAGAAAACGGGGACTAGGCCACGTTTTCTGCATCGTAGTCAACTTATCTGCATCATTTCGGCACCCCTTGATGCAGAAACCAAGTTTACTCGGGCGGGTGGGGGACGCAGCGCACCCTCATCCGCCTTGCTTGATGTCGCAGCACCTCCTACACAGCGTCGGCGCGTAGGGCCTCTACCACGTTGTCGGCGCGGCAGCGGTGCATGCCGTAGGCCACCGATGCGCCCACGGCGACCACGGTCATGGCGGCGGCCAGGGCCACGTAGCTCCAGGGCAACGTGAAGGCGAGCCCCGTCATAGAGCCGGAGATCACCTGCCACAGCAGGAAGGACACGAGCAGCGACAGCAGCACGCCGGGCACAAGACCGCGGATGCACCAGGCGACGCATTCCTCGGCCACCATGGCGCGGAACTGTCGGTTCGAAAGGCCCACCGACTTCATGACGGCGAACTCGCGGCGGCGCAGGATGAGGCTGTTGGTCACCGTGTTGAACACGTTGGCCATGGCGATGAGCGCCAGAATCACAGCGAACAGCAGGCAGAACACGTTCACCACCGTGGCGATCATTTGGTTGGAATCGCGCTGCTCGATGTAGTCGTTGAAGGAGTAGAACGCCAGCCCGTAGGGGCTCTTGTCGTGGAAGTACGCGCTGCCGGCCGTCGCCAGCTCCTCGGCAAGCGCGCCATGATCGCCATCGGCCGAGTCGAAATAGCTATAGAAGATGGGGGACGTGCTGCCGAAACCCTGGTAAGCCGCCATGGACTCGGGCACGATGAGCTGCAGGCCCTCCCCACGGGCACTGGCGATGGCAGGCGCCTCCTCGGCCAGGGCAACAACCTCGACGGAGACCGTCTGCACCTCCGCCTCCTCCAGAGGGAACCATTCGACCCCGTCGTCATCGCCTTCAAGGTAGGGCTGGAAGGCGAAGGCCTCAGCATTGCCCTCTCCGGATGTTGCGCCGACGCCGATGCCCGCCGCCGGCTCGCCGTGATAGGTCACCGCCGTAAGGGCCTCCAAAGTGCCCGGCTCTCGCAGCACGTTGAGCAACTGGTAGACGCTGCCATTGTTGCCGTAGCCCTGGGCCAGGACGATGGCCCGCAGGTGAGCCGGATCGCGAAAGTCGGCGGGGTCAAGCCCCAAGCTCTTCGCGTAGTCGTCGAAGGCGGCGTCGTCGAGGTAGGCTACCGACCCCACGGTGCCGACGCGGCCGTCGGCCATCTTGCCGCCCATGCCGTTCTCCTGATCGACGAGGGCCTCCCCTGCCATGGCCTCGGGCAGCATGGCGTACAGCCCCGTCCCCATTTTCCAACCCACAGGCTGGGCGCCTGCCACCTGGGAGAGGTCTTGGAAGGCGCCGGCGAACACCTTGGCCTGCGAGGCGAACAGCTCGTTGTTCGCGGCCGCCACCGCCTCCGGCGTCGTGGGAGCGGCGGGCTGGGTCGCAGCGGCGTCGGGAGTCGCAGCGCCCTCAGCGCCCGTCGCGCTGCCATCACTGACTTGCGCGTTCCCGTCGACCGTACCCGCGTCCTGCGGCGTCTCCGCATCGAGCTGGGCCATGACGCCCACCTCGCCGGCCATCTCGCCGCCGCCGGTCACCACGTCGGTCAGGGTGCCGAGGAACACATTCAGCGAGCCGGCGGTCATGAGCAGCACGATGGCCAGCGCCAGCGACACCGAGGCCGCCCGGCCCTTCCCCGTGCCGCGCTTGCGGTTGATGCGCGCCAGCATGCCGCCGACGCCGAGCACGCACCCGGCCGCCCCGCGCGCCTTCCACAGCGACGAGGCCCCCGTGCACTTCGCGGCCCGCGCCGCCCCACGCTTGGAAACGCGGCTGCCGCTGGCGGCCCGCAGCGAGTCGATGATGTTCGTACGGCTCGCCCGCTTTGCCGGAATCCACACGGACACGAGCACCGTGACGAACGTGAGCACCGAGGCCGCCGCCAACACCCAGCCGTTCACGGCCACGCGGAAAGCCACTTCCCCCGAGCCGGCCAGCTGGGAGATGGCCGGCCCAAGCGCCGCGAAAGTGGCAGCGCACCCGGCAAGACCGATGAGAAGCCCACAGGGGATGCCGATGACGGCCACGATGGCCCCTTCCAGCACCACGGCCCGGCGCAGCTGCCGGCGCGAGGCGCCCACCGAGGACAGAAGCCCAAACTGCTTGATGCGCTCGGCCACCGAGATGTTGAAGGCGTTGAAGATGAGCGAAACGCACGCCACGACGATGACCGCCGCCAGCACCACGACCAGGCCGTAGAACGTCGCCCAAATGGAGGAGTCGCTGGAAACGCCCATGTAGCGCAGCATGGCCGTGTGGAGCACCACATGCTCGTCGGGGAACAGCGCCTCTGCGGCTTCTTCCACCTGCTGGGTGTTGGCCACGTCGTTCAACGTGAAGAACACGTCGGTAAAGGCGTCGGGCGCGGCGCCCCCGGCGGTCACGCCCACCATGCCTGCCGCCGTGGAAAGGGCGTAGCCCGGACGATCGTAAAAGCCCACCACGGTATAGGTGCTCTCCTCGGTGTTCGTGATATCCTCGTTGAAGATGCCGCCGTCGATGTCCGCCTCCAGCACGCCCATGGAGGAGTTGAGCGGTGTGCCGTCGGTGATCTCGCTCTCGTGGGCCTCCCCCTGCACGCCCCACGAGGCGGTCATGGTGCCCGCGGACATGGATCCCTCCTCGCCCGGGGCGAGTCGGGCCACCCGCTGGCCCACGTCGAAGGTGACCGTATCGCCGAGGTTCACCCCGCCGTAGTCGTTCCACGTGGAGAAGAGCATGATCTCGTGGTCGTTCTCGGGCAGGCGTCCCTCGCTGGGCGCGATGCCGCAGATGTCGCCCACATCGCCTTCGATGGAGCGAATGGCCAGGTAGGTTCCCTGGGTATTCTGCTGATCGGCGGTCAACTTGGCGAAGCCTACATCGCGCATAATCGCCGTGCCGGCCACCTGCGGGTCGGCTTGAGCGTCGGCGATCTTCTCGTCAAGCGCCGAGCTGCCATCGGCTTCCACGCAGGCCATCCACGTGCCGGCCAGGTGCGCCTCGGAACGATAGAGATAGTCGTTCAGCGACACATAGGTGGTGAGCACCGCCGTGAGCAGGGCGGCGGCCAAGGCCACGCCGGCGATGGTCACGAGCGTGCGCACCTTGTTGGCGCGCAGGCTCTTTACGGTGAAGTTCGTCGTGGCGTTCATCGGCGGATCCTCTCGTCGCGCACGATGCGGCCGTCCTCCACGGCGATGATGCGATCGGCGGCCAGCGCGATCTCCTCGTCGTGGGTGATGACGATCATGGTCTGGCCGAACTCGCGGTTGGAATCGCGCAGAAGCTGCATGATCTCGCAGCTGTTGCGGGTGTCCAGATTGCCCGTGGGCTCGTCGGCCAGCACTACCGCCGGCGCGCTCATGAGGGCGCGACCGATGGCCACGCGCTGCTGCTGGCCGCCGGAGAGCTGGCTGGGCAGATGCCCCTCGCGGCCGGCGAGTCCCAACCTTTGCACGAGGCCTTGCAGGCGGCCCGCGTTCACCGTGCGGCCGTCCAAGGCCACGGGCAGCGTCATGTTCTCCACCACGTTCAGCACCGGCACCAGGTTGTAGAACTGGTACACCAGCCCCACCTCGCGGCGGCGGAACACCGCCAGCTCCTCGTCGGAGCGCGCGTACACGTCGGCGCCGTTCAACAGCACGTGCCCGGAGGTGGGCCGGTCCACGCCGCCGATGAGGTGCAGCAGGGTGGACTTGCCCGAGCCCGACGATCCCACGATGGCCACGAACTCGCCCTCTTCCACGCTGAAGGACACGTCATCCAACGCGCGCGTGGCCGCCTCGCCCTCTCCGTAGATCTTCGTCAAGTGGCTGATCGTCAAAATATCCATGCCAGATGCCTTTCTTCTCCTGGTTTCCCAATCTACGGAACAAGTATGGCGGCCGCCCCTTGCCGCCCTATAACGCGCCCATTACGATAGCGTAAGAATAGGCGCAGGGCGCAACGCAACCCGAAAAAGACCCTCAGGATGTCTGAGGGTCTTCTTGGGAGGGCAAGATTGCGGACGAACTAGGCGACAAGGCCGTCGATGTGAGACATCATCTCCTTCGCGCCCAGCACACCAGAGCTCATGCTTAGGCCACAAGCTGCGCCCTTGATGTCATAGTAAGGCCGGCAGAAAGCGCTACCCATATTCACTCCGCCAATATAAAGACCGGGAATGGGTTCTCCGTCTTCATTGAGAGCTACAAGGTGATCGTTGGTGCGAATGCCGCCCAGAGTCGTCCAATACGCAGAGTTGTACTCAAACAGGTAGTAGCCGCAATCCTCCTTGATGGGAGTAAGAAACATGGGGTCTTTGCCGAATTCGGTATCATCGCCGGCAACACACAGCTTATTGTATTCCTCAACCGTTTTCTCCAAGTTTGCAAGACCAAACACTTCGGCCACCTCAGCAATGCTATCGCCCTTGCATGCCCAACCTTGGGAAACGGCCTGTTCGAATTGCCCAGGGGCGTTGGAAAGCACCGGATAGAACATCTCACGACCAAAGTCCCAATCGGGTTCGCCCAGATACTGATATACGCCTATTTGCGTGCAAGCATCGTAGTATTCTCCGTCAACCAAGACATAGTAACGACCCTGAGCCAGGCCAGCCTGCCCGCTGTATACCAGCGGATCGACGGCCAGAAGCTCCTCGTTCATAAAACGGTCGCCAGCACTATCTACCACCAAGCCACCATAGATGGCAAAGCCTAAATTCTCGTTGCTGAGATTCCAATTCTCGTCATACATTGCATTGCCGTGCTTTACGTTGGAGCCGCAGATCTCGTTACCCACCAGCGCGGCAAACTCTTCAGAAACCGCTCCCGCCTCTTGGGCCATGCGGATACCATCACCGGTGTTAGTCGGCGTGCCCATGTTGCACAATGGAATGCCATTGAACAAATCGTGAGTCATTTCTTCGCTGCCGCCGAAGCCGCCCGTAGCTAGGAACACAGCCTTCGTGGCAACCTCGAGAAGCGTGTCGTTGTTTTCAATGGCTCGAAGACCAGCAACTGCCTCACCTTCCATAAGCACCTCAACCGCTTCGCAATTGTAAATGAAAGTGCCACCCATTGACTCGATGGCCTCCACAATGGGATTGATGCGCTCTTCCCCCTCTTCGGTGAAGTTGTGTAGCGGCGCCCACTTGATATCGTCTGCATACTTTGGGTCGCCCGTATAATCGACATATGTGTAGAAACTCAGACCCGCGTCAAGCATATCCTGGACAGCCTCGCTACTATGCTCAAGCAGATTGCGAATGAGCTTCGTGTTGACAGAGCCCTTGGCCCATGTCGTCAGTTGATTGTACACATTAAGCTTTGTGGCCAGAGTAATGCCCGAGGCTTCCTGCACAGCGGTTTCGCAAGCCGCGGGGCCCGAGAGTCGCGCGAAGTTGGAAGAAGCGCAAGAAGCGCCTTTTTCAAGAATCAAAGGCTTCTTGCCGGCTTTGGCCAACGTGTAGGCAGCCAGCAGACCCGCCGCGCCACCACCTGCTACAACCGCGTAGGCTTCCATTTCCTTCGTCTCGTAGTTAGAATAATCGTGCTGATTTACCTCGGCGCCCGTCTCGGAAAGATTTGTTCCAGTTGAGGCCGAAGGCGCACAACCTGCTAAGGCACCAGCGCCAATAACACCTAGCGTCCCGGCGCCCGCGAGCTTAAACAGCCCACGACGCGAAAGCTGCATCGTATTCTCCATGGTGTTCTCCTATCTATGAGCTCATCCACTTCCAGACGAGTTGACATAGGCAGACCATAAAGCTAGCACCTACCGACCGAAACCGCCGTTTCTATTGAAAAAGAGAGTTTCCTGTGAGAGGAACGGTTCATACGAAAGGGTTGAAATTTCGAATTTACCAGGCGTTTCACCTCTGAGAGAAACTTATTGTGGTATATTCTCAACGAGCGAGAGGAGCTCCTGGCGCGTATGCACACCGAGCTTCGTATAAATTCGAGCAATGTGACTCTTAGCGGTACTTGTGCCGATGTAGAGCTCTTCGGCAATAAACGGAGCGCTTCTCCCTGCTGCCAAGAGCTCAAACACCTCTTTCTCTCTGCGGGAAAGATTGGCTGCTTCGCCCAGTTCGTTTATGCGCTTAGTGCGGATGCTTTCCGTGTTAGCCACCGAGGATGAAGGCTCCAGAGAGCACGATGGTTTCGCGGCGTTGCCAGGAGACTGAGCAGAAGCCGGCGTCCCCCAGAATAGCAAATCCAATTCGACACTGTTCAAAAGCCAAAGGCCCACAGCCGTCAAAACCACAATCGCAACTCCCGCAAACAACTTTGAGGAAAGTGCATCCAAAGCGAGTGGATTCACCAAAGCGAGACCGGTGGTTGCGATTGACATGCCGGTAAGAAGTAAAAAGGTGCACCCCAATATACGCAGAGGTGATGTGGTTGCATAGGTGCATAAATCAAGGGCGGCCGCCACAATGCCCACCCAGATAAGCAGACCTGCCACCGCACTAACAGCGAGCGCTATCCCATCCGCTACTGAGCAGACAAGTGCGAGCACGAAAGTTGCGACAATGGCGACAATCGAGAATCGGGCCAAATTCACATGAGAGGGATCATCTCGCCGAAACATGCAGAGCCACAGTATGAGAGCCGTGGCGGCGCAAGCAACAAGAGGGGTGGCGGGATGCGCACTTTCTAAGGGAGCGGTCGAGTAAGTCGCTACGTGACCAGCGGAAGCAACAATGAGTATTCCCAGAATGGTTCGTACGCGAGGTTTAAGCACGCGTTGGATTCGAGGCGCATCGACATCGATAGCTTGTTGCGGCGTTGCCAGAAAAATGCAGGCGGCTATGGCGCATAATCCTGCCGCGAGGTAAAGAACCGTCTCTCCTGAAACTGGAAGGCAGTAACTGAAAGCGGTGCCAAGCAACGTTGCGAAGACGGCGATGACGCGCTGGGCAAAGCCTGATAGGTTCGAGACCGTTTCGAACCACTGCACGCAAATCGCGAACGATCCCAAGGCGAGAAGAAGATAGCCCACCGCTCCCAGCATGAAAGATACAGCGGAAAGTTCGTCCGCTCCGAGAACCAGAAGCGCGCCGACGAATAGCATGCCCACCGCCGCAGGAGCAAGCCACCGATGGCGAGAAAGCAGGCCCAAGCGTGGAGCAATTAAGGCCGCGATTCCACTCACCGCAGCAAGAGCCAACGAAAAAGGCCACACTTCAACAGTAGGATCTCCAGCGAGAAACGTGGCATAGGTGCCAAAGAGCGATAGGCCGCACATGCACAAGGCAATGGCAAGAAAGGCGAGTGCTTCGATACGAATGGGTATCGTGGTCGTGGTCGTAGTCGTGGTCATAATCTGTCCTTCTCATGAAAGAGACTTTGATGCAAGCTCCGGCAACAACTAGCTAGCGCTCGACGATAACCTGCTCCCCAACGCAAGAGACAAACCCCTGCTAGCGAAGAAGATCTGCGAGAACAAATTCTCCTTTCCGTGCATGAGCAAGCGAAGCATAGTCGCGTATGGCTTTGCAGAGAGCATCAATGCTCCAATATTGCTCCAGAAAATCTCGCGACTTCACGTTACCAAGCTTCAGTTTCTGCATGCAGTATTCGCTTAGCCTCATAGCGGATTTAAAGCTCTGGGTATAGCTCGAAAACATACCCTCGCTAACAATGATAAGCATTTCAATTTCAGGATGCGTATAGAAATTAAGAACTGGATAGCGATCACGATAAAGCCGACCCAATGAGAAGTTCTCTCGTCGAGAGTCGAGCACGCGAGCAATGGCAACGGGCCAATCGTAGTCGAAGTTCAGATACTGCGACTGAATCTGCGAGGCACCGCGAGTGCGAGTTATGTCCACAACCGAACTCGCGTCAACAATGAGCTTGCCCGCCTGCAACAACTCTGAGATAAGATACTGCTCGAACGTTCCTTCGCACACGAACAGCAGGTGTGCCTCCTCCGGCAAAGCCAAGCTACTCATGACGGGCGCCTTCAATCACCGATTTGGCAAAGGCCTTAAGGGCAACCACATCGGTAAAGCGTGGCGCAGTACCTTTGATGTAGTTCGAAAGGAATACCTCACTCTTTTTGTTCTCGATACGCTTGATTCGATCGCTATACTTCACAATGCCGGTACGGCCGTCAGCTTCATGCGTGAGAAAATAGACGCAATCCTTGCGGTGAACAGAATCGAGAATCTCTGGATAATGGGTCGTGAAAACAAGCACGGCCCCATGGGGATTTGTGTCTTCGTGAACGAACAGGTCGATAATAACGTTCACAAGCTGCTTATTCAGATGGTTTTCAATCTCGTCCAACAAGAAGTAGCCCCCAAAGGCCAACGCAAACACAGCCGACTGAACAATGCTGAGTCCCCTCAACGTTCCCGAAGAAAGCGCTCGCTCCAGCTCTACGCGAGAGAGGGTAGAAGGTGTTTTGTCTCGACTGAATTTCAGTTCGAAAAGGTTACCATCTTCCAGAGTATTGAGATACTCGATTTCCGGATCGAACGCTCGCAAGATGTCGACGGCATCGGATAGGCTATCGCTGGGAGGCAGCGGCGCATCTCCTGCCACATGGCATCCATAGCACAAGGAATCCTTACGAGAGGTCATGATGCTGACGTTGTCAGCGAGAAACTGTCGGCTTGTTTCGTCGAGCGTGCTACGACGCATTACCTCTTCCGAACGCGCGATAAGGCTGTCCGCACCTTGGATAAGAAGCGATTTCGTGGGAACGCCTCTGAATCGGTAGAGAACCTCTTCGACAAAGGAGAAAGAGCGATTGAGAGAGGCGGTTATGGTGGTATTTTGATAGGCCAATGTGCATTCGAGAACAAGTATCTCCCCTCCCTCCCACAGGACAGCCTTCATGCAAGGAGGAGCAGCAAAAAGATCTTCAACGCCTGCCGCGAAGGGAGGAAGCACGGCAATCCCCCCTTGAATAATGGCGAGCGCAAGAGTGATGAGTCGAAGCGCAGTTGTTTTACCAGAAGCATTTATGCCAGCCAAAGCTACGACATTGTTGATATAGAGCGGCTTTTCCAAGAGGGTGACTGACTCATCCCCTGCGGGCACCTTGTCACCAGCAAAGAAATCGATTCCGAAGGCTCCATCTTCGAACAGGTTCACATGGTCAAAAGAGAGAGATAGCAACTTCATAGCGACCTCGAATCACTATATAAACAAATTTTATGTTCAAGATATCGAATAAAACTGAGTTTGTCAACCACGGGATGCGGAACATCAGGCTGCCTTCCCGTTGTTCTGCGTTGTCCCGCACTCCGCTTTAAATATGCGCCGGCAGTGCCCCGTGCTTGCCGCGGTGCAGCTCCTCCAAGTAGGCCTGGGCGTCGCCCGAATCGTCGTCGATGGTGAGCTTGCTGGACACGACGTCGGTGGCGAACTCGTCGACAAGATCGACCACGTCTCCCAGGCGCACATCGCCCGTATCGTCCAAGTTGATGAGCAGCAGGTTCTCGAGCTCGACGAGCGCTTTGATGTTGTCGCCGATGCGCAGCAGCCTCTGGTTGCCCTCGTCGGCGGGGCTTCCTACAGAGCCGACGCTTGCTCGGGCATGGCCTGGAGCTACTCGGAGTGGCCTTTAGCTCCTCACCGGCCACAGCGAGGCGCGCACCGGCTTCCTGGGCCCGGGTCGAGAGAGACTGTGCCGTTTCCGCATCACCGGCCATCATGGCTTCCTGAGCCTTGACCGTAGAATCTCTCTCAATTGGTTGCCATCATTCTACAAGAGCCCCCAGTCGCTCCTCCCCCATTACGACCGAATAGCACATCAATTAAGAAGCCTTAAAGACAACGGGTACAAGGACAACAAGGACAGCGGGGGGCGTTGCCCACGCTACACCACGAGTTTGGGGAAGGCTATTTCGAAGTGGGCGCCGCCGGCGGGGTTGTTGGAGGCGCGCAGGGTGCCGCCCTGGGCCGAAACGAGGGCCTGGGCCAGGGAGAGCCCGATGCCGAAGCCGGCGGCCTGGCGCACGTCGCTGCCGTCGTCGCTGGCCCAGGGGCGACCAAGGTCGCCCCCTACGGGATCAACCTGCGCCCCATCGGTTGTTTCGGCCCCCTGGCCTCCTCGGTAGAAGCGCTCGAAGATGTGGGGGAGGTCCTCCGGGGCGATGCCGGAGCCGGTGTCGGAGACGGCGATGGTGGTGGCGAGGGCGTCCTCCCGCACGGCCACCGTCACCGTGCCGCCGGGAGGGGTGTGCTCCATGCAGTTCTTCGCGATGTTCTCCACGGCCTCGGCGGTCCAGGGGGCGTCGCCTTGGAAGCTGGCGACCTCGTCCAGCTCCAGCACGAGGTTCACGTCGCGCAGGTCCATGGCCGTGGCCAGAGGCGCCACGGCCCGGCGCGCCACGTCGGCGGCGCTCACCTCGCGCCGCTCCACGTGCATGGCGCCGGCGTCCACCTTCGCGATCTTCAGCAGCGTGGTCACGAGCCACGAGACGCGCTCGATCATCGACTCCAGCTCGCGCACGGCCCGCTTGCGCTCGCGGGCGTCGTCGGCGCGCTCCACCACGGGCAGCATGAGGGTGATGGCCGCGAGCGGCGTGCGAATCTGATGGGACACGTCGGCCAGGGAGTCGGCCAGGGCGTTGCGTTCGCGGGACAGTTGGTCGCGGGTGCGCGAAAGGCGCGACACCATCTTCGACAGCTCGTTGGCCAGCACGGCCACGTCGCCTTCGTGGCAGTTCGAGAAGTCCACCGTGCGCCCGGAGTGCAGCACCTCGTCGATCTCCTCGGCAAGCCGGCGAATCTGGCGGTGGCGGTGCAGCGACACGGCGACGAACACCGCCAACAGCACCGCGCCCGTGCCGACGACCCATCCCTTCGCCGCCTCCGGCGCCGCCCATGCGAGCACGGCCACCAGCCCAACCATGACGGCGCACTGGCGCAGCAGCGTCGAAGCGGAGCCCACGGCCTACTCCCCCACCTTGTAGCCGAGGCCGCGCACGGTGACGATGAGCTCGGGCGCGGCCGGGTCGGTCTCCACCTTCTCGCGCAGCCGCTTCACGTAGACATTCAGCGCGTTGTCCGACACGTACTCCCCGGCGCTGTCCCAGATGGCGTCGCGCAGGTTCTCGCGGGTGACGAGCTTGCCCGCATGCTGGAAGAAGTACAGCAAAAGCCGGTACTCCAGCGCCGACAGGAACACCTCGCGGCCGGCTTTGGTCACCGCCGCCGAGGCCACATCGAGTCGCACGTCCCCAACCGTGAGCACGTTGGCCGCCGGCGTCGTGCGCCGCAGCGCCCCGCGGATGCGCGAGACCAGCTCGCGGGCGCGGAAGGGCTTGGCGATGTAGTCGACGGCCCCCATGTCGAGGCCCGCCACCGTGGAGTACTCGTCGTCGGAGGCGGTGAGGAAGATGACCGGCATCTCGGGGGCCGCCTCCCGGGCCGCGGCGCACACGGCGAACCCGTTGCCCTGGGCCAGCGTCACATCGAGCAGGGCGATGTCGAAGTCCTCGGCCGCCAGCGCCGCACAGGCCCCGTCCTGAGTCGCGCAGGAGCGCACGGTAAAGCCCTCGCCTTCCAGAAGATCGGTCAGCGCCCGCACGATGGCATGGTCGTCCTCAACCAATAGAACCCGCATGATGCCCCTTCCCGCCGACGTGCCTGTGCGCCCGAAGCGCTCACCAGCACGGCCGGCGCCTTTCTCGTTTGGCACCATAATAGCGAAAGCGCCCCCGCGCAAGGGACGCTTTCGGGAAAAATCGCAGTGACTTACGGAAGCGTAAGGGGGGTTAGTCCAAATGCGCGGCCACCACTTCCATGAGGCGCTCGGCCACGGCGCGCTTGCTCATGAGGGGCAAAAGCACGTCGTCGCCTTCCGTGACGAGCCACACCTCGTTGTTGTCGGTGCCGAAGGCGAGGCCGTCGCCCACCTGGTTGGCCACAATCATGTCGGCATTCTTCTTCTTGAGCTTGGCATGGGCGTTCATGAGCACGTCGTCAGTCTCGGCGGCGAAGCCCACCACGTACTGGTCGGGGCGCTTGCCCGCGGCCAAGGTGGCCAAGATGTCGGGGTTCTCCGTGAGGGGCACGCTGGCGAGCGCTGCATCGTCGCGGCCCTTCTTGAGCTTGCGGTCGGCCGGGTTCGCCGGGCGCAGGTCGGCCACAGCGGCGGCGAAGATGGCGGCATCGGCGGCCGGGAACACCGAAGAAGCGGCGGCCAGCATGTCGCGGGCCGTCTTCACGGGCACCACTTCCACGCCATCAGGTGCGGCGAGGGCCACCGGGCCCGACACGAGCACCACCCGCGCGCCGGCAGCTGCAGCGGCCCCGGCGATGGCATAGCCCATCTTGCCCGAGGAGTAATTAGAAATGTAGCGCACCGAGTCGATGGGTTCCACCGTAGGGCCAGCCGTCACGAGCACCGTGCGGCCCGCGAGCGCGCCCGCGGGCATGGTGGCCGCGCCATCGGCCACGGCGGCCGGCAGCGGGGTGTCGGGAGCGGCAGCAGTTGGGAGATCCTTCGACTCCGAGCCTTCGGCGCTCTGCTCGGGATAGCACGGGGCGGAAGCGCTTGCGGCAGCGTCCTCAGTGGAAGAAGCAGAAGCCGACGCGCGCGCAACGTCGATCTGCTCCATCACGGTCGCGAACGGCACCTCACCGTGCTGCTCACAGGCCTCCCGCAGGGCGTCCAAGCCCACGCGCTCGGCCAACAGGGCCAGCGTCTCGCGCACGATGACAGCGGGATCGGCCAAACGACCGCGACCCACATCGCCGCAGGCCAGATAGCCCGCGCCCCCTTCGATGAAGCGCACGCCCCGGCGGCGCAGCGTGGCCATGTTCTCCTGGGTGGCCGCCGCCTCGTACATATGCACGTTTGCCGCCGGCGCGATGGCCAGCGTCGCCGTGGTCGCCAGGGCCGTCGTGGAAAGCAAGTCGTCGGCAATGCCGCAGGCCACCTTCGCCATTACATTGGCCGTGCACGGCGCGATAAGGAACACGTCGCATTCCTGAGCGAGCGAGATATGGTGGATGGGGTCGGACGGGTCATCGAACAGATCCACCGCCACCTTCTCGTGGGTAAGCGCCCGGAAGGTCACGGGATCGACGAAGTGCGTGCCGTGCTCGGTCATGACCACCTTCACCCGCACGCCCGCCTTCTGCAGCCCGCGCACGATTTCCCCGGCCTTGTAGGCCGCAATGCACCCGGTCACTCCCACCAATACGCAAGGCCGCTCCACACTCATCGCCCTCTCCTTCCAAGAAGTTTTCCGCCTATTATAGGCGAACCAACTGGCTAATTCGAATCGCATCAGCCAGCGAAGGAGAGCGCCCTCTCGGCGACCTCTTATCACCCTGCGGAGAATGCGGTCGTTAAGAAGCAGATTCTACTTCAGCAGCAACGATGTCGGGATGGTACCGACCCATGTGCGTCATCTTCTCTGCTTCTTTTGCCGCATTCGCAGCAGGATCAAGCGATAAGCGGGCGACGAGAGGGCGCTCTCCTTCGCCACCCGCATTACCGAGTTGCTACATATTCACGCAGTGGATCTTCTCGCCGCGCTCGAGGTAGGCCATGACTTCCTCGACGGCCATCTTGGCGCAGTTATCCTCGGCCTCGGCGGTGGAGGCGCCCAGATGCGGGATGACGATGGCGCGCTCCATCTTCACGACGGCCGGGTTGGCGAAGTCGGTCACGTACGCCGCCACCTTGCCGGACGCCAGGGCCTCGGCCATGGCGACGTCGTCGACCAGCACATCGCGGGAGAAGTTCAGGAACACGACGCCGTCCTTCATCTGAGCGATGGCGTCGGCGTTGATCATGCCCTTGGTGGCGGGCAGCGCCGGCACGTGGATGGTGATGAAGTCGCTCTCCTTGAGTACCTTCGGCAGGTCGGCGAACTCCACCGTCGGGGAAATCTGCTCGTGCACGGTGATCTCGTCCATGGCCGGATCGTAGCCGATGACCTTCATGCCCAGCGCCTCGGCGGACTGCGCCACCAGCTTGCCGATGGCACCCAGGCCAATGACGCCCAACGTCTTGCCAAGAATCTCGCCGCCTGCGAACTGCTTCTTGGCCTTCTCGGCGGCCTTGCCCACGTTCTCGTCGTCGGCGTTGTCGCGCACCCACGCCACGCCGCCGATGATGTCGCGGCTCGCCAGCAGCATGCCGGCCAGCACGAGCTCCTTCACGGCGTTGGCGTTGGCGCCCGGCGTGTTGAAGACGGCGATGCCGGCCTCGGCGAACTTGTCCAGGGGGATGTTGTTCACGCCAGCGCCGGCGCGGGCCACGGCCTTCAGGTTCGCGGGCACTTCCATCTCGTGCATGTCGGCGGAGCGCACGAGGATGGCGTCGGCCTCGTCGATGTTCTCGGTGACCTCATAGTTGTCGGTGAGCAGGGCCAGGCCCTCAGGAGAGATGTTGTTCAGGCAGTAGATCTTGTACACGAAAAGCTCCTTTCAGTAGGCATCCCCAGCATACCGCGAACTTTAGCGCGCTAAAGCAACAGTTGCGCTGACGGAGAAAAAGCGGTTTCGTGCGGCGGCGCGCAAGGGCGGCGGCGCGCAAGGGCGGCAGAAGCCCCGGCCCCCTACGCGTTGGCGTGGTGCACGTAGTCGCAAATGCGCACGGTAAGCGAGCGCTCCGCCGCCGCAAACGCCTCGGCGCAGTCGCAGCCCTCCTCGGCGCGCTGTTCGGCCTCGCGGATGTAGTGCAGCGTCGTCGTGAGCACCATGCCCACCACGGCCACCGCCTCGAACGCCGCATCGATATCGCCGCGAATGCTGCCCTCGCGCTGCCCGCGCTCGATCTGCCCGCGCAGCACCGCCAGCAGGCGCTCCTCCAAAGCGCGCATCGGCTCGGACCATTCGCGCCCGCGCCGCCACAACTCCGACACGAGGATGCGCCCGAATCCGGCGTTGCGGAAAATAGTCGCGGCGAAAGAATCCATCATGGCCGTAAGGGCTTCCACGGCCGAAGGAGCCTTACCGGCGATAGCCACAAAGTCGTCGACGATCTCGCCAATGCCCTCCACGAGGATGCAGGTGGCGATATCGGCCTTGCTGGAGAAGTGGTAGTAGGCCACGCCCTTCGAAACGCCCGCCACCTCCACGATGCGCTCCACCGTCGTGTCGGCGTAGCCGCGTTCGGAAATGACCTCGATCGCCGCATCCAGCAATTGGCGCCGGGTGGCGTCCGCCTTGCTCGTTCTCCCCTTCTGCTGGGCCATGCCCCACCTTCCCGCCCGCGCAACCGACAATGCCGCGTGCAAAACGCCTCGACCGGCTCCGCGCCGTCGGGCAACCACTCATTTTGGTCATCGCAGCGCAGCTGCGGCCATTAATCTCTCATCAACGAGGAGAGACGCTGCTGCGATGATAATACCGGGCTCCCGCAAGACCGGGCGCCCCGGCGAAAGACTCACCAAATCCCTTGAATTCCTGACTTATTTACTTAGTGTAAATAGACACCTTATCCCTGCTTGAAGCTACTTTTTCGGCCAATTTCAACCATTTGATTTCCCTTAGGGAAAACTCCTGTTACAATGCCCCCGTCATGAGGAGGACGAGAAAGGCTCGAGTCGTGACCGCCAAGATCATCGAATTTCCCGGCCAATGGTGGCGCGCGCCCGAAGCGACCCCGTGCGAGGGGGTCTTTTCGAATGCTGCGCTCACCCTCGTTATCGGGCCGGCGGACGACTCCTCCCCGCAGTGCAGCGCCTTCATGAGCGCCGACGAGACCCTTGCCGACCTGCATCGGCTCATCATCCAGCACTTCGGGTGGGACGACGCCCACAACTACTTCTTCAGCCAGGGCTGCGACCGCTACGAGGATCCGTTGCTGTTCGCCACCCAAGATCGCGTCTCGGCCCGCTGCCGCCGCATCTACTGCGCCGCCGACGTGCCGCTGAGCCGCGTGTTCAGCCGTCCAGAGGCGCCGCTCTACTATACCTACGCGCTACCGAATGGCCGCGAACTGAAAATCGTCCTCGACGACACCGTCGCCTTGAAGCTATTCGGCTGAACCGCCCCGCAGCACCTCGTCGCGCAGCGGCTCCGACGCTCCCGTGCGCTTAAACGCGTGCTTGCCGGCCAGCAGCGGCGGAGCCTTCCGCACCCAAATGGAGCCGAGACGCAAGCCCAGCAGGCGGGCGCGCGACCGAATGGCCTCGGAGTACGCCTCCACGATCGGCTTTGTCTGCGCCACGTCGTCCACGTAAAGAAGCAGCCGGTAGCGCTTCTCCCCCTGTCGCTTGCCATCCCGAGCCGCCGTCTCGCCGGTTGGCCCCGCGGCGAACATCTCCCGCACCGAGGCACCGCGAACCTTCTCGAGAAGGGCCCAGGCCAGCTCGGTGTCCTCGAAGACGAGGAACACGGCCCGCTTCACGATATCCAAGGCCCGCGCCTCGTCCTGGTACTTGAGCCCGTCACGGTTGCCGGGAACGCGGGCGTTCTCCCCTTCCTCCCACAATTCCGGAAACAGCCGCCGCTGGCGCATATCCCATTTCGCAGGGAAGAAGCGCAGCTCGTTGACGGCGAAGCCCTCTTGCTCCAGATTCATGAGCAGTACCGACTGCCAGGCGTCCACCTCGGTGCGCGCCATGGCGTCGTCCAGATACATGCCGAAGACCCACCAGTCCTTATGGCGGTCGGGCCCTTTGCGGGGGCGCTCGTCCTTGGCGATGTAGATGCCGTTGGTGTGCATGAGGACGAACCGCCCCACATCCGGGCGCAAACGCCACGTGCGCTCCACGGCGGCGCGGAAGCGATCCTTGTTCCGCGAGCGCTTGAGAGCTGCGGCGGCTTCAGGACCCCAACCGGCAATGGTTCGATCCAGCTCGGTGCCTAGCGTCTGCACAAGCGCCCCCTCACGTCAGATCTCCGGAATCGTTCAGCGATACCGCCTCGCCGGCCGTGTCCACGGGCAGGCGCAAAAGCGCCGCGTAGAAGTCCTTCGTGCGGGCGAGCACCTCGCGGATGCTGTAGGCCCGCTGGTTATCGTAGGCCCCCTTGTCGCAGGGCACGCCCCACGCCTGCATGCCCAGACAATCGGCAGCGAACATGGCGCGATACAGATGGTAGGCCTGGGTGGCCACGATGATGCGGTCCGCCCCGAACACGTGCCGCGCCCGCCACATCGACTCGTAGGTGGTGTTGCCCGCATGGTCTACGTACACGTCCTCGCTCGGCACGCCCAATTCAACGCAGTACGCCTTCATGGCGTCGGACTCGTTGTAATGGGAGGTGCGGTTGTCGCCGCTGACGATGATGGCCCGGGCCGCACCGCTCTTGTACAAGTCGCAGGCCACTTCCAGCCGATCGGCCAAAATGTCGCTCGGCGTGCCGTCGGCGTACACGCTGGCCCCCAGCACCACCACGGCATCGGCGGCATCGCCGGCCAGCGCCGTCGCCGCGCCTTCCACGGTAACTACCCGATCGCGCGTCGTGGCCACGGTGACCACGTTGGCCACGCCCACGATGAGCACCGCCAGCGCGCAGACGGCCAGCAGCACGCGAGCGCACCAGCGCCACCAGGGCACGGATCGGGCGTTGTCGCGGGCCACAGGCCACCTCCTTCATAGCATCGGAAAAGCGGGGTACACTATAGCAAAAATTCAAACTTGTCCAGTGGTGCGGGAAGTCATCCCTGATAAAGTTGGTATACTACACAAGTTGAGAAACCGTTTCCTCGTTGTTACGGCAACGACACGTTGAGCAACTCCAAAGGACGCGCGCCATGTACCATTGCCCGGTGACTTTCTATCTCGTGGGCCTGCCCGACGAGATCGCACGCATTATCGAAGATGCGCAGCCGCAGCCAAGCTTTACGCACCATTTCACGCGCAGCGATGAGCCCGAAGAGGCGCTCACCGCCCAGGCCAGCGCCATTTTCGCCGATGCCACGGGCCACGATGCCGCCGCCTGGGCCCGCGTCTTCGCCGCTCACCGGCAGGCCACCACAACGGTCACCCTCATCGTCACCCACGACCAAGTGCCCGCCGTCGAGCCCTACTTCAACGACATCGCCGACCTGTGGATCGCGCCCTTGAGCGCCGCCGAGGCATCCTGGCGCTTCAACCATTGGCAGCGCGCCTGCAAGCGCTACGCCGACTCCTGGGAGACGAGCCAGTATTTGGAAGCCACCATCAACTCCATTCCGTCGCTCGTGTGGTACAAGTCCAAGGACGGCATCCACCACAAGGTCAACGACGCCTTCTGCGCCACGGTGAACAAGACCAAAGAGCAGGTGCAGGGCCGCGGGCACGCCTACATCTGGGACGTGGAAGCCGACGATCCCGCCTGCATTGAATCGGAGCGCCGGGTCATGGCCGCCAAGTCCACCATTGTCTCGGAGGAGACCGTGCAGACCAGCGATGGCACGCGCCTGCTCACCACCTACAAGTCGCCTCTCTACAACATCGACGGCTCGGTCATGGGCACCGTCGGCGTGGGCATCGACGTCACCCAGGAACGCGCCTACGAGGACGAGATCGTCGAGAAGAACCGCACCATGGAAACCATTTTCACCACCATGGACTGCGGCGTCATCACCCATTCGCTCGACGGCACGCGCCTGCTCGGCATCAACCAGGCAGCCCTGGACATTTTGGGCTACGATTCGGCGGAAGACCTCATGGCCGCCGGCTTCGACATGGTGGCCCCCTCGGTCGTCGACGAGGACGCCGGGAAGATGCGCGAATCAATCGCTACCCTGAAGAACGTCGGCGACTCGGTGAGCACCGAGTACCGCGTGCGCCACGACAACGGCGACATCGTGCACGTCATGGGCAACGTGAAGCTCATCGAAAGCGATGGCGAGCTGCTCTTGCAGCGTTACCTGCTCGATTACACGGACAAGAAAAAGGAAGAAGTGCGCAAGGAGCGCCGCCAGCGCGATCTCATCCAGGCGCTTTCCGAGGACTACCTGCTCGTATGCTCCTTCAGCCTGGACACCAAAGCGGGCGAGGCCCTGCGCGTCAGCGGCGACAGGCTTCGCAAGTTGGACGAGCTGTTCGCCGGCGAGCTCAATCTCGACAGTTGCCTCGGCGGATACATCAATGAAGCTGTCGTGGAAGAGGACCAGGCCATGCTGCGCGACGCGCTTTCGGCGGAAAGCCTCATCACGCGCCTGACCGACGAGAGCCGTATCCATGTGAACTATCGCATCAACCACGGCGACGTTACGGAGTACTGCCAGGCCACCGTCGTGCGCGGCGGCGATTGGCCCCAAGCCCACAACATGGTGCTGGGCCTGCGCAGCGTCGACGTGCAAACCCGCGAGGAGATGAAGAAGAAGGCCCTGCTGGAAGAGGCACTGACCCAGGCCAACAAGGCCAACGCCGCCAAGAGCGCCTTCCTCTCGAACATGTCTCACGACATCCGCACGCCCATGAACGCCATCGTGGGCTTCACCACTCTGGCTGCCAGCCGCCTCGATCAGCCGGAGAAAGTGGAGGAGTACCTGAACAAGATCAAGTCCTCCAGCACGCATCTCTTGAGCCTCATCAACGACATTCTGGACATGAGCCACATCGAGAGCGGCAAGGTCTCACTGGATGAGCAGCCCTACAACCTCGTCGATCTTCTGGACGATCTCTACAGCATCATTCAGGCCGAGACGAGCGCGCGGCAACTGTACTTCTCCATCAATACCGAGAGCGTCCGCCACACCGAGGTGCGCTGCGACAAGCTGCGCATCAACCAGATTCTCTTGAACTTGCTGGGCAACGCCCTGAAGTTCACGAATCCCGGCGGCTTCATCAAGGTGACACTGGACGAGCTGCCCGGCGCGCCGGTCGGCTACGGGCGCTACCGCTTCACCGTATCGGACACGGGCATTGGCATGAGCCCCGAATTCGTCGAGCACATCTTCGACCCCTTCGAGCGCGAGCGCACCTCCACCATCAGCGGCATCCAGGGCACCGGGCTCGGCATGGCCATCACGAAGAACCTCGTGGACATGATGCACGGCACTATTTCCGTGAAGAGCACCCAGGGCAAGGGCACCTCGTTCACCGTTGAGCTGACCTTGCAGCTGGCGTGCGAGGGCGCGACCGCAGCGGCTCAAGAGGCCAAGACCCAGCACGTCGACCCGAGCCACCGGCTGCGCCACAGCCGCATCCTGCTCGTGGACGACAACGACCTCAACCGCGAGATCGCCATCACCCTTCTGGAGGACGAGGGCTTCACCGTGGAATACGCCGTGAACGGCTGCGAGGCGGTGGAGAAGATCATGGACGCACCATCGGGGCACTACCAGCTGGTGCTCATGGACGTGCAGATGCCGGTCATGAACGGCTACGAGGCCACCAAGGCCATCCGTCGCCTGAACGATCCGACCCGAGCGCAAGTGCCTATCCTCGCTATGACGGCCGATGCGTTCGAGGAGGATCGCCAGAAGGCCCTGCGCAGCGGCATGAACGGCCACCTCACCAAGCCCGTCGAAATCGACAAGCTCTTCGAAGCTTTGGACGAAGTACTCAGCTAGCATCGCTCGCTGCGGGAGGGCGAACCCGCTCGCAGACCTCTGGGCGCCCTGCGGAGAACGCCGTTAGTTAAAGAAATAGCCCCACGTCAGCAGCAAGCGTGCTGGGATGGGGCTATCTTTTGTGCGTTCCTTCCGCTATTTCCTTTAACGGCGTTCGCAGCAGGATAAAGCACCAAGCGGGCTGCGAGCGGGTTCGCCCTCCCGCAGCCCACAAGAAGTCGCAGCTACACCGCGACGATGTTCACCAGACGGCCGGGGACGTAGACTTCCTTCTTCACCGTCTTGCCCTCCAGGGCGGCGGCCACGGCCTCGCGGGCGGCGGCGAGCACCTCGGGCTCCGGAGCGTCGGCGGCCACGGTCACGCGGCCCTTGATCTTGCCGCAGATCTGCACGGCCAGCTCCACCTCGTCGGCGCGGGCCTGATCGGGGTCGTATTCCGGCCACGGCTGGTCGTAGACGAATCCCTCGCGGCCCAGCGCCTCGCGCCACAGCTCGTCGGCCAGATGGGGCGTGAACGGCGCCACGAGCTTCACCAGCACCTCGGCCACTTCCGCGTCGAGCGCGCGATGGTCTTCGCAGGCGGCGCGGTCATCGGGGCTGAACGCGCGCAGGTACTCGCCGGCGGCGTTCGACAGCTCCATGATGGCGGCGATGGCGGTGTTGAAGTTGTTGCGCTCGATGTCGGCCGACACCTTCTCCACCACGCGATGGCGCTCACGAATGAGCTTCTTCGCCGCGGCCACGGCCGCCTCGTCAGCCGGCTTCTGCGCGAACAGCGTCTCGTCGCCGGCCTTGCCGCACAAGTCGTGCACCTGGCGCCACAGACGGTTCAGGAACTTGTACATGCCCGGCAGGCCGTCCTCGTTCCACAGCTTCTCCTTCTCGGGCGGCCCCAAGAACAAGATGTAGGCGCGCACGGCGTCGGCGCCGTATTCGGCGATCATCTCCTCCGGCGAGACCACGTTGCCCTTCGACTTGCTCATCACATCGCCGTGGGCGTCGAGCACCATGCCCTGGCACAACAGGTTCGTGAAGGGCTCGTCGAAGTCGAGCAGGCCGCAGTCGCGCAGCACCTTGGTAAAGAAGCGGCTGTAGAGCAGGTGCAGGATGGCGTGCTCGATGCCGCCGATGTACTGATCGACCGGCATCCAGGCGTTAGTCTTTTCCGGATTGAAGGGCGCGTGCACGTTGTGCGGGTCGGTGTAGCGCATGTAGTACCAGCTGGAGCACGTGAAGGTGTCCATGGTGTCGGTCTCGCGCTTGGCCGGGGCGCCGCATACGGGGCAAGTGGTGTTCACGAACCCGGCATGGGTGGCCAGCGTCTCCCCGGCGGCCAGGTCGATGTCCTCGGGCAGGCGCACGGGCAGATCTTCCTCGGGCACGGGCACCACGCCGCACTTCTCGCAGTGGATAGCGGGGATGGGGTTGCCCCAGTAGCGCTGGCGGCTGATAAGCCAGTCGCGCAGGCGAAACTCCACGGTGCGCTTGCCGCGACCCATCTCTTCCAGCGCGGCCACGATGGCTGCTTCGCCCTCGGAGTGCTTACCGCCGGTCATGCCCGTGTAGGGACCGGATTGCACGAGAACGCCCTCGGCGGCGTAGGCCTCCGGCCAGTCCACCGTGGTCACCACGCGGCCCTGCTCGTCCTTGAGCTGCGGGTACAGCGGGTCGTCCTCGGGCAGAATGATGGGGATGATGGGCAGATCGTACTTGCGGGCGAACTCGAAATCTCGCTGGTCGCCGCAGGGCACGGCCATGACGGCGCCGGTGCCGTAGTCGGCCACGATGTAGTCGCCCACCCACACGGGCACCTTCTCGCCATTGATGGGGTTCACCACGTAGCGACCGGTGAACGCGCCGCGCTTCTCATGGTCGCCCTGAGCGCGCTGGACGGCGGTCACCTTCTTGGCTGCCTCAACCAGCTCCATGACCGGCGCCTCGTATTCGGTGCCTTCCACGAGGCCGCGGAGCAGCTTGCTTTCCGGCGCCAGCAAGAAGAAGCTGCAGCCGAACAGCGTGTCGGCACGGGTGGTGAACACGGTGATAATATCGTCTTCCGTGGGCTCGGCCGGCGCGTTGCCGTCGCGGTCGCACAGGATGAAGTCCACGTTGGCGCCCTCGGAGCGGCCGATCCAGTTGGCCTGCTGCTGCTTCACGCGCTCGGGCCAGCCTTCCAGCTGATCCAGGTCGTCCAGCAGCTCCTGGGCGTAGTCGGTGATCTTGTAGTACCACTGGGTGAGGTCGCGCTTCTCCACCTCGGAGTCGCATCGCCAGCAGCGACCCTCGATGACCTGCTCGTTGGCGAGCACGGTGCCGCAGCTCGGACACCAGTTCACCGGCGAGTTGCGACGCTCCACGAGACCGCGCTCCCAGAACTTCAGAAAGATCCACTGGCCCCAGCGGTAGTACTCCGGATCGCACGCCACCACTTTGCGATCCCAGTCGTAGGAAAAGCCCATGCGGGAGAAGCTCTTCTTCTGGGTCTCGATGTTCTCGTAGGTCCAGATGGCCGGATGGCTGTGATGCTTGATGGCGGCGTTCTCCGCGGGCAGGCCGAAGGCGTCCCAGCCCATGGGATGCAGCACGTCGAAGCCCTGCATCTTGGAGTAGCGGGCCACCACGTCGCCATAGGTGTAGTTGCTCGCATGCCCCATGTGCATGTCGCCGGAGGGATACGGGAACATCTCCAGGACATACTTCTTGGGCGCATCGGAATTCTCCGGCACCGTGTACAGCCCGGCCTCTTCCCAGGCCAACTGTAAACGGGGCTCGATCTCATGGGGGTTGTAGGCTTTCATGGCACTCCCTCGAAAACGTGGCTTTCGACCGCGCGCATTCCCCGCGGCCGCGAGTTGATTTCCCCATTATAGCCATGATGCGCTCTTGGAAAAGGGGCGCCAGCGCTCGACCGCGCCCCTCACGGGACAGACGGCGGCTATACGTTCCGCCCCTAGCGCACCCGGCGCAGAGAAGCGCCGCAGTTCCAGCAGGTCTCCCGGGAACCGTCGTTGTCGGCAGCGCACACGGCACAGGTGCGGCGCCCCAGCGGCACCTCCTCGGGCACGGCTCCCGGCAGGGGTACGTCGGCCTCCTCATCGGCCAAGCGCGCCATGGCGGCGCGAATGCCCTGCACGCCCGTGATGTGCGCCACTTCCAGCGCATCTTTCCTATGATTTGCCGTCATTTCCGCGCCCCTTCGCCCTTCGACCGTCCAATTCAAGTACCATGATAGCGAAATACCGCGATCCCCTCCGCGAAGGAGCACCCATGAACTTCCACAACGCATCGTTTAAAGCCGCTTACGGCACCTCGGAGCAACTGCCAGCATCCACGGGTCCCGAGGTTTCCTTTGCGGGACGCTCGAACGTGGGTAAGTCGTCGTTGCTCAACAAGCTCATGTACCGCAAGGGCCTGGCGAAAGTGTCGTCCACGCCGGGCAAGACGGCCACCATCAACTTCTACGATGTGGACGGCCACGATCTCGTGGATCTGCCTGGCTACGGGTACGCGAAAGTGTCGAAAGCAGAAAAGGGCCGATGGAGTGAGCTCATCGAGGGCTACTACAATCAAGATCGTGACTTCGCACTCGTGGTGTCGCTCATCGACATCCGCCACGAGCCCTCGGCGCTCGACCGCAACATGGTTCAGTTTCTCATGGACGCCGAGCTGCCCTTCGCCATCGCGCTGACCAAAGCGGATAAGCTGTCGAAGCAGCAGCAGATGAAGCAGCGCGCCGCCATCAAGAAGGCGCTCAAGCTGCCGGGTGGCGTGCCCATGGTGGTGACGTCGTCGGAGAAGGGCGACGGCATCGACGAGCTGCGCGCCCTCATCAACCGCGCCATCGAGAGATAAGGGCCGCAAGCCCCGAGACGCGTCGCAAGCTCCGAGGCGTACCGCAAGCTGAAAGCTCATCCCCCATGGAGCAAAATATGGCGGGATTTCCCGATTTCCACGCTCATGCATGCTCAACAAGCTGGAAATCGGGAAATCCCGCCACAAACGAGACTCCCCTCCAAAAAGGAGAGCGCCCCAGTGGAGGACCGGGGCGCTGAGGAGAGGAGGGGCCGTCGTTGGCCAGAGCAGAACGTCGGGCCGGCGAGGCGATAGGTGTTCAAGCGTTATTCGGTGACCTCGACAGTGAGAGCCGCAGGAACCTCGGGACGCGTCTTCGGGGCCTTGGCCGCCTTCGGCGTACCGAAGAAGAACTTCATGAAGTGCACGAAGACGTAGGCGACCATCACGGCGGCGAACAGCGTCTCCACGGCGATGAGGGCCTCGATCACCGGGAGCGCCGGAATGGAGTAGCCGGCAGCGTAGAGAGCCTGCACGCCCTTGCCGAGCGCCATCGCGGAGATGACGAAGGGAAAGGTCATGGCTGCGTAGCTCGGATAGAACTGCAGGGCGAGGAACTTCGGCACCCGGGTGACGACGCCGATGAGCATCAGCTGGCCGAGGCCCATGAGCACGGCCACGAACACCAGGTTCGGATCAGGCATAACCGACAGATATCCCACCAGCGACAGACCCATAGGAGCAGCATAGATGCAGAACAGCGGGCGAGCGCCTTCGGGGATCTCATGCTTGATGTAGCGCATCGTCACCACGGCGAGCAGCACGAGGTAGCAGGCAAAGCCGAACCAGAAAATGCCCTGGCCGAAGGCCTCGGCGCCGAAGACGGGAGACGTTACAGCCGCCACGATGATGCCCACGTAGCAAATGAAGTACGTAGGAAAGACCTCGGTGAGCTTGAAGCGGCGGATATAGTACAGGGTAAACCACGTCATCAGCACGAAATGCCCCGCCACCGCCGAGCACCACAGCCCGAAAGCCGGCACGATAGCCACGGGAGCCAAGTATCCGGCCAGCTGCATCAGCGTCATGAAGAACGTGGCAGAAACACTTGCGAAAACGGAGTTCTTCATGTCCTCGCGAAGCATGGAGGGGAACATGATCAGCTTGGCGACGAGCATAGCCACCAAGAAGAGAGACAACGCCCCGCAAGCAATGTGGGCGATCTCGGCATAGGGTTGAAGCAAGTTGCCCAAAGCGGCCAGGCCCAAGGCCACGCCCGCTGTGGGGATGGGTACTTTCTTGATAATGTCGCGCATAGAGCACCTTTCGTCGGGGCCTTTGGAGCCGGAAATGTCTCGACCACGAATCGCCGGATATAACGCAACGACCCGCAGGAGTAGGATGGCTTTATTATGCGCGGTTTCTTACCAAAAGAAAACTTATATATCATTATGTAGCCATTAGAGAAGTTTATTGATATGCTACCCGAGCCCCCAGGAACCACCGCACCCATCGAAGGAGACGCAATGCAGGATTTTCGCGTAAAGACGTTCCTCACCGTGTGCCGCACTCTGAACTACACCCGAGCCGCTGAGGAGCTGGCGCTCACCCAGCCGGCCGTCTCCCAGCACATCACGTACCTGGAGCGCGAGTACGGCGCAAAGCTGTTCACCTACCATCGCAAAAAGCTGGAGCTGACACCGGCGGGGCGTGTCCTGCGCGACGGGCTAGCGACCATGGCCCACGACGACGTGCTACTGCACGAGCGCATCGAGGAGGTGGCCCATGGCGCCACGGTCAAGCTGCGCATCGGCATGACGCTGACCGCCGGCGAGTACGTGGTGGCCCGGCCCCTCGCCCGCTGTCTGGGCGCCCGACCCGACATCCAAATCACCGTGCGCTCGGGCGGAACCCAGCACCTGATGGAGCTCCTCGACGCGGGAACCATCGATTGCGCCTTCGTGGAAGGGCTCTTCGACAAGGCCCGCTATGCCTCACGCCCCTTCTCGTCCGAGCGCTTGGTGCCCATTTGCGCGGCCGAGCATCGCTTCCCGCGTACGCCACGCACCCTGGAAGACCTCTTGGGCGAACGGCTCATTCTGCGCGAGGAGGGCAGCGGCAGCCGCAACGTGCTTGTCCACGCCCTTGCCCAGCGCAATCTCTCGCCCGCCTCCTTCGCCGACCATTTCGTCGTGGAAAGCCTCGATATCATCAAGATATTCGTCCAGGCCGATCTTGGGATTTCCTTTGTCTACGAGGCCGCCGTGCAGCGGGAGGTGCAAGAGGGCACGCTGCGCGTTATCCCCCTCTCCGATGCGGGCATCTTTCACGACATCAGCTTCATTTACCTGCGCGACAGCATCTACGAGCAGGATATGGAAAACCTCTTCGCCGCTTTGAGCGCCTAGGGGCGCCGGGGCGCGATGCTCGCAGGCCGATCATTCGAAGCCGCGCCAATCTGGCAAGTTTTCTTCGGAATTCGACACCTATCATTTTATCTCAGCAATTAGCATATCGAATAGTGTTGATCTTTTATCGCCTACAAACAAAATCGAGGGACTGCCAATATACCGCAGCCCCTCGATAGGGTCGATTATGTCGAAAACCTCGAAAAGCTCGCCTCGGAAGCTACGGCCTCTTTACGCGACCCTCGGCACCGCCCCCGCCATCCTCGCGACAGCATACAGCGGCGCAAGATCCCGGCCGGTTTAGCGGGTGTTGCTCGCGTAGGGAGCCTTGTCCTTCAGCAGCACGTCGTGGGCGCCGCCCTCTACGATGGAAGTGGCGGACACCAGCGTGAGCTTCGCCTTGTCTTGGAACTCGGGAATGGTGAGCGCACCGCAGTTGCACATGGTGCTCTTCAGCTTCAGCAGGGTGATGGCCATGTTGTCCTTCAGGCTGCCGGCGTAGGGCACGTACGAATCGACGCCCTCTTCGAAGGACAGCGACTTCTTGCCGCCCAAATCGTAGCGGCCCCAGTTGCGGGCGCGGGCACTCCCCTCGCCCCAGTACTCCTTCATGTAGGTGCCGTTCACCATGACCTTGGCCGAAGGGCTCTCGTCGAAGCGGGCGAAGTAGCGGCCCAGCATGACGAAGTCGGCGCCCATGGCCAATGCGAGCGAGATGTGATGATCGTACACGATGCCGCCGTCGGAGCAGATGGGCACGTAGATGCCGGTCTCGCGGAAGTACTCGTCGCGGGCCTTCGCCACTTCAATGGTCGCGGTGGCCTGGCCGCGGCCGATGCCCTTGGTCTCGCGGGTGATGCAGATGGAACCGCCGCCGATGCCGATCTTCACAAAGTCGGCGCCCGCGTCGGCGAGGAAGCGGAAGCCCTCGGCGTCAACCACGTTGCCCGCGCCGATCTTCACGTCGTTGCCGTAGTGCTCGCGCACCCATTCGATGGTCATCTTCTGCCAGTCGGAATAGCCCTCGGAGCTATCGATGCACAGCACGTCGGCGCCGGCCTCGACAAGCGCCGGCACACGCTCGGCGTAGTCGCGGGAGTTGATGCCCGCGCCCACCATGTAGCGCTTGTGGGCGTCCAAAAGCTCGTCGGGATTGGACTTGTGGGAGTCGTAGTCCTTGCGGAACACGAGCGCCACCAGATGGTCGTCCGCATCCACAATGGGCAGCGAGTTCAGCTTGTGATCCCAGATGATGTCGTTGGCGGCCTTCAGAGAGGTGCCATCCGGAGCCACCACGAGCTTCTCGCGCGGCGTCATGAAGTCGGCCACCTTCTCGTCCATGGACATGCGGGAGAGGCGGTAGTCGCGCTCGGTCACGATGCCGAGCAGCTTGCCGTGGGCGCTTCCGTCGTCGGTGACGGGCATGGTGGAGTGGCCGTACTGCTCCTTCAGAGCCACTACCTGCTCGAGCGTCATGTCGGGGGAAAGGTTTGCGTCGGAGGTGACGAAGCCGGCCTTGTAGTCCTTCACGCGGGCCACCATGGCGGCCTCGTCCTCGATGGATTGGTTGCCGTAGATGAACGACAGACCGCCCTCGGTGGCGAGCGCCACGGCCATCTTGTCGTCGGACACGGCGGCCATGATGGCGGAAACCATCGGCACGGAAAGCGAGAGCGGGCACTCCTCCTCGCCCTTGCGGTACTTCACCAGCGGGGTCTTCAGGCTGACGCGCGCCGGAATGCAATCGGCCGGCGTATGGCCCGGAACCAGCAGGTACTCGTTGAATGTGCGGGACGGTTCATCGAAATAGTAGGCCACGGCTGCGCTCCTTCTTCCACTCGGTGCCCTAACGGGGACGGGCGGCCGTCGGTGCCACGACGACCAAGTGTTTCAACCCACGCTCCCCGCAATGAGTAATTGACTCATTATAGGCCGAGACGGGACCTGGTGCCAGACCCGCCGCAGACCCGCCCCATTTTTTCGGCAGCGGTCGAAGGCGCGGCGGCCAGACTACGCCTCATGGGCGCCGGCCGTTTCCTCCACAAGCTGGATGAGTTCCTCGCGGGAGTTGATGCCGAGCTTGCGGTACATGTTGCGCAGATGGGTGCGCACGGTGTGCTCGGAGATGCAGAGAAGGTCGGCCACATAGGCGGGGCGATGGCCGCGGGCGATGTAGGGCAGGATCTCGCGCTCGCGGGCCGACAGATTGCGCTTGTCGGCAAGTGCGGCGCACACCCCATCGTAGTCGAGCGGTTGAGCCGAATCGCGGGAGGCTCTCTCCCTGAGGTCTTCAGCGCCATCCGTTTCTCGGAACATCCGATAGTAGTCTGCAAGCGGGGAGATGAGTATATACACGAAATAGGCCATGGCGCAGACCAGGAGCACCGCCCCCATCGTATCATCTTGGGGAACCAGCTGGGCGAGATTGGAACCTACGAGCACTGCCACACTCGTCATGGCGCACAGAGCCGCCCCCACGACCACCGGGGAGAACTCGCCGGCCCGCGCAACGGCGGCGAGCGACGCCAAGGCCAGAAGCGCCACAGTCGCCATGACGCTGTGAGAAACGAGGAACCCCAAGCTGAAGGACATGGTGCCGACGGGAAAGCTGCTCAGCACGATGAAGATCGCCGCTGCTACCGGCAGTAGCACCCGGTAGATTGTCGCCAGGGAGAAGCCGGGCCAGAACCGGGCTAGCACGACGGCCAGTACCGCCGCCACAATCACCGAGGAGGCTCCGATGTGCTCGTAGCCCATGAACACAAATCCACGGGCGCTCATGACGAAGAGGAACAGGCACAGCCCCAGACAGGGGTTGAAGACCATAGTGCGCATCGAGTCCCACAGATGCTCCACCGGGGCATCCTGTTCCACCGCATTATCCCCAACTACCGACTCTTCCGATTCGACAGAGCTGCGAAGCGAGTCGATCGCAGGCGCTACCGCACCTGCCAGGGCGAAGGCCATGAAAGCGCTGAGCGGCTGGGGCAGAACGTCCATCTCGAAGCCGAGCCCTGCCAAAGCCGCTGCCCCACAGGCGATGCCGAGGCCCACCAACGAGCGCCTCAGGCCGAAGCGCGCCAGCAGGCGACACCAACCCACCACGACAACGGCGAGACCCGCACCGATGGCAGCCCCCATCACTGCCGCGCCGAAAGCGCTGACAGGCACGTCGGCCCCTTGAATCACCGCATACAGGCAGAGGCCCATTCCATAGACCAGGGCTCCGGCCACAGCGAGCGGCTTGGGAACGCGCGCCGTCCCGCGGGCCATGGATCCGAGCCCCAACGCCAAGGACGCCATGAACCCTGCGACGCATAGGCCGTCCACGACGGCGACCTCAAGGACACGGTCAAACGATATTTGCGCGAACAGGCATGAGTCCCACAGCCCCAAGGGGCATGATAGGAAAAAGGACCCGAACGATAGGAACTGAGCCGCGGTGCGGGCGGCCTCGCTTTGACGGATCATGAAGTCCCTCCTCTTCATCGGCGTCGTCCCAGCACCCACACTCTACCCGATTACTCCAAAACGCCAAGGCCTCTACCAGGAAATACCCCGTTTTCGTTAGAGCTTTACCTGATTTCGAGTATGGGCGGCGAGCGTCTGTTCCCCGAAGATGAAAAGCACAAGAGGCGCCCGAACCATCGACACCTCGACCGTCTCACACCCAAGGAGGGAATCACATGGAAAACACCCAGGGCTTCACGCGCCGCAACTTCCTGAAGGGGGCCGGCCTCGGCGCGGCCGGTCTCGCCGCCGTCGGCCTCGCCGGCTGCTCCCCGTCGCAGAGCGCGGGCTCGTCCGCATCCGGCACCGCATCGTCGGGTACCGCTTCCAGCACCGCCGCCACGAGCTGGCGCACGGCCCCCGAGCCCATCGCCGAGGGCGACATCGCCGAGACCGCCGAGTGCGACGTACTCGTCATCGGGCTGAGCTTCTCCGGCTGCTCCGCCTTCCGCGCCGCCGCCGAGAGCGGGGCGAAGGTCATCGCCATGGAGGCCCATCCCGAGGACAACCACCCTTGCATGGGCATGGGGCACTTCGGCCACATCAACTCCGAATTCCTCAAAGAGCGCGGCGTTGACGGCGTGGATCCCATCGAATTTCTGAACAACTGGCAGCTGCGCGCCGCCAACCGCTCTAACGTCTCGCTGGCCCGCAAGTTCACCACCACCTGCGGCGAGGCCTTCGATTGGTACATCGATTGCCTGACCGACGAGGAGCGCGACGCCCTGGAGATCCAGTTCTACCCCACCGATGAGGCCTACACCACCTTCAAGAACGGCCTGGGCACCTACATCGGCACAGCCTCCACGATGCCCGTGCAGGAGAAGATCCTCGCCAACTTGCTGCAGGTGGGCCTTGATGCCGGCGCCCAAATCTACTGGGGCTGCCCGGCGCGCCAGTTTCTCACCGCCGACGACGGCCGCGTCACCGGCGCCGTCGGTCAGAAGGAGGACGGCAGCTACGTGCAGGTGAACGCCGCCAAGGGCGTCATCGTCTGCGCCGGCGACTACTCCGCCAACCCCGAGATGGCCAAGGAGTTGCTCTCCCAGATCACCAACATGATCGGCGAGGATGGCCAGATCGTCACCTCGGGCTATGAGGGCGACGGCCTGAAGCTGTGCTACTGGGCCGGCGGCCAGCTCGACCCCTACCAGTCCTCCATGGGCGGCGACTACTACTACCCCTGCGACAGCCCCGCAGACCCGCTCGGCTCCGCCGCGTCGCTGTGGATCAACGCCGACGGCAAGCGCTACTGCAACGAAGGCTTTGGGTTCATGGAATGGGCGGCCTACGCCGGCGCCCTGCAGCCTGCGGGCAAGATCGCCAACGTCTTCGACAGCAACTACGAGGCGCTGATCAAGGCCCAGCCCGCCTGCCACATGGGCATCGACTACCCCAACGGCGGCATGGACGGCCTGCCCGCCATCCTGGAGGCTGCCGTCGCGGGCGGCCCGGAAGGCTCCGGCCCCGATTCCAACCCCGTCGTGTACGCCGCCAACGACTACGAGACCCTGGGCGGATATTTGGGCTACGAGGGCGAGGCCCTGGACAACTTCGTGGCGTCCATCGAGCGCTACAACGAGCTGTGCGCCACCGGCCTCGACGAGGACTTCGGTAAGGAGAAGTCGCTCATGTTCGCGGTGAACCAGCCGCCCTACTACGCCTATGCCGGCGAGAAGACCTTGGGCGGCATGCTCTGCAACACTTCGGGCGTGGCCATCGACGAGAACGGCCAGGTGCTCGCTCGCGAGACCTTCCGCCCCATCCCGGGCCTGTTCGCCGCTGGCAACACAGCGGGCAGCCGCTTCGGCATTCAGTACACCACGGCCCTGTGCGGCGTATCCATCGCCTTCGCCGTCACCCAGGGCAAGTTCACCGGCGAGTACGTGGCCTCCCTCGCCTAGCCATCCCGCTTACTCCTGCCCGGCGATAACCTCCCTCCCACTTATCGCCGGGCGCCTTCACCCCCAAGGGCCCGCAGCTTCCGCCGCGGGCCCTTGCTGTTAGAGGCAGATATGCCGCAGAGGGTGAACGGAAAAGGCAGATACGCCCTGTCTTACAACTTCCAATCGGCGGCTTGGCCTTGGAGGGAGGCCATGCGGGCGAACAGGCCGCCGGCCGCGAGCAGTTCGGCGGGAGTGCCGTCTTCGGCGACGCGGCCCTCGGCGAGGACCACCACGTGGTCGGCGCCCATGACCGTGCGCATGCGGTGGGCGATGACGAGCACCGTCTTGCCCACGAGCAACCGGGAGAGCGCCTGCTGCACCGCCGACTCGTTCTCCACGTCCAGCGAGGCCGTGGCCTCGTCCAGAAGCACGATGGGGGCGTCTTTCAGAATGGCCCGGGCGATGGAGATGCGTTGGCGCTCGCCGCCGGAGAGCAGAGCGCCGTTCTCGCCGATGGGCGTGGCGTAGCCCTGGGGCATCTTCTGCACGAACTCGTCGCAGTTGGCCGCCCGGGCCGCCGCCAGCACCTCCTCGTCGGTGGCGTCGCGCCGCCCGAGGCGGATGTTCTCCATCACGGTGCCGTTGAACAGCACCACGTCTTGGAACACCTCGGTGTAATCGGTGAGCAGCGTCTCCGGGTCGATGCCGGAGACGTCCACGCCGCCCACGGTGACCGCGCCCTCGCCCACATCCCAGAAGCGCGCCGCCAGCTTGGCCGCCGTGGACTTGCCGGAACCGGACGGCCCCACCAGGGCAGTGACCTCCCCTTCCCGGGCCGTGAAGCTCACGGAGCTGAGCACGGAACCCCCGTCGTCGTAGGCGAAGGTCACGTCGTCGAACACGATGTCGTGACCCTGGGGGTTGAAGGTAAGCTCCCCCGTCTGCGCCGGCTCGCCCTCGATGGCCTTCATGCGGGCGAGCGACTGGGTCATGTCGATGAGCTCGGCCACCGACTGCAGAATGAGGCCGATGGGGTCGTACAGACGCGTGACCACCAGCATGAAGCAGAAGAACACGAGCAGGCTGCACTGGCCGGCGGCCACGAGCGCCGTGCCGACGAGGATGGTGGTCACGATGCCCAGGCGCAGCAGCGTCTGGGTGCAGACGACCGCCGTGCCCGTCACCAGCTCTGAGGCCAGCTTCGCCCGCTCGAAGGCGTCCACGTCATCGTTCAGGCGGCCCAAGAAGTCGTCGGCGCGGTTCAAGGCGCGCACCTCGCGGTTCGATTCCAAGTACTCCTGGATGTCGTCGGCAAGCGCCAGGGCGGCGGCGTTCTTGCCCCGGGTCTTCGCCGTTTGGGCGCGGCTCGTCGCCAGCAGGATCAGCAGAGCCACGGGCACCGGCCACAGCGACGCGCAGGCGAGCCGCCAGTCGAAGACGAGCAGCATGACGGCGACGATCACCGTGGAGATGCCCGTGCCGAAGGCCTGGGGCATGGTGTGGCTGAACAGGCGCTCCTGGTCGGCGGCGTCCTTCATGATCACCGTGGTGAGATCGGCCAGATCGCGCTTGCCGAAAAACGACAGCGGCAGCACACGCAGCCGCTCGGCCAGGCCGATACGCTTGCGGGCGCTCTCCTGGTACACCACGCTGTAGGTGGCGTGGTACTCCCAATACTGGGTGGCGAACACCGCCGCCAGCACCACCGCGATGAGCGCCAGGTAGGGCCAAAGGGTCGGCAGCGGCACCGCCCCGTCTTCCCAGTGGGCCAGAAACTCGCCGGTCACAAGGTAGAACACCCCGACGGGGAACATGAGCACGAGGTTGGCCAAGGCGCAGACGAGCGCGCCTTTCCGCAGCGAGCGGGCGCCTTCCTCGGTCAGGGCCAGACGATCACGCAGCATGGGCGCTCCCTCCCGCGATCTTCCATTGGGCGGCCTGGCAGTAGTTCTTCCACAGGCGCGCGTAGGTGCCGCCGCGGGCCAGCAGCTCGTCGTGGGTGCCGCGCTCCACGATGGCGCCGTCGTCCACCACGGCGATGAGGTCGGCGTCCACCACCGTGGACAGCCGGTGCGCGATCATGAGCACCGTCTTGCCGGCGGCCAGGCGCCCCAGGGCCTGCTGGATGAGGGCCTCGTTCTCGGGGTCGGCGAAGGCCGTGGCCTCGTCGAGCACCACCACGGGCGCGTCCTTCAAAATGGCGCGGGCGAGCGCGATGCGCTGGCACTCCCCGCCCGACAGGTACACGCCGTCCGCGCCCACGCGGGTGGCAAGCCCCTCGGGGAACTTCGCGATGATGTCGTCGCACTGGGCCGCCCGGGCCGCCGCGGCCACGTCCTCGTCGCTGGCATCGGGGCGCCCCATGCGGATGTTGTCGGCCAAGGTGCCCTTGAACAGGCGATCGTTTTGGAACACGAAGGCCACAGTGTCCATGAGCTCGGCAGCGGGAATGCGCCGCACATCGGCGCCGCCCACCGCGACCACGCCCTCCTGCGGATCCCAAAAGCGCGGCACCAAGCTCGCCAGCGTGCTCTTGCCGCCGCCGGAGGGCCCGACGAGCGCCACCGTGGCGCCAGCCGGCACCGTGAGGCTCACGTCGCGCAGGGCCGGGCGCGCCGAGCCGGGGTAGGCGAAGGTCACGTTCTCAAGCGCCACCTCAGTGCCCGCCGGGTGCGCCGCGGCCCCTTCGGCGACCTCTTCCATGGGCGCCACGGCCAGAATCTCGTTCACCCGGCGCATGGAGTCCTCGGCCATCATGAGCGCCTCGGAGGAGTACATCACCTTGCTCATCACCGTGGTGGTGAAGGCCGAGAAGATGACGTAGAACAAAAAGTCGGTGAGGAAGCGGCCGAAGTCGCCCGCGCCCGCCGCCAGCAAAATGGCCGCCGGCACGAGCACCACGAAGGTGCCGTTGATGGCTGTGAGCTGCACCACCTGGGGCAGGCGGCAGAAGTTCACGTAGTTGGTGGCCATGTCGCGGTAGTCGACGATGGCCGCGTGGAAGGCCCGAAACGAGTGCACCGTCTGCTGGAACACCTTCACCACGGGAATGCCGCGCACGTACTCGGTGGCCGCCGTGGACATGCGGTTTAGGGCCTCCTGGTAGCGTTGCATGAAGTAGCGGCCGCCCTCGGGCACGTCGCGGCCCATCATCCACCACATGGCGAACAGCGACACCGCCACGGGGATGAGGCACACGAGTCCCATGACCCAGTCGAACAGGAACATGGCCACCAGATAGGCCACCGGTGCCGTAATGGAAGCGATGAAGTCGGGCATCTTGTGGGCGATGACGTCCTCGGTCTGCCCGGCGCAGCCGTCGATGATGCGGCGCAGACGGCCCGAGGCGTTCGCGTCGAAATAGCCGAGCGGCACCTTCGCCACATGGGCCAGGCACGCCTTGCGCATGTTGGCGGCCACGCGGAAGGCGGCCGTGTGGGTGAGCATGAGGCCGGCGAAGTAGCACAGCGCCCCTAGCACGGCCGCCCCGAAGGCGAGCCACGCCCACAGCGTGGCGTCGGTGGCCTCCTCGAAATGGGGCGCTACGGCCACGAAGTCGCGCAGCACGAACCACACGAGCACGAGCGGCACCACCGTAAGGATGCCGTTGACCGCCGCCAGCGCCGAGCCCGCGAAGGCGAGCCAGCGCCGCGACCCGGCGAATTGCAGCAGCTGCATCACGGCGTTGCCGCCCTGGGGCCGCTTATCCTGTTCCGTCGCCATCGCTTCCCCTTAGGCCGCGATCTTCGCGAAGTGCTTCTGGAAGATGCGCAGTCCCAGCCAGCTGCCGAGCGCGGCGCACAGCGCCGTCACGCAGCCGCAGATCGGGAAGGCAGGGCTGTACACCCAGTTCACGAGCCCCTGGCCGTACTCGGCCGTCATGCCCATGTCCACCACCATCTGCACATAGGACTCGCCGGCGAACAGGATGAGCGAGATCTGCCCGAACCACCAGCACAGCACGAGCACCGCCCAGCCCACGACCACCGTCCACTTCGCGCGGCGGCCGGCCATCATGACAAGCTCGCAGAGGGCCGCGCCGGCAAGGATGCCCACCGGGCCCGTCCAGGCCATGCCCATGACGAAGCCGAGCAGGGCCATGATGGCGCCGGCGATGAAGGCCGCCCCGCGCTTGGGCACCCGCGCCATGAGGTAGGTCCACACGATGCCGGCCGGGATGGAGCCGATGGCGTGGGTCCACCAGGCCATGTCGGTGCTGAAGCTGCACACCATGGCCACCGCCATCATGACGAAGAAGGTGACCACGCCGAACACGGCCAGAAGCACGATGTCCTTCGCCGTGAGGCGCCCCGAGGCTGCCAGGGGTGCTGCGCTCGTCGTCTTTGCCGTTGTCGTTGCCATAGATTCAATCCTTTCCTTTGGGGATGGGTTACCGTGAGGTTCAGAGAGCCGAAGGGCTCGGAATTTGAGGGGGGGTTCAGAGGCCGAAGCGGGCGCGCACGCGGGCGAGGCCGGCGTCGTCGAGGGGGTAGCGGGCCTGAATGCGGCCGCCTTCCACCTCGGCCGCCTCGTCGCAGACCGCGCAGAGGAACTCGTAGTCGTGGGTGACGAGGACCACGGCGACGCCGTCGGCGGCGGCCCGGCGCAAAACCGCGGCGACGCGCTCCATGTTGGCGCGGTCCAGGCCGCTCGTGGGCTCGTCGAGCACGAGCACCCGGGCACCCTGGGCGAGGCCGGCGGCCACGGCCAGGCGCTGGCGCTCGCCGCCGGAAAGGGCCAAGGGATGGCGCTCGGCGCAGGCGGCGAGGCCGAAAGCGGCCAGCATCGCGTCGGCGGCCTCGTCGCTTTCCCGATGCAGCTCGGCGCGGG